>JAEEGI010004763.1_pt1 | contig 31548 bp, 37 predicted proteins | sample 8958751 | NCBI WGS metagenome assembly JAEEGI01 (sample SAMN16246545, study PRJNA631951) | gut metagenome | biome: gut microbiome; feature: rumen; material: KS-attached | host: Bos | place: Iran: Karaj | collected 2018-10 | reverse complement strand
GTTGTTTCATTCAAGATTGGAGCAGTTTCTTCTACTGTTGCTACTGTTTCAGGAATTACTGGTGCTTCTTCTTGAACTGGAGTTTCAGGAATGATTGGTTGTTCTTCTGCTTGTTTTTGAGCTTCTTTCTTTGCTTTAAGTTTACGAATGAATTTTTGATATTCATCTTCAAATGTACTCATTTTCTTTGGAGCTGCTTTTGGTGCAGGAGCAGGAGCAGAACCATTCTTCTTTGATTTTCCGTAATAACTAGATTGTGGGAATCCTTGTAAGCCATGTGCCATAATTTTATACCTCTTAAAATGTTTGTTTTATTCTATTTATATTTGTTCGCAATTACAACCGCTTTCTTCCCACGCTGACAAATACATTTCTTCTGTATCAGGTAGTTTCTTACGATTTCTACGAAGCATTTCAATAAATTCTTGATATTCTCGCTCAAATTCTTCTAAACAATTACAAGCATTAGTTTGTGGTACAGTTTCTTGTTTAGGTGGTTGTGTATCTTTTTGTTTACATTCACAATCTTCTTTACATTTACATAAATTTACATTTATATTACCCTTAAATACAGTTGGTGTGGTGGCACTAAAATCTTCTATATCAAATCCACTCACAAACACACTCAATTCTTCAAGTGCTGAAATATCTGTGTTGAAAACATTGTATTTTGGGTATTGTAAATAATTTTTTACAATTTCTCTCACCAATGTTGGACTATAAACCGTTCCACTTGGTGGTGTTTGATAGTTTGGGTTCTGTAATTTGTATAATTCACTGTTCAAATAGTGGTCTAACCCACCACATGCCGAAGGAATCGCAGCACTTGGCTCGTAAGGACCAGCAAGGCGCTGGGTGTTATAGTCTATGCCATCATCCCATCTGGTCCAGGAACCACTAAAAGCTGAGAAGTACTTGACGGCACTGTATGTAACTAGCCCATTCTCCAAAACGGCAGGAGTTATGCTCATTTTTGAGCCATCCAAATCCGTTTTATCCATTGGATTGTAATAACTGTGAATCCTCGCCCTGGGTAGTCTTTTCATTCTTCTTGGCCTTTAATTCTTCTATGAACTTTTGATATTCTAATTCAAAACTGTCCATTTGAGCCTGTATATTTTCTTCTGTATCAGGCTTTTTGGGTAATACAGGTTTACGAATAATTGGTTTATTCTTTCTTATAAATCCACGATACTTTCTCATATTATACCTTGTATGTAAAATATGCGATTATCTTACCATCATTATATTCAATACCGTTTAATTTGAAACTCTTTAATGTTTTCAAATCTTCTACACTTTTTACACCAGCCAATTCAATCTTCATTTGAACTAACTGGTATGACTGACCTGGTGTACTTTCGGCATCATCTATTACTGTAAATTTATTATCTTCTATTAGAACTTTTATCATATAGTATTTATTAACACTGGTCACGAAGGTCCCATCTGCTATCACATTTCTTATACTGCTTTATGAATGTTTCATACCACTGTTCACAATCGTCCTTACTATCACAATTCAATGGTGGGTCATAGTAAACTCCACATTCATTTGTTTCTACACAAGTATTTCCATTGTACTTACAATTACAACAACAGTTTGCGTGTTCACCATCAAACTCATATTCTTCACCCATTCCAATAGGAACTCTACCAAAATAAATCATAATTGTTTTCCTTCTGTTGGTTTCTTAATTGTGTATGGAATACCTAATACTTCAAACATTTTCTTTGTTACTTGTAATTTCTCTGCTTCATAATGCCCAATTACTTTAATTCCACTACCAACTAACAATTTCTTTTCATAAAAGTATCTATCTTCAATGGTTAATCTATCGTGGATTATCTTTGCGGCTGCAGGATTCATTACAAATCCATTATACCAAGCAATTTCTTCATTTGTTGTTATAGGGCAAATTACTTTTGGTTCATCACCTTCTATTTGTTCTTCATACCAACCTTTGTTCTGCTTAAATTCTCTTTTCCACAATGCTCTTACGATTTCTTGAACTGGTGTGGTATTAGCAGCACCCTTTGTATGAATATACAATACTGGTTCGTTTATTCCCATACAAAAATCACTAGCAAACAACAATGCTGGATATTCACACAAATTACCTTCTATTGGTTCCTGTGTTACTTTGAACAACTTGTAGTATTTCTTTAACCAAATACTCATTTCACCAGCTATATCTAAACCATTCAATGTTTCATATACACCGAGTACACAATTCTCTATTTTCATATTCTCACCTCAATGAAAGAACGGTACATTTTATTGTACCGTTTTTGTTAATTTATGTATAAACTAGATTATGCTACTTGGTCTGTTAGATATTCAAATACTTTTTCCAAGAACTCATCTAAATTATCCAAATCCTTAGTATTGAAGATATTGTTCCAGCGACCATATTCATATTTAGCAAATTCTACTACACCCCAGCTATAAGTGTCAACTTTATATTGTTTATTTTCTATTTGAATAATAGTTATCCAATCAGCTTTATCATATTTACAAGTTACCTGGTCAGATACCAATTCATCAGCTAAATCACTAATAAATTCGTCAATTTCTTTATTCAATTTTTTAGAAATTTTAGCCATCTTTCTCTTTTTAGCATCATAGTCTTTCTGGTCTTGTTCTCGCTCAGCTCTCTTTTGAGCGAATTTTTGATGAAGAATATCTTTATAGGCACCTTCACAAATAAAACCATTTTCTTTTAAAATTTCTTTTGCTTCTTCAAGATTCATATTGTTTTCTCCTTAAATACTATTATATTGTATTTATAATTCTTCTCAGTTTCGTGATGACTTAGAGTCCAGGAAAGACACTTAGCCCATAACTTGGACTAAATGCCTTGATATTCGTGATTGACAATCATCCTATCAGACCTTGTGGGACTTACTAACTAACTTATGGAACGGTCTACCTGTATTCCAGCTACATTTAGTTATGCCATAGACGGGCTTTATCTCAAAATGCTACTTTTGAGCTTATCGTTGGTGATTACACACAAATTGTAGAACACACCTCATTCTACTGTGGCTCGGGACATGCCGACAACTACATTGGGTTGAGCTTCGTTCCTGTAACCCGAGACTTACTATTTTCACACCCAAATATAGTAATTTGGTTAGTTTATGTATAAATTTTTAGTTTTTAAAACTGACCTAAGTTCTAAAAATACAAAAAGATTGGGAAATTGAGAATTTGTTGCTATATTTGAGAATATGACTATACAAGACTTTGAAATTGTTAAAGATTTTATAGATTATAACCGAAATAGATTGTGGAAAACCCATTGGTTCTATATAGGGGTTTCAACTTGTTTTGAAGATAACGAAATTTCAATAAGTTTTATGGGAAAAGAATATGCAAAAGGTCATAATATAGTAAATGACCGATATCATATTATGAAACTTCCGAAATCATTTGTACAAAATCCAACACAAGAAATGTACGATAAACAAGTAGATAAAATAATGCTCTGGTATAAGAAAGACCAGATGAAAAAGAAACTAAGTTCTATAAAAAATGATTTTTGTTAAATTCTATTTACAATTCAATATAAATTACTAAATTATAGATATGCTAGTAATAGAACCATTTAAAGATGCTCAACAATCTTACACCTTTTTGAAACGTCAAAAATTCAATAAGTATATCGGACATGATAAGAGTCAAGTCTTAATTACAATGTATTTGAATTATGAAGATGAAGTTATTGGTATTGGTTGGCGCTGGAACAATGAAGAAAACCCAGGCTATTTAATAGAAGTGGAATTGAATGAACCACATCTTACAGAAGAAGTTTATAATAGCAGTATACATAAACTACAACTGGAATATAAGAAGTATCAAAACGATAAAAGACTAAAATCAGTAGAAAAAGATTTTTAATATAAAGGAAGAAAAATGACTGTACAAGAATTCAAAGAATTGGAAAAGAAGGCTGAAACCGAACTAAAAATGCCTGATAAAATGAGTGAGATTATTGACAAAAATAATCTACTTCCAACCTTTATTTCCGACTGGCAGAAATTGTATGCTAACCAAACTTATATCGTCAAGAAATTAGAAATTGACGCAGCTATTAAATATGGCGAATTGGTTAAATACTACAAGTTCCAGGATAATTATTCTTGGGGTAATGCGAAAGAAATAGATTCCCAAATTAACGCAAATCCTGAGTACTGTAAAATGCTTCGTGAAATAAACGAACAGAAATACTTCCTAACTTTCATTACAGAAACCTTGAGTAATATGAAGAACCTTGGTTTCGTTATAAAAAATTACTTGGATTATAAGAAGATTATCAATAGTAACTTCTAAACTTGGCTAAGTTCTTAAAAATCAAAAAATCCCTAGCCCATAGGGATTTTTATTATATTTGATACATAAACACAAAGGAATATAAATGTTTGTAGATTTCAAAAAGATTAAGTTTAGAAATATATTGAGTTATCGGAAACGCATTTACAGAAATTGAGTTCCATAAAGGTTTAAATCTAGTCAAGGCACAAAATGGTAGTGGTAAATCTACCATTCTTGATGCTATCAATTTCTGTTTGTTCGGAAAGCCATTTAGAAACATTAAGATGAACCAGCTAGTCAATAAGTATAATGACAAGAATTTGGAAGTCTTTATGGAATTTTCCATTGGCAACGATAACTACGAAATTATGCGTGGTTTGAAACCAACATTGTTTGAACTTAAAAAGAATGGAACACCAATTGATAGTTTATCTTCAAAGAAACTTAACCAGGGCGAAATTGATAAACTCCTTGGCATTAACGAAAGATTGTTCAAGAACATTGTTGGTATTGCTGTGACGAACAACAAACCATTTCTTTCAATGAGTATTGGTGATAAACGAGAACTTATTGAAAGCATTTTTAACATTGACATTTTGAGTGAAATGGCGAAAGAAGTCAAGAAACGCAACACACTTGACCGTTCCGAGCAGCGTTTGAAAATCACTGAATTGGATGGTTATAATGGTCGCATAGCTGACAACCAGGCCAACATTGAAAAGATTAGAAATTACATTGACCAGTTTGAAGAAAATCGTCAAAACGAACTAACCCATTTGAATGAAGAAATTGAGAAGTTTGATGACAAGATAAAGAAGAACATTAAGAACATTAAGGTCGGTGAAGATAAAATTTCCAATTTAAAACAAAATATAGAATTGCCAAGTGATGAAGAAATTGCTAGTTTAGCAAAGAGTTTGGGTGTAGCTGAACACGAAAGAAGTTCAATTAACAAGACTTTAAAGACCATTGGTAATAACAGTTCATGTCCTATTTGTGGCAGTGCTCTTGACGAAGGTCACGCAAAGGAACATATAGACAAACTAAAAGCCGATTTGAAAGTTCTTGATGAAGATACCATCCCAAATTTGAAGAAACTAGAAGCCGAATTTAACGCAAAGAAAGACGCAGCAAACGCAAATCAAAAACTAATCGCAGAAATTACAGACCGCGTTAAAGAGCAGATGTTCAATAAGTCAAATTACGAAAAGTCAGTAGAAGATTTAAAGAAAAAGATAGAAGAAATCAAGAATAAGAAATGCGAATTGACTTTGGATGACCAGGAAGCATTGGTAGTTGAACTACAAGAAAAAGTAGATGTTATACAAAAGAACATTGACGAGATTACACACAAAATAGAAGTAGATAGTAAGTTAATTGAAGTTCTTGGTGACGAAGGATTGAGAATGTATTTCTTTAAAAAATTGTTGCCAGTATTGAACCACAAGATTAACCATTATTTACAGAAATTTGAATTGCCTGTGACCTTGGAATTTGATAGTTTTATGAACGAAACCATTAAGACAGGTAAATTCCAACAGGAATATAACCAGTTTAGTGGTGGTGAAAGATGTAGAATTGATATGGCTATTTTGCTATCATTCTTTGACATCGCAAAAATCATTTCCAACTGGTCCTGTTCTGTAATGATGATTGACGAAATTCTTGACGCTGGTGTTGACCAGGATGGTATTTCTCAATTTATTTCTACTTTGTATAACATTGTTAGTGAAGAAAATAAAGACCTTGGCATTTATGTAATTTCACATAAATTATCCGATGTTCAGGTCGCTTGGAACGAAACCATTGAAATAACAAAGAAGAGTTTATACTCGGAATTGAAGATAAAATAATGTTAGTTACAGAAGAAGCAGAACCAAATATTTCTATAACAAAAGAAACTGAAGAAGAATTGTTGGATTTGATTAGGAATGAGTTTCCTGAACTATCCATACACATTTTTGATACAGACCCTCAACTTATGATGCCACGATACATTTTCGTGCGTTATAAGGAGACGGATTTGATAACTATTTATCGGAATAGCAAGAGTTACATTTATTGTAGATAAACTTGAATTCATTTCACAAAGAGAATTATTCGGTCGCACTAAAAATGATTATCTTATTAATGCTGATGTGGAAGAAGAACCAAAAATAATTGGTACAAATTTTTTGAATAAATTATTAACACTAGATGAATACCGAACACTATTTAGAAAACTCATTGACGATTACAATAAATTATCAGTTGTACAGAAAAATTATGAAGTTCAAAAGAAGATAGAACAAATTAAAAAAGATTTCTAAGTTCTCATTTTTAATTTATTCTATATAATGTTAATAAATTTATTATATTTGGATATATGAAAAAATTTTATAAGGAGTAAAATAAATGAAAATAGCAATAATTGCTGATCTTCATTTTCGGGAGTTAAAAAGAGCGACCAAACCTTTTTAGATTCACAATTACGATTTTTCCAGTGCCAATTTGTGCCTGAATTAAAGCAGCAGGGAATTGACACGATTGTTGTTTGTGGTGATGTGTTTGATACTAGACAAACTGTGAATGTTCAAACCGAGAACGCAGTCATTGATTTGTTCAAGCGAACATTCAAGGATTTCACAGTACACATTATCGTAGGAAACCACGATATGTTCCACACAACAACCACCGAAGTTAACAGTTTGAAATGTTTGGATTTGCTTCCAAATGTTACTGTTTACGAACAAATGACAGAAATTAATTTGGGTGGAAAATCTACTTTAATGCTTCCCTGGATTATCAATTACGAAGATTTTGACCAGATGGTTTTGAAACATTATGATTATTGTTTCGCCCATTTAGACATTATTGGTTTTGATATGGGTGGTAGATTATCAGAGTATGGTTTGACTATGCCTGATATTATGAATAAAATAGACCACACATTTACAGGCCACTATCACGCAAGAAGTAATCGTGAGAATTTGGATGGAAAGACTGTGACCTATGTTGGTTCTCCTTACCAAATTACTCGTATTGACCGAAATTGTGAACGTGGTTATCTTGTATTGGATACTGATACTGATGAATACGAATGGCATAACAACAACCAGTCTATGAAATTCTATTCTTTCAATTATCCAAACATTGATAGAACCAAAGTCAAGGGAAATGTTATTGACATTCATATCCCATACGATAAGCAGAACGAAACCAAACAAATTTACGATTTGATTAAAGAATTGGATGCGTTGTTCCCTGCCTATCCTGTAAACACATTCAATGACGAACCCCCAATAGGAAACGATGGTGTAGATTTGAATGTTGAGACTGAAAGATTTAACATTATGAATATGGCAAAGACCTATATTGACCAGTTGGAATTGAACAAAGTAACAAACGAAGAATTGTACAAGGCATTAGAAGAATTATATGACCAGTTCAAAGGTACAGATGACTGAGTTAGACAAATATAAATCCGAAGTTATTGATGGTGCTTTGGATTGGTTAAAAGAACATTCAGGCTATCGTTGGTCTGATGTTCTTGATTATATTTGCGAACATTGGGACCTTGATAATGAATGGGAAACTTATTTTGATGAATTAGTTGAATCTGCTAATGTAGAAAATTTTGAGGTTTTCTATTTACGAAGTTTGAATGAAACAAAATATAAGTTGGATAGATTGCCACAAAAGCAAGCTCTTTCTATATTATTAGGGAATAAACTAATAAAGAGATTAGAAGAAAGTTTAACTAAGGAAATATAATATGAAACACATTGTATGTTTGACAAAATGCTACAACTATGACGATTTAGCTGTATGGTTCAAGTATCACGATAAACTTGGTTATCGTATTCATTTGATAGATAACGATTCCGATAAAGAAGTAATGAGTGGTGTAATGCCATTCTTGATTGAAGGCACAAACCACACATACGAAAAGTTATCAGGGTGGCCGAATCAATGGCAGTTGTTTAGCGACATTCTAAATCAAAATCGTTATGATTTTGAAGAAGGTGATTTGGTTGCTTTCATTGACGATGACGAATACTTGTGGTATTATTTGGACTACTGGAAATTGGTAGAACAATATAGACCAGAGTTTAAAGACAAAGTTTATGAATCAATGGAAGATTTCGTAAACAACCAAATGAAACGTCAAACAGATATGGACTTACCTGGTTGTGTTCTCGTGCCACAAACCTTAATGAGTACACACGATTTTTGGCAGTATGGTAATAGAATAGAACCTTATGTTCGCACACATTTCTATCGCAGAAATGATGCTAGTACACAGGGTAAAGCCATTATAAAATATGACCCAAAATTCTATTACGATTTCACCATTAAGACTGGTGAAGAATATGGTCATGTTCCAGTCATTTGGGAGTTGAACAAGAACAACAAAGATACTGCAACTCGTATGAGTTTGGTTAATGGTATTGGTGTTAGTAAATCTACCTATGGTGATGTGGATTACAATGCTTGTTTAAGATTGTATCACTATCATATTAAATCCGAAAAAGATTGGGAAAAGAAAATAAATAGAGGTAGTGCGGCAGTAGACCACCAGTGGTATGCGTCAGATGTTAGAGCCAACAAGTATTTTGGTGGTTATAACACTATTGACTTTACAATGTTAGAAACATTCAAGTTGTTAGAATTATGATAAATGTTCAAAAAGAAAAATGGCTTCGTGGCGAGATTACGGGCGATTATAATGAATGTAGATTTACAGAAGATAAATCTGCGTATGCTCGTAAATGGTTGGGTTGGTCTAAAATGGATTTACAACCTGATAACCCACGAAACATTGTAGATAGAATTTGCCATTGGAAACTTGAAGATATTGAACACCCTGATATTCCATACATTCAATTAAAGAGTAAATGGTCTGATAAAATTGCCGTTTATGATTTGTTGAAAGAAATGGGTTTACGCAATATATGTTTGCCTTATGAGAAAATGGAATATAGCAAGTCTTTCAATGAACAAATTTTATACGAATTGGATAAAAGACCAAAAGAATGGAAATACATAATCAAATGTAATCATGGCAGTGGTTGGAATATCATTTATACACCAAACCAAACAAGTCATCAAATGGTTATTGATTGTATGAATGGTTGGTTAGAAACAAACTATGCTTACTTATCTGGTTATGAAGTTCAATACAAATGGATTAAACCAGGTTGGTTAGTACAACCAGTAGAAGTTTACAGACCTCTTGATTGGAGTTTTTGGTGTGAGAATGGAGAAATCAAGGGATTAGGATTAACAAAGAAATGTGGTAAGAATTTAGAAGAATATATCGCATTTGTAAATCCTGATGGAAAAGAAAGTGATTGGTTCATAGGTGGCGAACCAGACCAAACGATTCTAAATAGTAAACAGACCGAGATTCTACAACAAATGAAACCTTATGTAGAACAGATTGTAAAACCATTTAAATTTGTTCGTTGCGATATGTACTATATGAATGGTAAAGTATATTTTGGCGAGGCAACATTTACACCTTGTAGTGGAATTTTGGATATAACATATACAAACAAAGGATAGAACAATGATTAAATCATCAATAGTAGAAAAGAAAGTTCAAATGAGTCAACTAGAAGTTAAGCAGTATTTTGAAATGCTTAACAAGTATATTAGTGGTAATGGTATCAATGGCGAATTGACCTATGCTGCTATCAAGACTATTAAGACCCTTGAAAAAGATTACAACGAAATTATGGCTGGTTTGTATAACCCTGATGCTGACCCAAAGTTTGCTGAATACAAGCAGAAGGTTGACGAATTGGTTATGAAATATGCCGACCGTGACGAGCAGGGTGAATTGGTATTGGATGCTAACAAGCGCCCAACTATCACAGAACAGATTGTAGAATATCAGAACGATGTTAAGAAACTCCAGGAAGAGTTCGTAGATACTTTGAACTTGGTAAATGGTTCTAACGATTTCAACAGAAATTTCTTGAACCAGCCAAGAGAAGTTAAGATTTGGACTTGGAATAACATTGAACAGGTCCCAGATGAAATTCCAGGCGTCTTTATGCTCTATATGTTTAAAGAAGAATTTTAACAGTTCTTTTTGAAACTTATTTTAAGAACCTAGCATTGTTAAATGCTAGGTTTTTTATTATATTGGTATTATGGAGAAATTTAAAGAAATTATAGAACATGTAAAGCAGTTTTGTTCCACCCATTGTGAGTTTTTCTGTGATTACAATGAAGCTGGCAAACATTTACAGGTGTTCATAAAAGATAACCACAAGATATTTGATCTGTGGTATTCATCAGATGTGTATATTCAGTTCTCATATTACAGATACAGTTCAAAGAAAGAATATAAAAGAAGTTACTACTTATGTTATAATCCATGTACCGCCGTTACAACAAAAGACGAAATTAACTTATCTATGGATTCATTAGATAAATTCTTTAATGATACTTACAAATTCATAGCTGAACATAATCGTAAAAATAAAGAACTGGAAAATAAAGAAGAACTTAAAAAGATTGAAGAAGATTTTGAATGACAATCGCATCTTACGAACAAATGAAGAAATACATTGACTCATTCAAGAATAAAGGATGGATGAATCATAATCTCTATTTCAAGATTAGATATTACGCAGATAGTATTGACATTATGGAATCGTGGGGTTATCGTGATTTAAATTCTTACGAAATTTTGGTTTCTCAATCACAGGCTAATAATTTCACTGAATATACTTATAATAAACTTATCAATGAAATGTTAATCAAAATTAAGAAAGAAAGAATGAATAAAATACTTACTGATATTCAAAAGGATTTTCAATGACTATTCAAGAAGCAACTGATAAAGCAAAAGAATTACATTATGATGTATTTCAAAATGGTACTTATGATGCACCTATGGAAGCGAGAGAATTTGATTTCTTCTATGGTAAGCATAGATATGGCTCAATTAAATCAAGGAAAACTCGTCAGTTCATACATAGTCATTATTGGAAAACACAGGACGAATTTATCACAAAAGTAGCAGTAGAATCCTGGGAACAAAGTTTACTTAATTTTATTAAGATTGTAAAAGAACGAAAAGTTAAAGAAAAGATTAGAGGTCTTAATGAAGATTTTAGATAAAATACTTGAACCACTTAAAGATTGTGATGAAATGGTTATAAACGAAGCCAAATGTTTCATCCCATTTATCTGTGAAACAATTTCTTGTGGTGATTGGGCAGTAGAATTTAAAGATAACTATTATTATGTTCCATTTGATACTGCTTTTATGGATATGGAACAAAAACACCGATTTAAAATACTTGGAAAGTTGTTAGATATTAAATTTGTAATGTATGATAGTGTTACTTGTGTAACGATTCCAAACGAACTATATAAGACATATAAGAAAGATAATATGTTAGAAGCAATTAAACAGGATTTCGTATGACCGAAGAAGAATACAGACAAGAATGGCTTAAAGGCTTACACCATACAGAATATAACAACTGTAGATTTGCTGACGATAAAGTCAAGTTTGGTATAGAATGGATTAAAGAAAAATTACCCACAGTTAATTTGGATAATCCACAAAACATCGTTGATAGAATTAACTGGTGTAAGTTATATGACCTTGACCCACGCAAACCTCTTTGGTCAGATAAGATTACTGTGAATTATATGTTGGAAGATGCCGGCTTGAAAGGCATTATCATTCCACCAGTTTATTACAGTAGATGTTATTTAACCAAACACGAATTGGATAGTTTACCCGATGGCAATTACATATTCAAATGTAATCACGGTTCAGGTTGGAATATCAAATACGAAAAGAAACCAGGAAACAATCCTGAATATCTTTTGAGTAAACTAAAAGAATGGTATGACTTGAACTATGCTTATATGAGTGGTTGGGAATGGCAATACGATAAAATTATCAAAGGTGTAATCGTTCAACCAAATCTAGGTGTATTAAAAGACTGGAGTTTTTGGTGTGAGAATGGGGAAATCAAATATGTTCAAACTTCACGCAAACTTGGAAAGAATTTAGCTGAGTTTATGACTTTTACCGACGAGAATGGAAAAGAACCTGATGGCTATATTGGTGTTAAACCAATGCGTTTCTATTTGATTCCAAGTGAACTAAATATATTAGAAAAAATGAAGCCAATAGTTAAGAAATTGGCTTCGGATTTTAAATTTGTTCGTGTTGATTTGTATTCAATAAACGGACAAGTTAAATTTAGTGAATTGACCTTTAGTCCTTGTAGTGGAAAGTTAGTATTTAACCCTGTTCAATAGCAACCCAAAATGAACCAAGACCGATTAATGGTATATCATTTGAAACTTTACCAGCATAAGAACCATCTATACCAAAACAACAGTTAATATATCTAAAATCATTTGTTTCAGTATCGTCTTCTGCAGTCCAAGTTATTTCTCTATATCTAACTAATTGACCTCTATACATTTGAGCAATCCAACCAGGTCCTGATGATTTTGAAAATTCTTCGTAAATTGTAGTTTCAGTACCTGTTCTATAATATGAATTCCATATATCAGATATCTTAACTAATTTACTCAACCCTGCTGGTCTATCACCTGGAAAATAGAAATAACAATCTCCTGACATATCGTTTAAATTCCATATTGGACTCCAAGAATAATCATCAGCTGAAGTAGTGGATTCAGGAACCCATAATGACGAACAAGTAGATGGGGTACCAGTTCTATCTAAAAATGAACTAGAAGATTTAGCAGCATTTAAAACAACGAAAGGTGATAAATGATCTGAGAAGAATGTAGATGATAAATTAGCATAATTGTTTATACAATTTAAAACATAGAAAATTTTAAATTTAATTTTTGTAGAACCTGAAATAGGTTTATTTTTTAAATGTAATGAAACATTTATAGCATTATTTTTTGTAGTGCCACCATTTATAAAATTAATTGAATCAATTATACTAGGTAAATTACCATAAATATTTTTAATAATTGAACCATTATAATTTGCAGTAATTGCTGCCATACCATGACCAGGGGCGAAACCTATATTAGCCAGTCCATTATTTTGTATATTATTATTATAATACATGCTATATCTAGTCCAAAGGTCATCGGCTATGTGATATGATATATTCTCGCCTAATTGTTTTGCTGGGCAAAATTCAATCAAATACTTAGATGATACATCATTATTATCACAAATTGGATTTATTATTTTAGTACCAAATTTTCCTGAACAAGGTGCCATTAAGAAAGGTATTGGTGCTACAATATGAACAGACCAATAATTATATCCACCACTGTACTGTGATACTGGTCTATCACAAATACTCATACCAGTAAAAGTATTTAATGAACGCAAATTAATAGTATAATCATTAAAACAAGTTAAGAGTTCTGATGTATAATCACAAGGTTTAGCCATTAAGCCAAATCTTCTTGTAATTGTATTATTACCAGATTTATATCTAAACATAACAACCTTAATAAATGTAAAGTGTATTCAAATCCGTTCCAGTAGAACCAACAACAATAGGAATTGCGTTACTTGCACTTATAACCTTATCCCAAGTAGTAGATTTATTGTTTCTTGATATGTAATTATTACCTAATTGTAATGGCGATGGATTACCTTTACGAATAATAATACATGCTTCTTCTTCTTCGGTCTCTGTTATTAGTTCAATTTGACTGTTCGTAGGACCTAAAGAAATGTTATTATTTAAATCTATTGTTAAACTATTATTTGCCGTAGTAAAATCAATGTTATCGCCAGCATAAAAATTAACATTAAGCCCAGTAAATACTGAACCTGGAACGCTGATTGATGATATACCACCACCAACAAGTTCTTTACCACCAATAGAAGCGATTTTATTATCTGCGTTTATTGTGGCATCTAATTTAATTCCCAAAGCAGTAGTAGCAGCAGATGTAAATTGAATACCAAATCCAGCACTCAATGTAGCACTATTTTGTACAGTATCGTATGCTTGTTTACCTGATTGGGCTGAGCCAATCAAATTCCCAGTTACAGCAATAGTTTTATTTGCGGTTGATATATAATCACCAGCTTGATATGTAGTACCCTCCGCAGTGATAGATAATACACCATTAGTATCATTCTTGAAACCAATACCTTGACCAGCACTCAATTTAACAGCGGACAAATTAAATGTTGCTGTATTTGTAATTCCATTACCTAATGCTGATATATTAGTTAATGAAGAAAGACTTACATTACCAGCACTGAAATCTCTACCACTTACAAGACCATCTTTAATGACTAAAGCATTTTTACGAACAACATCATGTCCTTCTTGTGTTCCAGTACCATCACCAATTATAAATGTAGCCCCAGCAACATTATCATTCCAAGTACCTAATGTAATTGGTGCTTCACCACTTAACCCTTTACCAATAGCAACACTTGTTTCATTAAATGCTGTTGAGTTATATCCTAATGCTAATGAGTATTTACCCATAGCACTATTATATGTACCTAAAGCAATAGCACCAGTAGTTGCACGAGCATTATCACCAATGGCTAATGCGTTGCTGCCGTTAGTATCACAAGACATACCAAAGGCGTATGAATTATCACCATTAGCAGTACTATAAGAACCCAATGCCAAACTATTACCGTAGTAATCACAGTTGTCCTGATGTAAACCAATTACTTTATTTCCTTGTTCATTAATATCATAAGTTAAACCATATCCAGGTTGTATATCAAGTATAGCCGAATTAGCATAAATCCAAGCACTTGCTTCTGCACCACTATGTGCTGAGTCAAACAAATTATCTATTGTATCGTTTTGATTTAAACCACTAAGGTTTGTACCACTAAATCCTTTAGCACTAACACTTGAGAATGATACATCATCTTTTGTTTTAAATGCTACACGAGGATTATTTGATTGTATAACTACATCTAAATTTTTACCAGCACTAATATCAGTACCATTAGCTGACAAATAAGTATTTGCTATGGTTGAAGATAATTCAGTTTCTTTATCATCAATTTCACTAACAGAATAATATGGGTCTAATGAACCAATAGCTGACCAACCATCCCAGCCATCGTGTGCTGAAATGTGATATTCATAATAAACCTGATATTTATCATCTTCTTCAGTTTGATAATCTGGGTCATCAGGATTTGGTTGGTAGTTATTATCTCGTAAAACTTTGATAATATCATTATCTGTAACTTCTTGCTGCCATTCTGTTTGTGTTGCTGCAATAAATTCACTATATGTACCAAATACTGCGATAACATCTGTTGCTGCTTTTAATTTATCAATTTGTGAAGATAATGCTAAATCGTTATCGTATCTACTTTGGGCTTCAGCATTTAAATTGGTTTCAAATATGTTGTCCGCTGCTATTCTTTCATTTGTTTCTGTTTCAATTTTAGTATTGAGTGTGCTTGCGGAAGATTCAACATTTGATTTAAAGGTTTCGTAATTACCAGAGAATGTGTCAATAGTCTCTGATAAGAAAGTATCGGCATTTTTTCTTGCTTCAATTTCTTCATTCAATTTCTCATCGGCATTACCTGACAATTCATCAATCTTTTCAGCAAGAAAGACGTCTCGTTCATTTAATGGGCCGATTGTGTTATGTTGTAGCCAATCACCATCAGCTACTGTGGTTCTTTTCCAAGAAGTTACAATTCTTGAACCATCACCACTTAATTCTTCTACTACTGACATTTAAACCTCTCTAATAAATTAACCATTTAGAGAATTATAGAACACGATAATAGCAGCTGCCAAATCCAATGTAGAACGGTCACGGCTATCTTCGTTAATAATCATTCCATAGGCTTTACCAGAACAAACTTTCTTCAATTCTCTGCCATCCCATGCTACATATTTTCCGTTTTCATTCTTCTTAATCATTTTCTTATTTTCTACTGTAGCTGCGACGGTTCTACAAGCACCACGAATGGTACTTTCCCAGTTTTTAATTTGTTCAACCATTGAACTCAATTCTTTGGTGTTGTTACAGTTATCTGCGAACGCATCCTTGATAGAATTGATAGTGGATGTAGCAATTTCAACCTGTGGCTTGATTAGTTCGTGGACTAATTGACGAGGATTCTTACCTTCTTCGTCTTTTTCACTAGCTGAATCATTGGAATCAGTCTTTTTGACTTCTTTATCAGTCTTTTCAACTTCTTTTTCCATTTCTTCAGCAGATTTTACTTCAGGTTCTGCTTCTTCATTCAATAATGCCAAATTTTCTACTAAACTTTTAAATTCATCTAAAATCATAATGAAACCTCTTTGTAGTATTTATAAGAAAAGGGACCTTTTTGGTCCCTTATGAAAAATTGTGGTTAGTTTACTATATATTTATGAGTTTACCTAATTACATATAACCATCACTTTTACATCTTATTGGGAATGCTTCAAATGTATCATCATTATGTAAAATTATGCCTAAACCAGCTTCAAAATTTAACCATTTATTACTATCTGTTTTAGAACATTTTATGTTAGTCATGGCAGCTACCAATGGTACAAGAAAATAGTCATGTGTTACTAATACATTTAATCTTTTATCTGCTAATGCCAAAATTTCTTGTGTAAATTGGTTAGCCAATGTTAAAAGTTTTGTTGTTGCTTCTTCAGCACTATTTACACCCAAATTAACAGTCAATTCTTCTTGTGTTAAAGAACTTGGGTTGTTTATCCATTTACTTAATAATTCACTATTACCACTTTCTTTAGGTTCTTTTAAGAATCTTTCAGCTACAATAGTTTCGGTAGCATCAGTAATACCTGAATAATCACTTGCAGCAGAATCAGTATCAAGTCTGTATGTTGCTAATGCCTGTGCTGTATGTTTTGTTCTTGTATAATTTGTTGAAAAGTAATGAGCATCGTTTGCTGCACAGTTAATTAGATATGTAACACCGTCTTTAGACCAACTTGTTCCGTCTTTCATTTGTTCGGCAACAGTCTTACAAGAATTTAAACCGGTTTCGTTGATGTCACCAGTAACACCAGTATCACCACTATCTCTATCGGCGTGGCGAATAATCATAATGTACTTATCATCTGCTCCAATACTTGCTAAAGCATTACGATATGAGTTCCAACTACTTTGAGACCAGGAAGTAGTGATGCGTTTGTATGTTTCTTCAAGTTGTTCTTCGGTAATGTCACCTGCCGTATAGAAGTAATCTTCAGCAGTAGCATAAGTGATAGCGTCAGCGGCATCAAGCATATCTTCATACTTCTTCAATCGTTCAGGTGTCAAGAACGCATCAGGCTCTACTGTCTTTAAGACTATTTTTGCTTCACGAAATGAACCAGTCTGTACAAGCGAGATGACTGTTAGAAGTTTCTGAGCAATTTCAAGCGGAGTGACTGACTGGAAATCAGTAAAGATACATTCTTCACGGAACAATGAAATGAAGTCGCTACCTACAGAAATGTTGTAATTAACTTCACCTGCTACACCATCTATTGCATTTATTTTGTCTACATTTTGATTTAATTCTCGTTTAAATCTATCTAAAGAAACAAGTACTCTTTCTTCTTCAGGTTTAGAAACTTCTATGAAATCATAAACTTTATGATTTTCGTAATCTTCTATGATATATGGTGCTTCTTTAGTCCACCAATCTTTATTCATATAAACTACTTTACCATCTACTTCTACAATTCTGCTTACATATTTCATACCAATTTCCTCAGTGAAGATACAATCATCTTCTGATATTCCTTCTTTGTTTAACATTTCTTTAGCAAATTTCATATTATCAAATCTGCCAATGAATTTAAAATTTTCTTTATTTAGAACATAAATCATTTTAAGCTCCCATCAAAACTTCATACTTATGGTCAGTATTTATAGTTACATTTGATAAATCCATGCACGTCATAGTATCATAATATGTTGATAAATTATTACTTGTCAATGCTGTTAATTTTGCTTTCATATTGTCCGTTTCATCTGTCACTGGACTATTTTGCTTTACTACTGTAAAACTTGGAGCATCTATTTCTGTTAATGTCATAGAAGCTAAACTTTCATAATTTGAAACTTCATAATAACCTGGAGCAACATAACCAGTTTCAGCATACCAGTTACCAGTAAGGAATCTGTATTTTCCATTACCTGATACATAACCAACATCTTGCACAGTTGTGTATGAATACTTATTTACAGCAGTTACTTTAAAAAAGCCTGTACCATTCCAACCACTAGAATGCTGTGGGTTATCTATTTGCGTCGTGACTAAATATATGTCATTAACTTTTACTGACGATGTGTCAGGTTCAGAATTTATAATTGCTGTAATTGTTGTAGGTGTATTACAACTATAAAACTTATTATGTACAAATATATCAGCAGTTGTATTTCCAGTATATTTAAAAATTTTAGTAGCATCTTGTTCAGCCGCAATTACTGTATAATCGTCTGTAACTACAACATTCACTGCTGCTCCTGATTTTACATAAGTATTATTATCTAAGCTCATTGAACCAGACTCACCATTATAGCTTCCTAATTCACCATCATTCATCATAAGAAGTTGATAATCTAAATTAGTTAAACCTCTATGCGTAAATGAAGTTTTACATTTGTATAGATTATTATTACTAAATAAATCAGATGTACCAGTGTATTTGCCGTAAGAATTGGCAGTATTTACATTATCTAACATATCTACTTTCGTAGAATAAACTCCTTTGTAAGTTAATTGAGATAAATCATATACCTGGTAAGGTATGTTACCTAAACTTCCTTTTACATAACCTGATATACCAAGAATACCGCCGTTTCTATAATAATAGTGATTGTTATTATTATTTGAGTGTTTAACTCTTATAAAGTATTTTTCGCCGCGTCTTAATTTGAATACACCTTCTGCATACAAATTGGCTAAATCTATCGCAATATAATTATATGTTACACCACCTATTGTTTTTGTTATTACCGATGGAGTACCAACCCAAGTATCATATCTATAAGCTAGTACACCACTTTCGTGAATAACATATATGCTTGAATTACCATCGCCAGTATAAGTAGTAGCGACCTGTAAAGTCTTAATCTCTAAAGGTGTGTTTGAAGTATTTTGACTAACAACCATCCATATATCATTAGTAGAAGTATCTTCAGTCAAAGTATATGGAACTACTATATTATTCTGACATGATATAGCACCAGAACCTGGGAATGAGCCGCCAGCTTTAGATGTAATTTGATTTGCGTCTATATGATATTCACCCTTCGTATCATCATATCTACTATCTGTAATACCTTCAACAGTTTTACAACCATTTATTAAATCGGTTATAGAAATTTCTGTTGGATTAGTTATAACTGTGTTGTAAGGTATGTTATGTACAAATAAACGATATGCTGGAAGAACATCGTTTACGATATAAGCCCAACCGTTAAAATGGTCTAAACTTGAAGTAACATCTTCTCCATTTTTCATTACCTGAACAGAAAATTTTTGTGTTGTATCATCACCAGTAATTATGATAGAGCAAGTGCTATCATAAGGAACATACCCTTCTTTTTCCCAAACGAGTGTATTCCCGAAGTATATCTGAACAACTGGAATGTTGCCGAAATACATTTCAGGAATTTGTTTATTACCAAATAAGAATTTATCTAACATTCACTAACTCTCTAATACAATGTGCAAAATTCCGTCAGCTGAAGTTGGTGTATAACTTCCTTGATGAATTTGAGCAGGAATTAAGAACCCAACATCAGATCCACCTTTTTGAACTTGAATAAGCTCATTATTGTTTGTATTATGTTTTATATTTACCTGAACTGTATTTTGCCCCTGACCATTGAATGTCTTTAAGGCTAGTGTTCCATTAGTAGTATCACTACCTAAACCAATTCTAGCACCACAAGAATTTCCTTCTCTAGTTAATTTAATAAACTGAGTATCAAAATTACTGCCACCATGAACTTCTAATTGTCCAGTTACTGTTCCACCTGAAGTTGGTAAGTAATTACCACTAACATAATCTATTGTAGCAATAACATCTGTTTTTACACCTAGTTTTGTGCTTACAGATTTACCATTACCTGATAATGTTGTAGAGTCTATATAAGCGGTTGCTACGAATGTTCTATCTGCTTCTGATTTAGAGTAAGATTGGTCTTGGAAATCGCACCAACCACTTACATTACCAGCATTATCAGTTCGTAATACTAAGTATTTGTCAACCAATGAAGTAGGTTTTGTTACGAATGTAGCACTATCTGTATTATATTGTGTATTTGTAAGATACTTAGCAAACTCAGTGGATAATTCATTCTTACTACTTGTATCAGTAGTCTTATAGTAATTAGCACTGTCTGTTAAATCAGATACTTTTGTTGGTACTGTTGGAATTTCACTCTTTAAAGCATATTTTCCAAATTCAGTAGATAATTCGGTAGCACCACTGGTTTCGGATTTTGTATAATAGTTTGTTAGTGATTGGTGTGCTGTAATAGCATGAGCACTTACATAATCTACACCAGCACTTACAATTTGTAAATCGGTTTCCTTGGCAAGACCTTCAGTACTTGGTATCAATGCTGTTATAGCAGCACTGGTATTTTGTACTAAAGTCTTTGTAGCCATATCTGTAATATCGGTAGAAGAAACATAATCACCTTTTGGCTGGTATGTTTGATCAGCTACAGTTGTATCTAATTTATTTTGAACATCATTAATAGCAGCATAAGCGGATTGAACAAGTTCAACACACCATTCACCTGATTTAGTAGTTGTATGGGTATAAATTCCTTTATCACCAGTCAAAGTGGTATCTGTAACAACTGGTGTAGCATTAACTGCCAAATCCCATCTTACATTATTACCATCTTGTGCTGATGTAGCGGTAATGTTTGAATCACCATTTAAAATATATTTTGGAATGTTATCAAATGCGTTAGCAATTTCTGTTTTACTACTTGTATCTGTTTTTGAATAGAAATTATCTAATACACTAACACTAGATGTTATAAATCCACTTGGGTTAGAAGCAGAATAATAATCACCTGTAATGCCATTAGCACCAGCAAGAGCAGTTGTAGTACCGTATAAAAGACCAATAGCACTGATTTCACCTTTATCATTTAAATCAAATTGTAATTTAGTTTGTTTAGCATTTATTTGTTGTTCAAGAGCCGAAGTTGTTTCGTAAATATATGAATAAATTACTGCTGAAGTATCAGCAAAATCTGTAATAGAATCTGGTAGTTCTGTTTTTTTAGCATAAGCAGACATAGCTTCTTTCGTCTGATACAATGTTTGGGCATTAGCAGAAGTTAGATATGTATTTGCAGCTTCGGTTTTATCTAATTTACTAGAAATACTCTCTAATTTTTCTGCAGCATTATCTAAAAATTTAATTTTATAGTTGCTATTATCTACACCAATATACTTATTATCACCTGTATATAGATGACCACCTTCACCACCACCAGCGGTTCTAACTGCACTTAAAGTCTCAGATAGATTATTAACTTCTTCATCTGTTAATACTACTGGTCTATTTGTAATAATCTTATTTAACTTACTCATATCTATCTTCGCCTTCTCTCAATGATTTTAATAACCATGCCTTCAATTTTTCTAGTCCAGGTATGTTTATTTTCTCAATTATCTTTATTGCAGATTGGAACATACCATATTCAATGTATGGAAGAACGCCCATATATTCAGCAAAATCTGTACCGTCATAAGCATCTAGTTGTTTAATGAAATCGTTAATGATTATGCGACCAATATACTGATTCCATTCCAAGCCATTCTTTTCTAATCCGTGATAATAAACTTTAGATTCTTCACATTCATTTGAATTAGATAATACAATTCTATTATAAGAAGTTAACATTATGCCTCCTTCGCTTTGTTTCTAATCTGCATATAGAATCTATAACCACCATTATTTTCACTATAATTACCAGTAGAATAAGTATTATCGGTACCAGCATAATAACCGGCATAGTTATTGTATTTCCATCCAAAACCAAAATCATTAAATGATACAGCACTAGAATAATCAGCAGTCAAACTACAGTTAATGTTATCATTTGAAATGGTTAGACCCGGTTTAATATCGTTGAATTGTGGAGCATAACCACTAAATGAACCAATATGTAAACCACCAGCTTGTAAATCACTACCCATATAAATTGTAGCATAGTACATACAAGATGATTTTAATGAAGGTCTAGTTTCAGGATTATCTGTTCCAATAGTTTTGTTCAAATTCTTAATCGGCCATTCACAGAATCCCTTTGTAGATGTTGTTAATTGAACAACACCAGTATCACACAATGGAACTGTTCTACCATAAGCAGAAATACCAGATTCAGGATTATCGTCAATGTATCGTGGATAGTCTGGTTGGTATTCATACAAACCAAATACTACATTCATATTATTATCTACACGATAAATGTACATACCTATCATTGAACGGTCAATTTCAACTGCCTGGTTAATGCTTACATTGAACAATGTACCATACAATGCACCGTTGTTACGATATTGTGCTATGTCAGCGTCGGCTACAGTAATCATTGCTGGTGGGAAGTTGTTTGAAATCTTTATATCAAGGTCAGTTGCGATTGCTGTAACTGTTTCAACTACTTCTTCAACTTCGTTGTTAATTGTAATTGCTTTAACGCCAGCATTTTCGTCAAACTTCAATCCTTCACCAAGTTTAACCTGAATTTTATTACCACTCAATTCAAGACCATCACCATAATCCAAGTTAATGGTATTGTTTTCAATCTTGATAGCATCGCCTGCTTGATATTGTAAACCACCATTAATTTCGGTTAATGAACAAATGATACGATGTATGTTCAAATTCTTAACATAGATTGAAGCATTAGTAGGAAGATTTTCAATAGTAAATTCAAGTTCAGTATCATCCGCAGCATAACGATTATCAAATGATAAATCTATTGTTTCAGTATGAGCATAAGAACCATCAATTTCTTGTTGAATTTGTCTAGTTGGTGAAATGGTAGATTTAAGAATTGTGTTATAGTATTCATTATTTGTTCCAGGAACAGTTACTTCTACTTGAATGTCAATGTGATACAAACCACTATTAACATAAACTTTACCTTCGTTAAGATAAATGTCATCACCAACAATATCTTCCTGTACAAATCCAGTCAAAGCAGCACTGGTTGTATATGTGTTAATGTTAGAATGGAATTTACCAAAAGCGATTAGATTAGTTTTTTCTAAACCAACATTCCATTCTTTAGTTACAGGATTAAATTCAGCACTAACACCATTTTCACCAACGATTGTAGCACCGGATAAATCGTATGTTATAACATTACCAACTGTAGCTGAACCAATACCGATTGTTCCATTAGTAGATTTAACAATGTATTTCTTACCAAGTTCGGAAACATCCAAACCTGACCATTGAACATTATCATTGTCATTTACCAATACCCAAGCAGAACCTGGTTTAATTACATCAGTAGAACTTACAACATAATCACCTATTGGTTGATATGTTCTTCCAGCTTCTTCTTTTGTAAGATATGGAGTTAAATCCATTGTTGTTTCGCCAACACAATTCCAAGCAGAAGCAGTATCAATGTAAATCCATTCTTTATAATTGTCAGCAGAAGTTGGACCTGAAGCCATCTTAACTAGATAGATTCTTCGTGAGTCAATTTCACTAACATCTGGGTGTCCATCAGGTTCAGCTGAAGTAGCTGTAGTATAACCACCGAAATTAGAAATCAATTTGTCTACTTCGTCTTTATCGTAGTATTCATCCAAACGAGTATCTACATCAGCACTCAAAGCATAGTCAGCAGAAACTGATACGATATGATTTTCTATCTTGATACCATTACCAGCAGAATAGAAATCATAATCTTTATTAGCACTCCAAGATTCAAATGCGACTTTATCAAGTTTCTTTTCTAATTCGTCATGGGCACTTGTTTTAAATTCTTCAAATTCTGTTTTATTAACCTTAGCAGATACAGTGTCCCAAATAGCGGCACTATTTTCTACACGATTAGCAGCAGAATTCCATTTTTCTCTTTCACCATCATTAAGGTGTAAATTATGGTCAGCACTATGAGCAGTGAAATCACCGCTCAATTCTACAAACTCACCACTAAATGTTTCAATGGTGGTTTTAATATCTGCTGAATAAGTAGCAAATGTAGCACTGTTTAATTTAGCACTAACTTCATCCCAATCGGCTGAATTAGTTGTTAATGTTTCGTATGCTGTTTCCCATTTAGCACTATTGGTTTCAACAGTCTTATATGTTGATTCCCAATTACCACTTAAATTATCTAATGCGTTAGCGGATAGATAGTCAGCAGTAATGGAAATTACATGTTTGTCAACACCAATTCCCTTACCAGCAGAATACTCTGTAACATCCCAATCGGTTGTTTGGGCTGACCAAGCAGTGAAAGCAGATGTATCTAAATTTTTATCGTCTAAATCAATTAGTTTTTGTTCCATTAGTGCTGAGTAGGATTTAAATGTAGCACTATCTAATTTAGCAGATACTTTATCCCATTCGTCACCACTCAATTTTACTCTTTCGTATGTGGTGTTCCATTTATCAGCACTATCACTAACATTTTTATATGTTTCATTCCAGTTATCAGCGCTTGCTTCTAATGCGTCAGCAGCACTTTCCCATCTACCACTCAAATCTTTTAATGCGTTTGCGGATAGATAATCTGCGGTGATAGAAACTATGTGATTATCAATTCCAATTCCTTCTCCAGCAGAATATGGTGTTAAATCACCACTAACATAAATTTCTACTGATACTGTATCATCTTCAATTACGATACCTGAACCAGCATGTAATTTCTTTTGGTAAATTTCTTCAGCACTAGCAATAGTTAGATATGTTGAACTTGCTATATCTTTTGGTAAATAGTTTTTACCCAATACCCAATCTTCAGTAGCAAAACCTGCACTATTCCAAGATACACCATATTGGTTATTTGCGGATGTAACAGAAATTCTATTACCATCACCTATAACACTCCATTTTGGAGTTGTATTGTCAATAAATGGTATTCCACTATATCCTGAATATGATGTGGTATCACCATTAAATCTACTTTCTACTGTTGTAACAGCATTAGAACTTGCGGCTGTAATTGTATTAGTCCAATCATAACCACTAATCTTATGATCAGTTATCTTAATATAATTGTTAGCGGCTGAATATGCGATTGCATCAGCAGTGGCTGTATAAGAATCAAATGTGGATTTGTCTAGTTTAGAACTTACAGATGTAATTGCTTTGATATAATCGCTGCTCAATCCAAGATAATAAGCACTTGTGTTATTATCTCTACGAGCTGAAAGACCATGTTCACCACTAACAGTTACATTAGTTGGGTTAGCAGTAACATTAACTGTATAAATGGTTTGTTCGCCACTTGTTGCTGAATCTACTCTGGTGTTAGCACCAGCAGAAACTACTACATTAGAACCACCTGCTAATGCGGTAGTTGTTCCTGTAGCAGTACCAATAGCTGTAATCTTTCCATAAGAGTTTACATCAAATTTTAATTCGTCTTGTTTCTTTTGGATTTCACCACTTAATGCTGAACTAGCGGAATTAATCTTACTCTCTAATTCGCTTTTGGTATCATTTAATTTCTTTGTTGTAGCGATTACATCTGTATTAACGCCGAGGTTAGTCCATACACCATCACCACTCAATGTGTCTTTATTGGTGTTTCCCTTTTTAATAGAATCTATCGCAATTACTTTTCCACCACTTACTAGCATTTAAAACCTCTCATTATATACTATTTATGAACTTTATATAAAATCTTCATCAATGACCTTAATCATTTCGTCTAATTTTTTGAGTTTCAAACCAGGTAAGCAGTCATGATAGATGTGGTTTATAAATTTCTTAAAGTTCAATAATATAAAACCGGTATCACGAACATAATTACCTTCGTGATACCAATTTATTCGCCAAACTGGATTAGCTGAGAATTCCAACTCGCCAAATATGGCTGTATCGTTTAGACCAACCATATACCAGTTGTGATATTCATCATTTCCTGAGTATCGTTTGCCCCCAAGAATTACTTTAAATCCCAGGGTTCTCAGTTTCTCCACTATGTCTTTCTCTATCTCGGGATTGGTGTTCATTTTTGTATTTCTCCCAAAATTCGTCAAAAGATTTAAGTTTTTCTAACATATCTTTTTCTGTGGAATCTGATTTCCAGTATTTAGCTGACAATGTTGCCGCTAAAAAATCCTGCCATTTATCTCTTAATTCGTTAATATCCATACTATATTTATGGAATGCGAAAGGCAGCCAGGACTGTATCCTAGCTGCCCAGTTCTACCAAATGTGGTAGGGTTTATTACCCAAGGGACTTTCTATCTTCTCTGGTCAGTAATCGTTGGTTACTGCTACCCCTAAATGCTAAGGTTAAATCTTTCTTTTCTAATATGAAAGGTCCATCAACCAAAACATCCACATTATCTAGTATCTCTTTTGTAACATTTTCTTTACATTTTCTGCCACCATTTATCAAATCTCGTTCATAAATGTAGCCAGTAAACATCCATAATGTTTTATCCGGGCATTCTTCTTTAAATCGTTTGATAAATGGCAATAATGCAGTTTGGTTTTCCTCTTCAAATGGTTCACCACCAAGAATTGTTAAACCAGATATAAAAGATTTCTTACAGGCTTCAATGATTTCGTTTTCTTGAATTGGTGTAAATTCTTCACCATATTCAAAATCCCAAGTATCTTCATTGAAACAACCTTTACAATGGTTTCTACAACCACTAACATACAAAGAAACTCTTACACCTGAACCATTACTTGAATCCACAAATTTTATGTTACCGTATTTCATATTATTTCCTCTTAAAACTATCTAAATAAGTTCTACCATATTTATTTTTGACATAATTTTCATATATTTTTGTATCTGTAAGAATTTTTACATTATTCTTAATCATACACTGATGTTTTGCTTCATATTTAGCATCTTGTGTTCTATCAAATGGATTTATCATAGTTTCGTTTATATCATAATTTTTAAAGAACTGTAATCCTTTAATTTCAATATATTCATTTTCTACTTTAAAATCAGGTATGTAATAATAAAGTTTATTTTCATACAAATACTCAAATTTAACATTTGGCTGATATTCAAAATTTATATTATTGTCTTTTAACCAAATATAGTAAGCAATTTCAGGTTTTGAATCAAAATTTATATTTTCATACTTATATTTTGTGGCTTGTTTTCGTCTAACTAATGGATTTTGTGACGAATTTTCTACACCAAATTTCTTTTTATAATTTATTTTGTATTTTTCTAATACACTTTCACTTGCAAAACCCATACCACCATTATTTTGTATATAAGTTTCTTTTAATTTATCTACAATAACAGTAGAACACATTGGCGAAATACCGCCATATCTTTTTATATTAGTTTGTTGAACATTTTGTTTCAAATTAGATGTTAAAGTAGTAGTTCCACCATATCTTTCAAGCATAGTTTGCTGTGCTTGTTCTTTATTATTGTAGTTTTTATCTCCATATAATTTAAGACAAGTTTCTTGTCTTTTTAATTTAGAAATTTCTCTTTGTTCCGCAGTTTTATTTCTATGTGCCAATGAAATTTTAGCATTTATATCTTCCTGATGTAGTTTTCTGCCTGCTTGAACTTTTGCCGAAATTTCGTTTTGTATTTCAACAGGTCTATTTGCTATTGTATTTGATACAGAACAACTGTGACACAAATTATTAAAATTCTTGTAACAGCGAGAACCGCTTATTTACTACAATGCCACAATTTCTACAAGTATAAGTAATAAAATCTTTTCTTTTTAATTTATTTTTAATTACTGTATATTCTTCTATACAGTTAATGTTATTAACATCATATACCATATTCAATCTCCATTTATTTAAAGACTAATTCCCGTTAGTCTAAATTATTTATAAAAAGTTAGGTGGTCTGCGGGAACAGACCACCAATCGCGGATTGAAACACGACTGTCCTTTATTTGTTACAAGTGATATACACGGTCATGAATGTCACCCATTCGTCCTTGGCTCATCGCATTCGCATTCCCAAGGTAGCCACAGATTCTTCTAACAACATTCATTCGGTTTATATCTTCATTTCCACAGCTAGTGCAGTGCCATATAAATTTGTTATCTTCATTACGAATCATCTCAATTTTACCGACACCGCCACAACAATGACACCAATCAAGTTGTCCGGTTAATTTCGCAGTACATAATGTTGTCATAAATGTACTTGATTACGGACAAGACAGCATCAACATTGTTTTCCATATTTGGTGTTTCAATGTAAGAAATAGCACCACCTGGAGACAACTTCTGTAATTCTGCTTCTATATCAATCTTCTTAAACGCATCAATTTGTTCAAAAACTGGTACGTGGTAAGAGTTTGTGATATAGTTTCTATCTGTAATGCCGGCAATAGTACCAAATCTACGCTGTAAGCATTTAGCGAATTTTTCTGTTGTGTTTTCAATAGGTGTTCCATAAACAGAATAGTCAATCTTTTCTACCTGCTTCCAATCACGGCATTTATCATTGAGAACCTGCATAATTTTCTTACCCAATTCTCTACCTTCTTCATCGGTAATAGATTTGTTAATAAGAACCTTAACAGTTTCATAAAGACCAGCATAACCCAATGAAATTGTGGAATAGCCATTGTAAAGAAGTTTATCAATGGTTTCACCCTTCTTCAAACGAGCGAAAGCACCATTCTGCCACAAGATAGGGGCAACATCGGATTTAACACCACGCAAGTGTTCGTGACGCAATCTCAATGCTCTATGGCACAATTCCAATCTCTGTTCAAGAATATACCAGAACTTTTCCAAATCACCTTTAGCACTCAACGCAACATCAGGCAAGTTAATGGTAACAACACCCTGGTTGAATCTACCATAATACTTTGGTTTCTTTGTTTTTGGGTCACGGTATGGAGTCAAGAAAGAACGGCAACCCATACATGGGTAACAATCGCCTTCTTCACCCTTCTTACTAATCTTGAGCTTCTTCATAACCTTTTCGGAAATGTAGTCTGGTACCATTCTCTTTGTGGTACATTCAGCAGCAAGTTTGGTAAGATAATAATACTTGCCATCTTCTGTAATGTTATCTTCTTCAAGAACATACAAGAGTTTTGGGAATGGGTTAGCATAGTACTGACCATTTTCGTTCTTAACACCCTGGATTCTCTGCTTCAAGATTTCTTCAATTACTCTAGCAAGATTATCTTTTTCTTCATCGTTTTCGGCTTCATTCAAATACAAGCAAACAGAAACGAATGGGGTCTGACCATTGGTAGTTTGGAGAGTAAGAATCTGATATTGGAGAGTTTGTACACCCTTCTTAATATCATCTGTAAGCAATTCTTCAATTTGTTCATCGGTCATAGAAGGATACTTCTTCTTAAAGTATTCTCTTGTCGGTGCGATGAATTTAGACAAATGAGATGCAGTGATAGTCTGACCACCATACTGAGAACTTGCTACCTGAGCAACAATTTGGGATGCGATATTACAAGCAGTACTAAATGTATGTGGTTTATCAATCTGTGTACCGGAAATGATAGTACCATTCTGTAACATATCATCCAAATTAATCAAGCAGCAGTTATGGATTGGCATAGCGAAGTAATCCATATCGTGAAAGTGAATAATACCTTCTTTGTGGGCATCATAAATGTCAGATGGGATTAAATAACGCTGTGAAATATCTTTTGATACTTCACCTGCCATATAGTCACGCATTGTGGAAACAATGTTTGGATTCTTGTTAGCATTTTCTTGCTGAATATCTTCGTTATCGCCAGACAACAATGAAAGAACTCTGTCATCAATGGTATTTTTTCTTTCTTCCAAGGCTTTTTGATAACGGAATGTGATATATTCAGTCGCAACTTCAAATTTTCCGAGCCTTCATTATAGCAGTTTCTACCATCTTTTGAATATCTTTATATCCAATAGCGACGGGAGAAATTTTGCAGTTATCTTCAATGGACTTGGCTATATCTTTGATTTCCTGAATAGTTAGTCTTTCTTCAATTCTAACTTTTTCATTCGCTCTTGATATAGCCTCTACAATGTTCTGCTTATTGAATGTAACTTCGGAACCATTACGCTTTCGTATTTTCATATATCCTCTTTTTTAACCTACAATAATAAAATCAAATCACACTATCTATTTCTATGTGGGTATTAGTATTTATATTTTTTCCCAAATATAGAAAAAAGCCTTCATACGAAGGCTTTTTTGCATTTTTTATTTTATTTGTAGAACCGAACTATTCTTCTTCGCCAAAGAATTTAGCGGCACGATTCATGAAATCGTCAGCGTATGTATTCTTCTTTGGTTCAGGAGCTGGTGCGGCTTCGGGAGCTGCATCATTTCCACCATCTACACCGGTTGGTGCCTTAGGTTGCTTGCCAGCAATCTCAGTATCTGGGGCAGTACGTGTGCGAATGCCGTCCTCTACATTTGGTTGGTTAGTTGGCTTAACCAATGTTCTCTGTGGACGTACTGCGGAAGGACGGGCAGGTCTGTCATTACCCTCGTCATCGGCAGCAGTTGGGCGTGTTGGTCTTTCCATTCTACGAACTTCATAACCATTATCACGGGCAATCTGTTTTGCCTGGTCAAGTCTTGACATCTTACGAATGGTGAATCCGTTTTCTTCTGCGGTACGAATAGCTGCTCCCAACTTTTCGTCATCGTTCATTTCGCGGCGAGCTGGCTTACGAGGAACTTCCTCGTAATCATCTTCACGATAAACTGGACGAGCTGGGCGACGTGCTGGTCTATCATCGTAGTCATCTTCTACCTGACGGACTGGTCTGCGAGCAGGTCTATCTTCATAGTCATCCACATCACGGGTTCTACGAGTTGGTCTAGTTTCGTAATCATCTTCTACTTCGCTGGTTCTGCGTACTGGCTTATCTTCATAGTCAATATCATCTTCACGACCGCGAAGTGGTTTGAACTTACGAACTGGTTTTTCATCTTCATCACGAACAACTTCACGATAACGAGGGGCTGGACGAGATTCTCTATCTTCTCTTTCAACTTCTCTGCGTGTGCGGAAACGGTCCAAATCTCTTTCATCTCTATCACGAGGTGGAATAACTGTATATCCATTTCTTTCCACGGTTCTGCGTGCT
>JAEEGI010004761.1_pt1 | contig 31552 bp, 29 predicted proteins | sample 8958751 | NCBI WGS metagenome assembly JAEEGI01 (sample SAMN16246545, study PRJNA631951) | gut metagenome | biome: gut microbiome; feature: rumen; material: KS-attached | host: Bos | place: Iran: Karaj | collected 2018-10 | reverse complement strand
AACACCTGAAATATTTGGCGAAAAAGCCCGGCACCGACATGTCTTTTCCTCTTTTGCTGTCATGAAGCGCAAGTTTTACAACCTTCTTTGCCGATATAAGTCCCGCATATCTTATCTTCTTTCCGTCTTTGGTTTCGGGAAGCATCCCGGTGTCCACAAATCCGGGACATACGGCTGTCGATGTAATGCCTTTTGCCTTCAATTCAACATTTACCGCCCTGGACAGATTTCGTAAAAATACTTTGCTCGAAGAATAAAGACTAAGGTAGGGATTTGGTTGAAAAGATGAAGCGGAGGAGATATTAATGATCCGCGCTCCCCTGTTCATATAAGGCAAAGTTACGGAAATAAGTTCTGCCGGAACGGTGCAATTAACCTTTATGAACTTATCAATCTCTTCAGGTTTCATGTTTTCGAAAAGACCCATGTATGCCACGCCGGCGTTATTTACAAGTATCTTAACGTCAACTTCTTCAGACGAAAGTTTTTTCTTTATACATTCAACCCCGTCGTTTGCAAAGTCCGCTTCAACCGCCCGTACCTTTCCGTGATCTTTACAAAGATTTTCAAGTTTCTCTCTGTTTCTTCCTACGGCCCAGATTTCGTCAACTTCCTCAGTCTCTTCGATCCGGCTTACAAATTCTTCCCCTATACCGCCTGTAGCACCCGTCACTAATGCAATTCTTTTCATTTTAAACCTCCAGTAATCGAATCAGTGTTTCCTCTTTCACCTGCTTATAATCAGCCACAAACAATTTTTTCAGAGCATACAGATAAACGGTTCCCCAATAAAGATCGGCGAGATACAAAGGGTCTCCCTCCACTACGGTCCCCTCTTTTTGCCCCTGCTTTATGATCTTTTCCATAGCCTTATACAGATCGTTAGAATATAACCCCTTTTCCTGCTCCAGCATCAACTGGGTAAGAATGGTGATCTTAACCGCATATCGATCATCGACCGCAAGCCTTTTCACGACTTCGGAGGATATCTTCTCGATCTTTTTCTTGGCGGGAAGAGGCATCTTTGAAAGCACCATAAGTCCTTTGATCTCTTCCGAGTTCTCGGCGCTCTTCCTTATCTCATCAAACAGTTCTTCCTTGGACTTAAAATACATATACATGGTGCCCTGACCGATCCCGATATATTTGGCCAGATCCCCTATCTTAGTATTTCCGAATCCGTTTTTTGCGAAATACAGGGAAGATTTCTCGAGTATCTTACTTCGCATGTCCTCTCTCATCTTTTTGTATTGCTCTTCTGTTTTTGGCATTATGCTCTCCTTTTTTGACTGAATGAATATTCATTCTATAGAGAAGATACTACTCATCCTTCCGCATGTCAACAAAAAAAAGAGGCGGAATTCCGCCTCTTTAAAAGATTAATTGTTATACGTTGAATCTGTCGGTAGTAACCTGTAGATTCGAAATGCTGTCCATAACTTCTTTGGCTTCGTATGAAACATTTGCACTTGATTCGGTAATGATCTGCATATTACCGGAAATGTCGTGTACAGCCTCTCCGAGTTCCTGCTGATCTTTTCCGATCTTTTCAAGCACTCTGCTGATGTCTGCTACTGCTGCGCTTACATCTTCGGCTCCCGATCCGAGACCTTCGCTGATGCTGCTGTAGTAGTTGGCATCTTCCATATAATTGTTTGCAAGTGTTTCGAGATTGTCATAATCTTTCAATACGTTGTCGGTTAAGAACTGTATGATCCTGTTACTTACTTTTGAAAGCGCATTGACATTCTCGGTTACTTCTTTTGTTAATGAGTTAACCTTATCAATCTCATTTCCGGTCGTTGTACTGAGACTGTTTATCTCATCGGCAACTACGGCAAACCCTCTTCCGGCTTCACCGGCTCTGGCTGCTTCGATTGAAGCATTAAGTGCAAGAAGATTTGTCTGGTTTGCGATCCCCTGAATGGCACTCGCAACATTTACGATCTGCTCTATAACCTGGATGCCTTTTAATGCCTCTTCAAGTTCAGCCTTCGTACTGTTGGTCATTTCAACGGCATGTTTCTTATTGGCAAGAATCTCGGGAACCATAGCTTTAACTCTTCCGATTATCTCATCGGTTCTTTCGCTCATCTGCTTGGTATCGGAAGTAAATGATTCGGTCACACCCATAACGTTTCCGCATATTCTCTCAATATTGTTAATGCTGTCTGTCTGGCTCTCTATGCCGCCCTCGGTACGCTGCATTGCAACATTGATCTCGGAAATGCTGTCATTGATACCTTTGATCTTATCGGATGCGGAAGTCATTTTATCTTTGATAAGGATCGATTCGTCTTTTGTCTTATGTATGGTATCAATAACCCGGCTCTCAAGTTCGTTCAGAAGATATCTGATCTCTTCTACTTCGGAACCCGTTTCCAAAACATTGTCCTCGCCGATGACTTTTTCTTTAACAAATGCCTTCATGTCTTCCATGGGTGCAAGCTGAACACCTATGAGCTTTGTCATGATAAGTATTACAGCCACTATAGCTGCCAAAGCGATCAACACACTGGTAATGATGAGTCTGTATACGATTCCCTTTACATTGCTTTCGGGAAGTGCCAGACCCAAAGACCATCCGCAGCTGTCGATAACGCCTGTTACTATATAGTTTTTCTCACCGTCATAGTCTTTTACAAGCACAATACCGCTTCCGGGATTGCTAACTATCGAAGAAATCTCGGGCAATACACTGAGGACCGAAGTTGCCACATCTTCACCCGGAAGAAAAGCCTTGTTCTCATGCGTAATATAATTGCCCGCTGCATCGATCATAAAGCCATACTCACCCTTGTCGTAAGGTATGCTGTTTACAACACTCATGATGTAATCAAGAGTAAAGTCCGCGCCTAGTACGCCTGCAAGCTGACCGTTTCTGTAGACAGGGGTTGCGATCGTAATACACATACCGCCTATCAAAACATCCATATATGGATCGGTAACTATTGTGGTTCCGGCTTCCTTGGCTGCCTTATACCAGCCCCTTGCCGTCGGATCGTATCCGTCCGGTACAGTCGCGTTTGGATCCATCTGAATATGCTGTTTATCCTCCATACCATAGTACAGATTCAAAAACTCGGGATGTCCGTTCGCTTCCGTTGTAACAATGCTCTGGATATGCGTTCTGTCGTAAGACGCATCGGGGAGTGCAGAAAAAGCAGCAGCACCCGCAGCATTGAGACCCTTTTCCATTTCTATCCAGCTGTTGATCGAATTTGCATATTTATCAGCATTGATCTGAAGCTCGTCTGTCAATTCCCCTGTGAGTTTTTTGCTGGATGTGCCTACTATGACAAATGTAGATACCAAAACCGTAGCTACGACTATCAGTATAACCGCCAATGTAAGCCTTCCTTTTATAGTGCCCTTCATACGTAAAAATCCTCCTGATATTACTTAAGTACTATAAAAAATATTATGCAATAATATACATACGTTTTCAATATATCTGACAATTTGTTCAATGTAATTTTTTGTTAACGCAATTCGCTTCCCACCCGCCTCCTACCCTTTAAAAATCCCTTGGTTGACGCGTTTTTTACAAAATGTATAATCATAGCCGTTATCGGTCAAGAGGATTAAAAATGCAAGAGCCACCTTTAAGGGTGGCTCTTTTTCTTTGTACATATTTATACCATCATCTTATATATCTTTGCGGCATCTTCTTTGTTGATCTCGATAAAACCATTAAGTTTACCGTCACTTCCTTCAAAAAGGACATCGACGAGTTTAGGTATGTCTTCTTCTTTTGCTCCAAGTTCTTCAAAGTTTTTAGGCATTCCTATCGAGATAAGGAATTTTCTGAATGCTTCTATACCTTCTTTAGCGGTAACCTCGGGATGTTCGAAATCCATCTGACAGCCCCATACTCTGACCGCAACCTGTGCAAATCTCATAACATCATGCTCAAGCTCATAAGTGAATACAGCGGGCATGGTAACAGCAAGTCCTGCCCCATGTGCGCAGTCATACAACGCCGACAATTCATGCTCTATCATATGACTCAGCCAGTCCTGCGAACGGCCGACGCCGCATGAATTGTTGTGTCCTACCATTCCCGCCCACATGATATTCGCTCTTGCCTCGTAATCATTGGGATTTACGATCACCCTGGGTGCTTCATGCTTCAGTGTGAGCAGCAACGCTTCTATAAGTCTGTCCGTGACCTCCACATCCTTGGTGTTTGTAAGATATCTTTCGTAAAGATGTGCCATTATATCGGTAATACCCGCAGCAGTTTGATACGGAGGCAATGTTTGCGTAAGTGCGGGGTTTAAGATGCTGAATTTGGGGCGAAGTGCATCACTTCCCGTTCCTCTCTTAAGCATCCCCTCTTCTTTGGTGATAACCGAATCACCGCTTCCTTCACTTCCTGCCGCTGCTATCGTGAGCACCGTACCTACGGGAAGTGCTCTCTCTACCGGTTTCCCCGAATAGAAATCCCAAAAATCTCCGTCGTACAAAGCACCCGCAGCTATAGCCTTCGATGAATCGATTGTACTTCCGCCGCCTACGGCAAGTATAAAATCAACGCCTTCTCTCTTTACAAGGTCAATTCCTTCGTAAACGAGTCCGCTTCTCGGATTGGGCTTAACCCCTCCAAGCTCTGTGTATGCTAATCCCGCGCTTTCAAGCGATCTCTTAACTCGATCAAGAAGCCCGCTCCTTACAACGCTTCCGCCGCCGTAATGTATCAAAACCTTTGTGCCGCCAAATCTTTTAACAAGTTCTCCCGCTTTATCTTCGCTGTCTTTTCCGAAAGCAAAAAAAGTGGGCGAATAAAATGTAAAATTATTCATATCTGCCTCCTTCTCATTTTTCTTTGTACATCCAATATATTACTGTTTCAGGCAAAAAAATGATTGTATTCGAAATGACGGTAATTGTAGTTTTCTATTACGGAACAAAAAGACACCTTCCCCGATCGGAGAAGGTGCCGATATATCGTATAATGAATTAGAACGCCTTAACTTCCTCGTCTGTAACAAAGTCAAGATCAAGCGTCTTAACTGCGCTTATGGCAGCTTCTTTGTCAGCGGGCTTGATAACGATACATGCGTTGGCGTCCTTTGTGGAAAGGGCGTACATGTACTCTATCGAAATGCCTGCATCTGAGATTGTCTTAACAACGTTCTGCAAAGATCCTACGGTGTGAGGAAGTTTGATCGCCATTACATCCGTAAGATGAGCGGAAATGCCCGCTTTCTTAAGAGCGTCTTTTGCGCGCTCCGCATCTGCGACGATCATACGAAGAACGCCGTAATCGCTGGAGTCAGCAAGACTTAAGGATACAATGTTAATGTTTTCTTCTTTGATCACTTCAAGTACTGACTGTAAACGTCCTGCGCTGTTCTCAAGAAAAACCGATACCTGTTTGATTAACATATTAAGCCCTCCTTTAGTCAAATACTCTGTTGTCTATTACGTGAACGCTCTTGCCTTCATGACGCTCAAGCGTTTTCGGCTCAACAAGCTTAACCTTGACAACGATTCCGATTGCCTGCTTAAGAATGCTCTCGATCTTCTTTGTAAGTTTCTCGAGCTCTTTAATCTCATCGGAGAAGAATCTCTCTTCTACTTCCACCTGCACTTCAACGGTATCAAGGTTGTTCACACGATCTACGATGATCATGTAATGAGGAAGTGTCTCGCTCACTTCAAGAAGCGCTGCTTCGATCTGTGAAGGGAATACGTTTACGCCGCGAAGGATGAGCATATCGTCGGAACGTCCTCTGAAGCGTGATATACGAGCCGTTGTACGACCGCATTCGCACGGAGTTCTGTCGATAGTCGTAAGATCCTTTGTACGATAACGGATGAGCGGTATGCCTTCCTTGGTAAGAGTCGTAAATACAAGTTCACCTTCCTCGCCGTCCGCAACGGGAGTAAGTGTCTTTGCGGAAATGATCTCGGGAAGGAAATGATCTTCCTGGATGTGAAGACCTTTATGGAATTCACAGTCGCATGCAACACCGGGTCCCATGATCTCAGAAAGTCCATAGATGTCATGGCAGTTAATGTGAAGTTTCTCCTCTATCTGCAGTCGCATCTTCTCGGTCCAGGGTTCTGCACCGCAAACTGCTGTTCTTAACTTGATCTTATCAAGGTCGCCTCCTTCGATGATAGTCTCTGCTATATGAAGAAGATACGAAGGAGTACACATGATACCGGTAGCACCGAAATCCTTCATCATCGTGATGAGCTTCTTTGTGTTACCCGTTGACATGGGTACGACCGTTGCTCCCGTATTCTCTACGCCGTAATGAGCTCCGAGACCGCCGGTGAAAAGTCCGTAGCCGTATGCAACCTGAACGATATCGTTCTTACCGATACCGCACATGGAAAGTGCACGAGATACACACTCAGACCAAACATCGATATCACGGCGTGTATAGCCTACAACGGTAGCTTTTCCGGTTGTGCCGCTCGATGCATGTATACGCACTATCTCGGACTGGGGAACGGCGAAAAGGCCGAAAGGATAAGTATCTCTTAAATCATCCTTGGTGGTATAAGGAAGCTTTGTAAGGTCCTCAAGTCCTCTGATATCGCCGGGTTCAAGCCCGGCCTGCTGCATTTTTTTGCGATAGTGCTCCACGTTGTGATAAACGTAATCCACCATCTTCACCAGTCTTTTGCTCTGAAGGACGCTCATTTCGTCCCGTGACATGCATTCTTTTGATTCATTCCATATTTTATTCATTTTTATTTTCTCGCTTTCTTTTCCTGGGTTTATTGTTCGCGGGACAAATGAAACCCGGGTAAGGAATCCCTCTTAAATCCCTACCCGGGACCTAAAAGTCGAATCCTTTGATGAAAGCCTGTTTATTGATATCAATAGTTTTCGGGGGAACGGTCTTTTCTATAACGTCAAGCCATTCTTCCTTTGTGAAGTTCATGTGCTTGGCAGCCATTCCCAGAACGATTATGTTAAATACCTTGGGATTGCCCATCTTAAGTGCTTCGCTCTGCGCATCTATCGAATAAACCTTATATTTCTTCGAAAGATTCTCGATGATGTTCTCAGGGTACTGCGCCGCACCTGTAACTACAGGCATGGGATCGATCCTTTGATCGTTCACTATAAGTACACCGTCTTCTTTAAGATACTGAACATATCTCATTGCCTCGAGTCTTTCGAAAGCTATGAGCACGTCTGCCTGACCTTCTTCAACTATAGGCTCTGCTACTTTCTCGCCGTAACGAACAAACGTTACGACCGATCCGCCTCTTTGAGCCATTCCGTGTACTTCTGAAAGTTTTACGTCATAACCTGCCGTAAGCATGATGGAACCAAGAATCCTGCTGGTAAGAAGCGTTCCCTGTCCGCCTACGCCGACGATCATAATATTTTTAGTCTCCATTGCCATCACCTCGCTACTTTCTCGATGGCACCGAACTTACACATCTGCATGCAAAGTCCGCAACCGTTACACATCGTCATATCGATAGAAACGGTGCCGTCTTCATTCTTTGTAAGTGCGGGACATCCAGGTCTTAAGCATGCGCCGCACTTCTTGCACTTATCACTTAAAGGCTTGCAAACATTGGGGAACTTAAGTCCCTTAAGAAGTGCGCAAGGAGCCTTGCAAATGATAACACTTACCGCTTCGCGGTTAACTTCTTCTTTAATAACTTTATTGAGTGCTTCCTGATCGTAGGAATCAACCTCAACAACGTTCTCGATACCCATCGACTTGCAAAGATTGTAGATGTCGATAGCATATGTGGGCTCGCCCATAAGGGTCTTGCCCGTAGCGGCATGGTCCTGATGACCGGTCATGCCGGTTGTGGAGTTATCAAGTATCATAACCGTACCGGTGGCTTTGTTGTAGACCATGTTCATAAGTGAATTCACACCCGTATGAAGAAAAGTCGAATCACCAATAACGGCAACCCAATCCTTTATGAACTCTCTGCCTTTTGCCTTCTCCATTCCGTGAAGAGTGGAGATTGAAGAACCCATACAAACTGCGGTATCTACCACATTAAGAGGAGCAACGGCGCCGAGGGTATAGCATCCGATATCGCCCGCAGCATGAATCTTAAGAGTCTTAAGTGCGGTGTATACGCTTCTGTGAGGACATCCGGGACAAAGAATGGGCGGTCTTGCGGGAACTTCTTCCGCTTTTACCTTGGGTTCTGTACCAAAAAGAACCTTTCTTAACATGTTGGCACTGTACTCGCCCTGAACCGTGAATGCCTCTTTTCCTATGCACTCTATGCCGAGAGCCTTAACCTGCTCTTCGATAACGGGCTCAAGTTCTTCAAATATATAAAGTTTTTCAACCGAAGCCGCAAAATCCTTGATAAGCTTCTTGGGTAACGGATGAACAAGTCCGAGTTTAAGAACGCTTGCGTCGGGGCAAACTTCCTTAACATACTGATAAGCGATACCGCTTGTGATAAAGCCGATCTTATTATCGCCCTTTTCCACTCTGTTGATCGCCATGGTATTTGCATCTTCGCTCATCTGTTTAAGACGCTTCTCAACATATATATGTCTTTGCTTGGCCATGCCGGGCATCATAACGTTCTTTGCCGCATTACGCTCATAAGGCTTGTCTGCAGGCTCAACTCTGTCTTCCAAAGTCACAAGTCCCTGTGAATGACCGAGTCTTGTGGTTGTACGCATGATAATGGGCGTATCGTATTTTTCGGAAAGTTCGAAAGCAAGCTTGATGTAATCCTTAGCTTCCTGAGAATCCGAAGGTTCGATAACGGGAGTCATCGAAGCACGTCCTATCATTCTCGTATCCTGCTCATTCTGAGAAGAGTAAAGACCGGGATCGTCCGCAACTACAAGCACCATACCGCCGTTCACTCCGATATATGAAGCGGTGTACAAGGGATCCGATGCAACGTTAAGACCTACGTGCTTCATACTGCACATACTTCTTACTCCGCTCATCGAAGCTCCGATAGCCACTTCGCAGGCCACCTTCTCATTGGGCGACCATTCGCAATAAACCTCGGGATAATTTACCAAATTTTCGCTGATCTCTGTGCTGGGTGTGCCGGGATAGGCAGCGCTCACCTTACATCCGGCTTCATATGCGCCTCTTGCGATGGCCGCATTTCCAAGCATTAATTTCTGTTCCACGATATTACTTCCTTATTTGTCTATTATATGCATATTAGCATTTTTACATAATAACATTAATACTTTTCTGCGTCAAACGGATAAAGTGATAAATTTAAGCAAAAAGAAAGCGTTCCGCAAAAGCGAAACGCCAAAAAATACATTACTTTCCTGTCGCCTGAAGCATTTGAAGAACAGCCAACTTCTCTACCACAGCATCTTCAATAAAACTGTTTAATGACTGTCCGTGCATGATCGCATATATTGCTGCCCTCCTATGAACTTCGGAATCTCTGAAGCGCACATTTAGGCTGCCTTTATAGGCCACTTCGGGTTTCTCACCGCGACGGTCGCATTCAATATAGTAATCATCCACTGCATTATGAAAATCCGTAACCAACTCCTTAGCATTGGTTCCTTCGTAGGATATTAATGAACGAATGCCCTGCACTTTTCCAAAAAAGACGCCGTCTTCTTCAGAAAACTCCACACTCCCTACGTAGTCTCTGTATTGCATAATGTTTTTCATATGAGTCCCTCCTGCTCCAAATGATCCACAAGCTGCTTAACCTGATAATCCAGCAATTCTTTTCTCGGATGCGGTTTGTGCAACATTATCTTGTCACCGGTCACTTCATTTATAAACGCGACCCTTGAACCGCTTGTTTTTCCTTTATCGCTTCTGTGATAGTCTAACTGCCCCAACAGTTTTTCCGCTTCGTCAAACGTAAAATCCTTCGGATTTGACATAAGTTTCCCTATTAACTTTTCTTTCTGCCCCACAAATGTACCTCCATATATATGATATCATCAGGGAGTTCGTTTTGCAACTAAAATTAGTCGCACTTTGCCGATTTCTACTTTGCAAAGATCAAAAGCCTCATAGCATTTCTGCTATGAGGCAGCTCATATCAATAACACCGTATAGAGTCAAACAAATTGCGTTTTTCACAAATTCTATCAATCAATGGCATTTTTTACACGCAGTATATCCGTTGCTCTCAGCGTGTTCCTTTGTAACCTGAATTGGATCTATCATATTACTGCAATTAGATCTACTATGATACTTTGTTCCTCCATTTGTTGGTACCCACACCAAGTCTCCCTCAGTATCTGCTTGCGTCGGGACAGTTACGCTTTCACCTGAACCTCCATGTGAACTATTGGAACTAATAGTATCACTTGCACCGGCACCAGTTGTTTCTACCACTCCCACGCCCACAGTAGGTGCAACCTGTTCCACTATCTTACTGTCAGAGAAAAACCCTTCCTTTACGTAGGCTTCTCTGTCGCCATACTGGATTCTGTACCATCCGTCATCTGTCTTTCCCGTTACATTAACTTCATCGTTCAGTGACAAAGATCCGACCTTTTCGCCATCCAGGCTCGGAGTGCCTCTTACATTTACAGCTTGTGCTACAAACATTGTGGTCGCCAATTCTTGAATTGCGGATTTCAATTCATTTGACTCATCATTTTGAGGTATAATTACCTCTTCTGTTTCAGAAGCATTGGTCTCAGCTTTTGTTTCAGCCTTCGCGTCTATTTTTTCTTTCTCCCGAACCACCTCCGGAACTTTTATCGTAGCATATATGATTTCAATCTTTTTATTGTCTTCAAAAGAATCCTTCATATCAAACGATTCTTTTCCATCGGCAATAACCCTGACAACAGCGCCTTCTTCATATCCCGATGTATCATCGAATTCTTGCTTTGTAATTGTAACGTTCTTGAAACCTGCTTCTTTTAAAAGATCCGATACCTTCTTATAATCCATCCCTTTGCAAATCTCGGATGTTAGCGGCATATTGATTCCGATTTCTTTTTCTTCACCAGAAGTGACCGTAGGAGTCTCGGTTTCCTCATCCTTTTCATCTATTGTCTCCGTTACAGATGCTTCATTGACCGTCTTTTCTTCATCGGATAAATTAAATGCCCATGCAAAGATTAAATAAATCACCCACGCAAATACTATTATCGGAACCTTGATTCCTTGTTTGAGTTTCTTATTACGAACCAAAAGAATTGTCAGCGGGATAGGGAATATTACCAACCACCCTAAAATCCACAATAAAGTTGTGCCCAACTTTGATTTTTTCTTAGGTGCCACATTGTTGATGGGTTGATTCGAAGCACTAGCATATGCGTTCTGTGTTATAGGTTCAGAATAATCAAATCTCTCATCTTCGCTCAGATCGTCAATCTCATAGATTTCTTCGTTATAATTTACCTTGCTTTTCTTTCCCTTTGCTTTCTTTGACGAATCCTTGACATAAGACATTCCGGTACCGGGGATAGAGAAAGTACTCCTGTTTCCGCCGTTAGTCTTCTTTGTTACTCTAAATCCTTTGACGCCGGCACTGAATCCGACTCCAGATTTGCTCAAGTTTATTCTTCCAAACCCTAAATCTTTACTTTTTCTAAATCTGAAACCCATATTAAACCTCCGGATCTATTCTTTATCTTTATCAATTTCTTTCATGTATCCCGCTGTAATAATACCTGCCGGTAAAGCTACAATAGCTATTCCAAATATTGAAGAAACCATTGTTATAATTCTGCCTAAAGTAGATATAGGATATATATCCCCATATCCTACCGTTGTTAACGAAACCGTTGCCCAATAGAGAGCTTCAAAGAAATTGTTAAATGAATCAGGTTCAACATTAAAAATGATCAAAGCGGAAACAATAATATAGCCTCCGGCTAATCCGCATACCGCTATAAGCGAATCTTTCGAGTTTTTCAACACATTCCCGATGATTTCAAAGTTTCTCGAATAACGCATAACTTTAAGGAGTCGGAAAACTCGCAACGCTCTTATCAAACGAAGTACTCTTAGAATCTTAAACCCACTGCTAATAATCCGTAACGAGGGAAGAATTGACAGTAGGTCAATTATAGCCATAAAAGAAAATGGATATCTGAAAAAAGAAACTACGCTCTTCTTCTCATATTTAAAATCTGCGGTAAACCACCTTAGAATATAGTCTATGATAAAAATGACAACACAACATGTGTCTATTGCTTCTCCCCACGCGGGTGATTTTTTAAAAGCAAGCGGTATGAGACTTAAAAAAATAACCACTATCATAAAATAATCATAGAAGCTGCTTGCTGTATCATTGTCATTTGACTTTTCTATTATTTCGAATATCCTTTTGCGCATTTTCATACCTCACTAAACTACTACGTCCATTATATACAACATAATTGATCATGTGTTAAAAACATTGGATTTTCCCCAATAATCTGGTATTTTTATTATGATATAAAAGTGTACAATATACTTGTTCGATTAATTTTGGAGGTATGACAATGAAATGTCCGAATTGCGGAGCTGAAGCCAATGGTGCTTTTTGCGAATACTGTGGCTCGAAAATGGCTGAAAGACCGATAAACATCATAAATAATTACTATGGTACCAGCCAGTCAAACAATCAATATTCCTCATCTCCAAACATAGTCGCCACTTGCCCACGTTGTGGAAACAACAATATATCATTCCACCGTGAAACAACTGCTACCCGCGGATTGCACAGGACCGTCGGAATATGCAAATCCTGTGGTAACACGTGGATTACTTCTCAGGATGTCATAAGGTCATCAAAAAACAAAGTTGTTGCTCTTGTACTCTGTATCCTCTTTGGCTTATTTGGCGGACATTATTTCTATGTTGGCAAAGGTGGGATGGGTATATTGTACTTATTCACCGTAGGCTTGTTTGGAATCGGTTGGATAGTAGATATGATCAGAATTTCCGCAGGTACTTTCACCGACTCATCTGGTTATCCTTTGGCCTAAAAGAAATCGTAAATTCAATAGTTGATTCCTGTGAATATAGTGCTGCCCCACTCGTTCAAAACGGCGGGGCAGCTTCACATCTCAGAAACATAACTCTATTCGCTATACAAGAAAACAATCTTGTTTTGCGTCCAAAAATTGTCTTCAAACTCTATTTCTATAGTTTGGGCATCTTGGGGAACTTCAAAGGCCACTGTTCCCTTAGCTTTTCTGCCAGAGGAAAGTGTCGCAGACAAGGAATCATCCAAGCCATAGAAGCCGCTGCAGTTCGAACCGTCAGCATAACATTCAAATGAGAAACTTGAAATCATCTGATCTGAGTCCGAAAGATTTTCAACTTCCAGTTCGATGTATATGTATTTGTTTCCATCTGCAGGCTGCATAAACATATTGTCACTTACGTACTCTTCAGCCTTCAAATATGTTATCTTTAAATTTTTTGTTTCAATAACATCACCGACCGAAAAAGTTTCTTCGCTAGCAGAGGCGCTCTTTTCAAACACTAATCCGCTGTCTTTATCGCCTTCAAAGATAAACTTTGCTTTATCTCCGCTGATCCAGTCGAGATCATATTCAATTTCAATCTCTGTTGCGTCCGCCGGAACTTCAAAATATACAGCTCCTTCGCCACTTCTGCCATCAGAAAGCGTAGCCGATATATCATCATCCTGATAAGTTGCTGCGCAATCGTATCCATCTGCATAGCACTTGAAATCAAAAGTTGTTACAGACTTATCCGATCCGGATTTATTGTCTACGTAAAAGTATAATCTGATGAATCTATTACCATCTGAGGGCTTAATAAACTCGTTATCACTTTCAAAATAGTTACTGCTCACATATGTAATGTTCAATCCGTTATAGATAAGTGTATCTCCAACGTGGTATTCTGACTGTGTTGTGTTTTTTTGTTTATCATTTTTTGAATCAGACGATTCCTTCCTATCTTCTGCCTTAGTCTCGCTTTTGGCAGAATCATCTTTTGATGAAACTTCTCCAACTTTTTTTGCTGAAGAATCAGACGAACTTCCGCTACCCATTGCCAATGCAGCAAACAGAGATAAACAGAGTATCAAGACAATGGATTTCTTAATTTTGTTCATAAAAGACCTCCTTGAATTTACTTATTATAATTACTGCCAGCAACGCTCCTGCACTTTCCGCAATCATGTCCAAAACATCAAATGTTCCCGGGGACAATCTCAGTTTCTGTGCTAATTCCATCAGCACTCCAAGACAGACCGTTATAAAAAAGCACAAGAATGTGTTGTTGAGCATAATCAAAAAACAAATATTAGTCAGAGCATAAGCCCACACTGCGTCCAACAAAAAGAATCTCACGATTCCCCCAACAAAACTATCAAAAACGGTCGGGGTAATTACTCGCGTTATTCCCAAAAATGAATCGATTTTTTTAACAAAAAGGACATCGGGGCAAAAACGATAATAAATCAAACTTCCTATACCTAATGGAAGGAGAACATGCCATAATCCCCATATGGCCTTCCTTTTTAACAAGTCTCTTTTATTCTTGAACTCCACTGGATCGTAAAGGCTCCATACCATTTTTCTTCAAAAATCCGTTTACTTCGATAATGCTTCCAGGCCTTTCATTAAAGCAGATCATAAGGACGGCATCTCTCGGAATCTTTGCGTATAATTGAGGCATCTCGTATAACTTCAGCGCTTTTTGCGTTTCTTCCAAAGATAACCCTGTCGCATAACATATCCTTAGGATTACGTCCCGCTGGCGTGTATGCTTCTCTCCTGAAATCAATTTGTACCCATACCTTTCCGGTATATCTGCCAAAAGAAAAACTTCTTGCTGGAGCACTCCCTTTGCCTTCATCTTCTCTCGTAAATATTCACTGAACGATCTGTCTGCATCTATCATGGAATCTTTATTATCTTCCAAAAATCTGTCAATATCCGCAGCATGCGTATTCTGCAATATTTTTTCTAATTCTCCCGAGTTTCTGTCCATCTTTTCCTCTCAAGCTTTTTATGTAAAATCCAGTTTATAAAGCGTTTTCCATATGTCATAAATGTATAAACTGTATTTCCCTATTCCCTTTTAAGTGTATAATATAAGCATGAATACTGAAACACGCTTAGAATTATCATATTATCGTGAAATCGGAGTGATCAACGAATCACACCGTATTTATCTTGTTCAACATGTTGAAACTCATAAAGTGTATGTTAAGAAGATCCTTTCCGCCTATAATTATGATATCTATGCACATTTAATGACTTTTCCCGTTCCCGGTCTTCCCCAAATATACTGTCTGCACGAGGAAAACAATACTCTAACCGTTATTGAAGAATATATTTCCGGCAACACCGTAGAAGAACTGTTATCTAAAAATGGTGCATTCCCGGAAGTTAGTGTCGAAATCTACATCTCGCAACTTTGCGAAATACTAAAAAGAATTCATTCATTAAATCCACCTATTGTTCATCGAGATATTAAACCTTCAAATGTCATGATTACTCCCGAAGGACAATCGATATTACTCGACCTGAATGCCGCCAGACTCGAAATAACCAAACAAGAAGATACCGTTTTACTTGGAACTCATGGTTACTCTGCTCCCGAACAATATGGTTTCGGTTCTTCTACCACTTCAGCAGATATTTATGCGTTAGGTATGCTTATGAATACCATGTTGTGGGGTGAGTTCAACAAAACCATTTATCCCAATTCCAAATTAACATCTATAATAAAGCGATGTACCGAGATCAATCCTGCGGACAGATACCCCAATATTGATAAAGTTGCTTCTGCTATTGAGGCTAAACGTAGTAAAACAATTAAAAAGTACAGGAGATATCTTCCTCCCGGATTCAGATCGGGAAATCCTTATCATGCATTAATAGCAATACCTGTTTATCTATTTTTCTCATGGGTAACATTAACGCTCGAGACAAAAAACGTTGGTGCTGCCCTAAAATTTGAAAGAATATCAACATTTATAATGGTTATGGCAACAATAGCTGCAGCCAACGACTATATGGGCTTTCAACGGCTTTTTCCCTTATGCTACAGTCCTAAAAGATGGGTACGTATAATCGCAAAAATTCTATTCACCGTTATAGTGTTCTTCTTCGGTTTAGGTACTACAATTGTTATTGAATCATTCCTTTTTCACACATAGTATATCATCTAAAAACACCATTCGTTGCCACCATAACGGTGGCAACGTGCCGTTTCATATGTTTTTTTCTAATTGTGCTCCTTCCAACGGTACTATCTGCAGTTTGTATCCGAGCGGTACCAAAACCTTAAGAATGCTGTCTATTTGCGGCGAGTGAACCGCTTTCTCCATCCTTGCGATCACGGGTTGCTTAAGATTACATTTCGCAGCTACTTCTGCCTGTGACATTCCTTGTTCCTCACGGATTTTCACCATGGCTTTAATGAGTTCTTTCTCAATTTGAATGATACTTTCTTCTTCCGGGGTGATATTCAATTCATTTCTAAGTTCTTTCCATGTGCTCATCATCCATACCTCCGTTAATAATCTTCAAGTTCTCTTTTTGTCTTCATTCATCTTCCACCACAATAATATCAATTCGATACTCTTACGCCAATATCAAATTTGCTATTATTCTTTTAATATATTTCATCAATTTTGTTTCTTTTCCTGCCTTATTCTTCTTTGTTCCTAAGCAAGCAGGTATTTATGATTGATATTCCCTGCTCTAAACCAAAAATACTACATTTGAGCAGGAAGAAAACTGTTCGGATTACTGCCATAATTGACAGAATGGTAAAAGCAGCAGGAAGTATTAGTAAAAATGCCCTGCTTAATTTTGAAGATGAAGAAAAGCAGCAGGAAATATTAATAAAATGTCCTGCCTAATTTGGGAGATAAAGAAAATCAGCAGGAAAGTAAATCATAATATCCTGCCCTAATGAAAAGAAAGAATAATAGAGCAGGATAAGGCTGATGTAAGCCGGCAAAAAAGCGCAAAAAAGGCGTTTCGCTTCCGCGAAACGCCCAAATTACATATGAATCGTTGAAAGCATGCTAAACATGCGATCTCTGCTGTTACTGGAACAACTTGGTCACCATGCTGTCCTCTTCTTCTTTCTTCTTTAAAAGAAGGGTTTGGTAATCGTTGATGACTTCGTTCTTCTTCTGTTCCGTTACTGCCTTGCCGATATCGAGATCTTCCATCTTGCTTCTGGAAGCAAGCACGTTCTCTGCGGTGTTGAGGTTCGACTTGTAAGCATACTCAAGTGCATTGGTCTGTGAGCCGATGTCGCTTCTGTCCGAAGTGATCTTCTCAAGAGCGTTGTCGATCTTGGTGATGTCAAAGTCGGGCTTTGTAACATCGTATCCGTCGATACCGAGAGCAGAAAGAGTGGCATTGTCCATCTTAATGCTCATGCCCTTGCCGTCGGGATTGGAAGCAACTTCCATTGTTGCAAATGATCCGTCGAGAAGGTTCTTCTCGTTGTACTGAGTATCCTTTGCGATCTCTTCTATACCTTCCATGAGGCCGCTTATCTCGGTCTGGATTGCTTCTTTTTCTTCGTCGCCGTTAAGACCGTTCATAGCTTTAACGCTGAGCTCTCTTATTCTCTGAAGATAATCGGTTATCTGATCCAGTGCACCGTCAGCGATCTTTAAGCTGTCCTTAGCTTCGTTTATGTTCTCTGCGCCCTGATTAAGGCCTCTTTCTTCGGCTTCCAGCTTCTTGCCGATGGCAAGTTCGCTTGCTCCGTCAGCAGCCTTGTTAATGGCCTTTCCGCTTGCGATTTCCCCATAATTACCAACTGACTGTACTCCGCTCATATCGGCTCCTTTCCCTGCAGCGCGTTTTGCTGCAACAGCTTTCATTGCCTTTACGTCTTCCACCGCGATCTCGATCGCCGCCAAAGTTCTCGGATCGGGTATTTCATTTTTGGCCATGTACTGTTCAACGGACAACGGCTTCGGTACATTAGCCATCGATAAACTTTCCGTGCCCATTTTCACACTCCTTTGCCCTCAAAAGGGTCTTGGTCCTGTAGCGTACAATAGTGTCAAATCAGTTAAAGTAATACCCTAAAAGGACATTCTTTATCCCATAGGTAAAAGCATTATACATCATTCTGACAATTGATGCAAGTGTTTAGAATTGTCAGATTATTCATTTCCTTCGGTAGAAAGAAACCTCTCCGGCTCCTTCTTCTCTCTCATGAACATGTCATAAATACAAGGCACAACAACGAGGGTCATGAGCGTACCGTATACCATACCTCCGATAACTACGATGGCCAGCGGTCTTGACATATCTGCACCCATCTTGGTGGAGAAGGCCATCATGAGAAGTGCCAGTATCGTTGTAAGTGCGGTCATAAGAACCGGACGAAGTCTCGTCACACCGGCATCAACGATTGCATCTTTCTTGGAAAGACCCTCTTCTCTTCTTTGATTGATATAATCCACCAGCACGATACCGTTGTTAACGATGATACCGGCAAGCATTACAAAACCGATCATCGCAACGATGCTGAGTTCGTATCCCGTAAAGAAAAGGGCAAGAAGTCCTCCTGAAAATGCCAGAGGCATGGTAAACATGATGATGAAAGGCGAGCCAAGGGACTGGAACTGCGCAACCATGATAAGGTAGATGAACACTACCGCCAGCACGAGCATGAGGGCCAGCTGTTTAAGCGCGTCCATGATCATCTCGTTCTCCCCCGCATATTCAACGGAACATCCCGCAGGGATATCAAGTTTCTCCATGTTGTCTCTTACATCGTTTGAAACGAAAGTTATATTGTAGCCTTCCTTGATGGTGGCATTTACGCTCACGTATCTTGTCTGGCCTTTTCTGTTTATGGTCTGCATACCGATACCGTCTTCAAAATCGGCGATCTCGGAAAGCGCCACCGTCTGCTCTTTTCCGTCGTCATCGGTATATTTGACTTTGTAATTCTTTATGTCGTTACGTGTGTATGCCGACTTTTCTTCGTTGTCCACATATATGGAAATATCGTCCGTAGCGGTGGAAAGGTTCGTTGCCACCGAGGGCTCCTTAAGGTCATTTGAGATCTGCATGAACACCGTAGCCACGGTAAGTCCCTTAAGCGCAGCTTTTTCTTTGTCCACATGTACCCTAAGTTCGGAATCGGCGTCGGAAATACTGCTCGAAACTTCGTCAACACCTTCCGTGTTCCTGACGATCTCCTCTGCTTCGAGGGCAAGGTTGTAGAGGGTATCAAGGTCGCGACCCTTAAGCTCTATGGAAATACCGCTGCCGCCAAGTGCCGACATATCCATGGTCGAAGTCTCCACCGACACGGTGATGCCTGCAAAATCATCGCTTAATTCATGTATCTTCTTAACAAGCTGGGATGACGACATCTCACGCTTTTCCTTTGTGGTCACGTAAAGCGTCGCATTCGTAACGGTGTCAGAGCTGTCCGAAGCCCCCGAAAGCATTGAGATCGTTGTGGCACTGGCCGTCGCACCGATATCAACTATGTCGTCAACCTGCGAAAGCCTTTCAACCAACGTATCCGCCTGCTCCTTTATATCGGTAATTCCCGAATCTTCATTTGCCGCAAGCGTAACCGTTATCTGAGGCGACTCCATGTCGGGGAAGTAGGCGAAACCGTTTGTATATGCCAGATAGGCAGAAAGAAACAGCATCGCAACAGCCACAAGTAACACAAGGGGTTTAACTTTAAGGGTCCCACGAAGGAACTTCTCGTACCCTTTATGGAAAGCGGACTTTGTGCCGTTCTTTGTTTCTTTAACCTTCTTAAGCATTCCCGAAGCCGCCGCGGGCACTACCGTAAGTGCCACCAGTAAGCTGGCCATAAGTGAGAATGCAATGGTAAGTCCCATGTCCGAGAAAAGCTGTCTTGTAAGACCTTCGGTAAATACGATGGGAAGGAATACGCAGACCGTCGTTAAAGTCGAAGCAAATATCGCCCCGGCAACTTCCTTTGCGCCTTTGATGGCCGCTTCTTTGGGATCCGCCCCGAGATTTCTCAGTCTGTATATGTTCTCGATCACGACTATGGAGTTGTCCACAAGCATTCCGACTCCCAGGGCAAGACCGGAAAGTGAAATGATGTTAAGGGTAACCCCCGAGAAGTACATGCATACAACCGCCGCAACCAGACTGACAGGGATCGATATCGCAATGATGAGTGTAGGTCTTATATCACGTAAGAAGAAAATCAGTACGATGATCGCCAGCAATCCGCCGATGAGAACGTTCTCGAATATGGTGTTCATTACAAGGTCAATATAGACGCCCTGATCCATGAGAGAGATGATCGTTACATCGGGATATCTTTCTCTAAGTTCTTCGAATCTGTCTTCCAAAAGATCGGATACGCTGCCTGTGGAGTAACCGGTCTGCTTTTGAACGGAAAGAACGATACCGTGTTTTCCGTTTACGTTCGTGTATACTTTGTCTTCGTTGTTTACCGTGAATATATCGCAAACATCCCCCAGGGTGATGATCTCGTCATCGCTCATGGGAATCTTTAAAAGAACAAGGTTCTTAAGTGCTTCCTCGTCTGTGGGTTTGTCGCCCACGCGCACAAGATAGGAATCGTTTTCTTCTTCCACATATCCCGCCGGCATTGAAAAGTTCTGTGCAGTAAGTAAGGAAGAAACCGTATCGACGGAAAGAACGCTTACCATATCGGCGGCTTTCTTTGCGTCTTCTTTCTTTTCTTCAAGTTCCGCTTTTCCGTCGGCGATCTGCTCTCTGGCGTCGGATAACTGTTTCTTTGTATCTTCTATCTTTGTCTTGCCTTCTTCAAGCTGAGCCTTGGAAGTGGCAAGCTGATAATCTGTAAGATCAAGCTTTGCTCCGCCGGTGGCAAATCCTATTATCGCCTGATACTCTCCCGCATAAACCTGAGAGATTCCCGCATCGACTTTGGCGGTGGATTCCGCGATATTGGCAAGGACGCTGTTCTGCGCAGCGACATAATCCGAAGGTGTAAGACCCATGGTAAAATTGTCTCTCTTTTCCACAACTGCGTCGATAGCTTCATTTACTTGTTTAATTCCGTCATCAATCTGATTTTCTCCTGATTCAATTTGCTTGATTCCGTCATTAAGTGCTGTTAATCCGCTTGTCATTTCTTCTTTAAGGGAATCAATGGCTCCTTGAAATTGATCTGCTAATCCCGGATTATCTACTGTAAAATCAAGTTCGGTCACAACAGTGGCAAACTCGCCTGCCATCAATCCCTGCTTTATCATATCCAACTGAGCGTTATATAATGTCTTGGCGGCATCATCTTTTGCAGATGCTTCATAAGCAGTGAAAATGCCGTTAATGCCACTCTTGGTTGCATTAATGGCTGATACTGCTTCAGCACTGTCCAGCGTATCAATTTGAGATTTCAGAGTATCTCTTTGAGTAGCCAGAGTTTTCTTTTGCTCCTCTAATTGTTCTTTCTTTTCATTAAGAGCCGAAATCTGCTTGCCACCTTCAGCCTGAGCGGAGGTAACTGCATTATTCAACGTCTCAAGCGTCGTAAGGTTCGTGGTGATATTCGTCTTCGCCGCTTCAAGGTCCGACTTAAAGGTAAGAAGTTCAAGCTTTGCCTTAGCTATCTCATCGGTAGTGGCCTGCTGCTTTTCCTCAAGCTCTTTCCTGCCGTTGTCTACCTGGCTTTGGGCATCCTTTAACTTCTTTTCGTTCTTTCTTATCTCACTTTCGGCGTCTCCCAGTCCCTTCTCGCCGTCTTCTATTTCTTTGTACCCGTCTTCGATCTTCTCGTACGCTTCAAGAAACTTCTCATCTATGAGCTCGTAAACTCGGGCGTTTACTTTGTCGAGTTTCTTCTTTGAAATAACGGCGTGAATGCTTTCTTCGACCATACCGCTCGCACTTACCGAAGCAACGCCTTCGATCCTTTCTATCTCGGGCACGATCGATTCTTCGGCAAAACGACTTGCCTCAGCGGGTGTCATGCCTTCAACACCGACAGCGGCTATCATCGTGGGAAGCATATTGGGGTTAAGCTTCATGATCATAGGACTTCCGACTTCATCGGGCCAATACCCTTCAAGTCGGTCGAGACTCTCGCGTATATCCAAAGAGACTGCATCCATATTTGTTTTCTGGGAAAATTCAAGGATGACTACGGAATAGTTCTCCGCAGACATAGACTGTATACTTTCTATATTTGAGATCGTCGCCATCGATGCTTCCACCGGCGAAGAAACAACTGTCTCTACCGTTTCGGGACTGGCTCCGGGGTAAGTTGTCATTACTATAACATAAGGAAGATTTATGTCGGGAAGGAGGTCTGCGGACATCTTGGTAAATGAAACAAAACCGAGAACCAATATCAGAATGACTCCGACAAGAACCGTATATCTTTTTTTAACGCTGAATGCGGATAACATGACTATTTCCTCTTGACGATATTTTAAGGCGGTTTTCAGAAACTCAAAAACCCAATCTGAGTATTTGCTCTTTTGAGTATAGGTGTCCCCATAGTGCAAGGCAAATAAACTTTTTCTAAAATAATCGTAAAAAATCATATTAAAGCACTCTTAATGACATGTTAACGGTTTGACCTTAAAAGTGTATTGTTGTATCATCAAAAGGCATGAAAGGACTAATTTATGGATAAAGACAACAAAGTATTTGCTCTGCTTATCGATGCAGACAACGTATCACCCAAATATCTCGGAGCCATAATCGAAGAGATCACCACCAAATACGGCTCATTATCATACAGAAGGATTTACGGCGACTTCACCGAAACAAGAAAAAAAGCCTGGAAAGATGTTTTAAGAGACAATTCCCTAACTCCCATCCAGCAATACGAGAACACCGTAGGCAAAAATTCGACCGACTCCGCCCTTATAATAGATGCGATGGATATTCTTTATACCGGCAATGTGTACGGGTTTTGCATAGTTTCCAGCGACGGCGATTTTACCCGTCTTGCGAGCAGACTTCGCGAATCGCAGAAATATGTGGTAGTAATGGGCGAAGAAAAAACTCCGCGTTCCATCCGTATGGCGTGTGATAAGTTCATTACGCTCGAAAACCTTATAGAGCGCGACGACGAAAAAGGTGCTTCCAAGAAGAAAGGTTCCGGCAAACGCGTCGAAGTTCTTGATAAGAAGTTTGTCATTTCACTCATGACAGATATAATCACCGATAATAACAACAACGGCAGAAATACTCACCTTGGCGAAATGGGCAGCAAGATAAATGCGCGCTACCCCGACTTCGACTCGCGTGATTACGGTTATTCCACTCTTTCAAAGATGGTCGAGGAAACGGACGGCTTCCTTTTGGAAAAGAAGGGTACCGCTTACTATGTGACGCTTCAGAACACCGAATCGAAGGGTGATATTTACGCTTATGCAAGAAACCTCATCGAAAGATCGGGCACCAAGGGCATGAACATAGCCGAACTTTCCAACCAGATCCATACAAAATACCCGTCATTTTCACCCAAAACTTACGGATATTCCCAGTTCCAGAAGTTCGTAAGTTCCATCCCCGGGACCGTTCTTTACAACGAAGAGCACGGAAAACGCGTTGTCGTTGAAGGCAAGAACGAATAAAGAAATAATCCGATTTGGAGGCTTATATGCCGATAAATGCCACAAATGCGGTCATAGCCGCTTTATATATCCTCGATCTTTTGATGATCGTGCCATTATATACAAAGAAAAAATACGATCATTCCACGAGACGAAATAAACTCACCGTAAAAGGGATAGCCATCGGCATCCCTTTTGTGGCGCTTCTTTACGGCACCTTATACTCTCTTGCGGCACAATCTGCCGCTCCGATCATTTGCATGCTCCCTCTGGGCATGCTCCTTTGTGCGATCGGGGACATTATCCTTGAGATACGTTTCTTTAAGGGAGGCTGTTTCTTTCTCGCGGGCCACCTTATTTACGTTATCGCGGTCTATTGCATATTCAATGCCGTTTCATGGATCACCCTCGCAGCATTTGTTATTCTTTCCGCAACCGGAACATTCATCACGATCACAAAACTCGACAAAAAGTACAGAGTTCCTCTTCTAATATATAATATTGTTATAAGCGCTTCATTCGCACTCGGTATAACACTTGTTATCGGTTGGTCTCTTCCCGGCACACCTGTAGGGGCGGGGCTTATGTTACTGGTGGTCTCCGACTGGCTTCTTGCCCGTAACAAACTTTACGGCAGCAACTTCAGGCGCTCACTCATTTCTCTTGTCTGCTACTTCGGCGGACAGATACTCATTTCCTCTTTGGTGTTTTTCATATAATAATCAGCAGGCTTTTGTGAATTTTTAACAATCAATCAATGCTTTACTTTAGTAAAGTGTTGCTATTTTACATTGACAGAGTAGGTCAATTGGGGCAATATTCATGTATGATGTTTTTATTAGGAGGACTATTATGAAAAAACTTACCAAGTTATTTGCTGTAGTTTTATCAACAGCCATGGTTGTTGCTTCTTTCGCAGGATGCGGTAGCGCAAAAGGCGGCGACACATGGAAGATCGGTGGCATCGGACCTACCACAGGTGGTGCTGCTGTTTACGGTATCGCAGTTCAGAACGGTGCTGATCTTGCTATCAAGGAGATCAACGAAGCAGGCGGTATCAACGGTCACAAGATCGAGTACAATTTCCAGGACGACGAGCTTGACAACGAAAAGTCAGTCAACGCATACAACGCACTTAAGGACTGGGGTATGAACGTACTTGTAGGTTCGGTTACTTCAGGATGCTGTATCGCAGTTGCAGCTGAGTCTGTAAACGACAACATGTTCCAGATCACACCTTCAGGTTCCGCACCTGACTGTATCGCAAACAAGAACGTATTCCAGGTTTGCTTCAACGACCCTAACCAGGGTATCGGTGCTGCAAGCTACATCGGATCGAACAACGTTGCATCAAAAGTAGCAGTTATCTACGACAGCTCTGATGTATATTCTTCAGGTATTTATCAGAAGTTCGCTCAGGAAGCAGCAAATCAGCCTTTCGATATCGTATCGGCTGAGGCTTTCACCGCTGATTCAAAGACAGACTTCTCCGTACAGCTTCAGAAGGCAGCAGATGCAGGCGCTGAGCTTGTATTCCTTCCCATCTACTATACGGAAGCTTCTTTGATCCTTACTCAGTCAGCTTCTGCAGGATACAGCTTCAAGTTCTTCGGTTGCGACGGTCTTGACGGTATCCTTGGTGTTGAGAACTTCGACACCTCTCTTGCAGAAGGCGTAATGTTACTTACTCCTTTCGCAGCAGACGCAGCAGATGAAAAGACACAGAACTTCGTAAAAGCTTATGAAGAAGCTTACGGTGATACACCCAACCAGTTCGCAGCAGATGCTTACGATGCTGTTTACATCATCAAGGCAGCTATCGAGAAGGCAAACATTGAGCCTTCAGCAAGCGTATCCGAGATCGGTGACGCTCTTGAAAAGGCTATGACCGAGATCACTGTAGACGGTCTTACCGGCGAAGCAATGAACTGGGACGCAAACGGTGCCGTTAACAAAGCTCCCAAGGCTATGGAGATCAAGGACGGTAACTACGCTCTCATCCAGTAATCTAATAGGCGCCAAAGTCTTTTGGGAAGCTGCACACTTTTTGTATGCAGCTTCCTTTGCTTTTCGGCAAATCAATTGCCCGCATCAGGGCATTTATGATATACTTTATTAGTTAAGCGGTTTTGCTTAAATCATTTTTCAAAAAGGATATGCTATGAGTTTCATCACTTACTTGATCAACGGCATAAGTTTAGGCTCGGTGTATGCGATAATAGCTCTTGGATACACCATGGTCTACGGAATTGCCAAAATGCTTAATTTCGCTCACGGCGATGTAATCATGATAGGCTGTTATACAGTCTTTACGATAGTGAGCACCTTAAATCTTCCCACGTGGCTCGGAATGATCGTATCGATCGTACTTTGTACAGTGCTCGGTATCACGATCGAAGCCGTCGCATACAGACCGTTACGACAGGCAAGCTCATCCCTTGCGGTTCTTATCACAGCCATTGGTGTCAGCTACCTGCTTCAGAACGTAGCTTTATTGATATTTGGTGCCAACACAAAGTCATTCACATCGGTTGTAAACATCAGTGCACTTAAACTTGGAAAAGACGGTGCGCTAACGATCACAGGTGAAACGATCGTTACGATCTCAGCCTGCATCATAATCATGATCGCACTCACCATGTTCGTTAACAAAACAAAAGCCGGTCAGGCAATGCTTGCCGTATCCGAAGACAAAGGTGCCGCACAGCTTATGGGTATCAACGTAAACGCAACTATATCTCTTACGTTTGCGATCGGTTCCGCTCTTGCTGCGATCGCCGGTATGTTGCTTTGTTCGTCTTATCCCGCCCTTACGCCTTACACCGGTTCCATGCCCGGTATCAAAGCATTCGTTGCTGCGGTATTCGGCGGTATCGGATCCATTCCGGGTGCGTTCATAGGCGGCATTATCCTGGGAATAATCGAGATTCTCTCGAAAGCATATATATCTTCTCAGCTCTCCGACGCTATAGTGTTCCTGGTGCTTATCGTAGTGCTTGTCGTTAAGCCCACAGGAATTCTTGGTCGCAAGATCCAGGAAAAGGTTTAGGAGGTGCGACGTGAAAAATTTTGCGATTAAAAACAAAGACAATCTGATAACTTACGGTATCGTGATAGTCGCGTATGTTGTCCTTCAGACACTCATTTCGTTCGGTGCTGTTTCAAGCCTTATGACCGGTCTTTTGGTACCTCTTTGCGCATATATCATCCTTGCCGTTTCACTTAACGTTACGGTCGGCATATTAGGCGAATTAAGTCTCGGCCATGCAGGCTTCATGTGTGTCGGTGCGTTTACGTCCGCTTTCTTTTCTAAGCTTACCGTAAATGTGATAACTGTCGGCTGGCTTCGCTTTACGCTTGCGATACTTGTAGGTTTCTTATGCGCAGGTCTTATAGGTTTCCTCATCGGTATGCCTGTTTTACGTCTTAAAGGCGACTACCTTGCGATCGTAACTCTTGCATTCGGCGAGATCATTAAAAATGTTATTAACGTTCTCTACATCGGAAAAGACTCCAAAGGTCTTCACTTCTCGATGAAGGACGCTCTCGCTCTTAATCTCGAAGAAAGCGGCGAAGTGATAGTAAACGGAGCTCAGGGTATCACAGGCACTCCCAAGAATTCTAATTTCACGATCGGCGTTGTTTTGATACTCATCACACTCTTTATAGTGCTCAACCTCATAAAGAGCCGTGACGGACGTGCTGTAATGGCCATAAGAGACAACGTGATCGCGGCCGAATCGGTAGGCATAAACATCACCAAATACAAGTTGCTCGCGTTCTCGGTATCGGCAGCTTTGGCCGGCGTGGCCGGAGTTTTGTACTCGCATAACTTAAGTTCTCTCATGGCTACCCCTAAAAACTTCGGATACAACATGTCGATCATGATACTCGTATTCGTGGTACTTGGCGGAATCGGAAACATAAGAGGCTCTATAATCTCGGCAGTTGTTCTTACACTGCTCCCCGAGCTTCTTAGAGGACTTTCAAATTTCCGTATGCTCATCTACGCGATCGTACTCATAGCCATGATGCTCTTCTCCTGGTCTCCCAAAGCCCAGGACTTCAGAGACAAGGTCGTTTCTTCCGTTTTCTTCTGGCGGAATAAAGAAAACGATATGAAAGGAGGAATCGACAATGCAGGCAACTAATCCCGTGCTCGAGGTAAACAATCTTTCGATATCGTTCGGTGGTCTTCGTGCGGTTGACGATTTCTCGGTAACAATAAACGAGGGTGAACTCTACGGTCTCATAGGCCCCAACGGTGCCGGTAAAACGACCGCGTTTAACCTCCTTACAGGCGTATACAAACCAAACGAGGGAATAATAAAACTTTGCGGTGAAGACATCACCGGAAAGTCCACGATAGAGATCAATAAAGCGGGTATCGCAAGAACGTTCCAGAACATCCGTCTTTTCAAAGACTTATCTGTTCTTGATAACGTTAAAGTAGGCCTTCACAACATTTACACTTACTCGACAATGTCTTCGATCTTAAGACTTCCGAAGTACTACAAAGTAGAGAAGGAAATGAACGAAAAGGCCATGGAACTGCTTAAGGTCTTCGACCTTGACTCTTCGGCGAACCTTAAAGCATCGCAGCTTCCTTACGGAAAGCAGCGTAAACTTGAGATTGCAAGAGCTCTTGCCACCAATCCGAAGTTACTGCTTCTCGATGAACCCGCAGCAGGCATGAACCCCAACGAGACCAAAGAACTCATGGATACGATCTCTTTCATAAGAAATGAGTTCAAGATGACGATACTTCTTATCGAACACGACATGAAACTCGTCTCGGGAATATGTGAGCGCTTAACGGTGTTAAACTTCGGCCGTATACTTGCCGAAGGTCCCACATCCGAAGTACTCAACAATCCCGACGTTATCACGGCATATCTTGGTGAATAGGAGGAAACACAAATGGCAATGCTTGAAGTAAAAGACCTCCACGTTCACTATGGCGTGATCGAGGCGATAAAAGGAATCGATTTTAAAGTAAACAAAGGCGAAGTAATCGCCCTTATAGGCGCAAACGGTGCAGGCAAGACCACCATTTTGCATACCGTGAGCGGCCTTATAGCTCCCACAAAAGGAAGCATCACCTTCGAAGGTGTAGACATCACAAAAACACCCGGTCACAAGATTGTATCGATGGGAATGGCACACGTTCCCGAAGGCCGTAGAGTATTTCAGCAACTTTCCGTTTTGCAGAACCTTAAGATGGGTGCTTTTACAAGAAAAGACAAAAAGGAAATAGAAGAAACCCTTGAGATGGTTTACAAACGTTTTCCCCGACTCGCCGAGCGTAAAAACCAGATAGCCGGGACGTTATCGGGCGGTGAGCAGCAGATGCTCGCCATGGGACGTGCTCTTATGAGCAAGCCTTCGATCATCTTAATGGACGAGCCCTCCATGGGACTTTCCCCTATTTTTGTTAATGAAATATTTGATATAATAAGAGAGGTAAGTGCATCGGGTACTACCGTATTGCTCGTTGAACAGAACGCAAAGAAAGCTCTCGCCATAGCTAACAGAGCTTACGTCCTTGAAACGGGAAACATAGTCCTTGAAGGTGACGCAAAAGAACTGATGAACAACGATGCCATTAAAAAGGCATATCTCGGAGAATAATAAGGAGGTGCGGACGTGGATAAATATGTTATCACAATAGCTCGCCAATACGGCAGCGGCGGTAAGACAATAGGCGAAATGCTCTCTAAGAAGCTCGGAGTCGAGTATTACAACAAAGACCTTATCTTAAAGGCCTCCGAGGAATCCGGCATAAACGTATCATTGTTTGCAAATGCCGATGAGAAAAACAAAGGACTCTTCTCAATCTTTAAGAAAAAGAAGTACGGCGGAGAAGTGCTCTCTCCTTCGGATCCGAACTTCACGTCCGAAGAAAACCTTTTTAACTATCAGGCAAAGATCATCAAAGAACTTGCCGAAAAAGAATCGTGCATCATAATAGGACGCGCCGCAGATTACATCTTAAGAGACCGCAACGATGTCTTAAGCGTATTTGTTCACGCTCCTCATGACTTTTTGATGGAACAGGCGGCAAAGAAACATTCAATGCCCGAAAAGGAACTCGAGAAATACATCGCAAAAATCGACAAAGAGCGCGCTGACTACTACAAGCGCCACACCGGCCGCGAGTGGACCGACGCCCGCAACTACGACCTCTGCCTTGACAGCTCAAAACTTGGATTTGAAAGATGTGTTGATGAGATAATCGCTTATATGAACGTTCGATTTAAATAGTCACTATTCACAGTAGATAAAAAACATAAAAGAATCCCTCTTGCTTGCAAGAAAGGGATTCTTTTTGATTTTTTATCGTACCTGCGAAGCAGCGGGTTACGAATTCCGTGTAGAGGACTGTGAATACTATTGTTGTTGTTTCGGCTTCTCGGTCTTCTCTGTTTTTGAATACATGAAGATGTCTTTCTTGTCCGAAACCTTGAAGCTTGCAGGTCTTACATAGTCTGCCGCGGTCTCATTTTTGTAGACGCTTGTAAGCTGGCTCTTTAACGAGAGTGCATACAAAAGACCTACGATAAGACCGATGACCAATGCGATTATGATCTTCTTAAGAGGATCAAAACCTACAGATGCGGTCGCTCCGTCAGCGGTAAGAGCGGCTGCATTTAAAATGAGTGAATTTACGTACAATGCTATATTCATGCTCTTACCTCCTACAAAAAGTATAATATGCATTCAATAATGAATGCGACTAAAGTGCCTATACCGGCGGCCTTTAAGAAATACGATTTAAACAAACTCTTATCCATAGGAAGATTACCTACGAACTTACCGGTCTGTCCGTTCATCGCAAATACAAACTTCTGTCCGTTCCACGATGTATTGAGTATCCATACGGGATAAAGAGCATACTTTGCAACACCGTTTACAAGCTGTATGGAAGAATTGTCTACGGATACGGTGTTGTAACCCTGTACGGTGCTTCTGAAAGCATCTTCCGTGGCACGTTTAACTCTCTCGTTGGCGCGTCCTACGCTGGCGTCTGCGTCAACGTCGTATTTGTCTGCCACATATCCCGCAAGATAAGCTGTCTGGAATGAAACCGCTTCCTTAAAGTTGTAAGGCTCCAAAGATTCCATAAGAGTGTCGTCCATCTTCGTGGAACCGTCAACGGGAACCTTGTCGAATCCGATGGAACCTGCACGGAATACCGCGAAGAAATCGGATCTCTTGTAACGGAAATTCGAATCTTCCCATGTCTGCTCTTTTGTAGCCTTATATCTTATACGCGCGTTTGCGTCGGTATCAAAGAGCCAGTAAGGAACGTAGATACCTTTGATATCCTCTATATGATTGCCCTGAGTAAAAGCCTTGGGAAGAAGCTTCTTGCCTTTTAAGTGATCGGCAAATTTCTTCATTGCGGCTTCTTTGTTAAGTTTGAAAGGAATAACGTAATCGGGCTTTAACGTTCCCGAGAACTGATCCATCATAACGATGGGATTGCCGCAGTAAGGACATTCGGTAGCCGCCGTATTGGCATCGCCGATAACTTCACCGCCGCAGGACTTACATACGTAAGAACGCATTCCGTCCGCTTCGCTGTCGCTCCACTCCGAACCTGCCGTAGTCTTCCAAGTATAGTCATCCCCTTCATCCTTCTTAAGTTCTTCGTCAAAAGAAGCAAGTACGGACATTTCAAATTCCGTATCGCAGTAAGGACACTTTACTTTCTGAACGGTAGAATCAAATGCGAGTGCGCCGCCGCAGCACGGACATTTATATTGTAATTCTGCCATGTCTGTTCTCCTGATAAAGTCTATTACAGGCCGACATACGCCGGCCCGTAGTTATGTCTAGGTATAGCATTTTGCTTGCAAAATGCACGTGCCGAGCGCGGTTGCCGAAGGCAACAAATTCAACTCGCGCGAGTGCACATCCTGCGGAGCAGCAATAAAATTACGAAGTAATTTTATTGTAAGTCGCGATCGTCGAAGAGGTCTCCGCACTCGGGACAGAACTTGGGAGGATTGGAAGGATCTTCCGGAACCCAACCGCACTTGTCGCACTTATAAGTGGGAGCGCCCGAAGGCTTGGGAGAACCGCAGTTAGAGCAGAACTTGCCCTGATTTACGGT
>JAEEGI010004760.1_pt1 | contig 31552 bp, 22 predicted proteins | sample 8958751 | NCBI WGS metagenome assembly JAEEGI01 (sample SAMN16246545, study PRJNA631951) | gut metagenome | biome: gut microbiome; feature: rumen; material: KS-attached | host: Bos | place: Iran: Karaj | collected 2018-10 | reverse complement strand
CATCGGCTTGGATGATGACATCGCTGCCTTCTTCGGGCACTTCGCCGATATCCCAGTTGTCGCCGTCGTTCCAGTAGCCGTCGGTGAGGAAGATACTCGAAAAGACCGGTTCGAAGTTGAAGTTGTCAAGGTAAAGATAATACTTGTTGTAAGAATTGAGTTTGACAGCGATGTACTTGGTGCCTATGGGGAAATAGTCCGCATAAAGCATCCATGTAGTTTCGTCGTTGGCAGTCACCTCATCGTGCCATGTGAAGGCATCGGGCGACTTGGTCGTGGTGGAGTAACCCACTTGGAAAGTCTCGGGCCAATCGTTAGAAGCGTTGTTGTAGTAGAACGACACATGCATGCCCGTGGTTCCCTCAAATTTGGGTGAAATGAGGTATTGGGGCGGAGTGTAGTTCCATTGGAAACCAAAACAAAATTGTCCTTGGTAAGCGGCGCTGTTGTATATGGGTGAAGAGCTCTCGCAATCCAGCATGGTCCAGCAGTCCAATTCATCAGGGTCTTCGAAGCCGTATGCGTAGGGCAAACTCTTGGGATCACAAGCGGGAATGAAGCCGAAAGTGGTCTTGGGGATAAAGTTCCGCTGGGTGGGTTGCACATTATCCAAACTAGTGGTATTTGAACCAGAAATGGATGCTCCATTCACCGTTTGACCATAAAAATTAATATTTTTGTAATCCACGTCAACGGTGTTCTCTATGCCCACTAAAAGATTACCGCCTTGGTAAGTGAAAGGCGTGCTGAAGTTGATGGTCATTTTACCACCGTTATCTGTGCTCTCGATGTCGAAAAAGCCGCTATAGACGATGGTGGCGGACGATTTGGGCTCGTAGGCACTAATCGAGGTGTAATCCACCTCCTTCAGGTAGACATCCGCAGGGCTTACCGTGGTGTAGGGCACATTGCCACTGGTGGTATAGAACGTCATGCTTGTGATAGATGCGCCTACCATTTCCACCAAGTCGTTGGCGGGGATGACGAACTGGCTCCTGGTGAAGTCGTCGAAATAGAAGATATAGGCGGGGACTGTGTTTTTGGTGGTCGTACCGTCATACACGGTGAGGGTTTCCATGCAGTGCATGTTGGTGAAGTCGCTCCAGCCCGAGGCCGATTGATAGTCTGCCAATGAGACGGATGGCACCGTCACCGGGATGTCCGTTGGCACATTAAGAAACACATTTGTACCCATGGTAGGCACTGACTCGGGATATACCATTATGGAAGTCAGGCTGGTGCAGTTCTTGAAAGCCTCATTACCTATTGAAGACACGGACCTGCCGATGGTCAGCGAGCCAGTGAATGAAGAGCAATAACTGAAAGCACTGTTGCCTATCGTGGTCACGGAATTGGGAATGGTCAGCGAACCCACGAAATGGTTGCATGATCCAAAGGCATAGTTGCCTATGGTAACCAAGGTGTTCGGGAGGGTCAGCGTGCCTGTGAAGCCGCTACAGTTATAGAAAGCGTAATTGGCTATAGCGGTCACGGTGTAGGTGTTGCCGTTGTAGGTCACGGTGCTGGGAATGGAAAGCGAGCCTGAGGAGGTAGCGCCCTGCTTGAGCTTCACCGTCACGGTCGTCCCATCGGCATTGACGGTGTAATTGAGGATCCCCTCATTGAAGGATTGCGCAAACAGATTCGTCACTCCGGCAGTGCATAGGAGGAGGAAAAGGAAGTGTAAAACTTTGTTTTTCATAGTGATAAGGTTTTTAGTGAATAAAATGGTAAACTTTCATATTCATGTTTTTTATGTCTTTTGAGGCTTCAAAGATATGAACAAATAATGGGAAAATCAAAAAAATGGAAAAATAATACACACTTTCATGCCTTTGTCCACATGGCTAGTGCGGGCTTGACACACCTGTTGAGGCCTGCAACTAAGGCAGGGGTGACATGCTATCTAAAGTCTGCTCGAGCTTTTATAGAAGCTAGCCTTTCATGTCATTGACTCCATCGAAATGCTCTGCATTCGGCGAAGCCAATCTTCGATTTCCAGCAGAGGTATGTGTGTGCGGGTGTAATCTATGGAAAGCGACTTAAGATTCCCGTTCCGCACAAAACACAGTCAAATTATGCAATGCAGCAGCGATTTCCGAAGGAGGAAAGCCTTCCAAGGCTTTCAAAGCTTTATTATAATAGGTGGGCAACAAAGTCCGGGCGTGTTCCATGTTCTCGCCATCGATAAGGTCGTCGCGAAGCTGGAAGAGGATGCCGAAATTGAGGCCGAAGTCAGCGATTTGCTGGACTTGTTCGGGCGAAGCATTCACAGAAAGGGCGCCTGCAACACAGCAGGAGCGCATTAATAGGGCGGTCTTGCGGGTGATGATGTCCAAATATTGGGCTGTTGAGCTGTCACACTGTGGCAGCCTTGTTTGCGGATTTGCATCACTGCGGCTGCCGTGATACGACAGCCCTACAGACCCCTGTATCAATTCCCCTTCGCTCATGGCGGCCGTGGTGTTGAGCATTTCTCGCAGGATAGCATGGTCGATGGGGTGGGAGAGGAGCAGCATCGCCTTGGCCAAGAGGTAGTCGCCTGCCAATACCGCAGAGAGGTTACCGAACTCCGCCTTCACTGAGGCCTTGCCCCTTCGTTGGTTTGCGTTGTCAACCACATCGTCATGGATTAATGTTGCGCTGTGGACCATCTCGACGAAAGTGGCGGCACGCAACGTCTGTTCATTGATTTCGCCCAAAAGTCTCGCGCTGAGTAGCACCAAAATGGGTCGTAGGCGTTTGCCTCTTGAGTCAAGCACATATTGCATGATGGAATTCATGGGCTCGGTTTCAGCCTTCATGGTTTGCTCGAAAAAAGCTTCAAACTGTGCTAATTCGGCGGCGATGGGGTGGATGATTTGCTCTAATGTTTTCACGCGGCAAAAAAATTATTCAAACCTCACTTTTCTTATCCTTTGTTCTCCTTCATTAGGAATTCTTTTATCTTTTCCTTGCTCGGCAACTGCAGTTCGTATTGGGCTACGAAAACGTTTGGGTCGATGTTTGGAGTCACGTATTCCACCATCTCCTGACCATATTCTGTGCAAAGCAGCAAGCCCACTGGTGGATTGTCGTCAGGCTGCATATAATGGCGACGGTAGTACTCAATGTACATGTTAAGCTGTGCCATATCGGCATAGTCCAATCGATGTGCTTTTAACTCCACGATGCAGTGGCATTTCAGGATACGGTGATAAAACACCAAATCCGCTTTGAAATAGCGGTCGTCGATGAGCAGTTTCTTTTGCCTAAATTCCAAACAGAAACCCATACCCAATTCAAGCATAAACTCCTCAAGATGGTCTATAAGAGCCTGTTCCAGTTCATTTTCTTCAACGACATCCTTTGCTGCAAGTCCCAAAAACTCAAAAATGTAGTGTGACTTAAGTTCTTCACGGAACGATGGTTTTTCTGCCTTTTCGTTCACTCTGCTTGCCAGCATTTCCGGCTTTTTGCTCCAGCCACTACGCTCGTAATAGTTGGAATCTATTTGGCGCTGTAGTTCTCTTACACTCCAAGGACCACGCATAGCTTCGATGGCATAAAAAGCTCGTTTCAAAGGATTGTTGATATGTATTAATTGAACTATGTGTGTGAAAGATAAACTATCAAACAACATCTGTGGAGCCGCCATCACATCTCCATTTGCAGTCTGCATAGCAAACCCATCCTTCGAAATGGCATCAGATTCTGGCTCGTCGGAAAGGCTAATCGGTGATTGGCTTTTTGTAATTCTTTGATTGCTTTGTTGCTGAAAAAGGCTAATCAGTGATTGGCTTTTTTCAAATTGCTGATTATCTGTTAATTCAGAAAAGCTATACGATGTTTGGCTTTTCTGAATCTTTTGCTGCAAATACTTTGCAATAGGATGTGCCAAGTCAGGATAATAGAGATAGAATTGCCTATAGTTTTTCAAACTAGCCAACCCCAAACTTTTATCATCAAGTCGTTCTGCCAAACGTTTCAACAATTTGTCGCCATACTTTGCCCTGTCGTTACCATGTTGCTCATATTCCACAATATAGAATCCTGTCAGCCAAGCTCTCGCCGTAACGTTCCGATTGATAACCATACGGGCGTCTTCTTGTAATGCTTTGCTCGCTGACTGAATATTCCCAACAAGCAATTCAAAATCACCAGCGCTTTTATTTGTACCATCCTTCTCTGTACAGTGTTCAATTGCTACCATGATTGTGCTCGTTGAATGTGTTTTTTTCCGAGTGCAAAGATAATTAAATTTCTAACACTAAAAACGGAATTGTTTTGCACGATATTTGCTAATTTTGCGTTGAATAAGACATGAGAGATTCCCGTTGGGAATGGAATTGGTCATGTGTTTAAAAGGCGGCGGCTTGTAGAGCCTTCTGAATGTAAACGTTACAAAGCCGCCGCAGTAAGCAACACAAATGGTTCTCCATTCCCGCAGGGAATCTCCTACAATAACGAACAATAAAACAAGATACGATATGAAACGCACCGGAATCATCATCGCGACTGTGGCCTTAGTGGCCATCGGCCTGTTGGCATTTGCAACGCCTGACAAAACGCCCGACAATCCCAAAACGCCTAAAAACAACTATGAGACTATGTGGAAGAAAGTAAAGGAAAACCTTGAGAAAAACCTGCCGGAATCGGCTGAAAAAGAGCTTGTTGCCATCGAGGAACAAGCTTCGAAGGACAACAACCCAACCCAACTGCTGAAGACTTGGCTCTATCGGCAAAAGATTTACCAATTCACCGTGGAGGAAGATCCCGACCAGGCCTTCATCCAGTACATTGAGACCAAGGTCGGGCAGTTGGATGAGGTGCACAATGCCTTGCTGCACGAGGAAATCGCCCACGCCTACGCCGAGTATTTGGACCAAAACGAATGGCGCGTCAACGAGAACTTACCCATCGACGGCGACCTTTCAAAGGTGGAGATGAAATATTGGGACAAGGAGAGTTTCAAAACGCGCATCAACCAGCATTATGCCGAGGCTTTGAAGCCCATCGAGGCATTGAAAAAGTCCAAGACCGAAGATTTCATGGTGTTGTATGAGAACAAAAACAACAACGAGGATTACATTAATTATGAAGCCTCGTTGTTCGAATTTATGTTCCACCGCGTGGCAAAATACTATCAGGAACAAGCCAATGCCGACGATGCCGAGGGCGACACCGACAAATGGTGGCTTCCCGCCAAGGATTTCGTAAAGGCCGACTTGGGCACGACCGACAATCCGCTCACCAAATGCTTGAAAATCTACCAAGACCTCATTGCTTTCAACCTCAGGAATAAGAAAGAGGATGTGTTGATTTACAACGACTTCAAGCGTTTTGGCTTCGTCAACTCCATCTTGCAGAAGGATGCCCAATATCAAGCCGCAATGGAAGACTTGAAAGCACAGCACAAGGACAATCCGCTTTCCGCCGAAATCACTTCCCTGATTGCGGGCAATATGATGAGCCAGTACGAGAGTAACAGCGAAGACAGCACCTATTTCGACAACTACAAGAAAGCCAAGACAATGTGCAAGCAGGCCATCGCCAAGTTCCCAAAGTCGAAAGGCGCGAAGAACTGCGAAAACCTCATCAAGCACATTGAGGAGCCGCAAATCGACATCACGCTGAAATCGGTACAGCTGCCCAACGAGGCTATTCCTGCCGTGCTGGAATACAAAAACACGACCGCACCTTATTATAGAATCGTGAAAGTCAGCGAGAAAGAGTTGAGCAAATTGAACAATATGCAAAAGGAGGACTTGCTCAAAGAATTGAACAAAAAGTTGCTTGTTGCGGAACAAGAACTCATCTTGGCCGCCGAAACCGACTATTGCAGCCACAGCACCTTGATTACCTTGCCCGCCTTGGAGGAAGGCATCTACTACCTGACCGCCACCACCAAACAAGGCATCAAGAGCGAGGATAAAACGCTGGTACTCAATTTCCAAGTCTCCAACATCGGTTACATCGTTGACCAAAAGGACGAAAAAATGACCGTGGTGACCGTTGACCGCAAAACGGGAAAAACCGTGGAAGGTGTCACCGTGGAACTCTACCGTCGCGAGTGGGACTACAAAGCCCGCGAACATAAGACCATCATCCTTGCCACGATGAAGTCCGACAAAAACGGTCGCGTCGTGCTTGATGGGAAAGTGGGCAGCAACAACTCTTTTGGCATCAACCTGCGCAAAGGAGATGACAACCTGCTTTCAGAAAGGCACTTCCGCCTCAATGAGCAGTACAAGAACAACAACGAGGTGTACGAAACGAAACTCTTCACCGACCGCGCCATCTATCGTCCCGGACAAACCGTCTATTTCCAAGGCATTACGACCCGCCGCCAAGGTGAGGACTTGAGCCTTGTGAACAATTACTCGGAAAAGATTTCTTTCCGCGATGCCAACTGGCAAGAGATTAGTTCGGCCAGCTTTAACACCGATGAATACGGCTCATTCAGCGGCTCTTTCGTCATCCCAACCGACAGGCTGAACGGCGTGTTCCACCTCAATGCCAATCGTGGCAGCGTGACCATCCGCGTGGAGGAATACAAACGCCCGACCTTCGAGGTGACTTTTGAACAGCCGAAAGAGCAATACAAACTGAACCAAGAAGTTACGGTGCGCGGCGACGTAAAAGCCTACGCCGGTTTCGGCTTGGACGATGTGGAATACACCTATCGTGTCGTCCGCAAGACCTCCTTCCCGTGGCGATGCTGGTGGTGGTGGTACCCCGTCGTTGAGGACGAACAAATCACCCACGGCAAGGCGCACACCGACGAGAACGGAAAGTTCGCCGTCACCTTCAACCTGAAGCCTTCCAAAACCATTGCACCCGAGAAGCAGCCTATGTTCACCTATGAAATCGAGGTGACCGCCACGAGCAAGCAGGGCGAGACCCACGCCGACACCTATAGCATCCGCGCGGGTTACAACGAAATCGCTATTAGCACCGACTTGCCCCGCACCATCGAGAAATCAGATCTCGGCAAGTACCAAATCACCGTGAGCAACCTCAGTTGGCAGCCCGCCAAGAGCCGCATTTCGCGGAAGATTTACCGCTATGACGACAAGACCAAGATTAATTATTTCGAGGCGATGCAACATTTGGAAGTCCTTGACCGACAATTGCATAGTGATGAACAATTGAATCAACTCTTCCCTGAATACAGTTTTTACGACAAGCGAACCAAGACCTTGGTGGATGAAGCCACAATCAATGTGGACGACAAGGCCAAGTTCTTGGAAGGCAAGACTTTGGAATCTGGAAATTATGTAGTGGAACTGAAGAGTTTGGACGATCCTTTGGCCGTTACGACGGAGGAATTCACCGTTTACGAAAACGAGGCCAAAAAGATGCCTTATACCGCTATGGTTTGGAGTGATGTGGACAAATCGACCGCCCATCCTGGTGATGAAATCCACTTCAGCATCGGTAGCGCGGCCAAGGATGTAGACATCTGGGTGCAGTTGCTACACGGCGACGAGATACGTATGGACAAGAAAATCACCCTCAGCAACGCGGTGCAGACCTTTACTTATAAGGTGACCGAAGGCGACCGTGGCGGCCTCAATTTCCGTTATGTCCTTGTGAAGGAAAATGCTTTCAGAACTTCGGACGATCATATTTCCGTGCCTTTCGACAACTATGATTTGGATGTAAAACTCGCCACCGTGCGCGACAAGCTTAATCCTGGTGCCGAGGAGACCTGGGAAGTGACCGTCCGCGACTACAAGGACAAGCCTTTGGAAGCTGCCTTGCTTGCAGGAATGTATGACGCTTCATTGGATGAGTTTGCCAGGAATTATTGGTGGTTCAACATGTCGCCTACAGGCATTTATGCTAATGGTTTCGGCACCGACAGACATGGTTTTACCTCGTCCAACACGGGCTTGGATTACTTTACATTCATAGAACTCTTCAACTTCAGCCTGCCCTCGGATGCGCCTTTCTTCGATTTCGGATATGTCTTCGGCGCACGCCGATATAGAAAAGGTGGGCGTGTGCTTTATGATTATGTTGAGGAATCAGCACCTATGATGACTGGAGCGGTGTTGGAAAAGTCTTCTAATGCAGTGAATTACGAAATTCCTTTGGTGTCACAGAACGCGGCGGATGAAGAAATGGTTGAAATAAAGAAACAAGAAGGTTCTTATCCTTATGAATCAGGAGGCCAAAACGAAAAAACCGAAGAACCTGTCGAACCCACCCTCCGCGAGAACTTTAACGAGACGGCCTTCTTCTTCCCGCAACTGCGCACCAATGCCGACGGCAGCGCGACCTTCAGCTTCACCATGCCCGATGCCCTCACGCGCTGGCGCCTGATGCTGCTGGCCTACACCAAAGACCGTAAGACGGGCAGCAACGAATACACTTTCACCTCCTCGAAGCCAGTGATGATCATGGCCGATATGCCGCGTTATATGTACGACAACGATGAGTTGTGGTTCATGGCCAACGTCATCAACACGGGCGACGAGCCTGTCACGCCCAAGGCAAAACTCGAAATTTTTGATGCAGGCACGATGCAACCCATTAACATGATCGTTTCCAACGCCACGATACCGATAGAGACCATACAGCCTGGTCGCAGCAAGGAAGTGCGCTGGAAGGTGAAGGGACAATATGACCTCAGCCTCTTGGCCTTCCGTTTCACGGCTTACGCAGGACAGTTCAGCGATGCCGAGCAGCACCTACTGCCCGTGTTGAGCAGCGAAATCTTTATGACGCAAACCCTGCCCATCACCGTGAAGGCCGAAACTGAGAAGACCTTCGACTTCGAGGCCATCGCCAACCCCGACAGCCACGAGCGCGACTACAGCCTGACCTTGAACTTCAGCACCAACCCCGTGTGGTATGCTGTTCAAGCCCTGCCTTACCTGGTCAACGTTAGCACCGACCGTGCCGAGACCGCCTTCTACGTGTTCTACGCCAACACGCTCTCGTCATACATCGCCGACCACATCCCGAACCTCTTGAACTACATCAAGAAATGGCAGATCGAGACGCCCGACGCCTTGCTCTCGCAACTTGAGAAAGACCAAGACCTGAAAGCCATCATGCTGCAAGAGACGCCATGGGTGCTTGAGGCTAAGAGCGAAACAGAGCAGCGCAACCGCATCGCCTCTTTGTTTGAGGTAAACACTTTGCGCGGTCAACAAACTCGCGCTTTGCAACTCATCCAGCAGAAGCAGAAATACAACGGCGGCTGGCCTTGGATGGATGGCATGCCCGAAAGTCCGTACATTAGCACCTATATCTTGAGCGGCTTCGGCAAGTTGCAGAAGATGGGTGCGTGGAGTTCGTTGAGCAAGACCGACCAAAACACGGCAGAAAACATCTGCCAAAAGACCGTGCGTTACCTCGAATATGACGTGGCCGAGACCTACCGCTATATGAAAGCCCACAGCAAAGGCAAGGACTGGCCTATTGGTTCCAGCACCTTGAACGAACTCTACGCTTTGAGTTTCTTCAAGGAGCAAAACTCCGACAAGGACTTCGCTAAAGCGAAGGACTATTACCTCAAGAGCCTCGACAAGGAATGGACCTCGTTCAACTTCAACCAACGCTCGAAGGGTGCCTTGGTGCTCTACCGCAGCGGCAACGAAAAGACCGCCAAGTTGATGATTCAGTCGTTCAAGGAGTGCGCCCAGAAGAACGAGCAAATCGGAATGTACTGGCCGAAGAAATACTTCTCGTTTGAGTCGCACATCGCCACCCATGCCAACATCATGGCGGCCTTCGCCGAGATAGACCAGAACCAAGAAATGATTGACGAGTTGCGTGTGTGGCTGCTCACCCAAAAGCAGACCACGATGTGGGAAAATTCCGCTTCCACCGCCGATGCCATCTATGCCCTGCTGATGCGCGGCAGCGACTGGTTCGAGGAAGGTAAGGAAGTCACCCTGCGCTTTGGCAACACGCCCATCAGCACCGAGGGCGGCGTGGCCGGCACGGGCTTCATCCAGCGCCGCTGGAACGCCAACGAAGTGACTTCTGAAATGCGCCAGCTCACCGTCAACAACCCGACCCCGCACTTGGTCTGGGGCGGCCTGTTCCGCCAGTATTTCGTCCCGATTGATGAAGTCAAGAGCGACGAGTCGGGCTTCACCATCAAGCGCGAGCTGTTTGTGGAGACGGTGACGGACAAGGGTAAGAAACTCGTTCCTGTTGAGAAGCAAGCCTTAAAGGTCGGCGACAAACTGACCGTGAAGATCACCTTCACGAACCAGCAAGACATGAGTTTCGTCTTCGTCAAGGACCTTCGTGCTGCCGGTTTCGAGCCTTTGGAGCAAATCTCGCACTACGAGTACAACGATCGCATGAGCTACTACCAGAGCAACACCGACACCGACATAGAGTTCTTCATCGAGTTCCTGCCCAAGGGCACGCACCAGCTGGAGTACAGCATGTTCGTCACCAAGGAAGGGCACCTCAACAACGGCTACGCCTTGATCCAATGCCAGTATGCGCCGGAATTTAGTGCTTATTCGGATGGGATGCGGGTGAAGGTAGGTGAGTAAAGCCAGCCCCATGTCATTCCAGCAAAGGTATGTGCGGGAGAGGGAAATGCTTTGCATTCGACGTAGTCAATCTATGGGAGGCGGTACAAAGCAGAAAAACCTTAATGACACGGCATCAGAAAGCATAGATTCCTGCCAACGCACCGCCTTACGTAGGAATGACGCCTGCTTCTGCCCTCGTTGGGATGGCATACCTGTTGAGGCCTGCTTTTACTGAACAATAAGCTTCACCGTTTGCTCCCAGCCACCACTATGTTTGATTCTCAGCAAATAAAACCCTTTAGTGAGGTCATGAAACGAAAGCTCATATTGCTGCGAGCCCTCATCAAAAGCGGCTGCTTCACATTGCATTAATTGCCCTTGCAGCGAATATAATTCAAAGTGTACCTGTCCTTGCAACGGATTGAAGAAAGCCACGACAGCCTTGTCGGAAGCAGGGTTGGGAGCCACAGTGGCGTAGAGGCTCTGTATCTCGTGGTCTTCCACACCAAGATGCACATCCACCGCGATTTTCATCGTCACGGGGAGGTGGTCGGAACTATTGAAGAGGGCTTCTGCGACCTCGGCGGGCACAGCTGAGTTATATCCTTGGTTTACACTTTGGTTAAAATGGTTGCCGTCGTTGCCCACGGCATGATAAGAGCCCTGGACATAGCGCATATGGTTGTAGCTAAAGGCAATCTCATCAGCCATCAGGATGAAGTCGAAGCGATCGTCGAGACCGCCACTGGAGAAACATTCGTCAGAATAACTCCTTGTAGACTGTGTGTGGAAAGGGGTAAACGATGCATTGTTGTTCCACTCTCCCACGCCGCCTACCAGTGCCAAAGGATCCATGAAACAGATGCTCGGATTGCTGTAGGTCTGGGTGAGCAAACGATAACCAGGTTCACTGGCTCCATACATATTGAAATCGCCCATAATCAACACGTTGTCGGTGGGATAGCTTGCGTTGACATAATCCATGGCCTTTTGCATTAATGCGCGGCGGTCGCTTTCAAAGCCCATTCCAGCCTTTGGATGCGCCACGATGCACACGAGCTTGATGGTGTCGCCGGCAGCCAAGCTAGGGGTCTTCAGATAAAGCTCGTAGACATCGGTATCGCGAGGTTGGGTACGTAGGGCTACGTGTTTCTTCAGACCCATCTTGCGAGAGTCAAAGAAGATGTGGTTGATGATATTGCTGCCTGCACTATTAATAATGTTATCAGATTGCCAATAGTCGGCGCCATTAATATTCAAGTTGTGCCGCAAAAAATCATTCTGTAGCTGTTGCGTGGCACCAAACTCGCAGACGGTGAAGATGTCGGGCTTCACAAAGTTGACGATGGTGCGAATGCATTCGTCTTTGCGTTGCGTGTTGTTGTTGGTCTCGAAGCAATCAGCATATCCGCTATTATAGTTGCCGTAATACAACAGATTGTACTGCATCACCGTGAGTGTATCTTGGGCTTGAACGAACAAGGTCGTCCACAAAATTATAATAAGAAGGTGTATTTTTCGTTTCATTTTGTGAGAATTAATGATGCAAAATTAGAAAATTTGGCGCGATATTTGAATTAATCCTATTTTTGCAACGAAAAATACAATGAAAAAAAAGATTCAAATCGGTGTTTTGGCCCTGATGACCATGGTTTTGCTTGCGATGACCTCATGTCGCAAAGTGGAGAAATATGCAAACTCACCTTTGGTAGGACATTGGGGATGTGAACAATATGTCAGTTGTCGGACCGATAGTACGGGCTACGAAAAATGGGAGACTTTCCAATATGAGGTAGGCGAAGGTCATGGCTATGAGGTGTTTTTCTATGCCGACGGCACGGGTAGACTCTTGCTGAACGACAGTCCCGCCTTGATTAAGAAGTTTAATTGTGATTATGATTATGATTCTGTAAATCATATACTTACTATCTACAACACCTCTTGGATTGTTTCCGTTTTTTCGGATGCGACCAGTGCCAATATGGACATTGAGGAATTGACTGACAACAGCATTACTGCTTCGTGGATCAACTATTTCTCAGAGCCTACGCCTTTCTTTGAAAGGTTTTTCCTGAAACGAATTGATTAACTTTAAATTTATATTAAAATGAAGAAAATTACATTATTAGCGTTGTTTGCTATCGTTGCAATGCAGTTCACCTCTTGTGGAAAACTCAATGAAAAAGCATTTGTTGGCACATGGGGTGTGGAGAAAATCGAGTATTACAACATCGACTATGCAGGTAACCCCATTGCTGCTTCCATGGAAACTTACGACATGGTTCCTGGTGACTCACAGAGCGGTATTGACTTGATTTTCAGGGAAGACAAGACAGGTGAGATGCGCGACAGAAGTCGAGACACCATCAAGACAGATTGGAATGAAGAAACGCATTCCTATGAAACCATAATCATTTGCCCTGACACCACTATAGTTTCGAAATTCACCTATTCGGTTGATAAACGTTCATCCATTCTCTATATGAATATCGAACATCCTGTTAAAACCTATAAGATGAATATTGTCGATTTGAACAAGGATTCGTTCATTTATGAGAATGAATATGGTACAGACTATGTGGAAAAGGCCTATTTGAAGCGTCTTTCCAATACGACTTCGAAATCGGAAAGCAGAAAGAGCCAGCCTTCGCGTCCATACAGAGAAGACTCGTTCTTGAGTGGTAGATAATTATTCGAAAAACGGAAATGGTAAGGCTGTCATATCATGGCAGTCGCATGGTTGGATTCCAGTGCGGCTTGCATGATATGACAGCTTTATATTTTCTGACTTTGAAACTTAAGAATTATTGGTTTTGTAACGTATTGATTACCATTCTTTTTGGTCTAAGAGATGCTACAACAACCGTTAGTTTCAAAAAAACACGAACGGAAATAATGTGAGACAAGGGCAAAATGATGGCATTTCGATGGATTGGCTTTCGAACACATCAAGGCGATTTGAGACTCCTTTTCCAAAAAAATCATTAGGACAGTGCCGTATGTTACGAGAAATTTGTTGGAAAAACAGGAAAACCCTATTTTTGCGACGATTTTTAAACAAAAAAGTCATGACAAAAAGAGTAATTATCGGGATCCTGTTCGCCTTTTTCTTTGCTACGATACAGTTAAATGCTCAGGATTTGGCGCATTACAAACAGATTGTCAAGGAATTGAGCTCTTCGAAATACCAAGGCCGCGGCTATGCCAAGGATGGGGCCAACAAGGCTGGAAAGTACCTTGAAAAAGAATTTGTCAAGGCTGGTGTTGATGAGGTGGTTTGCCAGCCTTTCACGTTGGATATCAACACCTTCTCTGGCAAGATGAAGATGTGGGCCGATGGAAAGAAACTTAAGCCTGGACATGATTTCTCCATGCGTGAATACTCACCTGGCATCTATGGTACATTCCCTGTGTATCACGTTGATACGCTGAACTTCGATGCTGAAAAGATGATGGCCGACTTAGCCAAGCCCGAGTATGTCAACTGTCTCGTTGCTTGTGAGTTCTGGTTCACTTATCGGCATGGTGATGTTTTTAAGCCGCTGCAAAAAAAGGAAGCCCCCAATGCTGGATTTCTCTATATTTGGCCGTCGCCTATCAAGTTCTTTAAGGCCTATGGCCATCGTGTGGTCGACAAACCCATTATCTGGGTAACGCCCGAAGCCATCGATGGCGTGAAAAACATCCGTGTGAAAGTGGACAACAAATTCCTGAAGGACTATGAGTGCTTTAACGTCATCGCCAAGGTGGAAGGTCGCCGACACGATAGCTGTTATGTCTTCACAGCGCATTACGACCATTTGGGCAACCTTGGTCGTCGTGTGTATTACGCTGGCGCCAACGACAACGCCTCGGGCACGGCCACCATCGTCACTTTGGCCGCCTATTATGCCAAAAATAAACCCGAATACGATATGTATTTCATTGCCTTTTCGGGCGAAGATGCTAACCTTCGCGGTTCGGAATATTTCGCTAAGAATCCCATCGTGCCCTTGGAGCAGATCAAATACCTCTTCAACATCGATATGATTGGCGACAATAACCCGGTTCAATATTGTGAGGCCAGCGATGAAGGTTTGCGCGGATTCGCTTTGTTTGAGCAAATCAACAATGAAAAACACTACTTCAAAGCCTTAAATCGTGGCGAGTTGGCCGCCAATAGCGACCATTATTCTTTTGCGACGCGACATGTGCCTTGCATTTTCTTGGAGAGCCGAGAAGGCGATGCTTATAAATACTACCACACCATTTACGATACCTACGAAAACGCCATTTTCGACAGTTACGAACCAGTGTTCCGCCTGGTGTGCGATTTTGTTGAACAATACCATTGAAGCATGAACCCCATAGCCCTTCGTTTACTCAACCAGCAGCTTATCTGCCCACAGTTTGACAAGCCCGAAACGGTAGTCAACCACATGGGCGCGATGCAGGCGCAGGAATATCGCCTGATGCGCTGGGCTGTGGCGATGCGGACCAAAAAGCCCTCTGCCAAAGCCTTTAAGAAGGCTTTCGACAGCGGTCAGATTATCCGTCTGCACTTGATGCGTGGCACTTGGCAGCTTGTCTCTGCTGAGGACTATTGGCCCTTGCTCGAACTCTGTTCGGCGAAGGCATTGGCGGTCATCAAGGGATGGATGAGCAGTAATAAGATTAGCATCCCCGATGAGGAGGTGAAACGCATTAGGGAAATCCTTGTCCAGACGGCTGCCGACAAGAGTAGTGTCACCAAGGAAGACTTTGTTCAGGCCTTGGCGGAGAAAGACATCCACATGGACGACCATCGCCTTTCGTACCACATCCGCTATGCTGAACTGTCAGGCACGCTTTGCAGTGGCGACTTGTTGCCAATGAAGGCGACCTATGTCCTCACCGCCGATAAGGTAAATACCCGTGTCAAGATGGACCGCGACGAAACCTTGGCGATGCTCGCGCGGAAATATTTCCAAAGCCGCCAGCCTGCCACCTTGGAGGATTTTGTGTGGTGGTCGGGGCTGAATATCAACGAATGCAGGCGGGGAATTGAGATATTAGGTAATTCCCTGCATGTGGAGATGCACGGCCGTGCGTCTCTACCACGCAGGGAATATTATTTTACAGATGATTGCCGCACCCGTGGTTTCCGCAAAGGCAAATATCTTCTGATTCCGCCTTACGACGAATACCTCATCGGCTATAAAAGCCGCGACATCGTCCTCTCACCTGACTATAGCCACAAGGCGCACAACAACAGCGGCATCTTCCAGCCTGTCATTGCCCATGACGGCGTGATTTGCGGCAACTGGACGCCTTTCAAGGATGAACTACAAGCCACATTCTTCATGGGTGAGCACGAGACTGACATACAAGAAGAATGGAAACGATATAAGACATACCAACTAAAATGAAAAGTATATGAAAGAAAAACCTTCGTCCGGCACCAAACAGTTTCTGTTGACGCTTCTCGCGACAACCTTCTCCATCATACTCACCTTCGGCACCTCTGCCATCATCGACAGGCGCCATAAAGCAGCGGCCAAGAAGGAAATGGTCATGATGATCCTCTATGACTTTGACAAGACCATTGAACAGGTGCAAAAAGCCGAATCCGCAATTCATCGGGCAAAAGAAGCAGAATTAGAGGTTGCGCGTCACCCCGAGTATTTCGACAGCCTGCGTTTCAATATCATGCCAGCCGTTACGGTTGCCGCTGAGGAGTTTTCTGAAACGACAGAAAACATTTTTTCTTCTAATATCGAGACGTTCAACACCCTCGGCAATGTCAACTTTGTCCACGAGGTCTCTTCTTTTTACAGCCTGCGTCGTTCTTACCAACAACAAGTGTTGGATGAATTGAAAAAGGATGTACTCGAATCGGGATACGCTCAATACATAGAAAGCTTCCTTGACCTCGGTTTTCCAATGTATTATTATGTCAGTTACGCGTTTTTGAAGTCCTTACAGACAACACGCAACCGTTGTATGCAGATGATGAAAGTAAGCGAAGAGGAACTGAAAGAATTCAGCCAAATGCGTTCAGTGAATAATGAACACGACGAAGAAGGAACTTCTAGCCAACAGTTGTTTCAAGAGACGATAGAAGCTGATGAAATAATCCGTCAGGCCAAAGAGAAGCTTGAACAGGACAAACAGACAATCAAATAACACTAAAAAATGGAACTAAAATTTTGTCAGAGCTGCGGAATGCCGCTCACAGAGGAAATTCTCGGCACCAATGCCGACGGAAGCAAGAACGAAGACTACTGCATGTATTGCTACAAAGACGGCAAGTTTACGCAGGACTGCACCATGGATGAGATGATAGAGTTCTGCTCGCAGTTTGTCGATGAGGTCAACAAAAACATGCCCAAGCCCATGACCAAGGATGAATATAAGGGCATGATGCGGCAGTTTTTCCCGACGCTCAAGCGTTGGAAACAGTGAATTCATGGCGAAACGGACGGCATTAATTATCGGCGCAGGCATATCCGGACTTACCACGGCTGTCTATCTGCAGCGTTCAGGCGTCCAGACGCTTGTCTTGGAGAAAGCCGCTGGTCCAGGAGGAGTCTCCACCAGTTGGAAGCGCAAAGGCTACACTTTCGAGGGTGGCATCCATTGGCTTATCGGAGCCAAGAAGGAAATCCCTTTGCATCAGATTTGGTTGGAAACGGGTGCATTGCAGGAAAACAACCCTGTCTTTTTCAAAGATCCTATCTATACCTTGGTGGACGAAAAAGGGAGCATGCCGCTGTTTCGCGACTTGCATGGGCTGGAAGTCACTGGCTTGAGGGACAAGTTTGCCTTGTGGCGTCTCCGTTTTCACTTGGCCTGTTTCAAGAATTTCCATCAGCCTATCGGAGATTTAAGGGGCCTCAAAGTCCGAAACCCCAAGCCGTTTTCCGTTTGGGAATATGTCAAGATGCTGCCCGCCGTCCTTGTCACACCGTTTTTGATGGCTCAGTCGGCGCGAGCCTATGTCAAATGGTTCAAGAATCCACGGATAAGGGCACTTTTGGCCGCTGTTGTGGAGCCTGAAATCAATGCGTTGTCCTTTATCTACACCCTGGGCACCTTCAATGTGGGCGACAGCGGCTATCCTAAAGGCGGCTCGCTGCGCATGGCGCAAAACATGGCTGACACATTCAAAAGTTGTGGTGGAGTAATCCGATACCAGACCCCTGTGGAGGAGGTTTTCCTTAAAGGGGAACAGTGGTCGGTTCGTACCAAGGACGAGGTGCTCATGGCAGATGTCGTAGTCGTTTCGGCGGATGCCCGAAGTGCCATCGACACGCTTTTCAAAGAGCCGATACAAGACAGCTGGGCCAAAAAGATGCGGTCGGGGCTTCGGACGACCCAATGTATGTTTCTCGGTATCGGAGTCAAGGCCGATTTGTCCTCATGGCCCCGCTCCATGCAGATTGTGCTGCCTCGTCCCTTGAAAGCTGCCGGGCGCACCTATCAAACGATTGTCGTGAACAATTATGTCACAGAGGAAGGCTATGCTCCCGAAGGGTGTAGCGTCATCACTTGTTTGCTTCACGGCCCCACCTACGGCTATTGGAAGTTGGCCAAGGAAGACGGCAGCTATGCAGACAAGAAAAAAGTGGTGATGGCTGATTTCATAGAAGCCATCAGCGAGGTGATTCCCGAAATCAAGGATGCCGTGGCTGTGACCGATATGGCCACGCCGCTCACCTACGAGCGTTATTGCAGCACCTTCGAAGGAAGTTATATGACAGACTGGCCGCCCTTCCGACGTTTGTACCACGCGCCTGTCCGTTACCGTGAAGGCCTTTATTTCACGGGCCAACGGACGGCCTATTCCGGCGGACTTCCCCCAGCAGCACAAAGCGGTCGCATCACAGCACAGACTGTATGCAAAGACCTTGGCGTGGAGTTCGTTGGAGTATAATTCAGCATGGAAAAGACGAAGCTCAATCGCATTCCTCCAGCCACTTCTCCAGTATCTCGCAGTATTTGTCGGTCTGTTCGACGAAGCACGTGTGACGTGCGCCTTTGAAGACTTCCCAGCGGCTGTTGGGGATGTTCTCGTAGAGCGAAGCGGCCACCACGGGAGTGCAGATGTCGCGGGTGCCGCTGCAGATGAGGCAGGGTTGCGTGATTTGGTGCAGACGGTCGGTGTATTCGAAGTCGGCCAGATCGCCCAAGGGTTGGTATTCGTTGGGACCCCATCCGTAGAGGTAGGCTTCGTTGCCGGCACGTTTCGGGCGACGGATACACTCGGGCGAGTTTTCATCCACGCTGATGACATAACGCTCGTAGTAATGCTCGTTGGCGCGGAGGTAGTCGGGGTCGTCCCATTTTCCCGTGGCTTCGGCATGGCGGATGGCCTCTTGGTCTTCTGCCGACATGTATTTGATGAGGCGGTGCTGCTCGCTGGCCCACAGCGAGCTGGAGGCATGGCCCGAAGAGAGGATGACCGACTTGATGCCCTTGGGCTGGCAGTCGATGATGTAGGCGATGGCCTGCATGGCGCCCCACGACTGGCCGAGAAGGTGGATTTGGTCGAGGTGTAGGTGCTCGCGCAAGGCGATGAGTTCGTTGATCCAGGTCTCTTGGGTCCACAGTTCGGGATGGCCGTCGAGGTAGGAGTTGCCGCAGCCGATTTGGTCGTAAGAGATGACCTGGCGGCCTGTGTCGGCGATGCGGTCCAGCACTTCGAAATAGTTATGAGTGCTACCCGGTCCGCCGTGCAGACAAAGCAGTGCAGGCTTGCTTGAAGGCTCACCGACAATGCGGTAGTAAGTCTGGTAGCCGAGATAAGGCATATAGCCTTCTTGAATGGGGTGATTCATGGGGTAAGGTATTTTTGTTTGGGGCAAAGATACTAAAAGATAAGGTTTTTGAGCTATAACCCCTCAAAAAATCAAGTTATAGCTCAACTTTTTCATGAGAAATGTGGTCTTAACTGTCTTTATTCTTTGCCATACCCCAGCATCGCCTCAATCGGCACCGTGCTGTCCATCAAGCCGATGCGAGTGTCGGAGGCGTGGCGGTTTACGCCTGTGTATTCTAACGAGGCATCCTCGTAGCGGCGGAACTTCAGAATGGCGTCGTTCATTTGGGCGCGGTTGAAGACGCCGACACGCAAAAGCAGGTCGAAGTCGTCAATGGTCAGGCCTGTGACACGCTCGAATAATCTTGGTTCCAGTTTGCGGATGACATCTTCCAGACTTTCTTCACGATAATCCGTGAGATACATGAAGATGGGGATTCTGGTGGCGAATTTCATCAGTTTTTCCTGCACCTCGCGCCGCTTGGAACGGTATTCTTTCTCCTCGGCGGTGAGTTCTTTCTTCTTTTTGGGGTCGTTATTGTCGCCCGCCTCGCGCTTCAACTTCTTGATCTTCTCGGCTCGGTTGACAATGTTTTCGATGATGTCGCTGCCCAAGGCGCGGAAGCCTTCAATCTTCATGATGGTGGCCAATGCCTCGGGATTGTCAAGCACCCGTTGGAGGGTGGCGTTATCGACATTGACTAATTGTGCGCTGTTCCAACGACGGGCAAGCAACGTTCCACTGGTGCCGTTATCGACAAAATCAAGTATCTCGGTGGCATCCACCCGTTTCATGGAACTGCCATCGAATTGCAAGATGGGCAGGAAGTTGATGAACTCATCTACCTTGTCGGTGATACGACGGTTGCTGTCCACATCCAACTGGTTGGCGTAAGTCACCACCTCGCGTAGGGCACGATTGGGGGCGAAGTCGAACACATAACAAGTAGGTTTCAGTATAGTTCTCTTCGCGGGGTCGTCCTTGTCGATGGCCGTCCATGGGCTTTGCACACGGAAGGCCGTCTGGAAGTAGGTCTCGGGACTTGAGCAGTTACGCAACATCAGCAGTCCTCCCAACGGACGCAGTGTTACGCCAGTGGTTAGTTTGCCGCAGGTCAGCGTGATGGTACGTGTTTTCAAAGGGTTGTCGCCCATAGCCTCGCGCACTGGTCCAAGGGCATCGATTCCGATACCAGCCTTGGTGCCGCTACAGTTGATGATGGTGTAGTTCTGATAGAAGCCGTTGGCTGGGCGATGAAGCAGTGCTTCCATGGCATCACACGAGGCCACATTGGGCAGGAACCACATCGTGTGGGCGCAGAGGTCAAGCAGGCGGGTGTCCTCGAAGGGCAAAGCGGGTCGCACATTGAGCGGCGAACTGCCATCGCCAAAGATGGAGGCTTTGCCACGGATGATGTCGAGCCATTTCTGCACGGCTTTTTCATGGACAAATTTCTTTCCTTCGGCACGGAAGAACTCATTGAGGTCAAAGCCGTCCACGTCCCATTGCTCAATCATGGCTCCAAGGTCTTGTGGCATCTGGTAGGTCATCATCACCATGGTGGGCATCTCCAGATAGGGACCGCCAACGGCTTCTTTCCGTGCCTGTTCGTCTTGATAAGTCCAGTTGAAGATTTGGCTTTCCATAAACTCGCCTGTGGCCAATGCTCGGAATGGTGTACCGCTTAGGTAAAGGTAATGGTTGCCCGTGATAGGCACATCCTCGTCGTCCCAAGCGCGACCACTTTCCACATCGATGCCACTTTCTGTCATCACCTCGTCCTCTTCTGTCTGTCGTTTTTTGGCATCAGCATCCCCGAGGTCGAGAAGGCTCTTGGCGTTGTCGTTCCAAGCACCAAAGTGGTATTCATCCAGCACAATCAAATCCCAATCGACACAATGGACCCATTCGTTTTTGGGCTTGATGTTGCCATAACGGTCTCTGCCGAGATAGTCTTGAAACGAACCAAACACCACCAATGGTTTGGGCGAGGACAATGACGGAAAATCTTCATCCATGCGACTGCTGTAGTACCGCCAGCCTTCGAAATCGCGATGGCGTAGCAGGTCGTCGCGCCATGAGTCTTCCACGGCGGGTTTGAAGGTGAGCACCAACACACGTTTGGCACCCATCCGTTTGGCGAGTTGATAGGTGGCGAAGGTCTTGCCGAAACGCATCTTGGCATTCCAAAGATAGTGGCTGGGACGGTTGGGCTCCTCTATGTCCATCTTGGCGAAGTAGTCGGCGGTTTGTTTTACTGCCTGTGCTTGTTCGTCGCGCATTGTGTAGTCAAGGTCACGATCCGTCTTCACCTGTGTGTCGCGGTGGCGCACGGCTACATAGGCCGCCTGTGCTTCGCGCAATGAGCAACGACACCACTCACCGATGAGTTCCTTGCCCATGCGGCGCAAGCATTCGTGCAGGTCGTGGTCGCTGAAACTCTCGCCGCTGCCGTCGGCATAGAAGGCATTGTCGTGCCACAAAAGGTGATAGGTTTTATGTGGTTCTGTGATGGGATGCTGCTCATCGATGCGTTTCCGCACATCGGTGCGGGTGGTCTGTCCTATCTTTATCCATCCTGGGAAGGATGTGTCGTCGTACATGTAAATCTGCGGTATCGTCCGCCGCTCGTTAGGAAGTATCTGGTCTATCGTCTGCATAATCAAAGTCTTTTGTCATCATTCCATTGGGCGAATCATGCTCTCAATGAAAGCAATCTCGTCTTCCTCCAAATTGTATTTCTTGTATAGCATCTCGTCTGTCCATGGGTGGGAGAAGTCTTGCATTGGGACGAACTGGTAAACACCTCTTGGTGCATTTTGTGTATTCTTTTTCAAAAGGACAAGAAATCTGAAAAACTTGGTCTTTACATAAGATATCATATTCTCGGCTTGAACATTATTGTCAAAAGCGTCCAGTACTAGATAGGTTTCAGTACAACAACTTTTTGGCTCTGCAATAAATGGTTTTCCTAGTACAAGATACGGAAAGTCACCTCTTTCTCCATATGCTTTTGCTATACATACTTTGTATTTGTCAACTATAGCGTTGTTTTGTCTTATTTCGTTCCGATTAATGAATCCATTTTCTGGCCAAGCATATACTTTTGTATCGCCTTTTTCTTTTGGCACAATATCACCAAATGGCTTTCTTGCGCTGACTTTACTTTCTAAAGATTGGAATTTTTCTAATGTCTTTCTGCGAATAGTTACCGCCTCGTTGAATCGAACAAATGTATCACTATTCTTTTCTAATAAGGGGCGGACAAGCGTTGTTGTGTTACCATGTCTGTGAGTTGTAACTTCGCATAATCCATGATATTTCTTATTCCACAAAAAGTAACAAACTCCACCAGAAAGATCAATACCAGGAAAACACTCTGCCGAATCAAAATAATCAACTAAATATTTTATCCTATTATCATTCAACATTTCCGAACGAAAATCATCAAGACCTTTTCCTCCAGCATACCAACGAGCAGGAATAATCATAGATAAGTAACATGGATTTAATTTCTTTGCTTGTTGAACAAACAGCTGATAAATTGGCATTGCGCTTGAACCAGTACCACCTCCATCACTCATCTGATACGGCGGGTTGCCTATGATTACATCGAATTGCATATCTTTTTTGAGTATTTCTTTGATTGATTTATGGATAAAAGGATAAGCGTAGGTCTCAATGGTTTCTATGCGGTCGTATTGGGCACGGTTGGCACCACAATGCTTACACTTGCCGTTCTCCCAAGTGTGTTGGCATCGCATGTAGTGCAGGTTGCCTTGTGCATCATCGAAACAAGTGGCCACACTATACTCACCATTGGCCTGCTTGGTGCAATAGAGTGTGCGGCGGCTCATCTCGGCAGTGAGGTCGGTGCAAGCGATGCCGAAGACCTGCTTGGTCATAATATGGTCAATACGCTGTTGCAAGTCGGGAATCTGCTCTTCCAGCCCTGCCAACAGCCGTTTGGCAATCTCGCGCAGAAAGACACCGCTTTTGCTGCAAGGGTCAAGAAAGCGCGTCTTGCTGGAACGGAACAATTCCTGTGGTAGCAAGTCGAGCATTCGGTTGGCCAACTCGGGCGAGGTGAAGACCTCATCGCTACTCAGATTGGCCAAGCAATTGAGGATGTCGGGGCTATACGTGTTCTTCATATCGGTAAAGTTGGGTGTAATGCAATGGTGGATAGGTACGCACAGGTTCGTCAAAACTTTGCACTTCGCCTTGCTCGTCGAAGAGGCTGTACTGGTGGTTCTTTGTGACAAGGAAATCAAACTGGAAGTCGCGCCGCGAGAACTGCATGCTGCCCGCGATGGGTGTCCACTCGCAGAAAGTGATGGGTTTGTCCTCGGCAGTGCGATAGGTTAGTGCATCGCCGCAGACGATATTCTTTTGCAGCATGTATCGGAGGCTTTCTTCATAACCGTTTGTACAGCCCTTTTTGCCAATTTGGTCAATCACTTCGTTAAACAACCGCTCACGACAAGCCTCGGCATTGTCGGGCAAAATGTCGATGCCATAGCAGGAGCCTACGGCAATCAGACTCTTAAACTCCCACTCGGTTGGGGTTTTGATGTCATTCAAAAGGGAAAGTTTGCGGCGCAGAATCTCGATGAGAAAATTCCCGTCACCACAGGCAGGTTCAAGAAAGCGGCTGTCGAGCCGAAACGACTCGTCGCGTACCAAGTCGAGCATGGCGTTCACCTCGCGCGGATTGGTGAACACTTCGCCATGGTCAGCCACCCTTTGGCGGCTTTTGATTTGTTTTGTGTTTTCGTTGCTGGGCATAAAAAAATCGTGGAACTTTGCTTATGCCCTCTAGGTGTTCCACGACCCGCCAGCAACTAAGTAAAGCCCACGATTACTCGTAGGCGTTTACCGCTATACTGTTGCTGACCTTGATATGTGGAACTTCAGAGGGCAGGTTAGAGCGAAAACGCTTTATAATATGTTAGTTATGTTCTATTTCGTTTGTTCGATATTATGGGTGTTTTGTTGATTTATGGGTGCAAAAATAAGGGATTAGTTTGACATATTAGTTGTTTTTTCACTGGCTAAAAGCAACTCAGGTCTCATTTTATAAATATCTTCCCATGTATATTTTCCAATATACGGCTCATATTCTTTGCGTAAAAAGTTAAAAATCCAACCAACCAAACTAAAAGAAAAGGCCAATGGAGTTTCAAAATCATCTTTATCTTTTAAGACTATATTGCTGATACTTAAGCCATGTACGTATTGGGAAAAGTATGAAAACATCTCTCCCGCTTCTTTCACATCCAAATTCATATACAATTCTTTCCAAGAATAAACCTCTTTTGGTTTGTCTGTAGTCTTGTATTTCCAATTGTGATACTTTATTAGCTGATCATAACATTGATGTTTGGCTGAATAATCTGGTCGGGATTTAATGGCATTTGTGCAAAAAACAATGCAGTCTGATGCATTGTCTTTTGCCTCCTGCACTTGTATACATAGTGCATCGTATGTTTCTTTCGGAATCTTACCGTCATAAGGTTTCGGATAACCTTTCAAATACCCATAGCGAATTGAAACTCCATCCATTACATATAGCAAATGACGCAAAATCTTCTCCTCTACATCTTCGGCTGTATATATCAATTTTATAGTTGATACATTATCAGCAAGTATACGCACCAATGCGCAAACAGTATTGTAATCTTCCTGCTCATGGGCAACTTTAACCATTGTTGTTGCTTGAACAATTGTTTTTCTGCAAAATTCCAAAGCATAACCTGAAACATCATTCACAGATGTACTTGGACAAACTTTCTTTGCTTTCTCAATAATTACATCACAATACCGAATGACACAACTTAAAGCATTCTCTGTTGAACCGAAACAATCTGTGATTTCTGGTATTGGTATTTTCATGGTATAACATTTAAATACTTTAACAAATCTCTTTTCAACTTACTTAATGGTCTGTCCAGTGTGTGCTCAGTAGAACTTTCTACACCAAATACCATGCGATACACATCCTCAAATGTATAACCCTTTGTAGAATAATCTTTCAAAACATTATTGAATAGGTCTCGCAAATAATTATGTGTATATCCGGTCGCAAGATTCATTAAATCTTTTACTTCTAAATCACCATGCGCATCGTATATATCATCTAGTTTAAATGCTTTAATAGTGTTATCTTCTTTACTGTCTATATCCCGACTCAAGATTACCGTCCAATCCCTTCCCGCTTCTGTAGAGATCTTTGGAAGAAACTTGAAGTTTGGTTCGTTTTCAGTTTGAAGATATGGGTGTACATGTGTATCAAAACTGAAAACTTCTCTACCTTTAGTCGTGCTATTACAAATCGAGCAACTAGGAATCATATTATAAAGGTTCAATGATAATAATGGGAACAACTCTTTGGGGAACCAATGGTCAAATTGAGGTCGCGTAATATATAGTGCTTTGTCATCACAACTTATTGTAATAGTATACTGTCTATTGCAATATGTACAGGTATTATGCCCAACCCTATGTGCTAGCCAATATGATTTCTCCTTATTTTTTGAGATAACACCATCATAGTTAATAACTTTTTCTATCCTTTTCAACTTTATTTTGTGAGGTTTCAATGTATCAAGATCATTTACATCATAATCTGTAAATATTTGCCGCATCAAATCATTATTAAGATCTAAAGCCTCCTTGGGTTTAGCAGTAAGCAATTTCTCAACAATATCAAGTTTTACAGGCTTTTTTGCAGTATAATCCGGAATCAATATTTTCTTAATATCTTTCGACAATTTGTTTTTTCCAACACCATTAATAATCCTATCAACAAGTTTGTCTTCAAATTGTTTAAGATACTCCTTTTCAATAGAAGAATCAGTTTTTAACTTCCACATAATTCTAATCGTTTAGTTCATCCAACTGCTTCTGTATATTTTGAACCATCTGTATAAGTGTTTTTTTATACCCATTATTATCATCTGGAAATGTTCTATGATAATCATCCAACAGCACTCGTTTTATAACAGGTTCTTCTATCATGTTTATTAAACACAATAGTTTTTCTTTTCCGTAAGCCTCTTCAAAAGCGTTTGTGTTAAACCTATTTCCAATTATAAACAGTTTAAAACCCTTCAAAAAATCAAAATCCTTAGGTATTTCCTCTTCGAGCGATGGAAAATATTTAGGAGCTCTTTCCCTTCCATTCATCCATCTATGAACACGCAAACATTGAGCTATTCGCTTAATCAACCATGATGCGAAGTCTCCAATTGTGCCGTTTTCCATAAAAAAAGTGTTACGTAGCATATCATGTATGTTAGCCCCAAAACAATTAATAGATGATACATCATGATTTGTTTTACGTAGTGTTAGTACATTCTCTTTGGGAATGTCTGATAGTACAAAAGGCGAATGAGTAACAATACGAATATCAATCCATTTAATGTATTGAAAATTAATTTGATATAGTCCATTCAACAAGTTTTTTACAAATTCCTTTTGCAACTGCGGATGGTAATACAACTCAACCTCCTCTAAAACAAGATGTATCCTTGGGTAAACTATTCGTTCATGTTCATACGTATCTTCCCCAACCGAATCAAGATTGTTTAAATGGTATAACAACGAACTGATTGTGTATGCCTGCTGTTTTTCTCCAGAACTTAATGTTTCAAATGGCACTACCTCTTTAGTTTTCAATTCCAGTAATTCAATACTCATTTCAAAAATTGGTGGCGGTATTACTGCTAGAATTATCAAATTAGATGCTGCTAATATATTCAATTGTTGTCCAGGTCGACTATCAGCCCAGCGTTTTGCTACATCATCGATGCTAAGACTAAATTGTTCATCTCCATCATCAAAAATATCCCAAATTAAAAATGCAAACGTTCGATATAATTTGTTTGTAACATGAGATTGATTCTTTATAATATGTCGCACAAGTTGTCTGAATTCCTCCAATTCAAACGGTTTGCCTTCCACAAGGTATTTTTTCCTATAATCATCGTATTCTTCATAAGTGGATGCTATCTTCAATGTTTTATATACCAGGTAATTCATTGCTAGTGCTATGTGAGCACCATCTCTGAACTTTACGTTTTCCAACTTAAATGTAGTAATCCAGGTTTCAAGAATAACTTTCTTCATTGTTTCAAAATCATCACTCACAAACTGTGTATAGCCTAATTTGTGATGAACGTATGACAAATCGTATAAATGGTCCTTTTTCTTGAACAAGAAACGGTTAAATTGCAAATGGCCATTAATGACTTTGAAGCTTTCACCTGATAGTACTAGTAATGAAATCAACCTTTCATAAGCCAGATCATTTTCTCTATTAATATCGTAATTGCCTTCAAATCGATATGGTGATAGTACTAGTGGGATTTGATAGCCGTCATTTTTGTGAAAAAGTCCATTCAACCAACACTTGTCTTCAGTAGAATAAAGGATCTTCCTCCCGTCCTTATCCGTGTTGTAACACTTACGCACCGTCACTTCATACTTTTCACTATTACATTCCTTACTATAATCTTGGGTATTATACGCATATACTGACTGATTAAGCACAATGGTGTAGAAGAATCTAGATAAAACTTTTTCAAATATCTCCCATTGAGTTTGTTTGATGCCTTCAAAAGGCACGTCGTAATCTCCTGAAACATTCAACAACTTCTCTTCTCCTTCTTCCGATATGTCAAAAACCCAACTGCCATCATTTTGTTTTGTTGTGTATTTATACGATGATAATTCCACATGCCTACCATTCACCATGAGTTTATAAATTCTATCGTTGTACAAATAATACAAATCTCCATCAACATTATTTACATAGTGTAAATGCTCCCATCCCGGTTCCTTAGAGTATTCACCAAAAATGGCAGCAGCCAGATTGTTGATAAGTCGAATTTCGAATTCAATTAAAGAACTCTTTCCTGAACCATTCTCTCCCACTATGGCCGAAATTGAAACGTGAGGTTTGGAAGAGTCTACGCCCATATAAAAGTCATATATTGGCCTGTTGTATATAAAACTGTCGACAATTATTGTTTTATCCTTCACATCGAAGCCTTTCAACAAATAATACAGTTTATCCTTTCCCAGCTTTCTGCGTATTTCGCCATCGTCTGTTCTTACTCTTATAGCAAAAATATAAAACACCGTGTCAATAGGCTCTACCTCAATCGGCATGCTTTGAATTTTACGTATTAATTTAGTATCGTTGTCGTATGTCATTTTTTAATCGAATAATAAGATCCTTTTTTTTCAATGTTATCCATGTGCTTAACTACTTTGCTCCTTTTTTGTTGTAACTCCTGCCAAACCGAGGCCAAATCTGACAAATTCTTACTTGATAACTTTAAACTCTATTTTGCAAAAATATATATTATTTCTGTTCGTTACGACTCTTCTATTGTAACAACAGTTTTCTGACGTTTAAAATCGAATATAATCTAATCAATCATCTGTCAACCATCACCCTCCCAATAAACCGCACAAACCCTTCAATATTCCCCTCCACGCTGGCTTGCTCCAAGGCAGCCATGTATTCTTGTCGGCGCTCCACGGGAATCACCACCCAGGGTTAGCCTGCCGTCACCAATTGGCTGTTCATCACGAAACGCGCAGTGCACCAACCCCTACATCCCATACTCCATCTCCCGCATAAACTCATCAGCCACATACAAATCTCCATAAAGGTAAAGACCAGTGGACTTGTCATGAAGGTCGGCGCAAGTCTGGCTTTCGTAAAACAGTTGCAACGCTTTCACGGGTTCAATATTGAGCCGTTTGGACAACTCCATTGAAATGGCGCCAATGCGGTTGCTCATGATAATCTCTTGTATGACAGGCGACTTAACGGGATCGTTATATTGCTTCTGTTCCATCATTTCACTCACTTCCTGCCCTCCCAATTGTTCATACATTCCACCAACACCTCCGCAAGGTTCTCTCGGCTCTCACTATGAAGGGTTTCGTAGTGCGGAAGTATAAACCGCTCTATCAGCCCCACGCGCTTCATCCGTTCGTACACCTCTTTGTAGGAAGTGTTCAGCAGTCGGGCGGTGGTCTCGATGCAAGTGGCCACAAAAGTCATCATCACTTGTGTCCTCGGTATTTCTACAACATTCTTCATAACGCAACCTTCAAGAAGGATTATTTATCACCGCAAAAATACAAATCTTTCCCTATTTGGCAAAATGATTTATTCCTCTAATTCCGTCAGCCGCCTTCATTCGAACAGGGGGACAAATTGTCCCCCACCTGGATTTGGACAATCAATGACAATCGTATTATCCCATCATCCTCCCAAACTCTTCAAAACCTCCCATCCATTAGTTTATTTTGTCTTGCTGTTATTAGTATATTTTGCTTCACTGTTGTTAGTTTATTTTGTCTTACTACTATTAGTTTTTGGTGCAAAAGATACATATCTTTTTCTATTTCAATAAACTACATACTGCAAAAAGTAACAAAAACACTCCACTTTTTGCTGCGGAATTTCAATAATTGTGGCTGTTTTTATTAGTTTATTTTGTCTTGCGGCTATTAGTTTTTGCCGTTGCAAGAATACGCAAGCGTTGATTACTTCACCACAAATTTCACCGTCTCACAGATGCCTTCTCCCTTGACCTGCAAGAAATAAATCCCCTTTTCCAATCCGGCCACGGAAATGGTTCCAGTTGAGTAACCTGTAGTCACTTCCTGGCCTAACATATTGAAAATGGAATACTCTACCATTTTGCAAGGAAGGTTTTTAATAAAGAGGACATCGGAAACGGGGTTGGGATAAACTTCTAACGGCTGTTGGGCGGTGGACTCGTGAACGGACAACGGTCCATCTTTAGGAATAATGTTCAGAATGATGCCTTCCACCTTGGTCATGCCGTAATAGAAATTCGGGTCAGGGATGTCGTACCAATTGTCTAAAGTGCCACCATAGCCAAAGTTGATGTGGAACTTGCCATCCGACTCTCGGTAGCCATCGACCACCACATTGTGCCCGACCGTTCCGGCAGGATTCTCGACAGCTAGATGGGCGGGATAACCTGCTTGCAGATTGGAAATCAAGGTGGCATACATGGTGGAATCGGGCTCGCGAAACAGCAAGCAATCCGTGAAGCCGAAGCGCTGGTAGGCATCAAAGGCTTGGTCCACATAGAAAGTGCCGGAGCTTTGTGAAGTATAGACTTGCGTTAGAGCTGTGCCGCAAGCAAAGACCAAGGCGGCGGCCAACTCGTCAGGCAGTTCCTCACCGCGCTGGAAAGCGGCGTCGATGGAATCCAACATTTCATTCAGCATTGGAAAGGACGGGAATTTCAAGCTTGCCCAATCGTCGTCGATGACATAATTACGGCCAGCGTAGTAATGGTTATAGTCGTCATCGTCGGTAAAGCGGGTCTCTTGTGTCGTCCGCAAATAGTTGATAATCTGTCCCATGGCAACGGCAGGACAGCCTGCCACGCTATAGGCATTGCCATTCACCGGGTCTCTGGGGCAAAGCTGGTTGTAGGGAAAATCCTGTGTCCAGTGTGAATGAAGCAAGCCATCCGCGCGAAGTGTCGGACTGGCCGCATCTGGTTTTACAACAGTTTTCAGAAGAGGACTTTGCGCCCAGCTGTTCAAAGCGCAAAGCGCAATTAGTAATAAGGAAAGAACTTTTGACATATTATGACTTTTTTAATTTCTATTGGTTCGTTGGCTGAAGGCTGACAGCCAAACAGCTATTTTCTCGTATCTACAAACTCATTTTGCTCAAAATTGATTTACACCGCAAAACTACAACATTTTCATTATCAATGGTAAATTGATTTTATAATGTCCATGTAATTGTCCACATTTGGTTTTCGTTTCGTGAAGGATAATCCCCTAATTTTGCGACCGAATTGATATGGACAAAATGGCATACCTACAATGAAACAAGAAATCAACCCACAAGACACGAATCGGGCTCAGTCATTTGAGCTATGGATGAAGTCGCCCATGCCAATGGTGACGCTCACCAAGACCTTCGACGTGACGCGGCTTTATAAGGTGAGCAGACGAAAAGGGTTGAAATTCAATGCGATTTTGTGTTGGTGCATCGGCAAGACAGCAAGCCAGATGGAAGAATTTTACTTGCTTCCCGAGCATGGAAAATTGTTCAAGTACGACCGTTTAGCCATCAATGTCATCGTAAACAACAAGGTTGGTGGTATCAATTCGTGTGACATTCCTTATGCTAATGATTTTGAGCAATTTAGTACCGAATACTTGGCTTTGACTCAATCGGAGAGTTTGTCATGTAAAAGCACTTTC
>JAEEGI010004756.1_pt1 | contig 31568 bp, 21 predicted proteins | sample 8958751 | NCBI WGS metagenome assembly JAEEGI01 (sample SAMN16246545, study PRJNA631951) | gut metagenome | biome: gut microbiome; feature: rumen; material: KS-attached | host: Bos | place: Iran: Karaj | collected 2018-10 | reverse complement strand
GGCTATGAGATCAGTAACGCCATCATCCTGTGCCTGTGCTGTGAACGATAAAGTCCAAGCAAAAAGAATTGTCAGTGTTGTTTTCATTTATTTATATATTTTTTCATTTTATTTCCAATGGTTGAAACACATGTGCTTCAGTCGTCAGCGGACGGTCGTTTGCAAACACGTATTGTTTACCACCTATGTTAATCACTTCCATGTGATTGATGGTTCCACCCAACGACAAGGTCCGTCCGTTCAAATCTGAAATGTAGTACAGTGGATTCTTTGTGTACTGGTTGTTCCCGTATATTTCGTTCCGATACTTCAATAACTTTGCATATTTCAGCCGATGCACCTCAGGATTCTTGTCGGGCATTGTGATTAGCGATGTCTCTTGCCGCAACGCTGAAAGGTTGAACCTGTGTACCTCACTCCCGGCCTGAACAATCAATCCTGGCAGACCGCCCAATCGCCACGGACCTGCCGGCGATGGTATTTCATCTGTATACCACGCATGCCACTCCACTCCCCGGAATGTTGCTTTGGCCTGTCGGCACTGATAGCCGCTCACCGTCATAGTGTCTTCTGTCAGCGTCCAGCCTATTTCGGGTGTTTCTTCAGTACTTTCGTATTCGTGCGGGAAGATAAACTCGCGCACGGTGGTCTGTCCTAATGGCAGTCCCGTCCACACAGTGGGCATGTGCATCAATGCTTCTTGGTAGGACGCCACTATAGTTTGTTCTAAAGACTCATCCGCTTTTGAATAGGCAGAGAATGGCATCGACTTCGTCACTTTCTTTCCTATCTGCACCACGATTTGCATTTTGTCCGTCACAGGCACACCCTCGTCGTTCTGTGTCTTCAACTCATAGTCATACACGGCAACGAACTGCGCCGTGTCAATCACTTCCGTCGGTTCTTGTGCTGCTATTGTCAGCGTAAGTGCCACCATGACCGTTACAATATTTAAGACTTTTGCTGCTGTTCTCATTTATTTTTAGTTGTTAGTTTTAACTTCCATTCAAAGAATTAACTTCATTTTTACTTCAAAAACATGACTTATTGTCTCATTTGATGTTTCTTTAAAAGCTCCCGCACGATCATCCCTGACAGCGCGGGAGTTGCTCCATGATTTCAACTATAATTAACTACTTATTTTACTTTTTTATTTTTATTAATGTTGTACATTTCCATGGAGCTTTTTACTGACTTAAATCGATTCTACTTTTCTTTATCTCATAATCTCTTGTTTGCTTATTTTGAAGACGCACTAGCGTTTCTACTTGACGTTTTTTCAGGACATACATAATACTATCGGATTTGTGTCGGGCACACTACGGTTTTATCTTAGACACCCCACGGGGAGTCTCTACAAGCACTGCGGTTATTTCATGCGTAGGTGGTTTTTTGAAGAGGTTCTGATGACAGGCAGATTCAACTTTCAGAATATGTTCCATAAATTCCTGTAAAAAACACTCCAGTCAATATCCATCTCGCAGAGTAAATACACTTTTCACTATTCATTATTCACTATTCACTTAAAAATCCCTGTCTATTTCTTCCGGTTTTTCGGGAGTTTGGCGAACTTATAGGTAAGGTGGAGCATGAGGTAGCGTGGAAGCGTGTTGCGCATAGTTTCTGTCCGACCTTGACCGTTGATGACAATCTGCGTGTTCGATAACTGATGGAGTATGTCGAAAGCCTCAAGATTGGCAATCAACTTGCCTTTGCTAAATGAACGTGATACAGATGCGTTCCAAACGAGGTCGTCGGTGTTGAGCGACGGCTCTCCATATCCCCGTCGTGAGAACATCTTGATGTCGGTGTTGACGTTCAGTTTCTGCAGCCATTTGGGATACGATTCTTTGTTGAACACATAGCCGGCATTCAGTCCGTAGGAGAAATCCACCGCGTTGATGGTCTCGATGGTGTGCTCCCTGTTGTTGGCATGTCGGTATTGAGCATATAACTGCGCTCCCATATAGAGGTCGTTATAGCGGTAGTTGAGGGACACCCGGTCCTCCAGATACCAGTTGTTCACATGTGAGAGTGAAGTGGAAACTTCCGGCATTTCAGATATCATGGCGTTTGTTGCCATGGCGTAATCCACATTACGGGTATAGTCGCCGTGGATGTAGTTGTTTATTGTAAGTCGCTTTTCCTTATCAGGCTGCATACCGAAATAACTCCAGAAATATGTCTGCCAGTTGCCGTCCACATTTTGAGGCATATAGGTATAGACACCGGTCTGAGTATTGTAGGTATAGCCCTGCGACACCTGATTGAGGAAGAAACGCAGCCCGCCACCGAAATTGAATGATGCGTTGTGCTCAGTCCAGTTTCTTGTGAACCCCACCTGCATACGGTGGTCTGTGCGCATTTTCAGGTTGGGATTACCGAGGCGCACGGTAAGCGGGTTGGCATCGTTTTTCACATCCACCATATTGTAGAGGTCCGGTAAACTCATCGAGAGCGAATACTCAAAACTGACACTCTTCTTGTAACTGTCCCAATAGAGGTATCCATTCACGGAAGGCGTGAACGTGAACTTCTTCTGCTGGATGTCGGTGTTCACCACGTTGCTTCGATAATCCAGCCGCTCATTGATGAAGTTGAACGGGATATTCATGCTGATATACCGGTATTGTTTCTCCGTGTCCTTCGTGTATTTCGGCCGGAATGCAATCACATGCCGTTGATTGGTCCTTCTCCTGTCGTATGAGTTGTTGGCGTCGAATGCAAGAAGGAGGGAATCGCGGGTGGAAGGCAGCGAACCGAACGGATGGTGTGTGTCATCCTCCCAATAGGGTAGCTGGTCGAGACGGTATTCGTCATTGGTCTGGTGGCTGTAATCACGATTATAGTCATAACTTGCCCGCAGCGACCATCCGTTGAGCCAGGTGATGTCGTAGAATGACCCGATTTGGAAAGTAGAGGAGTTACTTGGAGAATGTGTGTATCGGTTGCTAAGCGTTCTCGGTTGCGTGGTGCGATAGTAGTCAACTGTTTGATTAGAGTAACCGTATGAGCGGTTGTTGTTTAGGCTTCCTTTCAGATTCAGACCTATCTGGTCGCCTGTGGCAAGTTTTTGGGAGGTATTTACTGACACAGAAGAGGTCGTTCCGTTCCCGTCTCGGAGATTATTCTGTCTGCTCCTGTTCACCATCGCCTCCTGCAGCTCGGTGTTGAGTGTTGCAGAAAACACTTCGTCGAGCATTTTTTTTGCAGAGCCGTAATGCTCTGGATTCGTCAGCATATTGACATACCTCATACCACCGCGGCCGTCGTTGTCGGAATAATTAAAGCTGAGTTCGCTTTCCATCCAGAACGGTTTCTTGAGCTGGAACTGGTTCCGCAGTCCGAGACGCATGTCGTGCATAAGCGAATTGTCCATCATCCTTGAGTAGGCACTGCTTGACGTGGCGAAGAACTGCTCTGTGCTGGTGAGGGTCACATTACGGGTTTTGTTCCACGAGAGATCGACGGTGGCATTCTCCTTCCAGCGCTTGTCTTTCTCATCGATGAGCAGGTCGATACCGGCAGTGCGTGTGGTGCGCTGTCCTTGCGGCTGATTCGACGGACTCCATTCGCCGTTTGACCCGGGTCGCCGGCTTTCGTTCACGTTGTTGGTGTTGGCAAAGACAGAGAGCCTGGAGTTGTCGGTATAGCGCAGTGCGAAAAAGCGGGCCAGGAAACGCTCGTCGAACCGGTTGCCTTCTGCGTCTCTGTCTCCGAAAGGAGTACCGCCAGCCACTTCTGTATTCGCCAGCCATCCCTGGGCATATTCCCGCTTCAGCACCACGTCCATCACGTACAGTTTTTTCTCATCGTCACGTCCGAGCCATTCGCTGTAGTCGGTTGACTTATGGTGTACCTGCACGTTTTGAACGGTATAGGCAGGAAGATTTTCCAGCAGGACTGTCTTGTCGTGTTTGAAAAAGTCTTTGCCGTTGAGCAGCAGTTCGTCTATCTGCTGACCGTTCACCATTATCCGTCCGTCATCCTTCAGCTCCACTCCGTCGAGCTGGCGGATGAGCGCGTCGAGCATCGAGCCTTCGGGGAGGTTGAACGCGTCGGCGTTATAGACGATGGTGTCGCCCTTTATCACCATCTTCACCTTCGTGGCACGTACGGTCACTTCATCGAGCATACGGTACATTTCCTCCTGCGTAGGTTTTTTCTTCATCAGGTGGATGGGGGCGTCGAAATAGGTGTTTCGGGCCACACGTTTTATCGTGAAATCAATGTCGAGTGTCTCATATTCCGGATGTTCCGCACGGATGATATATCTCTCAGGACGTGCCGGCACCCTGAACTTATATGCCACATCATATTTGTTGCCGCCGTCCCACTGGCCCATGCCGAACACCCGCATGGTATCTACCACGGTACTGTCGGAGGTCATGAGGGTTATGAAGGCATCGTTAATACCGACGCGGGTAATGTTATCTCTTACGTGACCCCAGAGGGATATTTTCCGCTCATTATCAGTAGATACCTGCGCCTGTAACGATTTAGTCCGGTTCGTTCTGACAACAACTTCCTGTGCCCGTAAGGATATAGTGAGGGCTGTACTGGCAAAAACTGCCAGCATGAACATAATTTTTCTCATGTCAAAGATTGGGGGTTAAACTTTAAACGAAAGAAAGGCTCTCTAAACTCTCAACTCTCAATGAAGTGAGTGTCGGATTAAGTGGAAAGGCTGGATTATTCTAGATATTCTAGTAATCCCAGATAATCCAGTCTTCCTTGATTACCTCAAATCTGGGCTGCTTTCAGCAGTTTCAGAAATGTCACGGGCAGTTCGGAACGGTTGTAGATATGCGGCTCAAGCCTGTTGCTGTCGCGCGGAATGGTGAGTGTTATTGAGTCGTTATTGTGCCATGTGATTGCCGATGTCCGGTCAGACATAAATAGCTTGTCGTCTGCTTCATGACGTGCATCACCACACCATCCTCCTGCCGAGCTGTAGTAGCCTTTGGGGTCAGAATAAATGGTGAAACGAGCGTAGATGTCTCCATTCACGAGGAAGAAGTTGTCTTGGTAGGGGATGGTGTCGGGAGTTTCTTTCCACACACCGCACACAGGGTGGCTTTTGTCTGTCCCGGCGGTGGCGAACGCGTGGATGATGTGCAGCACGTCTTTGTCTGGCTCTGTCCTGCGCCACTGCTCTGTGATATTGTTACTGTTACCGAGTGCGGTCATTTGCGGGGTCCGGGTCCACCGTTTCTGGAAGGTGTTGCTGTCGGTCAGTTTTAAATTCATCTCTTTTCCCCGGTAATCATAGATTTTACCGTTGCGGTAGTATTGCGGCTCGCCGGAGAAATTGAAGCGCATATTCACGCCGTTGTATCGCCCGAACCAACTGAAGTTACACATCATGTCGTTGCCATAGAACATATTACCCGCCAGACTTGGCACATTCTCTATCAAAGAATTTGAATCTCGGGTCCAGTCCATCGTCCAGCAACCGTCGAACGGACTTTGCTCTTTGGTGGTCTTGCGGACGGCGTAGGCGGTTCCGCCAAAAATCAGGAGGGCGGCAAGAACTGCTGCCACGAGGCGGAATGATGCGTTGCGCGTCGGTTTCCATCGGTTCATAAACAGGATGCGTTGTTTAATAATCGAAGAACCAAAAGCAGGCATAATCTGTACCCACTTGTTGCCATGGAGGCAGATGCGAAGCAGATTCATCTGATATTGTTCCCGGTTACGGCCTGAATTAATCGCCCCACAGTCAACTTCCATCTCCTGCTGCAATTTCTGCTCACTGGCGAACAACCAGATGAAGGGATTGAACCACCCGAGGGATTGCAGCAGTTGCATCATGCACAACTTCATATAATGCCGGTGGCGCAGATGCTCACGCTCATGCACTAATACGTCCTCACGCAGCTGACCTTCCAGCTCGTTGGGGATGAACACGCTGTTGCCGAACGAGAACGGGGTGGAGATGCCAGAGTCATAAACACGCACTCCTCCTTCCATTTCCATGTGGGTGCTCCGACGGCGCACGCGTATGAGCCATACCATCTGAATCAGGATATAAATCAGCATAGCACACAAGCCGATAAGATAAATGTAGCGCATCATCTTTGTGGCTTTCGGTGTAAGGATGCCGATGGGCTGCGACGAATTCTTGGTCGTGACCTCTATCACACCGTTTTTGCCTTCCAAACCATAGATGGCAGCGCTGGCGGACCCTTGAAGTACCGTCACAGAAGAGATGTCGTCTTCATTGATGCCCAGCAACGTGGATAATTGCTGATCATCGTCGTTGGACTTTCCGTGTGGGGCTTCAGGTGCATTTCCCATCACGGTGCCGTCAACCACAATGAGCGGCTCTTTGCTTTCGCTGTGACTGCCGCCTGATGACTGCTGCTCAAAGAATGACTTCTGCTCCTCATATTGCACGGGCTGGATGAAACTCACAAGAAGCGAAGCCACCACTGCCACCACGATATAACGCTGGGCAGAGCGAGGATGACAACGCATACGGATAAGCAGACGGTACACCCCATAGAGCAAACCGGCAACAAGGATGCCAGTCAGTGGATAGATACCGAACTCGATGCTCATTGCTTTCCTTCTTTAATCAGTTTCACGATTTCGTCAATCTCATCCTGGGACAGTTTCTCCTCTTTGGCGAAGAAAGAAACGAGACGCGCGAACGAACCGCCGAAGAACGACTTCGTGGTGTCGGCTATGGAGAAGCGGGCATATTCCTCACGGCTTACCAGTGCTTGGAAAACCAACTTGCGTCCCTGGTGGAACGACTCCACAAACCCTTTCTTCTCCAAAATCTGCAGGAACGTGGCAATCGTGTTGTAGGCAGGCTTCGGGTCGGCAAAGCGCTCTGTGATGTCCTTTCCGAATCCTTTCATATCAGGCAACTGCCACAGGCATTCCATCACCTGCAACTCCGAATTTGTTAGTTTTTGTTTTGCTTTCATATATAACACTAATTACATTAATAATGTTGAACAAGAATTACACCAATATTGTTAAATCGAAATAATCTCGTCTGTTTGATGAGCGCAAAATTATGACTAAAAAATTAGTTAAACAAATAATTCAGGGATTTTCTTGCAAAGATTAACAAATTTTAAACTAATTTTTTAGTTATAAAGAATCTTTTTGTTGTTTTATAGTTCTATAGATTGAATACAACGACAATACTACAGCCACTGAGCTATAGATTCAAAACAGCTACTATAGAATTAGGGGTGTTCTAAAAACTCTGATTTTCAGAACACCCCAAAACTAAAAGCTAAAACTAAGGACTAAAAGCTAAAAACTATTCCTGTCCTGCGATAATATTGATGACAGCCACGACATCGGAGATATCCACCGAACCATCGCCATTGACATCAGCGGTTGATTTGAAAGTTTCATCACCCGCGATGGTGTTGATGGTTGCCACGATGTCGGAGATATCGACATCGCCGTCGATATTCACATCACCTGGATCATGGTAGTCGATGTGGAAAGTCCGTTCAATCACAGGGCTCCATATATTGCCGTTCTTACATATCGCCTTGACTGTAATCGACTTTGCACTGTTCCATGCAAAATTATCCAGGATATTTTTTCCGCTGTAGCGTTCGGCTGTTGAGGTGGGCGATCCTGTCGTTGTTCGCATCCATGTGGCAGGGTTGGTCCCATCGAGCGTGTAATAGACGATGTTCGAGGATTTGAATGTGAGACGGTCGCCAACAGAGAGAACTGGGCAGGAATCGCCGATCAGTTCGCTGTTCAGTCGGATTTCAGGCACATCCAAGTCAGGATACCATCCTTTCTCCAGCATCTGCCGGAGAAGCGTGGTTGTCCGCTGCGGGAAATAGGTTCCGGTCAGGCGCTTGCGCTCCGTCATATACTGATTATCGACGGTATATACCTCGCGGCATGAAGAGCTGTAAGGATGTACGTCGCGCCGGTAGTCGCCCCAACGTGCCGACTCGTCGTAGAGCGGGAGTTCGATGACATGATAGAGGCTGTCCCACACCTCCACCACTTTCTCCGGCGTGAGCCATCCCCCCTCAGCCACGAGATGACGGTATGCGCGGTCAATATAGCGATGGCGGAAATTCTGGTTTTTCATCAGTTTCTGCAGGATATGTGTCGGTGATCCGCTGTTGTCATAGTCCAGGTTGTTCGTGCTGAGACTGCCGAATATTAGCTCAGTGTCCCAGCAGATGAAACGGAATCCCTCGTTGGCTCGCTCACGGTTTTTAAACGCCAGCCAGTTGTGGTGATCCCAGTCGGTGTTGCCGCCATACTCGTTAATCAGCATGAAGTCAATGAAGTTGTCGATGTCGAGCAGCTTCTCGCCCTCACTGTCGGGGTTGCCGTCGTCGTCGCAGCCAATCAGCTGCTGATAGGCTTTGTTGGATGATGATGCATCGCTCACCAACCGCATCATCCGCTGCCAGGCATCCAGATTGCCGTCGCCGGCCACAATGCGGTGCGAGGCATGGTCCTCATCCACTTTGATTACGTCATATTGTTCTTTCTTTCCTCCGAAATTCGCATTACAGTAATCATTGTCGATACGCTCAGCAATGTTATAAAGTCCCCAATACAGACCGTTGATATACAGATGTACATACAGTCCGCGCGACGACGGATGCCCCATCAGTCGCTGGACGCTCCTCGCCCAGAGGTCGCGTGTGTACTGCGCGCTCTTGCGGTTGCCGCTGTCCCAGTGCTCCCAGGTGTTGCCGAACATGGAGCGGAGAATCAGCTGGTCGAATGTCTCCGCACCGTCCTCGCCCCAGAGGGGATAGTTCAGTTTCGCATCACCATATTCTTTCTTGAACATCAGCCGCAGGGAGTGTTTGGGTGTCTTTTCCGGCAGGCGGCTGTGACCGCCGTGAATCTTCACGCCACAGTCGGCAGTGATGTCGTAGTCCTGACTGCCTCCGAACAGTTCCATCGAAACGGGACGCACCCAGTCACGGCCAGTTCCGTCTCCCACAGGTGTGCCGGTGTAGATATAGATGCCGCCTGTGACAGAATCGTTCTCATGGCTGAAGAAATTATCCTTGTCGGTTACGATGGAAAGTGTGGGTATTGCAGTCAGACCATTTCGGATTTTTTCAGTCAACAGCCAATCCTGCGTCAACTCCGGGTCCATGCCATAGTCGGCGATGGCGGTGCCGAAAATCTGGCAGTAACTCCCCCACTCCGTCGGATAGCCCTGGGGATAGTCAGGCTGACGCATCACGTCGTCGGCAAAGAGATAAGTAGCCGTTGATATATCGCACACCTTTCCTTCGGCTGTCACCACGGCAGCACGTATTATCGCGTTGGAAGAAATCGTCATCGGGGCAGTGAACACCTTGCTCTCGGCGGTCGGCTCCCTTCCGTCGGTGGTATAGCGGATGGTGTAGTTACGAAGACGGTATGCCTCCTCGGCTGTCATGTCGAGCGTGAAAGCTGTGTCATAAAACCCATGTGGCTGGCTCAGCCTCACCCACTGGGCACTCAGCTGCAGCCAAGCCGCCATCAGCATGATGAAAGATATCACATATCTCATACGGAAAGAATCTATTTACAGAGGAGGAATGTTTGAATGGAAATTATAGGAAAACGATATTGAGATTCTCGGAAATGCCTATTTATAATCCTCCATGTGGTCGGATTTTATTTGTCTGTTTTGTCAGTTGTTATTTGTCTGCAAATTTACGGATTTATCTCCCAACCGCCGTTTCAACCCGTTGCAAATGTTTTCTGTGTGGTTACAGGGATATAGTTTTTAGTTTTTAGTTGTTAGCTGTTAGTTTTTAGTTCTTTTCTTTTGCAGGAGCTGGTATTTTGTGAGCCAGGGAAGTTTATGCTGCTCAACGTTCAGAGAGGTAAAACTGAATCATCCACGGATAATTCCCTGCACAATCGTCTTGGTTCTGTCAGCTAAGAAGAGGGGTATGTTGACGAGATTGCCGGTTTGTTTAAGATTCATCTTGGAGAAACGGATGCGGAGCTTGGGGTTGTACGTCTTGTCATATACTGCAAGACTCTTAGCCTTGACAGAGAGAGAGGATTTCACTTCCACGGGAATGACGTCGGTTCCATTCTGGATGATGATAAAACTTAAAAAACGTGGTTGGTTAACACATTTTTGGCACATAAAGCAAATTTTCCCGTATTATTCTGCTATTTCACCACTAGTTTCTGGGAGGGACAGGTGGCAGGGAACTCTGGAGAATGAAAATTTAGCACCACGTTATCTCAAAACATGGGACAGGGTCGGCTTATTTGTTAATTTCAAAAAAATGAGTCCAAACACAACAATGTTTCTGAAATATTAATGCCAGAAAGAGGCATCCATCCATTTGAACTTCAAAAAAATCGTGAAACAGCCAAAAAATTCCCCAATCCTTTTGTTTCAGTGTTTTTTTTCGTAAATTTGCGGAAAGAAAACGTGAAAATCGCATACAGCTATGATAAACAAACAACTGTTGGAACCGGAGAGTATCGTCGTGATAGGCGGCTCAAATAATATTCATAAACCCGGAGGTGCTATCGTGCGAAATCTGATCAGTGGCGGATATGGAGGAACCCTGCGCATAGTAAATCCTAAAGAGGACGAGGTGCAAGGCATCAAAGTGTTTAACGACGCGAAACAGTTGCCTCCCACCGACCTCGCCATTCTGGTTGTGGCAGCAAGCTATTGCCCGGATTATGTAGAATTTCTCGCCAAAGAGAAAGGCGTGAGGGCATTCATTATCATCTCTGCCGGATTCGGCGAGGAGACTGCAGCAGGTGCCGCCCTTGAGAAGCAGATACTGGATACCTGCGAGCGTTACGGCTGCTCGCTGATTGGTCCGAACTGCATCGGTCTGCTCACCAGTCAGCATCACTCTGTATTCACCAAACCCATTCCACGGCTCAATCCGAAAGGGGTGGATTTCATCAGCGGTTCAGGTGCCACTGCCGTGTTTATCCTTGAAAGCGCAGTGACCAAAGGACTGCCTTTCAACTCCGTATGGTCGGTGGGCAACGGCAAGCAAATAGGCATCGAGACGGTACTTGAATATATGGACGAGCATTTCGACCCGGAGCATGACTCGATGGTGAAACTGCTTTATATCGAGAACATATCCGACCCCGACAAACTTCTGCTCCACGCCACGTCGCTCATCCGCAAAGGGTGTCGCATCGCCGCCATCAAAGCGGGTTCGAGCGAGCGGGGTAGTCAGGCGGCATCGAGCCATACAGGCGCAATGGCATCGAGCGACTCCGCCGTGGAGGCACTGTTCCGTAAAGCTGGTATCGTGAGATGCTTCTCCCGTGAGGAACTTACTACCGTAGGCTGCATCTTCACCCTCCCACGCTTCACAGGCAAGAACTTTGCCATCGTGACTCATGCCGGCGGTCCCGGCGTGATGCTCACCGACGCGCTTTCGAAAGGGGGTATGAACGTGCCGGAGTTCAAAGGGGAAGTGGCAGAAAACCTGAAGAAGCAGCTGTTGCCCGGTTCTTCCGTGGCAAATCCCATCGACATCCTTGCCACCGGAACGCCAGAGCATCTGGGAACCGCCATCGACTACTGTGAGCAGCTGGACGACATCGACGCTATAATGGTGATTTTCGGCACTCCCGGGCTGGTGAAGCTCTATGAGGTGTACGAGCTGCTTCACAAGAAGATTCAGGAATGCAGGAAGCCTATTTTCCCCATTCTTCCCAGCGTGATAACAGCTGGGCCGGAAGTACAGGAGTTTCTGCGCCGCGGTCATGTGAATTTCAGTGATGAAGTGACCATCGCCACCGCGCTCACTCAGATTATGCGCACACCGAAGCCTGCGGAGCAGCATATCGAAATTATGGGCGTTGACGTGCCTCGCATCCGCCGCATCATCGACGGGATAGAGCAGAACGGCTATATCAACCCGTCGAAGGTGCATGAGCTGCTGGAAAGTGCCGGCATAACCACCGTGCCTGAGTTTGTCAGCTCCGACAAGAATGAGGTTTTGGCATTTGCGGAGAAGTGCGGCTTCCCCGTGGTGCTGAAAGTGGTGGGTCCGGTCCATAAGAGCGATGTGGGCGGCGTGGCACTGAACATCCGTTCGAAAGGGGTGCTGTCGGCGGAATACGACCGCATGATGCAGCTGCCGGATGCCAAGGGGGTGATGGTGCAGAAGATGCTCAAAGGCACAGAGGTGTTTATCGGTGCCAAATATGAGCCACGGTTTGGTCATGTGGTACTGTGCGGTCTGGGAGGCATCTTCGTGGAGGTGCTAAAAGACGTGTCAAGCGGTCTGGCACCCCTCTCCTACGCTGAGGCAGAAAGCATGATAAAGTCGCTCCGTGGCTTTAAGATTCTGGAGGGCACGCGCGGGCAGGCAGGAATCAACCTACGGAAATATGCCGAAATCATCGTCCGGCTGAGCACGCTGCTGCGTTTCGCCACAGAAATCAAGGAGATGGACATCAACCCGCTGATAGCTGACGAAAATGCTGTAACTGCGGTTGACGCAAGAATACTGATTAATAATTCATAAAACCACAAGCCAAAGAGAATGGCTTGTGGTTTTTATGTTAGTTGCGCCCAACTTGTTTGGAAAGAATAACTAATATAACTCTTATTTTTCAGAAGGTATTTCGTCGTTTGTTTTGACACTGCAAAATTACGCCGAATACCCGAAAACAAGTGTTATTTTCTGGACTTCCAATATAACAAATCGGACTTTTTCATTGAAAAACATCAAAAAATGCCTTGAATTCGCTGAGAAAACGAAAACTCCACTCCTTTTAATTATTTTTTGTCTTCCTGAATTCCGATGGCGAGATGCCCTCCACATCCTTGAACACCTTGGAGAAATAGCTGGGCGACTCGAAACCGCAGACCGCCTGAATCTCCCCAATGGTGAGCGCTGAGTCACGGAGCAGCTGCTTGGCTTTCATGATTCGCCTGTCGCGGATGTAAGTGCCGGTATCGATACCTGTGATGGCTTTCATCTTTCGGTTGAACTGTCGCTGACTAAGGCACAGTTCCTGTGAGAGACGGATGGAAGAAAGCGAGGAATTGTCAAGATGCCGCTCTATAACATCATCAACTTTCAGGATGAACTGACGGTCAGCCTCGGTGGTGCTGATCACGTCATCCCCAATGGAAATATGTGACACGTCATTGTTGTCTGCATTGAAATCACGGGTGAGCGCATGATAATACTTCACATTCAGCCGTTGTTTCTCCCGTTTGATATAGCGAATGTAGAAATAGGCAGCCACAGCCAGAATGAGCAGAAGGAAAAACACATTGAAAGCAATGAGCCAAGCCCTCTGAGAATGAATACGGCTCTCCTGCTCAGCGATTTTGTTCTCTTTCGTCACCAAATCGTAGCGTGCAGAGAACTCCTGCGTGGCCATCTGGATTTTCTCGTTATAGATGCTGTCCTTGAGCTGAAGTGCCTCCCGTGCGATGAGATACCCCTTCTGACGGTCGGTATCACCATAGAGTTCCGCCATACGTGAGAGATCTGACTCCAGAAGGTAGTTCAGTCCATACTGCCTTGCCACTTCAACACTCTTTTCATAATAATAAAGAGCCTGTTGCCGACGGTTTGTCTTGTCGTAGAGATGTCCCAGCTGCTTGTAGTTGATGCAGATGGAATTCATGAGCGACGTGTGGCTGAGCAGCTTGGCAGCATCGAGATAAGCCTGCTCTGCCTCCGGAAACTGATTAAGTGCAGCAAAAGCATCGCCTATCTGCGAAAGCCGCTTGCCCATGTTCGCCGTGTCACTGCGTATGCTGTCCAGCTCAAATGCCCGCTGTCCGAAACTCAGTCCCTCCTTGGGATCGGCTGCTTTCGTGTATATTTCTGCCGCCAGACCATATCTCGACGACATATTCTCCTGATTCTTAGTCTGCTGTTCCAGTTCTATCGCCTTATCGATGAATTTCTTCGCCGACTTCAGGTCTTTCGCAGAGAGGCAGAGGGCAGCCAGCGTGTTGTAAGAGCTGCTGAGGTTCTCCGTGTTGTTGGTGAGGCTGTCGAGATAGAGACATTTCTTCACCATGTCAATGCTGAGGTTGAACGCTCCGATACGGTGATAGGCGGTTGACATCTGAAAATAACAGTCGCTCATGCCAGTGGTGTCCTGTTTTTGCTCATATAGCTGCAGACTCTGACGGTATTGTTCGATGGCTTGAATATAGTCATTTGCCTCGAAGAGCGAATCTCCACGGAGAAAAAGTTTCTCAGCCAGTTCATCAGACACAATGGCACCCTTCTTCTCATTATCACCACAGGCGCAGAGAACGAGAACAAAAGTAGATAGAAGAAAACAGAGGGGTTTCACTTTATATTTTTAAAGTTTTTTTGCGTTCTATGTTGTCCTAGAAAATCCTAGGAAATCCTAAAACGTCCTAGGTTATCCTAGGTTATCCTAGGGAGTCCTAGGAAATTCAGGTCATCCTGAAGGGATATAACTCCATCCGAAGGATATAACTCCATCCCGAAAAATTAACTCCCTCTAATCAACAAGCTGACGTACGACTGCGTGACTGCGAAGGACTTCTTCGACACGTTTTTCCAGAAGTCGTGATACTGTGAGGCATGCTCGTCGGTCATCGGCATGTCGCTCACCACCCGGAACGACACGAACGGCACATTCTCCCGGTGGCAGGTGTGGGCAATGGCAGCCGACTCCATCTCCACAGCTTTCGCCTCGGGGAAATGTGAGAGGATGTCGCACATCTTGTCCTTGCTGTCAACAAACCAGTCGCCGGTGACAATAAGTCCTGGATGAATAGGCGGAAGCTGTATGCCCGACTGAGCCGCCTGTTCCTGCAGACGTAAAGCCGTCTCGACAAGGCAATCAGGTGATTTGAACCGTGCCGGCATCCCTTGAATCTGTCCATACACACTGCCACCCATGGCTTCACCACAATAGACATCATGGTATGCCGTCTCGGTGCTGACCACCAAGTCGCCCACATGGATACCCTCACCGTTTCCGCCAGCACATCCTGTGGAGATAATCATGTCGGGATGGAACTCCCGAATCAGTTCAAGACAAGTCAAAGCGGCATTGACCTTGCCTATGCCGCTCTGACGAATTTGTATGTCGGGCGAAGAGAAGAACGACTGGAGCTGCTCCAGCTCCTTCTCCATCGCCACAAGTATTCCGATTTTCATTATTTTAAAGAGTTGATAGTTGAGAGAATTCAAGGATTCCCTGGAATTGCCAAGAATCTACTGGGATACCTAGAATGCCTAGGATGCCTAGAATCTCCTAGGATCACCTAGGATTGCCTAGGAAATCTCAGCAGGGCCGTTTCTTGGGAAGGTTGAACACGTCCTGCACTTCTTTCATCGCCTCATCAGTCATGCCGGTGGGTTCGAAGCCCATACTCTTCGCACGCAGATAGATGGTGGCTGCCTTGTTGAGCACATCCGCCTGGTCGAAGGCGTCCATGATATCGGTACCGACGGCGCAGATGCCGTGTTTCTCCCACATCACCACGTCGTAGTCCTTGATAAGTTCAAGTGTAGCCTCAGCCAGTTTCACGGAACCGGGCAGCTCGTAGGGCACGATGCCCAGTCCAAGCGGTGCGAAGGCGAGCGTCTCGGGAATCATCGACCACAGGAGTTTGCCCATCACGTCCTTCTCCAGCATCTTCGGGTTATGGCTCATCGCCACCAGCTCAATCGGATGGGTATGTAGCGTGGCTTTGTAGCAGCTGCCACTGCCAATCAGATAGTCGTGCATGGAAAGATGGGATGGGAGCTCCGATGTGGGCATCACCGGCTCGTCGGCGATGATGACATACGACGCGCAGTCGTCAAGGATGCGGATGACGCTGCCATTCGCCATCGGCCAGCGGGCGAGGTCGCGCATACGCTTGCCTGTGCCCTTGCAATAGAAATAGCAGCCCTTGATGTTAGGCAAGGTGGTGCCGATTGACTTCACTTCAGAGATGGCAGGGAGCTGACGTATCTCATCATCCACATACTCGGTGATGTTGATGGTGATGTTACCGCCGTTGCGCTCCGCCCAGCCTTTCTCCCACAGGTAGCCGGCTACTTCAGCCACCTGCATGACCGCAGCTTCTAACTGCGGACGGTTTTCTAATATGGATTTTGACATTTTTATAATTGAGAGTTGAGAGAGATTTTTTTTGACTTTATTGATTTTATAGTTTCTATAGTAACTATATATTTAAAGCAAATCAACTAGAAACTAAAAACTATAAACTATAAACTATAAACTATAAACTAAAATACTAAATATCCTCGCCGTAGCGTTCGCGGGTAATCTGTTCGAGCGACTTGCCGCGTGTGTTGGGCGCACCGATTACTCCGACCACGAGCGAGATGGTAAGCAAGGCAATCATACACCATGCAGCCAGCGTGAATCCTTCGCCGTTCTCTCCGTAGATGGAGGTGAACACCAGCGACCAGACAGCAGAAAGACCACGCACGATGAAGAACATCAGTCCCTGGGCTCCTGCGCGGAACTTGGCGGGAAAGAGCTCTGTTCCCCATAAGGCATAGAACACCTGCACTGAACAGCCGTTGTTGATGCCCCAGAGGATGGTGAACACCCACAGCCACATGATACTGTTCACGCCGATGCCGATGATGATGAACCAGGCAGTGAGGGCACAGAGGAGTCCGAAGACATAGAAAATGCGGTGCGCCACCTTATCGACGATGAAGGAGATGAGGAACGTGGTGGCAACGACCACCACCCAGCTGATACAGCTGAGCATGTTGGCGTCTTTGTTGTCCATGCCACCCGCCGACTCATAGATATGCGGCTGGAAGAATCCCATCACCGATGCCACGAGGTTCCATGTGAGGTAGATGAGCGCAAGGAATATGACGGTCTTTACTGCCACCTTGTTCTGGAACAGCACCTTGATGTTCTCCATCAGACCAGCCTGCTTGCCAGCCTCTTTCTGTGCTGTGAACTCGGCACTCTCCTGCAGTTTACGTTGCAGGTTCCATGCGATGAACGCCACGATGAAGAGGGAGAAGAACACCACGCGGGAGCTGAACACCTCGACGGCAGCCTTGTCCATCGACTCGCCTCCTACGGCATGGGCTATCGATTCCACCCATCCGTAGAGATAGCCGCCCGGGGCGAAGAGCATACCGAGGAAGAGGATACACATGGGACCCACTCCCCACGACATCTGCGAGATGCTGATATTGCGTCCGCGGTTGTTGATTTCCGAGCTTTCAGAGATATAGGTCCACGATGCGGGCACACCTACACCCACGGAAATGCCGGTCAGGAGGAATCCGATGAGGAGCATCGGGAAATTCACCGAACACATAATCGTCAGCACACCTGCCATATAAAGCAGCAGGTTGTAAGTGAAGATAAACTTACGCCCGTATTTGTCGGCGAGGAATCCACCGATGATGGCTCCGACCGCCGCACCGAGACAGTTGGCACTGATGAAGTTGAGCCATCCGAGCGACAGCTCGCTCAGCCCGAGGTAGTTCTGCCAGAGGGTAAGACCGCTGGCACCAGCCACGATGGCTCCGGCATCCAGGTAATTATTGAGCGACACAGCGAGTGTGCTCCTGAGACTTCCTTTTGATTTTGACATAATTGTTTTTATTAGAAGACGAGAAGACAAGAAGACAAAACGTTTGTCAGGATGACGGCAGTCTTCTACGCTTTTTCATCTTCGTCATGAACTGTTTTTTGAAGACAAAAATTTAACGTTTGCTTGTGACATCTGCCACATACTGGTCGATTTCATTGATAAAGTCAGCACCCACAGGCACGTCGTTGCGTACGCAGAACTCGTCATAGACAGCCTGCCAAGGCATGGCCTTCTGCTCTTCAATAAGTGCGAGTACCTTGTAGCCCTCACCGGCTATCTCCAGTTCGGAGATGGTCTTTCGAGGCTCAAGCAGTGCGCGCAACATGCACTTCTGTGCTGATCGGCTTCCAATGACGTATGCGCCGATACGGTTGATGCTTCCGTCGAAGAAGTCGAGCCCATAATGCACGCGGTCGAGCGCATCGGCGCGGACAATCTCGAAGAAGAGGTCCTGTGTGGGGTCGTCCATGATGGTCACGTGGTCGGAGTCCCAGCGAACGGGACGGCTTACATGGAGCATCAGCTCCTTCACGAACGGCAGTACGGCACTTACCTTGTCGCCAGGCATCTCCGTCGGGTGATAATGACCAGTGTCGATGGTGAGAATCTTGTCATACTTGGCAGCGTAAGCGGTATAGAAGTCATGGCTGCCCACGGTGAAGCTCTCCAGACCGATTCCGAACACCTTGCCTTCGATGCAGTCCTTCATGCATGGCTGATTCTTTGCGAATATCTCGTCGAGCGACGCTTTGAGGAGATTGCGGTAGAGCGCATGGTTCACGCTCACGTCCTTGCAGCCGTCGTGTACCCAGAGATTCATGATGCAAGGGTCTCCCTGTGCCTCACCCATCGCGTTGGCGATGTCGCGGCACCGTTTTGTGTGCTCTATCCAGAAATCACGGATGCCCTTGTCGGGGTTGGCGAGCGTGAGGCTGCCTGACTTGGGATGTGAGAACGATGATGAGTTGAAGTCTAGCAGCGTATCGTTCGCCTTCGCCCAGTCAATCCACGACTGGAAATACTCCACGGTCACCTCATCGCGGTCAACCACCTTACCCTTGAAATCACCATAAATCTCATGAAGGTTCAGACGGTGACTGCCAGGGATAAGACTCTTTGCTTTAAGGATGTCCTGCCGCAGTTCATCAATGTTGCGGGCAGCTCCGGGGAAGTCTCCTGTCGATTGGATGCCTCCCGACATGGCTCCAGCCTGCACCTCGAATCCTTTCACGTCATCAGCCTGCCAGCAGTGAAGTGACAGATGGAAATCCTGCAGTTGTTTCAACACGGCCTCTGTGTCGATGCCAATCTCTGCATACCTGGCCTTTGCCACTTCGTATGCTTTCTTTACGAGTTCTTCTTTCATAAGTCTTTTTAGTTTTTTTATATTGTTTAATTATTAGGAGTTAATTCTTTGAATAGAGTTAAAATTGCATTTGGAGTTAAATTTCTTTTAGAAATTGGAGTTATATCTCTGCGGGATTGGAATAAACAGCCTTACGTCGTTTCTGTGTGATGATTCGGAGAATCAGCCGTATATCGTCTCTGATGTCCGGTGGCTTATCAATCGAATGGATTCATTCCAATTACAAAACTAACTATAAACTATAAACTATAAACTAATAACTATAAACTAATAATTTTCAGGTATTTTCGATAAGCGGCATCCCACAGCTCGCGGTCTTGCGGCTGATACTCGGCGATTTCGATGCTGTCAGCGATAATCCGGCGCATATCAAACATATCACCCACCAGTCCTGCAGCCTTTGCCTGCAGCATGATATTGCCGATGGCGGTGCCCTCCACAGGACCTGTTATCACAGGCAGTCCGGTGCTGTTGGCTGCCATCTGCATGAGCGGCTTATTGTATGTTCCACCTCCGATGACATGGAGTTTCTCAATGGGGAACGGCGCAAGGTCTTTGAGATAGCCCAGCACCTGCCGGTAGCGCATGGCGAGGCTGTCGAATATGCAACGTGCAATCTGTCGGTAACCGGTCGGCACTGGCTGACCTGTCTCACGGCAATAGCCCTGAATGGTGGCAATCATGCTCTTCGGGTTGGCGAAACGCGGGTCATCGGGGTTGATGAACGATCGGAATCCCTCCTCTGCCGCCGCATCGCTGTTGATGATATTCACGTTAGCTGGTGCCTCGGCATCGGTCTGCGGACTCTCCACCGCCTTCCACTCCTTGCGGCAGCGCTCCAGTAGCCACATGCCGCAGATGTTCTTAAGCAGGCGGGTCGTTCCCTCGATGCCGCCCTCGTTGGTGAAGTTATATTCAAATGTCTTGTCGGAGATGATGGCATCCTTGGTCTCGATGCCGAGCAGAGACCATGTGCCGCAGCTGAGATAAGCGAAACGCTCGTTTTGTGCCGGCACCGATGCCACCGCTGATCCTGTGTCGTGGCCTGCCACTGCCACCACCGGCACTGGTCCGAGCCCCGTGATGGCCTGCACCTCCTCCGTGAGCACACCTACTTTGTCAGCGGGATTGACATAACGTCCGAACTGGCTTTCCTTCAGCCCAATCACATCGATAAGGTCTGGGTCAATACGTTTTGTGCGCGGGTCGAGCATCTGGCTGGTAGATAAAATCGTGTATTCGCATACAGCCTCCCCCGTAAGCATATACATCAGGGCATCAGGCACGAAAAGGATTTTGTCGGCTGCAAGCAGGGCGGAATCCTGGTTTCTGACCATCGTGCTGAGCTGGAAGAGGCTGTTGAACTGCATGAACTGAATGCCAGTCTTCTCATAGACAGTTTTCTTCGGTATCAGTTTGAAATAATCCTCCATCGCATGGTCGGTATGGGGGTCGCGGTAGCAGTAGGGATTGCGGAGCACGCCGCCATCTTTACCGATGCAGACGAAATCCACGCCCCAGGTGTCGATACCGATGGAGGTGATGTCAATTTTCTCCTCTGCCACCACTTTCAGTCCGCGGATAATCTCGTTGTAGAGCGCATAGATGTCCCAGAAGAAATGGCCTCCGGTCTGGATGATATTGTTGGGGAAGCGGGTGAGCTCGCGTTGCTGCAGCTTTCCATCGACGATACTTCCCAATATGGTTCTGCCGCTGGTAGCACCCAAATCGACAGCAAAGAAATTAGCGCTTTTCATCAAATTATATTTACGATTTAAAAAATTACGATTTAAAATGAAGATGGTATTTTTTTCATTTTACAAATTTAGCTTATTTTTCGCAAAAGAATTTGTAATTATTCGTTTTTTTTTGGTTAATTGTTCAAATTTCACAAAAAAACTATTAACTTCGCAAAAAAAAGAAGCACAGACAAGATGAACAAGCATAAGAGTTTTGGATTTTTTAATGAAACAAAAAAACTTCTTTTTCATAATTTAGTGTCTGTAAGGTTCATAATTGTTACAGGAAAACCGTTTCGGCTGAAGGGACAATTAAAGAGGAAGCTTTGAAAAAGAAGAAAAAAACCTGAAGGTTTCAGGGAAAAAACCACTTCGTGGAAAAAACCGTGCTAAAAACACTTACACATCAATTTATTTTCGTAACTTTGTATTTATAAACGCAAGCCTATGTTTTTTAAACTACGACCATACGTTGAATCCGATTTCACCAAACAACTGAAAAACTATGTTTATGACATTGTTGGTTTCATGCAAGAAGGTTATAAACAGTTACCTTGCGGTCTGCCAGAATATATTTACCAAGAGGCTCTTGCCACCATTTTGGAAGAAAACCACATTGATCCTCATAAGGAGTTCATATATCACCCCACATTTCACGGTAAAGAGTTGAAATCATATTTGAGAATGGACATGATGGTTGAGAGAGAAAGAGGTAATATAATTATTGAATGTAAGGCGAGAGAATCCATTGGAGAAAGAGAACGACATCAATTATTCAGTTATATGATAGGAACAACATTTCCCATTGGAATTCTTGTTAATTTTGGGACATATCCACAGGCTTCAATAGAAAAGTATTATTTAGACAGCAACAATAATACAATAACTCCCTTTTGAAAGACGGACAATCACTATGGAATAATAATTTTGTCTGGACAGTTTTTTCCGCGAAGCGGTTTTTTCCAGTCCTTGGCCTGCTTTTTTCTTCTTTTTAAATATCACACACGTCATCATCCTTTCTTTCCTCTCTATTACGTTCTGCAAGAATCAGCCCCACATACGTTTTACAATTAAAAAGAAGTTTTTTTATTTTTTTCAATAATTGACAATAAAAGGAATTATTTTGATTTATTCATTTCGACAGCAGTCAGTAAATGGATTTATTACATGAAATGAAATTATAGTATATAAGATGAACAAGCAAGAATTGAGAATTGTTTTCATGGGCACTCCCGAGTTTGCAGTAGAGAGCCTGAAAGCCCTGGTGGAGGGCGGATACAACGTGGTAGGTGTCATCACCATGCCCGACAAGCCGATGGGCCGTCATGGCAGCCAGCTGTCGCAGAGCCCGGTGAAAGCCTATGCCGTGGAGCAGGGACTCAAAGTGCTGCAGCCAGTGAAACTGAAAGACCCCGAATTCATTCAAGAGCTGGAGTCGCTGGAAGCCGACTTGCAGATTGTCGTGGCGTTCCGCATGCTGCCTGAGGTAGTATGGGCGATGCCCCATCTCGGCACGTTCAACCTCCATGCGTCGCTGCTGCCCCAATACCGCGGTGCGGCTCCCATCAACTGGGCGGTCATCAACGGCGAGACACAGACGGGTGTGACCACGTTCTTCCTCCAGCATGAGATCGACACGGGAGAGGTAATCAAGCAGGTGAGAATCCCCATTGCCGACACCGACGACGTGGGCATCGTCCACGACCGCCTGATGGAGATTGGAGCCAAGCTGGTGACGGAGACGGTGGACAAAATCATCGACGGCACATTGCGTACCGTGGAGCAGGATCTGATGATTGGTGAGGGCGACGTGCTGAAACCGGCTCCGAAGATATTCCGTGAAACCTGCCAGATCAACTGGAACCAGCCGCAGAAACGCATCTATGACTTCATCCGCGGACTGAGCCCCTATCCTGCCGCATGGACCACGCTCGACAACGGGGGCAAGCAGACCGACATCAAAATCTATCAGTCGGCAAAAACAAAGACTTTCAACCCCGACGAAACGCCAACCGACGACTGGAATATAGAGCCAGGGATCATCCAGACTGACGGCAAGTCGTTCCTCCGCGTATCCACCGCCGACGGATGGCTTAACATCCGCACGCTCCAACAGTCGGGCAAGAAGCGGATGCCCATTGCCGATTTCCTACGTGGATTCAAGCTGGCGGACAATGCCAGGTTCTTTTGAGTTCGTAGTTTGCAGTTTGTAGTTTATAGCGGGTTTGTTATTGTAGGTATTGCCATTCTGCGAATCAGAGAGGCTTCTGCTGCCTGACGTAAGAAGACAAAAAAACCATCCTGATGGCTACTACAAACTATAAACTATTATCTAAAAAAAGTTGCCCGAATACGGATGAAAAACAAAAAATGATATAGGCTGCTGTTTGACCGTGCTTCGCTCGGTCGGATGTGCGGTCGGTACGACCACAAAACCAGCCGATGTCCTATCAGGCTGCGGGCGGTTTCGGAAAACGAAAATGAGGTAAAAAAAATCGCCGTCTTGTGTGTGATTTTTTTCGGGAAGCCCTTTTTTATTTTGGGCTTCCCTTTTAAAATCACACCCAACCCGGCTTTAATTGAGCTCCATACTTTTTTAGAAGTGGGAACTAAAGAGCAAGACGAAGACCGAGGTAGATGAAGCGGATGTCAGGCGTGTTGCTGCCGCGGAAAGCCACACGGCAGCCCCTGGCGGGGAGGCTCCAGCTACCGCCCCGGAACACACGGTGGGAGCCCGACGAAGGACCCTGCGGGTTCATCTGAGGACTACGGCTGTAATATTCCCCGTCATACCAGTCCTGACACCACTCCCACACGTTGCCCGACATGTCGTAGATGCCCAGCTCGTTCGGGGATTTCGTGGCGACATCATGTGTGCCATAGTCTGGACTGTCTTCACCTACACCATCACATGCATTGTCGTCATACCAAGCCACATTGCCCAAGATGTAGCTGCCTGAATACTTATAGCCACCGCTCTTCTGACCGCCTCGCGCGGCATACTCCCACTCCGCCTCCGTGGGCAGACGGAAACGCTCACCAGTCAGGCTGTTCAGCTTGTTGATGAATCTCTGGCAGTCGTCCCATGACACACACTCCACCGGACGCTTGCTGCCCCTGAAATCAGAAGGGTTGCTGCCCATCACAGCCTGCCACAATTCCTGGGTGACCTCCGTCTGCCCGATATGGTAATCACTCAAGGTCACGCAGTGAGCGGGTTTCTCGTCATCATAGGGATCTTCGTCGCCCTGCTCGCCCGTCGCACCCATCGTGAACGTGCCGCCTTTCACATAAACCATCGTGAATGAGACACCATTGACTGTAAAAGTGCGTTTGGAGATGAAGTCGCTTTTCGTTAGGTTCGACACGTTATAGGTGTAGGCTTGTGGAACAGACTGCTGCGCCATGACCGCCAATGAAAACATCATTAACAGCATTGTCAAAACTTTTTTCTCATAGTCTTTGTTTTTTATGGGCATATTTATTAACTTTAATCTAAAAAAAACGATAATCAAATCCCATTCCGAAGGAATTAACTCCAATTTCTGAAAGAAATTATAACTCCATCCCGAAGGGATATAACTCCATTCGAAGAATTTAACTCCATTCCGAAGGAATATAACTCCATTCGAAGAATTTAACTCCATTCCGAAGGAATATAACTCCCATTTAATTATTATACCTCTCAATGATGCAGGAATGGGATTTGGTGTCGGCATCGTAGTTGATGCCCACAAGCAGGAGATTGTCGGTGTACTGGGCTATTTTAGCCGGGTAGTTCTTCTGCTTTATCTGGTCAATGGCGGCAGTGGCGGACTTCTTGTTTTTCAGCTCAACCACCATGGCTGGGTAATCCACATTCTTGCGGGGGATGAACACAAGGTCGGCTATCCCCTTTCCTGATGCCATCTCCCGGTGGATGATGTAGTCGTTGCGGGCATAATAGTAGGCGATGCTGATGACGCAGGCGAGCGAGTTCTCGTCGTTGTAAGAGAGGATGCTGGTATGCTCGTCGTGGGCGGCATCGAGCGCGCGGGCTACAGCCTCCTCCTCGCCCTGGAGCGTGGCGGCAAGCAGCTGCTCCGACTGCTGGAGTGCATCGACGACCGTCTTCCAGCAGTTGCTCTTGACAGCACGCACCATCTCGCCCTCCACCTCCTTGTTCGGGATGTAGCACTCGCTTTTTTTCCAGTCGTACGACAGATAACCCAGATGAATCAGCACAGTGAACACATCATCCTTGCTTTTGACGGCCGACATGTCGTTACTGAATTCGTAAGGATCCACCTTACACCGTCCGCCTGCCAGCATCCTGACTATGTCGTCTTTGAGTCCCTCGTAGTTATAGCTTATATAACTCGACACGGCATCATATGCCCCGGTGGTTGCCCAGTAACTGCTGCAACGACACTGTCTGAGGGCATTCATCACTGAATTAGGATTAAACATGGAAGGCTCGTTACCTATCTGATAACCGTCGTACCATTTCACCAGCTCATCGAAGTCCATCCCATGTTTCTCTGCCAAAGACTTCACCTCTGCTAGGGTAAATCCGAAATAAGGCGCCATCGCACCAGGATTCACCATCGAATACTCGATGAAGTTGTTGAGCGCCGACTGTGTGTTGTATTTCTTGATGGGAAGAATACCTGTCATATACACCCCGGCGAACACTTTCTCGGTCTGTCCGCTCTTGAACAGCCGGCGCAGCCAGTCGACATACGCATCCATCACACCCGGAGTGTCGGTAAACTCACGGCAGATGGCATCCCACTCATCGATGATGAAAATAAACTGCTGGTCCATACGGGCAGCGACACGGGTGAGGTAGGTCATCAGACTCTCTTCCGCTTCCATGGGAATATCGGGGTATTCGTTGTGAATATCAGCCTTGATGGTCTGCTGCATCACCTTGACTATGGTGGCGTCCTTGATTTCTGTCACAAAGTCGCTCAAATCAAGATAAATCACAGGGTACTTGTTCAAGTGCTCCTCAAAATGCGGGTCTTGGGCGATCTTCAAATCTGCGAACAGGCTCCGCGAGTCGCACGACTGGTCGTAGTAGGCACAAAGCATCTTCGCCGCCATCGACTTGCCGAAACGGCGACAACGGGTGACGCAGCTGCAGAAGTCCTCGGTGTTGAGCGTGGAATTCACCACGGAAATCAGCTCGGACTTATCCACATATTCTCTATTGCGCGCATTGCGGAATCCGCGGTTTCCAACATTCACATAGTTTCCCATAGGTTCTTTCGTTAGTTTTCTCTCGCAAAATTAAGAAAAAAAACAGATACCGCAAAATTTGTTATATGTTTTTTATAAGCAGCTCATTGTTCTGAAACCGGTGGAAACACCATCGGGTTCGCCTGGGGGCGTGGTCGTCCCGACCGCGTCAGCCGTCGAGGGCTCGATGCCCGAAGACGGATGTAAAACAAAAAAACATCCGCTTGGCTCTATAAACTTCAAACTATAAACTATTATCTAAAAAAGATGCCCGAAGACGATTGAAACAGAAAAAAGGAATCTATGCCTTAGCCAACTGTTTGACCGTGCTTCGCTCGGTCGGATATGCGGTCGGAACGACCACAAACCCAGCCGAAGTTTCGGATTTAAAAATAATTCAACAAATTAGTTTCTCTGATTTTCTCTTTTTCATGACAATACTCAAACAAGTTTGGCATTGTTCATTTGAAAAAATCGAAAATTCCTGTAATTCCTGTAAAAAATATATCCGGAACTCGAGCCATAAACAGCTGCCACCTAAATCTCACCTGATCATGTCGATTTGCTGCTTGTTAAGTTGCTGGGAAGAGATCAGCGTCCCGTCAGTGTCGTAGATGTTGATGACCGGTGTCACCCACTGCTTGTTGTATATCGTCAATTCGTCGTTTGGCTTTAACTCAACGCTCTCTGAATCGTAAATCGTGGATGTGGTGACGATGTAGTCCTTAGCCAAATCTTGCTCAGCCCCCATAAGCGCCTGCGTGGAGGTGTGGGAGACAGCAACGAAACGCTGGTTTTCCAGCTGTTTAACCCGACCAGATTCCAGATCAAGAAGCAGCACAACTTCAATCGAATGATTAAAGCCAGTCCAGATTTCCGACTTCATCACCACAACAGGTTTGAAAGTGAATTCCTGCATCTCCACAACCTGCTTCGTTTCCACGATGGTGTGCTTCTTGAAAGTGCTTTGTTTGTCGAGCAACCATTCGATACCATACACAAAGAGCTTGGCTTTTTCGTCATCGTTTTGATTGAACACTTCTTTTACGGCATTCTTCTGTGTGTCGTAAATCCAAAGACTGATATGTGTGAAGTCCTCGTCTTTTATCTTTGTGGGCTTCACGAAAAAATAGAATTTGTCATCTCCGGATTCAAGAGAACTGTCCTCGTAATCAAACTGTGACGGTTTTTCGTCCTGGTTGAAGAAAAAACACTTGAAATAGAATTTTGCAGGTTTGGCATCAGCCGGAAGGCCAAGTTTCACCAGTTGGTCAAAATCGATGGCATTTGCTGAAAACGCAGTGCCAGCCAACAGAAAAAGCAACAATAACCGTTTCATAATCAATGTTTTTTATAAATTATTTATTAATAATTCAGGTGAAATATAAAAAAACTTGATACATTTTGCTACTGCCTGAGATATTCCGTCCAAAATAAGTATTGTCTTGTCTTCTTGCCTTCATTAAATAAATCGTTAAATCGTAAATCGTTAAATCGTAAATTATTTCGTCTTCTTTATTTATCTCGTTATTCAGGAATTCTTCATTACTCATCTACCATCTCATCAACAAAAGTAAATACACTTTTCACTTAATTGAATACAAAGATACTTTTTTATTGTAAAACTACGTCATAAAAAAGCAATAAAATGCATTATTATCTTTTTTTTAGTACTTTATGCGTCTTTACTTACAGGAAAACAAAAAAACTATACCTCATTTAACGTGATAATCCGTTTTTTTCTGTAAATTTGCATGAGAATCAAATAATAACACCTGTCATGAAAAAAATAATCACAACTACAATTTGCATTATCCTTATGGAAATGAACCTACTGGCACAGAATGCGCCACAACTGAGAGCCGACAACATCAGCGAAGTGATGAAAGCCATGACTTTAGAGGAGAAAGCACAGCTGCTCGTGGGAGGAGCCAACAACTTCTTCAGCGAGGGAGCCACGGTGGGCAGGGCTGCCGAGAGTGTGCCGGGAGCCGCTGGCACAACAACCGCAATCCCGCGCCTGGGCATCCCAGAAACCATCCTGACCGACGGACCCGCCGGCGTGAGAATTAACCCCACGCGCGAAAATGACTCCAAGACCTATTATGCCACGGGATTCCCTATCGGCACTGCTATCGCAGCCACATGGAACACCGGTCTGGCGGACGAAATCGGCCATGCCATCGGCAACGAGGTGAAGGAATACCACTGCGACGTGATTCTGGGCCCAGGCATGAACCTCCACCGCAACCCGCTCTGCGGACGTAATTTCGAGTACTATTCCGAAGACCCCGTCCTGACCGGCAAAATCGCAGCAGCCTACGTAAGAGGCGTACAGGCGGAGGGAGCAGGCACCAGCATCAAGCACTATGCCGTGAACTCACAGGAGACACAGCGTACGAGCGTGGACGAACGCGTATCGCAGCGTGCCGCCCGTGAGCTCTATCTGAAAGGTTTCGAAATAGCCGTACGCGAGAGCCAGCCGTGGACCGTGATGTCGTCGTACAACCGCATCAACGGCGAGTATTCACAGGGAAGCCACGACCTGCTGACAAAGATCCTGCGCGACGATTGGGGATTCCAGGGCATCGTGATGACCGACTGGATCGGCATCCGCGACGACCTCCCGGTCATCAAGGAGGTGGCGGCAGGCAACGACCTCATGGAGCCGGGACAGCCACAGCAGGCGAAGGCCATCGTAGAGGGTGTGCACAACGGCAGTCTGAGCATGGAGGATGTGGACCGCAACGTGCGCCGCATGTTAGAATATATCGTAAAAACTCCTGCGTTCAATAAATACAACGCCACCAATGCGCCCGACCTCCGGCAACATGCAGAACTCACCCGCAAAGTGGCGAACGAAGGCATCGTGCTGCTGAAAAACACCAACGGCGCCCTACCCTTCGGCAGCAACGTGAAGACTGTGTCCCTCTTCGGCATCTCGTCCTATCATTTCCTCTCGGGGGGAACCGGCTCGGGCTGTGTCCACACCCCTTATGTGGTGGATATGGTGACAGGACTGAACAATGCCGGCATCCAGACCACCGAGGAGCTGACCGCAGTCTATCGCAAGTATCTGGAGTTTGCGAAGCTGAAATTCGAAGCCGACCGCGACCCGTCGAAATGGTTCCAGCGCGAGGAGTTCGGCCAGCAAAAATACCCGGAGATGGAGGTGAGCGAGCGATGCTACAGGAAAGAGGCTGCGAACGCCGACGCTGCTATCATCACCATCGGCCGTCAGGCGGGCGAGGGAATCGACCGCGACGTGAACACCGAGTTCAACCTCTCCGACTTCGAGCGTGACATGATCATCAAGGTGAGCAACCTCTTCCATCAGGAGGGCAAGCCCGTGATTGTGGTCATCAACTCAGGATCGGTGGTTGAGACCGCATCTTGGAAAAACTATCCCGACGCCATCATCGTGGCTTGGCAGCCGGGCGAGGAGGGCGGTAACAGCATGGCTGACATCCTCACAGGCAAAGCCAACCCCTCGGGCAAGCTGACGATGACCTGGCCGATGGCAGCGTCCGACCATCCGTCAACCAAAAACTTCCCCGACTACGACCAGGACATGTACCAGTTCACCGACAGGGCGGTAAGCAACCGTCAGATTTCTGGGTTCCACTTCACCAACCATGAGGAGGACATCTACGTGGGCTACCGTTATTTCGACTCGTTCAACAAAGACGTGAGTTTCCCCTTTGGCTACGGACTCTCCTACACCACGTTTGAATACGACAAGCCGGCGGTGAGCATCAAAGGCGAGGAAATCACGGTGAGCGTGAACGTCAGGAACTCAGGAAAAGTGGCTGGAAAAGAAGCGGTGCAGGTGTATGTCAGCGCGCCCCAGGGCTGCCTTGAGAAACCGGAGAAGGAACTGAAAGCATTCGGCAAGACACGCACCCTGCAGCCGGGCGAGAATGAGACGCTGACAATGAAATTACGGCGCCGCGACCTCGCCTCCTACGACGAGAGCCAGACCGCCTGGGTGGTGGACGAAGGTACCTACACCTTCAAAATCGGTGCATCCGTTGCCGACATCCGCTGCACCGCCACGCTCAAAGTGGCTGGGATGACAGAGAAAACCACCAATGCCCTGGCACCGAATGCCAAACTGAATTTGCTACGGAAATGAACAATCAATGACTGATTGCTCCATATATAACTTATTCGCCTCAACAAATCTCAAGTGTGTGATTTGTTGAGGCGAATAAATCCTGGGATGACCGATATGCTGAACTGCGTTTATTTCAACGAATAAACCACATCCATGATTTTCTTTCCGATTTCGTCGGCTTCGGCTTCTGTCTGTGCCTCGGAATAGACGCGGATGATAGGCTCGGTGTTCGACTTGCGCAAATGCACCCACTTGTCGGGAAAGTCGATTTTCACGCCGTCGATGTCGTTCACCTCCACTGTCGGGTCAGAACCATACATCTCCTTCACTTTGAGCAGGATGGCATCCACGTCGGTGGTCGGCTCCAGGTCAATGCGGTTTTTGGCGATGGCATAGTCGGGATAGGTGGCACGGAGCTCACTCACTGTCTTGCGCTCATGAGCCAGATGACTTAGGAACAATGCGATTCCCACCAGCGCGTCGCGGCCGTAGTGGGCTTCAGGATAAATTACTCCGCCGTTGCCCTCTCCGCCGATGACAGCACCTGTCTCTTTCATCTTCGTCACCACATTCACCTCGCCCACAGCGGCAGCATTGTATTCCTTGCCGTAACGGCGTGTCACGTCGCGCAGGGCACGGGTGGAGCTGAGGTTGCTGACGGTGTTGCCGGGCGTATGCTTCAGGATATAGTCAGCCACGGTCACGAGCGTGTATTCCTCACCGTACATCTTGCCGTCCTCACGGATAAATGCCAGACGGTCAACATCAGGGTCAACCACAAACGCCACGTCGTGCTCACCCTTCGCCATCAGCTGCATGATGTCGCTCAGGTTTTTCTCAAGCGGCTCGGGATTATGCTGGAAGTCACCGGTCGGATCGTCGTAGAGGGGAGTGATCTGACTCACACCCAGCTGTTTGAGCAACATCGGCAGGATGATTCCGCCCACGGAGTTAATGGAGTCGAACGCCACCTTGAAATTCGCTGCCTTGATAGCCGGCACATCTACCAGTGGAAGATTCAGCACCATGTCGATATGCTTCTGGTTGTACGTGTCGTCCTCACGGTAGGAACCCAGCCCGTCAACATCGGGATAGTCAAAGTCCTCCGCCTCTGCGATACGCAGCACCTCATTGCCCTCGGCAGCATTCAGAAACTCACCGTCTTGGTTGAGCAGTTTCAGTGCGTTCCAGTGGCGGGGATTATGCGAGGCAGTGATGATGATGCCACCGCAGGCGTTCTCCATCGTAACGGCGATTTCAGTTGTCGGTGTCGAAGCCAGTCCGATATTCACCACATCGAAGCCCATGCCCATCAGCGTGCCGCATACCACATTCTTCACCATCTCGCCTGAGATACGGGCATCGCGGCCCACCACGATTTTGTTGGTATCAACTTTTGTAGTGCGGCGGATAAGCGTCGCGTATGCCGATGTGAACTTCACGATGTCCAGAGGGTTCAGTCCCTCTCCTGCACGGCCTCCTATTGTGCCGCGTATGCCTGATATTGATTTGATTAAGCTCATAATCTAAATTGAAGTTAAAATATCATTTGGAGTTAATTCTTCGAAT
>JAEEGI010004755.1_pt1 | contig 31573 bp, 22 predicted proteins | sample 8958751 | NCBI WGS metagenome assembly JAEEGI01 (sample SAMN16246545, study PRJNA631951) | gut metagenome | biome: gut microbiome; feature: rumen; material: KS-attached | host: Bos | place: Iran: Karaj | collected 2018-10 | reverse complement strand
TATTTAAATTTATGGCTTGATTGGGGTGGGTAGAATTATGGATAAAATCGCAGTTCTAATTCCTTGTTACAACGAGGAGAAAACTATAGAAAAAGTAGTGAAGGATTTTCGTGCAGTCATCGAGAAATATGGGGATGATGGTGACTGCCGTGTTTATGTCTATGACAATAACTCAACGGATAAGACCGCTTTTCTTGCTAGGGCAGCAGGAGCTGTTGTTAGGCACGAATATAAGCAGGGTAAAGGAAATGTAGTGCGCCGCATGTTTCGTGAAATTGACGCAAGATGTTATGTCATCGCAGATGGTGATGACACCTATCCGGCAGAATCAGCCAAGGCAATGATTGATGCCGTTCTTGAACGACAAGCGGACATGGTAGTTGGCGATAGACTTTCTTCTACTTATTTTGGTGAAAATAAAAGACCTTTCCACAACTTTGGTAACGTCCTTGTAAGAAAGAGCATTAATTTTCTCTTTAAAAGTGATATCAAGGATATCATGACAGGTTATAGAGCCTTTAGTTATCAATTTGTAAAGAGCTTCCCTGTTCTATCTAATGGCTTTGAAATCGAAACAGAGATGAGCATTCACGCCATAGATAAGAATATGAATATTGTAAACACTGTAGTAGATTACAAGGATCGACCAGAAGGCAGCGTGTCAAAGCTTAATACATATTCAGACGGATTTAAAGTTTTGTGCACTATATGGAAGTTGTTTAGACATATTAGACCTTTGCGATTCTTTGGAACACTGGCAATAATATTGGGCTTGATATCTATAGGCTTTTTTGTGCCAATACTTGTGGAGTTTATTAAGACGGGCTTGGTTCGTCGTTTCCCTACACTTATTATATGTGGATTTACAATGATAGCCGCCATACAGTCCTTCTTTGCAGGTTTAATATTGGAGAATATAAAGGATAATAACAGGGAATATTTTGAGTTGGAATTAATAAGACTTCATGAATTTTATTCAAGGAATTCTAAGGAAGAGTAAGGCAAGAATTCATTAATAAGAGATTGCATTTAAGTGTGATTATCATATATAATTGGAGTTAATTGGGGTATACATTTGCGGATGTATACTTAGGAGAGTCGGAGAAATCTGGCTCCCCTTTGTATTTTATATTAATCTTGTCCTAATAGTTCAACGTCTTTATTAATAATAATATCTCTAAAACAAGTATTATCAATTGATGTAGAATTTAAAAGCTCTTCCATGGAATCACAAGAAAACAAAAGTTTATAACCGTGATTTGTTTCAGTATCATTATCTTCAGATTTGATATATAGGCCAAAAAGAAAATCTTCTTCGTTTGCATACATATTTCCTGTATTAAGTCTATAGGTTATATTTTTATAAGTAAAATCCAAACCAAACCAATGACCTTCAGCTGGATTCCATTCTCCTGTATATTGTGATGTAAAATCTGTTAGGTTTATAAATTCATTTTTTATCATTTTAAATGGAACTCCTTTTTGATTTTTTTGATTAGTTTAGAGCATATATGTTCCTTTCCATCATATCATAAGTTTGTGATTTAAGACCAATAGATGCAAGTATATATTTATAAAAAGCAATTAATAAAGCTCAAAAGTCTCCCACCATTTCCCAAAAGGTTCACCCTATACCACACCATCTTCCCTTCCTAGGTTAAAAACTCCAACCCAATAGTCCCTTAGACCTAAAAATATTAACAAAAACAGAAGATGGGAGTATTAAAATAATAAATATTCTCTAAATAAACTTATAATTTAAAGGAAAAATGTTGACATTTTCTTAACATAAGTGTTAAAATCAAGCCATAAATTTGAAGGTTTGCTGGCAGTGAAGCGGGGACTTGGGCTGCGCCGAACTTTCAAGTTTACTTATTGCGGAGATTATAATGATTTATAAACTGGAGGCATCAATTCTGATGAATTGATGCCTCTAGTAACTTTATGATATTTTCGCAGTTAGAATATCGAATTAGAAAAGTGCTAGTCACTTAATGGAGGATTAAACATGAAGACTACAGCGTTAATTATGGCAGGTGGTAAGGGTGAAAGATTCTGGCCAAGAAGCCGAGTTAATTTACCTAAGCAGTTCTTATCACTTACAGGTGATGGAAAGACAATGATTCAGCTTACAGTTGAAAGAATTAGCCCATTAGTTAAGCTAGAAGATGTTTATATTGCTACTAACAAGAACTATAAGGAATTAGTAAAGAAACAGTTACCAGGTCTCCCAGAGGAGAACATTCTCTGTGAACCTATCGGACGTAATACAGCACCATGTATCGGTCTTGGCGCAGTACACGTACTTGATAAGGCTCAGAAGAACGGTGAAGACGATGCAGTAATGATCGTTTTACCATCAGATCACTTAATTAAGAATAACGAAGTTTTCGCAGATACATTTAAGGAAGCAGTAGAAATTGCAACTAAGGGCGAGAACTTAGTAACAGTAGGTATTACACCTAACTATCCTGAAACAGGATACGGATATATTCAGTACGATGAAAGCACTACAGACGGCAACGGCCGCAAGGTAGCTAGATTCGTAGAGAAGCCAGACCTTGAAACAGCTAAGTCATACCTTGCTGAAGGCAACTACCTTTGGAATTCAGGTATGTTTGTTTGGAAGGTTTCAACAATCATGGATTGCTTTAAGAGCTTCATGAACAGCACATACGAAGGTCTTTTAAAGATTAAGGATGCTATTGGAACAGATTCAGAAGATGCAGTATTAAATGCAGAATTCCCTAACCTTGAATCACAGTCAGTTGACTATGGTATCATGGAGAAGGCAAGCTCTATCTTTACACTTCCAGGTAACTTTGGTTGGGATGATGTAGGATCATGGCTTGCAGTTGGACGTATTAAAGAGAATGACGAGAAGGGTAACGTAGTTACAGGAAACGTAGTTACAGTAAATACTGAGAACACAGTAATTGAAGGTAAAGATAAGCTTATCGCAACTGTAGGTCTTAGAGACATGGTTGTAGTTGATACAGACGATGCTATTCTTATCTCTACTAAGGAAAATGCAGGCGAAATCAAGCAGGTTCTCGCATCTCTTCGCGAATCAGGAAAGACACAGTACCTATAAGATTTAACTAAGAAATATAAACAAGGGGGCTGTCGCACTAATTACTTAGTGCGACACCCCCCTTTTGCATTATCTAGGAATTCTAGTTTTAATCCCTACAACCCCTAAAACAATTAGTATCATAGCAATGTTTAGTTCAAGTAAAGAATTATCGGCTGTTGCTGGACTAGTGTTATTAGGAGAAGTTGTTTCTTTATTTTCATTATCAGTAATAGTTGTTAGTTCATTATTTACTGTAGTTGTGTCCAAGTTCTTATAGACAATGGCATATGTTGAGAACCTATCCGTTTTAAAAGTGAGTGTAGAAGTGTCTTTATCATACTTACAATCTAGAAGAGTAGATACTCCATTATGCACTCTTAAAATAGCTAAAGAATTCATATCCCATTTATCGTTAGCATCTAATTTAAAACTGATTTCCACATCCCCCTCAGTTTCGCTAATCTTGTTTTCTTCAGAATCTCCAACCTTTTTGAATAGGTTGATATCAAAGAAAGTGCCTACATTATATTCAGGAAATGAATTTTGAATTACGTTTTTATCAGCAATAATTGTTTCATTTGCATTATCGTCGTTTATTTCATTAACCTCAAGCCAGATATTAACGCCCTTAAGTGCCTCTGAATCAGTTATTGATAGAATCTTTTTAAGGTCATTATTGTTAACAATACTTGAATTGTAAGGATTAAGCTTATTATCTATTGTTGTTGAATTAGTAATGTCCTTTATTTCTCCAGCAACTCGAGGCACTTCCTTATATGCCATGTTTTTTGTTGAACTGCTATCTTCGGAACTACTAGCTTCTACTATTTTATAACTAACACTGGCGGTTACGTCTTGAGCTTCACCAAAACCTCTAATAACAGCTGTGTATTCTCCAGGTTCAGTAGGGAAGCTATCTAAAAGAACATTACCTTTGTAGTATTCAATCGAGCTATTCATTCCTGTCATAAATTCATCTACTGAATAGTTTAAGTTTAAGGAAGCTAGAAATTCTTCATCAATACCTGTTTGCACTAAACTTGCACCAGTTATGTTGCTGCCATAAACGCGATTTGTAGGTGCAACAATAGTTAAAGTTGCTGTATCTACAGGATCACTGCATCCACTGGCGGTACAAGTCGCTGTTATAGTGGCTCCATTACTTTCAAAATTATAATTATGAGTATGCACAGTTGCCACGGTTGCCCTGGTTGTTAAATGTAAAGTTGATTCTTTTTGAATATTATAATCTGCTAAATGTCTATCATCTTCTAGGGTAGTACCTGCAAATATTAATTTCTGACTATCAGTAGGAATCCCTTCTTTATCTTGAATCTTAGCTTTAACATTTTCTATTGTATCAGACGGTTCCACATCAAGAGTTATTGTAGTGTCATCTGATTTTTTAACATAAATATCCATAGCAAAAACATTTGTTAGAGTAAATTGTGTAAATAAAAAAATAGACAGAATTAAAACAAATGAGTGTTTTAAAGCTTTATTTTTTCTGAATTGTTTCATATAATTTATCCCCTCCTATATATTATATAAATAATTATATCACAAATAGGATACATGGACTATTACATTAATTCTCTAGTGGCTTTTTCTTAGCAGGTTTTAGTGAAAAGATAGTGAACAATTTCTTATTGTTGTTGAAGATTAAAATTTAGAGTGCTATTATCAAATAGTCCTCTAAAAAATTTATTTTAGAGTTGGTATAGGATAAAGAATTAATACACTTTAGGAGTTTAGAATGGAATTATATTCATTAGAATTTGCAATATTCATGGCGGTTTTGCTAGCAGTGTATTACGGAGTAGAGAAGATATTTAATCAATCTAAATATAACGAAGGTTATCAATGGATTGTGTTAACTGTTGCCAATATGATTTTTTACGGCTTATGTGGTTTAACTAATTTGATATACATTTTCATAACATCTGTAACTACCTTTGCCGCAGGCCTTTATATGAGCAAAAGGACAGAAAGAAACGCCCTAGATAAGAAAGCACTTAAGAATGACGAAACGAAGTCTAAAGACGAGATTAAAGAAGCTAAGGCAAAACTTAAAGCTAAGTACATGTTTGATAAGCGAGTAGCACTTGTAATTGTTCTACTTATTAATGTTGGAATTCTAGCTTATTTAAAGTACTGGTCAACAATTTACGAATTTTTCAATGGCCTAGGTGCCAAGTCAGTGGTAGAGACTATTGAAGAGTCTGTAACTGAAACAGGTAACACAATTTTTTCGGCCTCAAGTGTGGTGATTCCTCTTGGAATTTCCTTCTACACTTTCCAATCTATTAGCTATTTGATTGACATGTATAACGGAAAGTATAAGGCAGAGAATAATTTTTTTAAGTACCTTAATTTCGTATCTTTCTTTCCACAATTACTTCAGGGACCGATTAATAGATATGATCAATTGGGCAATCAGCTAAAAGAAAGACATAAATTTGATTTAGATAACATACACAGAGGTATGCTTCGTATGGCATATGGCTTTTTTAAAAAATATGCCATTGCCGATATGGTATCTCCTATTATCATAGCTGCCTTTAGAAATATAGATTCTAAGACACCTGGTTGTATAATTGTATTTACAATCCTACTTTATTCTATCGAGCAGTACTGCGATTTCTCCGGTGGTATCGATATGGTTATGGGTGCCTCAAAGATGCTTGGAATTGATATGATGGAGAACTTCCGTCAGCCATACTTTAGTAAGTCTTTAGGCGAGTTCTGGAGAAGATGGCATATTTCTCTTGGTGCTTGGATGAGAGATTACATTTTCTATCCAGTAGCCCTAACAAAGCCTATGCAGTCCCTATCTAAGGCTTGTAAAAAGATTAATAATAAAGCACTTGCAATTCACTTAAGTAGGACGCTTCCTGCCTGCCTTGCAAACCTACTAGTTTTCTTTATTGTTGGTTTGTGGCATGGTGCTAACGCCCACTTCCTTATATGGGGTATTTATAACGGTCTTGTAATCGCTCTTAGCGATCTTTTTAGCCCTGTATTTGATAAAATGGTAGCAATTCTACATATTAATAGAGAGAATAAGTACTACAAGGCTTTTGCTATTGTAAGAACCTTTATAGTTGTAAATATTGGTTGGTATTTTGACGTATTAGTAAATCCTAAGTATAGCTTCCTTTGCCTACGCAACACATTTACCTACTTTCATCCAGAGCGTTTCCTTAGAAGACTTAAGGATTGCGCAGTTTACCAGCAAAATCTATGCCTTAACCTAGCCTTTTTTGGCTGCATCGTGGTGCTTATTATCAGCATCCTAAAGGAGCGTGGCATCGACCCAAATGAAAAGCTTATGAAGTCCCCAATTCCTTTTAGAATTGTACTTTATTCAACACTAATAATTATGATGTTAGTATCCTTTGGACTTAGCAGTGCATCTAGCGGAAGCTTTATGTACGCGAACTATTAATAAGGAGGCTTTATGGAGAATAATGAAAATGTATCGCCACAGGCAAGCCAAAAGCCTAAGCGAAAGAAACATAAATGGATAGGTGTAATCATTGCAGTAGTCTGTGTGGTTCTAATTAATGAACTGCTTAAATTCTGTCTAGAGCCTTACGGTTCTGCCAGTCAGGTTATGTGGGATGATTACCATAAAGAAGACAGTATAGATCAGATTTTTGTGGGAAGTTCCCTTTGCTATGTAGGCATTAGCCCTTACGTGGTGGATGACATCATGGGCACTAATTCCTACAACATGGGTACCCCTTCCCAGTATCTAGCTCAAACTAAGCTAGCTATTAAAACCGCCATTGAAGATCACGGGGTAAAGCGCGTGGTTATGGCTCTTGGCTATTTCTCTCTTACAGGAGAGCGAAGCACTATAGCTGAAGTTTCATTTTTAAGAGCCAAGACAAAGGGCGAGTCCCTTCTAGAAAAGCTAACTACCTACGCTAATTACGCCTTTGATGAGGACATTGTGGGAACACCAGCTTCCCTAAACTATTTCTTCCCTTGGATTTACAATTCCGTGGATTTAAAAGAGGTGGCATCAAACGTTAAGGCAAAGCTTGAGGGCAAGCAGGCCACAGAGCAGGAGATGGTTAATAACGTCTACCGTCACTATGTAGGCAAGGGCTACGGCTACTTAACCGGCTATCTAAACTTTGATGATACAGGCAATGACACAACTTATTCCTACTATTCAGAGACCTTTAGCGAGGATTCTTTACAGGAATTACGAGACATTGCAAATCTTTGCCAGGAGAACGACGTTGAGCTTATAGTTATTGCCACACCACATCCTGCCTATGATGTATTGAGCTATGGCACTAATGGTGATGAATACTTTGAGAAAATGTTACTACTTCAGGAGCTTTTTGCAGAGTACGGAGCAGAATACTATGACTTTAATTTGGCTAAGGACGAGCTATTTACAACTAGTGATAGCTACTTCTTTGACCATGAGCATATGAATAAGGAGGGTTCGGAAGCATTTTCTACTTCCCTTGCAAATTTCCTTCTAATGAAGGAAGCAGGAGAGGACCTTTCAAGCCTCTTCTACACGCCAGAGGAGTATTTAGATTCCATAGATTACATATCTACAATCTGGTTTAATACTACAACTAAGACCAACGGAATCTCCGTTTCCTCAATTGCCTACACCGGCACAAATGTAGATGTAGAATATCAATATACAGTATATAATGAAAGCACTGGGGAATATAAGGTCGTTCAGGATTATTCCTCAAGCACTAGCTGCCTAATCCCTTTTGGTGCAGATGGAAACGATGATGGCAGCATAAAGATTGTAGTAAACGCCCGCCAAGTAGGCTCTGATTTGGCCTATGAAAAGCGTTGCGTACAAACTATTAGTTACGATAAATAAGAAAAGAGGCAAGCACATGAAAAATGTATTGGAATGGTTAGAAAACTCATCCGCAAACTACCCAGATAAGGTAGCCTTTGCCGATGTAGATAATACAATAACTTACAAGGAGCTAGAAATTGAAAGTGACATCCTTGCAAGTTACTTAATTAATGATGAGAAGGTCAGGGAAAGAGAGGCCATCGCCTTCTACCTTGAGAAGTGCGTAGACGCAACAGTGGGTATCTTTGCAACCCTTAAGACTCGCGCCTTCTATTCTTTTATTGATTTAAGAAGTCCAGAAACAAGACAGACAAAGGTCATTGAAACTTTAATGCCTAGGGTCATTTTCACCGACGACGCCAACTATTCTAGTGCCCTTAGTCTTTTTGATAAATATGAAAATTTAAAAATAATAAGCCTTGAAACTCTTCTTCAAAACCAGAGAAAAGATCGTAGTGAAGGCAATTTAGAGGATTTAATTGATAGAGAAAAACTTGTAAAAATAAGACAAACTGCCCTTTCAAATGATCCTGTTTATGTAAACTTTACAAGTGGTTCTACAGGAACTCCAAAGGGAGTTGTTGTAGGCCATGCCTCAATCATCGACTTTATTGAGGTCTTCACTAAGACTTTTGATTTGAATAAAAACGACATATGGGCTAATCAAGCTCCTTTTGATTTTGACGTATCCGTTAAAGATATATTTGCATCAATCTCAGTAGGTGGCACAGTTAACATCATCCCACGTAGTTACTTCTCAAATCCAACAGTCCTTATGGACTATCTCGTGGAGAGAAAGCCAACTGTCCTTGTGTGGGCTGTTAGTGCCATGTGCTTCGTGTCTATCATGAATGGCTTTGGCTATAAGGTGCCAACTAGCGTTAAGAAGGTCATCTTCTCTGGTGAAGTTATGCCAATTAAGCAGCTTAACGTTTGGAAGAAGTACCTTCCTGAGGCCACTTACGTTAACGTCTATGGCCCAACAGAGATTACTTGCAACTGCACTTATCATGTGGTGGACAGAGACTATGACCTTAAGGAAGTGATTCCGGCAGGTAAGGCTTTTGAAAATGAGCACGTATTCCTTCTAGATGACAACGATAAGGAAATCAGAGAAGCTGGCGAGGTTGGCGAAATCTGCGTATCCGGTGCTTGTCTAGCCCTAGGTTATTATAAGGATAAGGAAAAGACTAATGCAGCCTTCATGCCAAACCCTGCAAACACTGAATTCCTTGAGATGATGTATAGAACTGGCGACCTTGGTCGTTATGATGAAAATGGACTTCTCTACTACGTATCTCGTAAGGATTTTCAGGTTAAGCACATGGGCCAGAGAATCGAGCTTGGAGAAATCGAGGTAGCTGCTAGCTCAAAGGATAAGGTAGAGAGAACATGCTGCCTTTACGATAATAATAAGAAGAAAATCCTTCTCTTTGTCATGGGTGATGCCGACAAGAAGGAGCTCCTTGAAGAGCTTAGAGAAGATTTACCATCTTATATGATACCTAATAAGGTAATTATGATTGATGAAATGCCAATGACAAAGAATGGCAAGATAGATAGAAATGCATTAAAGCAGGTGGCAGGCTTGTAATTGCAGCTCTGCCCGCGCCAAGCGTCTGCTAAATCAAAAGAAAGAGGGAAATCATGAACTTAGAAGAACTAAAAGCAGTTGCCGATGAATACGGCAGCCCAACATACGTTTTTGATATAAAAGCATTAAAGGAAAGAATTGAAAAAATCAGACATATTATTGGAGAACAAGTAGGTCTTGTTTATTCAATCAAGGCAAATCCATTCCTTACAACAGAGCTTGTGGACCTTGTGGATGGTCTTGAGGTCTGCTCTCCGGGAGAGTTAGAACTTTGCGCAAAGTATAAGGTTGACCCAAGTAAGATCATTTACTCAGGTGTCTGTAAGACAGAAAAGGATGTAATCCGCGCCCTTGAATATGGGGTAGGAGTAGATAAAGAGCAAAGAAGCATTGCCACTTTCACAGCGGAATCTCTTCGTCAGGTGGAATATATCCAGAAACACGCAGACCACAAGGTAAATTTAATTCCTAGACTTAACGGCGGCAATCAGTTTGGTATGAGCAAGGAAGACCTTTTCTACTTAATTGATAACCGTGACAAGTATGACAAAATTGAAATAAAAGGACTTCATTTCTTTACAGGTACTCAAAAGAAACATGCTAGAAAGCAGCTAAAGGAGCTTGATAAATTAGCAGAAATCCTTGAAATTATAGAAAAAGAACATGGCTTTAAGATGGAAAGGGTTGAGTATGGCCCTGGAGCTAGAGTGCCAATTTTTGCAGAAGATGACAGCACTAACAGCTACGAATCCCTTGAGGAGATTAGCGAAGGCCTAAAGGCTTTGGCAGCTAAGGGTTATGAGCTAACTATTGAGATGGGACGTTTTATTGCCACTGAATGCGGTTATTATCTAACTTCTATCGTGGATATGAAGACTAACAAGGACATTGACTATGCCTTTATTGACGGCGGCCTTAATCACGTAAATTACTACGGCCAGATGATGGGTATGAAAGTTCCTGTGGTGGCTAATCTAAACACTAAGGAAGTTATAAGCTCTTTAGAAGATGTTCAAGAAAATGCCACAAAAAAGGCTTATTGTTTATATGGTAGCTTATGTACCACAAACGATATTATTGTAAGTCAGCTTCCTCTTGAATTAAATATGGGAGATGTACTTGCATTCTCAAACATGGGAGCGTACTCTATTACAGAAGGTATTTATCTATTCCTTAGTAGAACCCTTCCTCGAGTAGTATTGTGGGATGGAAGTGCTAGATTAGTAAGAGACTACGTGGAAAGCTACGAAATCAATTCTATGAATAGGTAAATTTTTTACAAAATTAATCATTAGAAAGGATAGACTTTTAAAGTCGAAGGAAAACTATGGAAGAACTTATTGAAATTTTACAGGACGTTAAGGAAGATGTAGATTTTGAAAATTGCACAACACTTATTGATGATCACATTTTAGATTCATTTGATATTTTACAGATCATCTCAGCTCTTACAGATGAGTATGATATTTCAATTCCAGCTAGCGAAATTATCCCAGATAACTTCAATAGCGCTGCAGGTCTTTTAGCAATGGTTGAAAGATTACAGGAAGATTAATCTTAAAATGTGTATGGTTTTGCAATGCAATTCCATACACATTTTTGTATATAAACCACAAACTGTATTGTCAAGTCTGTGTCAACTTTGTGAAAAAAGTGAAAGATTTATGAAAGCCTTTGAAAATGTATTGCATAGTATATTTTGTTATGGTAAACTTGCAAACGTTTGAGGCAGTAAAGCTTATTGCCTTGAATTAACTTAATAATTGCTTATTTGAGTACATGGGTGGATTCCCGAGGGGCCAAAGGGGACAGACTGTAAATCTGCTGGCACTGCCTTCGAAGGTTCGAATCCTTCTCCGCCCATTTGCATGTATTCTGCAGGTAGTAAAGCATTCTTAGTTGTCTTGTTGATCGTAAGATCTTTTTCCCAAGAGCGAGACATTGATGCATCGCTAGGATAACTTAGGCTACGCCAGTTTAACATGTATAAAAATATCGCAAGATTTCCTAATTTTAGGTTGACGAAGCTTCAATCTCGTGATAATATAACTAAGGTCTTGAGAGCACTTAAGACTAGGTTAATTGCTCATTGAGCAGTTATGCCGGTGTGGCGGAACTGGCAGACGCACAGGACTTAAAATCCTGCGGGACTTATACTCCCATACGGGTTCGATTCCCGTTGCCGGCATTACATTTTTGTAATAATAAGACAAAAGGACTACAAATTCGTTTGTAGTCCTTTTTTTTCTCCCACTTTACAGAAAATATTATTAATAGTAAAATTAAAATATGAATAGATGGGGAGGGCTTTTATGAAAGTTAAGAGATTGTTATCTTTACTCCTAGTATGTCTTTTTTCTTCAATGATGATTTTAAATCTTGGAGCTTGCGGTAAGAAAAAAGCACAAGAAGCGGAAACAGAAACAGAGACAGAGGAGACAACACAGGAGCAGACAGAAGCGCCTGAAGTAGTGGATGTAGTAGACGTTAATTCAAAGACAAGACCATTTGCCATTTCTATTAACAACGTCTATCCTGCAACTACAGTACAGCGTGGCCTAAACAAGGCCTTTTTAATTTACGAGATTCCAGTAGAAGGTGGTCAGACAAGACTTCTTGCCTTCTTTAAGGATGTAGAGGAAGACTTACAGGTAGGAACTGTAAGAAGTGCGAGACACAACATGTTAGATTACTGTTTTGAGTCAGATGCCATATTTGTTCATTTTGGTGGAAGTGACTGGGCTATTTCTCAGATTTCTTCAACAGGCATTGACGACATTAACGGTATGTATGATTCTCCTTTCTGGAGAGAGAATCCGAAGAACCTAGCAACAGAGCATACAGCTTATACATCAACTCTTAAGCTACTTGAGTATGCAAGGGACACTAAGGACTTTAATATGGAAGCAGATTCTGCTGAGGACACTTTAGTATTTAACTACAATGTTTCAGATGTGGATCTAAGTGGAGTGGAAGGCGCCCTTCCAGCAACTAACGTCAAGGTAACTATTGGCGGCGCCCAGACGACTACATTTTCATATGACCAAACAACTAAGGAATACACAAGAGCTAATAATGGCACAACAGCCTCTGACTATGGCACAGGTGAGAGCTTCACAGCAAAGAACATTATCGTTCAGAACATAAGCTATGGCTACATGTCAGATAACTACTGCTTAGACATTTACACAACTGGCTCAGGAACTGGCTATTATATTACAAATGGTAGCGCAATTCCAATCAATTGGTCTAAGGCTGATAGGTATGCTCAGACTGTTTATACTAATGCTGCAACAGGTGAAGAAATCGAGCTTTCCGATGGTAGAACTTATGTTGAGCTTCATCCAACTAGCGAAGGCTTGACTATTGAATAGTTTTAAAAACTATAGCAAGATAAATTAAGAATTGATATAATGAGTACTGTACGATATGCAGTACTCATTTTTTTAAGAAGGACATTTAATATGGTAGATTTAGGCGCGAAGTTATCAGTTGTAATGCCGGCCTATAATGAGGAAAAACTAATCTATGAGAGTTTGATGAAGACTATTAGTATTGTGTCATCTTTTGTAGAGGATTTTGAAATTGTAGTGGTAAATGATGGTAGCAAAGATAATACATTAAAGGAGATTAAGAGGGCAGCAAAGGAAGACTCCCGCATTAGACCTGTCTCTTACGGTAAGAATAGAGGCAAGGGTAATGCAATCATGGCGGGGGTTATGCAGTCCGATGGAGAATATATCGCATTTCTTGATGCGGATTTGGAGCTAAATCCAATGCAGCTTGAGGGCTACTTAGAGAAGATGCTAAGAGATAACAAGGATGTAGTCATTGGCTGTAAATTTCATAAAGATTCTAAACTAAAATATCCTTTCAAGCGAAAGGTCATAAGCATGGGTTACTACCTTATGCTGCTTGTGCTTTTCCACCTAAATGTGAAGGATACACAGACAGGAATCAAGGTCTTTAAGGCTTCAGCAATCAAGCCTGTAGGCCATTTAATTAGAACCGCAGGTTTTGCTTATGATATCGAGCTTTTAGTGGCGGTTCACAGAAGAGGGGCAAAGATTGCGCAGATGCCAGTAGAGGTTGTGTTTGTTAGAGAGAAGAACGCCAACCGAATCGGTTTAAAGGACACTTGGCATGTATTTCTAGATACTTGGAAGATTTTTTACAGGGTTTATTTTTTACATTATTATGATGAGAAAAGGTAGGGGACGCCTATGTATATAGTTACTAGTATTTTATTTTGGGGAATTCTATTAGGACTTTTTGCAATCTTTAACAAGAGGTCATTTTTATTCAAAGAAAATGTTAGCCTTAATTCCACTTTTAAAAAGGGAATTGAGCTTTCCATAATGCTAGTAACTATATTAGTTCTCCAGCTCCCAATGGGGCTTAGTAACAGCTGGAATGGGGTTAATAATAATCACCACGACCAGTATGAGCTTTTGGCTGATAGCTTCCTTGAGGGCCACTTATATCTAGATTACGACGTGGACCCAAAGCTAGAAGCCCTATCTAATCCTTACGACTATCAGGTGCGTAAGCTAAACGACATATCCGTTCACTGGGATAGCGCCTATTTTGAGGGCCACTACTATGTCTACTTTGGAGTAGTGCCAGTGATTCTTTTATTCCTACCTTTTAAGTTAATTATAGGCTTTAGCCTGCCAACAATCATAGCAACTAGGATTTTTGTAATCTTTATCGTTCTAGGAATCTTCTTCCTTTTGAAAATGTTACAAAGGCTTTTCTTTAAAAAGCTTCCCGCAAGCCTAGTTTCTCTATTATCTGTTACTGTATCAGTCCTTAGCGTCTGGTATATTCTTGATGCACCAGAGCTTTACTGCACAGCTATTTCTTGTGGTTTGGCTTTTCAGATTTGGAGTTTTTATTTCTTTATTCATGGCGTTTTTTTACAAAAAAAGAATTGGAAAGTTATAAAGGATGCAATCCTTGGCTCCCTTTGTGGCGCCCTAGTTTGGGGCTCAAGACCAACTATAGGACTAGCAAGCCTTGCGGTGATTCCTTTTATAATTATATATGTGAAGAAGTTTAGGGCAGGAGATTATGAAGTCGGCGGCCGAGTGGAGGTTTGCAGCGAGCCTGCCTGCGAGAATGGCGACTTAGTTTCACTCGCAGCAAGCCGCGGCCAGGTTTCAATCTTACGTAACCTCTGCATTGCAGCTCTACCATACCTCCTTGTAGCCCTAGCTCTTATGCTTTACAACTACCTACGTTTCCAAAATCCTTTTGAATTTGGACAGTCTTATCAAATGACAGTGACAGACCAATCGGCCTACGGTAACATTTTCAAACGCTTCAATCTAATTGATGTGCTAAACGGACTTGTTTACAACTTCATTAGTTTTAAGACTATAAAGGAGAGCTTTCCTTTTGTAGGCTTTTCGGGGGTATTGTTTGAATTCCCGATACTAATTGCCGTCTTTGCTGCATTTTCAAAAAGAGCTTCTTATAAATTAAAGAAGGAGGGGCTCTACGGCTTTAGCCTCTGGCTCTTTGTCTTGCCTATTGTGATTACAGTGCTTTCTGTGTGCTGGACCCCTTACCTACTTGAAAGATACAAGCTAGATTTCCTATTACTTATGGGAATCAATGCCTTTATCTGCCTTGCAAGTCTTGAGGCCACGGCTAGTAAGAAATATAAAAATGATATAAGGCAATTTATAGCGTATCTTTGCATTATTACAATACTTGGGGCTATAGCGCTTTTTATCACTCCTTACGATGCAAATTTCACTAAGAATAGTCCAGAAATATTGGAAAAGATTTGCAAATGTATATTTTTTGGAAAGAAATATTTGTAAATTGATACTTACACGAAAAAGTTTTACAATATATAATAATCAATTGTGGGTTTATGTGAAAAATATATATGGGGAATTATTATCAGTAAACTTGTTGACTTTATCTTTATATAAGAGGATAATACAACAATTGTAAGCCAGAAAAAGTAGATTACGCTTAGTAATCGATCTTTAGGAGGATTTTTATGGTTAATTCAATCGTATTGTGCTTACCATTCGTAGGATTATTGCTATGTATAGCACTTTTTCCTATCTTTAATGCAGAATGGTGGGAAAAGTACAAGGCCATCGCTGTCGCATTCTGGATTATTGTATTTGCAATTCTTTTTACAATCAGTAACAGTATTGTGGGAACAGCTGAGTCTGTATTAGAGAGTTTCTTCGGAGACTATCTTACTTTTATCGTCCTTTTATTTGGACTTTATTGTGTGGCAGGTAATATTTCTTTTGACGGTGACCTAGCTGGTTCGCCAGGAGTTAATGTTATATTACTTATAATTGGAACATTTCTTTCAAGTATCATCGGTACCACAGGTTCATCAATGCTTATGGTTAGACCTATAATCAAGATGAATTCTTGGAGACGTCATAAGGGACACATCATGATTTTCTTCATTTTCATGATCAGTAACCTTGGAGGCGCCCTAACACCTATGGGTGATCCACCACTTTTAATGGGCTTTATGCGTGGTGTACCATTCTTTTGGAGCTTGAATCTATTCCCAGTTTTCATATTTAATTTAGCAGTTCTTTCTGTTATCTTCTATTTTATTGATAGAAAGAGATATAAGAGAGATTTAGCAAGAGGTCGTAGACCTGACCTTTCAAAGGCCGGAACAGAGATTAAGTTCTCAGGACTTCACAATTTAATTTTCTTAGTAATGATCGTTGTAGCGGTTATCTTAAGTGGTGTTTTACCTACACTTCCTGCATTCCAGGATGCAGAGGGAGCTGTACTTGGTATTCACATTTTAGGCGAAGTTACATTTACATTCCCAGCTATGATTGAGTGTGTAATTATCTTACTTGCAGCCTTCCTTTCATTTAAGACTACTAATAAGGAAATCAGAGAGAGAAACCATTTCACATGGGGCGCTATCGAAGAAGTAGCAATTCTTTTCATTGGTATCTTTATTACTATGGCACCAGCTCTTACATTACTTAAGTCAGTTGGCCCAGACCTTGGTCTTACAAAGCCTATGCAAATGTTCTGGACAACCGGTGCGCTTTCAAGTTTCCTTGATAACACACCAACTTACCTTGTATTCTTAACTGCCGCAGGTACACTTGGTTACACATCAGGTATTGCAACAACAGTTGGTACAATTCCAGCTCATATGTTACTTGCAATCTCATGTGGTGCCGTATTTATGGGAGCTAACACATACATCGGTAATGCACCTAACTTTATGATCAAATCAATATCAGACGAAAACGGTATCAGAATGCCAAGCTTCTTTGGTTATATGAAATGGTCTATTGGTATTTTAGTGCCAGTGTTCATTCTTGATACTTTAGTATTCTTCTTATAGGAGGTAGAATATGAGTGATAATATGACACAGAAAGAAATTACTAAGTCTGATCTTGCAAAGTTAGCTGAGCAGATTTATGACTTAGATAAAAAAGTTTACGAAGCAACAGGTTCTAAACTTGGTCGCTTATTTAGTGATGATAGAACAACATCAGTTGAAGAGATTATGGAGACTATGACAGAGGGTAATAAATCTCATGCCCTAAGAAGTATGGTAGCCTTAATTGGTAACATGGCTCGTACAATCAAGCAGAGAGACCACCAGGCTTGGAAAGAGATTATGAAGGAATACGATAGCATTTTAAAAGAAATCTCAACTATGTCTCCAGGCTTTGGTCAGGTAGAAATTCTTGATTATGAAGCAGCTAAATTATGTGACGTAAGTAATGCGGTTGATGCAGGTGTTAAGCATCATCGTATCATTTGCATAAACAGAACTTATGGTAGCGCAGGTACTGAAATCGGTTTTGCGCTTGCTGATAAGTTAAAATGTAACTTCTACGATGCAGAAATCTTCCAGGAAGTTATTAGTAACCTTGAGGAAGGAAGAAACGTTAACGCAATTCAGAATTCCAAGGATAAGGGTTACAAGTATGATAGAAAGAAGCATAGTGTCTTCTATGAGAAGAACTCAGATCAGTTAAGATATCTTTTAAAGAATCTCAACAGATATCATGGTCTTCCATTAAAGGATGCAGTTTTCTTTAAGATCAGTGAAATTCTTTGCGATATTTCAAAGAGTGAGGACTTCGTTGTTATGGGTAGATGCGCGGATGCCATTCTTACTAATAACCACATCCCTCACGTTAGTATCTACATTACAGCGCCAGAAGATGAGCGTATTAAGAGAATGATGGAAATTAACGGAACTGACTATAAGACTGCTAGAAAGCACTTAAGAAAGGTCGATAAGTTTAGAAACAGATATTACAAGTATTATACAAGTAAGGACTGGGACGAAGCTAACAACTATGACTTCTGCTTAAATAGTTCTAGATACGGAATTGCAGGATCTGTGGATTTAATTGTAGATATGCTTACAAGAACAGAAAACTGTTAAAATTTTGATAAAGAATTATAGAATCTATACAATTAATTTGTTATAATATTAGTGATAAGGTGATGCTTTTTATTAGCATCACCTTTTGATTTATGGGCGTTCTTAGAGGTAGTATATGTATAATTTTGATTTTGATATATGTGCAATTATTATAAGTTTAATTGTAATGGGCTGCATGTTTGTCATTAAAGACAGAGATAGAGATGAGAATAAGATGTTTTTCTGGATCGTTATTAACGGTCTTATTTGTGCGGTCTTAGATATCATTTTCTCGGTTGCAGTAAATAACAAGGGTTGCATACCACTCCCTCTTTTTTATACCTGCAACAATTTATATTTGCTAATTCATAATTTCGTGCCATATCAGTATTACATTTACGCCAACATGATTTCTGGCGCTTTTTATAAGACTGATAAGAAGAAGTACAATCTACTTCTCATTCCTTATTTTGTAAATTTTGTACTTCTTATAACTAACAGATTCCACAATCTAGTATTCTCTTTTGATAGTAATTACGGCTATCACAGAGAAATACTTATGATTTGCATATACGGTGTGACATTATTTTATTTAATATTCTTTTTGGTACACATGATTATCTACTTTAAGTCTATTAGGCTTAAGATGGTGATTATGTTGTCTCTCTTTATCTGGAGTGGAATAGTTTCCGTTATTGTGCAGTATTTTTACCCACATCTTTTAATCGAGTTATTCGTGCAGGCGGTGGTTTATATGTCTGTTATGATTAGTCTTGATGATGAGGCAAGCCACAAGGTATCAGAGTATGACGTATATAGCCGCAACACCTTTAAGCGAGATGTGAAGCTTTTAATTGATAGTGACAACAAGTTTAGCGTTATAATGCTTAAGCTTACTAATATAGAAGGTTACATGTCTGTTCTTGGTATTGATCAGATTAACGAGAGTTTATTTAATATCGCTACTTGGCTAAAGACTGTGGATAGGCAGGCTAGGGTTTATTCTTTAAATGTAGGCGTATTCGCAATTGTCCTTACAGGTCAGGAGAATAACAAAGCCGAATATGTTTCCTACGTATTAAACACTAGATTTAGAGAGGCTTGGAAGGTTAATGACATTGATATAGAATATAATGCTATAGTCTATGAGGTTCATGTGCCGGATAACCTAAACCGCGTGGAGGAGCTTTTACTTCTTGGCTATTCTGAGACTGGCAATGGTTCAAGAGTAACCTTTGTCTCAGGAAAGGGACTTGAGGAGTTAAAGCGTAGATTAAAGATTGAGCAGGCCGTTAGACGAGCTTTGATTTCTAATAATTTCAAGGTTTACTATCAGCCAATTTGGGATAGAGTGCACAACAAGATTAAGTCGGCAGAGGCCTTACTTAGACTTTACGACCCAGAGATTGGGGCTATTAATCCTGAGGAGTTTATTAGAACTGCTGAGAAGAATGGCGCCATCATTGGCATCGGAGAATTTGTCTTTGAGGATGTGTGCCGCTTCTTAAGCGAAAGAGACTTAAAGAGTCTTGGAATTGACTATATCGAGGTTAATTTATCTCCTGTGCAGTGTATGCAGCGAGACTTAACCGATAAGTTCATTGATATTATGAGAAAATATAACATCGACGTGAACATGCTAAACCTTGAAATTACAGAGACAGCAGCCGTCGAGAATACAGAGGTTATGAAACGGACAATTAACAAGCTTCGTGAAATTGGCTTTGCAACTTCTATTGATGATTTTGGTACTGGCTTTGCTAGTATGAGTAGCGTCTTTAATATTGATTTTAAGCTATTAAAGATTGATAGAGAGATTCTTTGGAGAGCAGAGGAGAACGAAGAGGCCATGATTATGCTTAAGAATACCATTGAGATGGGTAAGCGTATGGGCAGAAAGATTGTTCAAGAGGGAGTAGAAACAAAGGCACAGAAGGAGCTTATGGAGTCCCTAGAGTGCGATTATTGTCAGGGCTTTTACTTCTCAAGACCTATTCCTGAGGATGAGTTCGTGGAATATGTGAAGAAGTATAATGGAATAAACTAATGTGTTGTAGCCCTATGATACATTTTTAAAATTTAAAAAAATTAAATGAATACCACCTTAATATGGAGAAAATAATAATTGTTAATATCCTATTAAAGGTGGTATTATAATGTGGATATTTATGAAAGGTTGATTATTGTTATGGGATTATATTGAACGAAGCATCGTTAAGAAATTTAGAAAAATTACTTATATAGAAAGACAGGAAAATAAAATGATTAAGACAAGATTAGTAAAGCTACTATCTAACTCAAAAAAATACATTTACCTTAACATCATTATTCAATGGGTTGCCTTAGTAGCGCAGATGTTAGCTATATTTACCATCACAAGTTTTATAGCAGATATTTTTGAATCTAATGTGCCTTCGTTGCTAAAAAACATCGCAATCGATTGGGTGGTTATTGACGTTACAGGCGTTACCATCAACTGGACTATGCTTGCCCTAGTTTTAGTGACATTGGCTTTACTTATTATAATAAGAATGATTTGCGACAAGCTCCTTGCAAGAATCAACTACCTTGCAAGCGCAGATGTTAAGAAGCTTTTAAGAGACAAGATTTATGAGAAGCTCCTTCAGATTGGACCTTCTTATAAGGAGAAGGTTTCAAGCGCCGAGGTTATTCAGTTAAGTACTGAAGGCGTGGAGCAGTTAGAGGTATATTTTGCCAAATACATCCCTCAGCTCTTCTACAGCCTCCTTGCTCCCCTCACTCTCTTTCTTTGCCTTGTAAATATTAGCTTTAAGGCAAGTATTACCCTTCTTATCTGTGTGCCACTTATTCCGATTTCTATCGTGGTGGTGCAGAAGATCGCAAAGAGATTACTAAGCAAATATTGGGGAATCTACACAGAACTTGGGGATTCCTTCCTTGATAACTTAAACGGTCTCACAACTCTTAAGCTTTATCAGACAGATGATTTAAAGGCAGACGAGATGGATATTGAGGCCAACAGATTTAGAAAAATCACAATGAAAGTTCTCACAATGCAGTTAAACTCTACATCTGTTATGGATATTGTGGCTTACGGCGGCGCAGCTGTGGGTATGCTTGTGACAATAGTTGAATATTTTAATGGAAATATCGGACTTGCAGGAACTTTATCAATTATTTTACTTTCATCAGAATTTTTCATTCCTCTAAGACTTCTTGGCTCATATTTCCACATCGCCATGAACGGAATGGCAGCAGCAGATAAGATTTTCGCCTTGCTTGATATGGAAGTGGACAAGAAGGGAGAAAGGGAGCTTGCTAAGGGCAAGGAATCAACTCTTGCCTTCATGAAGGGTGCCAAGGCCGATTCAGTTACGGTTACTTTTGAAAATGTATCTTTTGTTTACGATGATACAAGAAAAGTCCTAGAGAACATAAACCTTGACATACCAAGCGCTAGCTTTATTTCTATTGTTGGTGAGTCAGGTAGCGGAAAGAGTACAATTGCAAGCCTCCTAACTGGAAAGCATAAAAACTTCTCTGGTAGCATTAAGGTTAACGGTTTGAATATTTCGGACATTAAAAGTGAGAGCTTACTTAGCAATATCACATTAGTTAAGAACAATAGTCACATTTTCAAAGGTACAGTTAGACAAAATCTCTACCTTGGAAAGGCCAGTGCTAGTGATGAGGAGCTTTGGGATATATTAGAGAAGCTTTCTCTTAAGGAAATTTTCGAGGCTAGAGAAGGCCTTGATACTGAGATTCTAGAGAGAGCTACTAACCTTTCCGGAGGTCAGGCACAGCGTCTTGCTATTGCAAGAGCCCTACTTGCGGACACACCGATGTACATCTTTGATGAGGCAACTTCAAACATTGATGCCGAAAGCGAAGAGATTATTATGAAGCTTATCACTGAGCTTTCTAAGACAAAGACAGTGGTTTTAATTTCTCATAGATTGAAAAATGTTGAAAAATCCGACTGCATCTACGTCCTTGATAAGGGCAGAATCGTTGAGACTGGTAAGCATTCTGAGCTAATCCTCAACCTAGATGAGGCAGATTCAAAGGCTGAGGAAGGTTATGGAACTTACGCAAGTCTCTATAATGCTCAGGCTAAGTTAGAGAATTTTAGAAAAAATGAGATATCAACACAGAAGACTTACGATGCTAGAGAAGGTGTTTGCCTTTATAAGTTAAAGGCCGAGCCAACAGCTGAGGAGTTAGAGCGTGAGCGCATAAGAGAAGAGGAACGAAAGGCCTTTGAGGCTGAGCTTGAGGCTAAGAAAGAGGCCGAGAGAAGTAAGAGAGCCCTTCTTAAGGTTAAGAATAATCTCTACGAAACTAAGGGTTATACTCGTTCAAGCTACTATGTGGATGGCTTTAGAGACTCAAAGAATGAGATGCCAACAGAGCATCATCATTTTGCTGAAAATGTTACATTTTCAAAGGACAAGGAAAATAAAAGAAGAAATGGCCTTGTAATTAGCTTTAAGCTTCTTGGCCTAATTAAGCCACTTCTTGGAATCATTGCGGCAGCAGTGCTTCTTGGAACTATCGGTTATCTTTGCGCAATTTCCCTTACAATCATTGCAACGGGCATTGTGTCAGAGTTCTGGGGTTCTCATTATGTGGCAAATGGTATGGCAGGTTCAGTGGTTTGTGGACTTTCAGCCGATCAAAGACAGATAGCCCTAGTGCTTCTTGTAGTTATTGCGGTGGCTAGAGGCTTCCTACATTATGCTGAGCAGTACTGTAATCACTTAATTGCCTTTAAGTTGCTTGCCATTATTAGACATAAGGTTTTTGAAAATTTAAGACGTTTGGCACCAGCTAAACTTGATAGAAAAGACAGAGGTAATTTAATTTCAATTCTTACCTCAGACATTGAGCAGCTAGAAGTTTTCTATGCTCACACTATTAGTCCGATTTTTATCGCCCTTTTAGTAAGCATTGTTATGCTTGTGTTCCTTGCACATTTCTCTCCAGTAATTGCGGTGATTGCAGGCCTTGCATACTTTACAATCGGTGTGATTATTCCATTTATTAACTCAAAGCTTACAGCTAAGGCGGGGCTAGAGTTTAGAAATGGTCTTGGCGAATTAAACAGCTACTGTCTTGATTCTCTTCGTGGTATCGATGAGACAATTCAGTACAGCGGAGGTTTAGTTAGAAGACTTAATATGGCGAAAAAATCCAACAAGTTATCTAAGTCACAGCTTATCCTTGCTAGATTTGCAGGAGATTCCCGCATGTGGTCAGATTTCGTGATTTTAGTTTGCTCATATCTCGTATTTGTAGTGGCACTTTTCCTTGCTGAAAATAACGCTCTTACATTTACAGAAAGCTTAATGTGCACCGTAGCAGTTATGGGTTCTTTCGGCCCTGTGCTTGCCCTTTCATCTCTTTCAAATAATCTAAATCAGACTTTTGCAAGTGGTGACAGAGTGCTAAAAATCCTAGAGGAAGAGCCTGAAGTTCAGGAAATTACTGATGCTAAGGACTTAGATTTTAATAAAGAAAATACGAATAGTGGAATTTCTATCCTTGTAAAGGATATTAGTTTCGCTTATAATGAAAAGGAAATATTGCGTGACTACAATGCATTTTTTGAAGCTGGAAAGATCACTGGCATCCATGGCGAAAGCGGTTGTGGCAAATCTTCACTTCTAAAGGCAATTATGAGAATCCATGAGATAAGTGCCGGGGGCATTTATTTTAATAAACAGGAGCTAAAGGACATTAACACAAGCTCTTTGCGTTCTCACATTGCTTTTGTAAGTCAGGAGACAGAGCTCTTTAATGACACAATTGCCGCTAATATTAAGGTGGCTAATGCAAATGCTACAATGGAGGAAGTCATTGAAGCTGCCAAGAAGGCATCAATCCATGACTTTATTATGAGCCTTGAAAAGGGCTATGATACAGTGATTGGCGAGTTAGGAGAAGGCCTATCAACAGGTGAGAAGCAGCGCCTTGGCGTGGCAAGAGCCTTCCTTTCAGACGCCCCAATCATTCTTATGGATGAACCAACTTCAAGCCTTGATTCCCTAAACGAAGGAATCATCTTAAAGGCCTTATCAGAGACTTGTGATAACAAGACTGTTGTCATTGTTTCTCATAGAGCCTCAACAATGAATGTAGCAGATAATGTGATTCAGATGTAATTGGTGTGATAAGCGTCGCAGACGGTTATCGCAGAAGGAGGTAGTATGGCATCGCAATATAGTTGTGATTATTGTAATAACCTCGTCTTTGATGACGAGTTAGAAGAATATGTCTGTGATGTTAATATGGACGAAGATGACTATGCTAGATTATTAAATTCAAAGTATAAACAATGCCCATATTATCAAAGCAATGATGAATACAAGGTGGTTAGGCACCAAATGTAGCAAGCCCTTTAGGGGTTGCTACTTAGCGTCAAGCTGATTGCCGAAGGCAATTCTAATGCTTGATGTTCCTGTAAATGTAGCAAGCCCTTTAGGGGTTGCTACTTAAGTTTAAATGTAGAGGTAAGGATATGGACGATAAAAGATTTGCAGTTTTAATTGATTCAGACAATATTTCGTCTAAATATATTGGTAGCATTTTAGATGAAATGACAAAATATGGAGTTATAACTTATAAGAGAATTTACGGTGATTGGACTAGTACACAAGCTGGCAAGTGGAAGAAGGAGCTTATGGAAAATTCAATCACTCCAATTCAGCAGTTTAGAAATACAGTGGGTAAGAACGCTACGGATTCCACATTGATTATCGATGCTATGGACATTTTATATACCCACAGCGTGGATGGTTTTTGTATTGTAAGTAGCGACGGCGATTTCACTAGACTTGCTAGCCGACTTCGTGAGTCCGGCATGGAGGTCATTGGAATGGGGGAGAATAAGACTCCACGTTCCTTTAGAGCTGCTTGCTCCGTATTTACAGATCTAGAATTGTTGCTAGATCAAAACGACGACGACGATACTGAGATTGATAAGAAGAAGGCCAAGAAGCCAGAGATAGTGCTTACCCAGAACAAGGTTGAGAACGCTATTATTGAGATTATTACTGAAAATGATAACAAAGGCCGCCAGACAGGTCTCGGGGAGATTGGTAGTCGTCTTCAGAAGAAGCATTCAGATTTCGATGTAAGAAATTATGGATATAGTTCGCTTTCTAAGTTCCTCGAGGAAATAGAAGCATTTGATGTTAAAAATGTTAATAACACAGTAGTAGTAAGCCTTCGCGAGGATGACTCAGCCCTTAAGCAGGTCATCGATTTTGCAGTTGATAGCGTAGGACAGACAGGAAAGACAGGCATGGAGCTTGGCGCTCTAGGACAGAGAATACATAGCAAATTCCCTAACTTTAAGGTTAAAGAGTATGGTTACTCAACCCTTTCAAAGTTTATAAACGGAATTAAGGTGCTAAAGATTGCAAGCGTAGACGGAAGAAAACTGGTATTTATTACTGGACAGAAAGGATAATTTTTTAAAATGGAAAAGATAGCAAGTTTTAAGGTTAACCACTTAGATTTACTTACAGGAGTTTATGTTTCAAGAAAGGATCATGTAGGAGCAGAGACAATTACTACATTTGACTTAAGATTTACAAGACCAAATGTAGAGCCACCTATGGACAATCCTGGTTTACATACAATCGAACATCTTTGGGCAACTTTCTTTAGAAACCACGAAGAATGGGGACCTAAGACAATTTACTTTGGACCAATGGGTTGTAGAACAGGTTTCTATGTAATTTTTGCAGGTGACTTAAAGTCTGAGGATATTATTCCTGTTTTAAGAGAAGCAGCAGATTTTGCATTGGCTTTCAATGATGAGATTCCAGGAGCTACTCCAAGAGACTGCGGAAACTATTTAGATAACAACTTAAACCTAGCTAAAATCTACATCAGAAAGTTTAAGTCTGAGGTTTTAGATAGACCAACTCTCGATAGATTAAGCTATCCACAGTAGTTTGCTTAACATTATTAAGTTAGGCCTAATAAGATAAGCTATGGGTCATTGACTGACTATATTTTCTTAAGTACATTTTCAAAAACTGATTAAGAATCAAAAGGTTTTTAAGAAAATGTATTAATATTCTAAGCTTTTTAGAAAATAACTTGCAATGATTTCTGATTTAGGTTATTTTATTACATGTAGTCAACAAGCACTACAAGAAGGAATTTAAGATTCTAATATATTGAATATAAGAACAATGGCGTTCACTTTTCGAAAAGTTTTTTAAATTTTCGTTTAGTGGCGCCTTTTTATTTTCTGATATGAGGTTAAGAAAATAAAGTATACAATATGTAGGAAATAATGCGAAAAAACCTATAGCATTCTTCCTGAAAATTGTAAAATTTCATAGTTGATTAATTTTCTAAAGTTTTGTAGACTATGTAAGGACAAAGGTTCTTATTTTTAATTAAGAATATTAGCAAGAAAGGTGAAGAAGTTATGAGTGAGAGATTCAATGTAGCCGATATCTTTGGCGAGAACGTATTTAACGACACAGTTATGAAGGAGCGTTTACCTAAGAACGTATATAAGAATTTACGTTTAACAATGGATGGTAAGCAAGAATTAAGTAAGGAAGATGCCGATGTAGTTGCTAACGCAATGAAGGATTGGGCTATCGAGAAGGGTGCAACACACTATACTCATTGGTTCCAGCCACTTACAGGTGCTACAGCTGAAAAGCATGATTCATTTATTTCTGCACCAAAGTCTAATGGTAAGGTTTTAATGGAATTCTCTGGTAAGGAATTAATCAAGGGTGAGCCAGATGCTTCATCATTCCCATCAGGTGGCTTAAGAGCTACATTTGAAGCAAGAGGTTATACAGCTTGGGATTGTACATCACCAGCTTTCGTTAGAGAAGATGCTGCAGGTGCAACATTAATTATCCCTACAGCTTTCTGTTCTTATACAGGAGAAGCTCTTGATCAGAAAACTCCACTTCTTCGTTCAATGGATGCCATTAATAAAGAGGCATTACGTTTAGTTAGATTATTTGGAAATACAGAAGCTACTAAGGTTACACCATCAGTCGGTGCTGAGCAGGAGTATTTCATCGTAGATAGAGAAAAGTATTTACAGAGAAAGGATTTAGTATTCTCTGGTAGAACTTTATTTGGTGGTATGCCACCTAAGGGTCAGGAATTAGATGACCATTACTTCGGTGCTATTCGTGAAAGAATTGCAGCATACATGAAGGATGTTAACAAGGAATTATGGAAGCTTGGCGTTTCAGCTAAGACTCAGCATAACGAAGTTGCTCCTGCACAGCACGAGCTTGCTCCAATCTATGCAGAGTGTAACATTGCAACAGATAACAACCAGTTAACAATGGAAGTTATGAAGAAGGTTGCTTATAGACATGGTTTAGTTTGCCTCTTACATGAGAAGCCATTTGCAGGTGTTAACGGTTCAGGTAAGCACAATAACTGGTCTATGACTACAGATAATGGCGTTAACTTACTTGATCCAGGTAAGACACCACATGAGAACATTCAGTTCTTATTAGTTCTTGGTTGTATCATGAAGGCTGTTGATACACATGCAGATCTTTTAAGAGAGTCTGCATCTAACGTTGGTAACGACCACAGATTAGGCGCTAATGAGGCACCTCCAGCAATTATCTCTATGTTCCTTGGTGAGCAGTTAGAAGATGTTGTTATGCAGCTTATTGATAAGGGTGATGCTACAAGCTCAATCCAGAAGGGTAAGTTAAAGACTGGTGTTAAGTCTTTACCAGACCTTGCTAAGGATGCAACAGATAGAAATAGAACATCACCATTTGCTTTCACAGGTAATAAGTTCGAATTCAGAATGGTTGGCTCAGCAGATTCAATTGCTCCAGCTAACGTAGTTTTAAATACAATCGTAGCAGAAAGCTTCAAGGAAGTATGCGACGAATTAGAGAAGGCTGAGAATCTTGATATGGCTATCCATGACAAGATTAAGGAACTCTTCACTAAGTATCATAGAATCGTATTCAATGGTAACGGATACTCAGATGAATGGGTAGCAGAAGCAGAGAAGCGTGGCCTTCCAAACATCAGAAATATGGTAGATGCAGTTTCAGCTCTTACAACAGATAAGGCTGTTAAGTTATTCGAGGAATTCGGTGTATTTACTAAGACAGAGCTTGAATCAAGATCTGAAATTAAGTACGAAGCTTACTCAAAGGCAATCAATATCGAAGCTAAGACAATGCTTGATATGGCTGCTAAGCAGATTGTACCAGCTGTTGTATCTTACTCAACAGAAGTTGCTAACTCAGCTCTTGCAGTAGCAGAAGTTGGTTGCGATAACTCAGTTCAGAAGGAATTATTAGCAGATATTACAACAGAGCTTAAGGCTGTTAAGGAAGCTCAGGCTAAGTTATCAGAAGCTGTTTGCAAGGCTGCTAAGCTTACAGGTGCTAAGGAACAGGCTGTATTCTACAGAGATGTTGTTAAGACAGCAATGGATGAACTTAGAAAGCCAGCTGATAAGCTTGAAATGCTTGTTGATGAAGAATACTGGCCATTCCCTCAGTATGAGGATTTAATCTTTGAAGTTTAATCATTGATTATATGATAGTAATTAATAAATTACAATTGAATATGGTATAGCTAGTTAGATTTAACCATTATAAAGAATAAGACCTGCAAGATAACTTGCAGGTCTTATTTAATGTATATTATATAATGATTTATAAATTAGCTTATTTATATAGCATTAAGAGATACATTTTCATATTAATTATCAATCGTAGCAGATCCTGTTAAACTAGCGTGTACGATAAATCTCTGCTTACCGTCGTTAGTACATGTAGAAAGTGTAATAACCTGCTGAGAATTGCTAATATCAACACCTGTGTCATATAGTGACTGTGACTGCATCTGGCTAGCCCATGTTCTCATAGCATTAAGTGTTGAGAAATTGTAGGTATATGTATCACTAATAGGTTCGCTAACATAACAAGAGAAGATTGTATATTCTCTTAATTCATTTCCTGTGTAAATGTAAATCTTATCGTTATTTCCTGATCTATAGTAGCTTTCGCTGTTGTAATATTTTAATAAACCAAACATGCTACCATTCTTCATGTTATGACCATAAATAATAACGTGACTTGCATTAATTCCACCATCAATTCGGCTATCCTCGAAAAGACATCCGCTTGAATTGTAAGTTCCATCGATTAGGTGATGTAGATAATAATCATTATCTGTGTATTGCACCATTGGTAATCTTATGTCTATTGAAGGGATGTAGATATAACCAATAGCGTAGGAATTTATTGCCTTTAGAGCTTCTTCATCGTAAACAAATGGAATGTCTACGGAACTTTGCTGACCATTTTCATCAGTAATCACGATAGTTTGCTCTTCGCTTTGAATTACATCATCCTCTACCTTCTTGTAGGTATCTGTACCCTTTTTATACTCTAGTAAAATGCTAATCAAGTTATAGGCTGCAAATACAAACACACAAGCTGCAACTACTAGAATTACTCTGTTAATAATTCTATTGCGCTTCTTCTTAGCTTCTTTCTTTTCAAATTCCAATTCTGCCGCTTCTTCTTCCTCGCTCTTAACCTTAGTATAAGAAGTAGAAGTATCTTCCTCGTCTACATAAATGTCGTCATCCTTGAAGTTGTCGTCATCCTTGTAGGGGTCCTTGTCGTTTAAATTGTTGTCTCCCATAAATATCTCCTCCAGGAATATAGTTGTAAAGATAATTGTAAAGTATTACTATCCATACATTTTTGTAAAAAACTCGGACCAACTCTTGTTGGACCGAGTTAATTATATCATAGATAACTAATCAATTGTACAAAATTAATTCTCAATAAATTAGCAAGCCTTACCGTCTGAACCGAAAAGCTTAATCTTCTCAGCAACGATATCTCTAATTGCCTGAGCACCAGGAGCAAGAAGCTTTCTTGGGTCATAACCCTTACCTTCTAAATCCTTACCTGCTTCAACATACTTTCTTGTAGCATCAGCAAATACTAACTGGCACTCTGTGTTAACGTTGATCTTAGCAACGCCAAGTGAGATAGCCTTCTTAATCATGTCTTCAGGGATACCTGTACCACCGTGAAGAACTAATGGCATATCACCGATTTCAGCCTTGATTGACTCTAATACGTCAAATCTAAGACCTGGCCATCCTTCTGGATACTTACCATGGATATTACCAATACCAGCTGCTAACATATCTACACCAAGGTCTGCGATAGACTTGCATTCCTTAGGATCAGCGCACTCACCCTGAGAAACAACGCCATCTTCTTCACCACCGATACCACCAACTTCAGCTTCGATTGAGATACCCTTTTCGTGGCAAACCTTAACTAATTCCTTAGTCTTTTCTACGTTCTCTTCGATTGGATAGTGTGAACCATCAAACATGATTGAAGAGAAACCAGCTTCGATACACTTATATGAACCTTCATATGTACCATGATCAAGGTGAAGTGCAACAGGAACTGTAATTCCTAAAGATTCATCCATAGCCTTTACCATAGCTGCAACAGTCTTAAATCCAGTCATATACTTACCAGCACCTTCAGAAACACCTAAGATAACTGGAGCCTTTAATTCTTCAGCTGTAAGAAGAATTGACTTTGTCCATTCAAGATTGTTAATGTTAAACTGACCAACTGCATAGTGACCAGCTACTGCTTTGTCTAGCATTTCTTTTGCTGAAACTAACATAAAATATTACCTCCATAATTTTAGTTAACTGTTAGGCAATCACCCCAAGAAAATAGATTATATATTAAATTATTGGCACCGCCATAAACTAAGCTAATTATAAACTAAAAAATTAGAAATGAAAAGTAAAATGTGGTAATTTACCTAAGTTTTTAATTGTCAATTTTTTAACAAGATAATGTTAGCATAGTGAAAGACTTTTGTAAATATTTTCGCTGCCATTTTGTGTTTATTTTATGTATTAATTTGCTCGAATTTAATTACTTTTTAGAAATTAGTTTATCTTTAGTTAATTGAAATACAACTATTGATTTGCTAGAATATAGATGTGCTAAGGAGATAGCTTCTAAAAAGAACTTAGCTAACGCGTTAGGAATATAAACAGATACGTTAAGATACTAGAAGGATAGCAGGTTAGTTGGGATGTATACGTGTTTCTTAACAGCTTGATATTAGAAAGAGGAGTATATATGGAGATACTAGGATATTTGAAAAATGTTCTGCTAGATGTAGATTTTTATAATAGTCAAGAATATGCAGGAGATTCATTCCTTCCTTTTATAGGATTTATGTGTTTCTTAATAGGATTTGTAGGAATTTTCCTTGGAGCAACTAAGGTAATAGCTGCTAAGAGAGATTTTCACATTTTCTTTGATAAGAGAAACGAGGTAGAGATTTCAAAACTAAAGAATAAGAAGAATATTAATATAGGAATAGCTCTTATTGTGGTAGGAGCGATATTAACAATAGCGTCTTTTTTCCTATTGTAAAGTGTGTGTAAAAAAATAGAAAGGTTGCCCTTGGCAACCTTTCTATTTTTTTAGGAATCTTTCTGTTTTGAACGCAGTGTAAGCAATCCCCCGCTTCAAAAGCGTAAGCTTTAAGCGGGGGTATAAAGCTTACTAGTGTCAGAAGGGGTTAAAGCCCCTTCTGACAGGTGGCACAAAGTGCCACTGCGTTCA
>JAEEGI010004754.1_pt1 | contig 31573 bp, 30 predicted proteins | sample 8958751 | NCBI WGS metagenome assembly JAEEGI01 (sample SAMN16246545, study PRJNA631951) | gut metagenome | biome: gut microbiome; feature: rumen; material: KS-attached | host: Bos | place: Iran: Karaj | collected 2018-10 | reverse complement strand
CGCGAGCTGGGTTCAGAACGTCGTGAGACAGTTCGGTCCCTATCCGGCGCGGGCGTAGGATATCTGAGAGGAGCTGTCCTTAGTACGAGAGGACCGGGATGGACGGACCGCTGGTGTATCAGCTGCATCGCCAGATGCATAAGGCTGGGTAGCCACGTCCGGACGGGATAAACGCTGAAGGCATCTAAGCGTGAAGCCCCCCTCAAGATGAGATATCCCTGCTTCGGCAGTAAGACCCCTTGTAGAGTACGAGGTCAGATAGGCACAAGGTGTAAGCATGGTAACATGTTCAGCTGATGTGTACTAATAGGTCGAGGGCTTATCCATAAAGTGGTATAGAAGAGAATCTGGAGAAGATAGTTCAGTGTTCGGTTTTGAAAGTACAAATCTTTTTTAATATATTAATTTAAAGTATAAAAAAGTTATTAATGAAAACTAAAAAGATGGTCAACTGCCCGTCTTTTTAGTTTTTTTGTATTTATTTTCAGAAAACTATGCTATACTAATTAAAGATATACTTAATCTGATAGTTTACGATTTTTTAAATTTTTCTTTGCGAAAAATCCTAATCTATTATATTTACACGTGAGGTGAGAGAATGGAATCAAAGATCCTGCTTGAAAACGGAACTAATGAATTGGAGGTCCTTGAGTTTAAGATTGATGACCATTGTTATGGAATCAATGTTGCTAAGATCAAGGAAATAATTGTCTATCAGGAGGTTACACCGGTACCTAATGCTCATCCGAGTATTGAAGGAATATTCATGCCGCGTGATACCATGATTACGGCAATTGATTTAAGGAACTGTTTACAGCGTGGTGCTTCTCAGCCCGGTGGATTATTCATTATTACAAACTTCAATAAGCTTGATATCGCATTCCACGTTGATGCGGTTGTTGGTATTCACAGAGTATCATGGGCTGATATTATTAAGCCAAATGCTACAATATCTAAGACTGAGGAGAGTATCTCCACAGGTATAATTAAGTTTGAAAATCAGCTTATCATTATTCTTGATTTCGAGAAGATTGTTGCTGATATTAACCCCAATACCGGTCTTAATATGGATGCTCTTGAAGAAATCGGAACAAGACCCAGAAATGAGGTACCGATCGTTCTTGCAGAGGATTCACAGCTTCTTAACAGACTTATTGTTGACTCACTTAATAAGGCCGGATATAACAATGTAATCCACTTCGAAAATGGTAAGCTTGCATATGATTATATTAAATCATGTAAGGAAAAAGGAACTCTTGATGATATAAAGTGCATCATTACAGATATTGAGATGCCTATTATGGACGGACACAGACTTACCAAGCTTATTAAGAGCGATGATGCTACTAAGAAGATTCCGCTTATAATATTCTCTTCATTGGTTAACGAAGAGATGAGAAGAAAAGGCGAATCTTTAGGTGCTGACAGACAGCTTTCAAAGCCTGAGATTGGAAATCTCGTTGCTGTTATTGATGAACTTGTAAATGCACCAAGTGCACGCTGATACGTACTGACTTGAACTCCCTTTGTTGGCTCAGTTATGAAACGAGTTTTCAGTGACTGTCTCAATAAAGGGAGTATTTTTTAATATCATAGGAAATAGGAGATCATACAGAGGTTTTTTCATAATGGCCGAAACACTTGCAGAGCAGATAGAAAAATCAGATTTTATCATAATCGGAATAGGAAATGAATGGAATTGGGTCAAGAATGGGCTCAAAAATGACGATAGATATAAAGGAATAATCAATCATGCGGGCAAAGAAGGCAATGAATGGCTTTTGCCCGTCATTGAATATGAATATGCTTATTACAATTCTGATGATGGAATTGAGAATGCGTATAACGGACTTAAGAAGCTTATCGGAGATAAAAAATATTTCCTTGTAAGCGATATTTGTTTTCAGGATGCGCTTTTATATGGATTCGATCCGGCAAAAAGCGTGTATCCGTGCGGTAATTGCATGTATCTTCAAAGTGAGGATCAGGACGGTGAACTATACAGTGCCGAGAAGTGCGAAGAATTTACTTCTCTGGTAAAAAAGATTCACGATATTATCGTCTCAGATAACGGTGAAATTCCAGATGATATTTCTTTTTCCAAACCTGTTATGAATGGGAAAGAAGTTTATCTTAATCAGAAGAGACAGGAATATAACAATATAAAGTACAATGAAAGCGCATATCTTGGCAATTGGGATATTTACAAGAAATATCTGACAAACACATTAAATTCCAATTTGCTTGTTCTTGAACTCGGAGTCGGACTTGAGTATCCGACTGTTATCAGATGGCCTTTTGAGAAAGTGACTTTCATAAATAAAAAAGCACATCTCATAAGGGTTCATGAAAGGTTATACCAACACATCCCGGAGATAGAGGATAAAACGGAATCAATAAAAATGAATTCTGTTAACTATATTATGCAGGAGAGTAAAGGACTATGAAGTCTAGTGATGAGGAATATCTCGACAGTTTGCTAAATTCAGCAAAAACAAATAATAATCCTCAATCGGCCCTTAGCAGAATGTCTTCCAAAGCCCAGAATGAGAACTCCGCCGATCTGCTTGACAGTGAATCGGAGGATATTGGTGCGCTTATAGATAATTCAACCGGTAATAAGGAAATTGCGGAAGTCGGCGAACTTATGGATAAAGCTGACAGAGACGAACTTATAGACGATTCACTTGCAAGTCTTCTCGACGATATCCAAAAGCCTACAGATTCGTCAATCCCGACTTTTACTGTCGGAAATGATCCGGCGGGAGAAGATATCCGTGATGCTGAAGAGATTGCATTGGATGAAGCAATTGCCGATGCGGAAAAAAATGAAGCTGACAGGCAGAATAATATTTCAGCTAATGAAGAAACTCCCAAGGACGATATTGTTATCCCTGACGTATCGGAGACCGTTCCTATTATTGATGATTCTGAACTTGTCGATGCTTTGGCGGAAATGGCACCGGAGGTGGACCTTCCGGATGACAACAGTTTGATTGTGGAAAAAGAATCCGATGCGGATCAGACACCTGAAGAAATCCTTACGGATCTTCTCGACGATATGCCCGGGAGTCTTATGGGATCGCCGGAGGGACAGGAGAACAGCCTTACCGATATTATAGACAGAGAAAGAGAGGCTGAGGGTGCGGCTGCGCCCAATTCTACAGATGATGGAATTGATCTGCAGAATCTTGACGATCTGACTATAAGTGAGCCGAGTGAAGAAGTCCCCGGTGAAGACGCATCCAATGAAGAGGTTTCCAACGAAGAAATTCCTAATGAAGAAGCTTTAAATGAAGATACATTTGATTTGGAAGCGGCCATTGCGGAAGCAGGCGTTGCAGAACCTTCGGAGGGGCCTTCCGGTCAAGAAGGCGCTAATGAAATGGTGACGGAAGACAGTATTTCCGATTTGGAAAGTCTTTTGAATATGGATGAATTTGCAGGTGAAAGCGGTGCAGACGGTGCGTCACCCGAAAATGAAGAAACGCCTGAAAATCCCGACACAGAGCCTGCACCGGATAACGATGAACTGAGTGTATCCGCTACAGAACTTGGATTTATAGAAGAAGATGACCATCATTCTCCCGTCGGACTTGATGAAATATCGGAGGACGATATTAATCTAAATGACCTTGAAGCGAACCTTGATGAGCTTCTTGGTGGTATGACGGATTCATATGAGACGACTGAGGGAGAAGTTGCCAAGATTCTCGGAGATGAACCACATGAAGCTCAGCCTGAAGAGACTACGCAGGATTCTGAAGATGTTTCTCTGCCGGATCTTGATGCGCTCATGAACAGCCTTGCCAATGATGAAGTCGAATCACTGGAAGAAACCGCACATCTCGATCAGGAGCTTGGACCTCAGGAAGAAGAACTCAATAAAGAAGATATCCTTGATGCGATTACCGAAACGGGATTTGACGATCTTGGAACGGATCTTGCTCTTGATGCCATATCTGCACTTCCTGATATGGACATTCCCGAAAATGCGGATGATGCGCAGTCACAGGAGCATGGCAAACACAGAAGACATCATAAAGAAAACATTTTTCAGAAGCTTATAAGATTACTGACCGAAGAGGACGATGATTTTGAAAATCTCGGTACGGAAGGACTTGCAAGCCTTACCGATGAGAATCAGAAAGTCCTTGCAGAACTTGGAGAGGGCGGAGCGCCAAAGAAGCCCAAGAAAGAAAAGAAGAAAAAGGAAAAAGCGAAAAAACCTCCCAAAGAGAAAAAGCCAAAGAAGGAAAAGCCGCCAAAAGAGAAGAAACCTAAGAAGGAAAAACCGGCCAAAGCTCCGGAAGAGCCAAGTGCACCAAGTAAACCTATGGCTCCAAAGAAGATTGCGGTTTCCGGAATATTTGCGGCAAGTCTCGGTATTTTGGTATGTATACCTGCGCTTATTCTTCCTGTCAAAACAGCGACGGATAAAGCGAAACTTGCTTATGTACAGAGTGATTTCATAGGAGCATACAAACTTCTTCACGGAAAGACCATGACTACCGAGCAGAAGACTATGTACGAAAAGTCGAGAGTAATCGCTTGGGCAGAGAGATATCTCAAAGGTTATGAGAATTATAAGGCCATGAATAAGGAAGTGGAAGCACTTGATATGCTCCTTATGTCAGAGCGAAATAAAGAGAAACTGCTTGAAGATGCAACAAAGTTTAATGTTGAAAAACAAGTGAGTAGCGTGTACGATAGTATAGAATCGTTGCTTTCAGAGAACTATGGTCTTTCAGAGGAAGATATAAATGAGATAAATTCCATTAAGAAGGACAGAGATTATACTATCAGAATCATGGAAGTTTTAGGGATGTTTGAAGAATGATCTGCATATTGTCACCGAAGGCATCGAAAGATTTGAAAGGGGTTTGATGCCTGATGGTAGCAATTATTGATTATGATGCCGGTAACATAAAGAGCGTTGAGAAAGCTTTTGAGTATTTGGGCGCCGATACTGTCATCACCAGAGATCCGAAAGAAATATACAGAGCAGATCACGTTGTTCTTCCCGGTGTCGGAGCTTTTTCCGATGCAATGAAAAAAATAGAGGAATACGGAATGGAAGCACCTATTAAAGAGGTGATAAATAAGAACATTCCGTTTATGGGAATATGCCTGGGCCTGCAGCTCTTGTTCGATTCAAGTGAAGAATCGGAAGGAGTCGGCGGCCTGGGCATTTTGCGTGGAAAAATCGTAAGAATTCCCAATACTGATAAAGAAGGAACATATTACAAAGTGCCGCATATAGGCTGGAATAACCTGTCTTTCCCAAGAGAAGGAAGACTCTTTAAAGGACTTAATGTCGAATCCTATGTTTACTTTGTTCATTCATATTATCTTCAGGCAGAAGATAAGGATATCGTTACCGCTACGACAGACTATTCGGTTCGCATTGAAGCTTCCGTTGAAAAAGACAATATATTTGCCTGCCAGTTCCACCCGGAGAAGAGTTCTGAGGTAGGCATGCAGATACTTAAGAATTTCTTGGCGGTATAAGGAGGAAGCCGATATGCATACAAAGAGAATCATTCCCTGTCTTGACGTTAATAACGGCAGGGTTGTAAAAGGAATAAATTTCGTAAATTTAAAAGATGCGGGAGATCCCGTTACGGTTGGAGAAGCATATTCGAAGGCCGGAGCCGATGAGCTTGTTTTCCTTGATATAACGGCTTCGAATGAGAGAAGAGCAACCGTTGCGGATATGGTCAGGGAAGTTGCCAAAAAAGTTTTTATTCCCTTTACGGTTGGCGGTGGAATAAGGACGGTTGACGATGTTAAGGCAATCCTTAGAGAAGGCGCGGATAAAGTCTCAATGAACTCGGCTGCAATTGACAGGCCCGAACTTGTCGCAGAAGCGGCAGACAAATTCGGAAGTCAGTGTGTTGTCGTTGCTATTGATGCAAAAAAGAGAGAAGACGGATCAGGCTGGAATATCTATAAACACGGCGGCAGGATCGACGTAGGGATCGATGCCGTTGAGTGGGCAAAAAAAGTAACGGAACTTGGCGCGGGTGAGATACTTCTTACAAGTATGGACGCCGACGGAACAAAGGCCGGTTATGATATAGAGCTTACAAAGCAGATATCGGAAGCTGTTGATGTTCCTGTAATTGCTTCAGGCGGAGCGGGAACAATGGAGCACTTTTATGATGCACTTACAACAGGCCAGGCAGATGCGGTTCTTGCGGCTTCTCTTTTCCATTACAAGGAACTTGAGATATGCGATCTTAAGAAGTATCTAAGGAGTAAAGGCGTTTCAGTAAGACTATAAAAGAAAGAAGGTTGTGACTACTATGGCAATGATCTCCAATGACTGGCTGCCTGCACTGAGCGACGAGTTTCATAAAGATTATTATAAAAAGCTGTTTGAATTTGTAAAAGAAGAATACAGCACTCATGTTGTATATCCCGATTCAGAGGATATATTCAATGCACTTCATCTTACACCGCTTGAGAAAGTTAAGGTTCTTGTCCTCGGACAGGACCCTTACCATGAGCCGGGACAGGCTCACGGGCTTTCTTTTTCGGTTCTTCCCGGAAAGGCAGATCCGCCTCCGTCTCTAGTGAATATTTATAAAGAATTAAATGAAGATCTTGGATGCAAGATACCCAATAACGGATATCTGAAAAAGTGGGCCGATCAGGGAGTCCTTTTACTCAACACGGTTCTTACCGTAAGGGCACATGCAGCCAATTCCCACAAGGGAAGAGGCTGGGAAGAATTCACCGATGCAATCATAAGGAAAGTAAACGAGCAGGACAGACCTGTAGTGTATATGCTCTGGGGAAGACCTGCGCAGATGAAAAAGAGTATGCTTAACAATCCCAAGCATCTTATACTGGAAGCGCCTCATCCGAGCCCTCTTTCTGCATACAGGGGCTTTTTTGGATGCAAGCATTTCAGTAAGGCAAATGAATTCCTTATGCAAAACGGATTAGCGCCTATTGACTGGCAGATTGAGGATATTTGATTTTTCGTTATAGTTTTTTCTTGCATTTTTATGCACTACCATGTTAAAGTTTTAATTGAATTCGCATAGAATTTAAATTATAAGGTGTACATCCGCGGAGAGATTTAATGAAAAATGGGGATTTAAGACGGATTGTATGCTGTATCATTGTTGCTTCTTTGTGCATGATGACATTTTCTGCATGCGGCAATAAGAAAAATAATTCTGCCGGAGACAGTGCTGTTTCCAAAGCCGGAGAAACCGATAAGGAACACATTTTTAAACAGGAAGACCTTGAAGGGATTCTTAATGAAGGTGAAGATGTTGTCTCTGTTTCTTATGTAAAAGGAAAGATAAAACTTGCTGTCAATTCCAATGACGGAAAAGGCAGATGCGTTTCATGTAATCCCGATGGTACGGATATACAGTCTTTTGAAGTAGGTAATAATATAGCGGCATGTGCGTTTGATAAAGAAGAAAACGCATATATACAATATTTGGATAAATCTTCGGGAGAAGATAAAGTTTTTATTTGTAAGTACGATCTTTCGGGAAAAGAGCTTTTTAAAAGTGATGTTTTCGAAGAATTTGCCACAAATACCGGAATAAGCGGGCTTTCGTGGAGTGAAAAATATGGTCTTATATCCTGCACTCCAAACGGAATTCAGACTTATGACGAGAAAAACGGTTTTGGAATGCTTGTAGATAAAAAGGCTATTGATGATTATGCCATTATTTATTCATTTATCATGCTTGCCAATGACCGGATTTTGATGATATATCATGTCGGAACTTCTGAATCAAATGTAATAATCGATCTTGAAAAGAAGTCTGCCGATGAGAGTCTTAACGGTATAAGTGATACGGAGGAATATTCCTTTTTTACGGATACTGATGGCAATCTGTTTGCGGTATGGTCCGACGGAGTTTACAAGTATGATCCGGGTTCCGGAGAAATGGCTAAACTGCTTGATTTCAGGGCTTCAAATATAGATTCGGCAACAAAATATGTTGGCGGGATCAAGAGACAGGCCGTTGCACTAAACGATACCGATTTTGTTATAGATTTACCGGTAGGTTCCGGGGATGATTCTTCTCTTTTAAGATTTACAAAAGAAAATCCCGCTGACATTTCGGAAAAGACAGCGATTACTTTGGGAACAATGTTCCTTGAACCGAATGTTCAAAGCGAGATAATGAAATTTAACAGGTCAAATGACAAGTATGAAATAAAAGTAATTGATTATGCTGAATTATATCCGGGTGATGGCTTGGAAGAAGCTAAAAAGCAATTGGATATGGATATAATATCAGGCAAAGCTCCCGATATCATTTGTGTTGAAGGCAATGTAAAAAAGTACGCCGATAAGGGAGTCTTTCTGGATCTGTTGCCTGAATTTGACAAAGGCGGAGCTTTGGAGGGAATTGAACTTCTTCCAAATATCGCCGAGCTTATGAAATATGACGGTAAGATGTATACGTTCATGCCGATGTTTAAACTGGAGACATGTGCTGTCAGGGCTAAATTTGCCAAGGGGAACTCATCAATGACATATGATGAGATTGATGCTTTGATAAAGAGCAAAGGCACTGACTATGAGACTGCTTTTGGGTCCAACCATGATAAATCTTACGGTGATCTGCTTATACCGTACTATGCAGTTAAATGTATTGATTGGAATGAAAAAAAGTGCGACTTTAATAATCCGGAGTTTATAGAGTTTTTAAATTTTATAAATAAGTTTCCGGATAAGTCAAACGGAATCAGCAATCTTGCAGAAATAGACAAAAGCTACGCTGAGGATAAAGGAATATTCTACAGAGAACTTTTTGCAGATATGAATGAGTATGCAAGACTTGAGCAACTCGTATTTAACGATGACATCGAGCTTGTAGGTTACCCGAATAACAGTAGGGAAAACTATGCAACCATATGCGGAGAGATATATGCCGTAAACAGCAGTACCGCTCATAAAGACATTGTACTTGAGTTTGTAAAAGAACTTATATTATCGGATACTGATGATTCCTACGCCGGATTTTCTACGGTAAAGCCGGTATTTGAAGAAAAACTGCAGGAAGCAACAAAAGAAAAAAGCGATAATGATGAGAGTGCACAATTATGGGATAAGGTAAACAACAAATTTGTAAAGATGAAGCCTTTGTCCCAAGAGGATGTAAGTAAGTTCTATGATTACACCGTTTCGGTTAATTCATTGAATAATATGAACATAGAAATTACCAATATAATTGCTGAAGAAGCTTCGGCATTTTACTGTGGCCAAAAGACAGCAGAGGAAGTGGCGGATATAATCCAAAACAGAGTCACAGTTTATATAAATGAAAATAGTTAAATTTTCGGAGGAAATTATGAAGAAGGCATTTGTAACAAAAGAACAGGTAGAAGATATTGTAAAGAAGTATCCGACACCCTTTCATATCTATGATGAAAAAGGATTTGTAAATAATGTAAAGGCTGTATATGACGCTTTTTCATGGAATAAAGGATTCAAGGAATATTTTGCCGTTAAGGCCAATCCGAATCCTGTGCTTCTTGACATACTTAGAAACAACGGCTGCGGATTCGATTGTTCCTCCAAGACTGAGCTTATTTTAAGTAAGGCGGTAGGAGCATCGGGAAGTGAGATCATGTTCTCATCAAATGATACCCCCGCAGAGGAGTTTGTACTTGCAGATAAACTCGGTGCAATTATTAATCTTGATGATTTTACACATGTTGAGTTTCTTGAGAAGACACTTGGCAAGATTCCTGAGACAATCTCATGCAGATTTAATCCGGGCGGAGTGTTCAAAATGAGTAATGGAATCATGGACAACCCCGGCGATTCCAAGTACGGAATGACAAAGGATCAGCTTATCGAAGCATTTAAGATTCTTAAGAGTAAGGGCGCAAAGCGTTTCGGAATTCATGCATTCCTTGCAAGTAATACGGTTACAAACGAGTATTATCCTCAGCTTGCCGGACAGCTCTTTGAGCTTGCTGTTGAAGTACAGAAAGCTACAGGCGCAAAGATAGCATTTATCAACCTTTCAGGCGGTGTTGGAATTCCTTATACACCCGATATGGAGCCTAATGATATCCATGTTATCGGAAAAGGCGTTAAGGAGCAGTATGACAAGATCCTTGCACCTGAAGGAATGGATGATGTAGCAATCTATACCGAGATGGGAAGATTTATGATGGGACCTTACGGAGCACTTGTAACTAAGGCAATCCATGAGAAGCACATCTACAAGGAGTACATCGGTGTGGATGCCTGCGCGGTAAATCTTATGCGTCCGGCTATGTATGGCTCATATCATCACATCACTGTTCTCGGAAAAGAGAACGAGCCTTGCGATCATGTTTATGATGTGACAGGTTCACTTTGCGAGAACAACGATAAATTTGCAATTGACAGAAAACTTCCCAAGATCGATATGGGAGATTATATCTATATTCATGATACAGGTGCCCACGGCTATGCAATGGGTTACAACTATAACGGTAAATTAAAAAGTGCGGAATTGCTTCTCAGAGAGGACGGTAGTGTTGAACTTATCCGAAGAGCTGAGACTCCTATGGATTATTATGCAACACTCGACTGCCTTGATGTGTACAGCAGATTAGGTGAGTTGGTAGATGGTAAGATCTGAAATGGAATGTCTTGTTGACGCATTTATCGAGTACCTTAAAAGCGTCAAAGATTATTCTGAAAACACGGTTGGTTCATACAAACATGATGCTCTATTGTTCGTGCGTTTTCTTGAAGAACGCGGAGTACATAATATAGCTGATGTTACAGAGGATATTATATCGGAGTACCAGGCGCTTCTCAAAGAGAAGAAGATGGCGGTTACGACTATAGTCAGATACAATACGACGATCAAGAGTTTTTTTACATATCTTGTTGAGAATGGTAATGTCAGTGATAATCCTGCGGAGATAATAAAGAGTCCTTCTGTTGCTGCGTCTAAAAAGAATCCGAGGATTCTTTCTGATGCCGAGACGCTGGATCTTTTAAATCAGGAGTTCAGTGACAGTCCGAAAGGAGTAAGAGACAAGGCAATACTTGAGATTCTTTACTCAACGGGGCTTAAAGTTTCCGAGATCATTGCGCTCAAACTCAGTAACATCGATATGGGAATAGGATGCATTATTCTTCCGAAGCTGAAATCAGGGGAAGGGGACCGTGTTATTCCGTATGGAAAGATGGCAAGAACCGCAGTCACATCGTATCTTCTCGAAGCAAGAAAGGCATTACTTGGAAAAAGAGAAGACAATGGCTATGTTTTTCTTAACTGCGACGGAAAGCAGCTTAGCCGTCAGGGTGTATGGAAACTTGTTAAGTTCTATGCTCAGAAAGCCGGAATTGATACGGATATTTCGCCGCATTCATTAAGACATTCTTTTGCTGCGCACCTTGTAAAAAACGGTGCGGATATTTCTGCAATTCAGGATATGATGGGATTTTCGCCGAGCAATACTTTGTCTAAGTATGTAAATAAAGAAAATACGCCCAAAGATCCGTATGAATGGGCAAGAATCAGATAATATGATAATGGTTATGTATAAAAACATAATAATGTGATATTTTTAACAATAAAGTATTGTATATTGTTTTAACAAATGTTATCCTTTTGAAGGATTATTTTTGGCAGGCAGGCATATTACCGTTAAGCGGTGAGAGCTTGCCTGACATATCAAGATTTTTCGGGAGGACATACTTTGGTAGCAGCACAGATCTTTGCCGTCATCATTTTTGTCGCAATGTTCGTTATGATCGTTATGGACAAGATTGAAAGGCATTATGTAACACTTGGAAGTGGCATTCTTACGCTTGTTGTTGTCTTTGGAATTTGTATGGGGGACATCAAAGCTATTTTGAATACGCTCGCTTTCAAGGATTTTTTTACCCGTGACTTCTGGTATCAGATTGAAGAGTCTGAGAGTGCGGGAATCAACTGGGCAACAATCCTTTTTATCGCAGGAATGATGCTGATGGTTGAAGGAATGGCCAAAGCGGGGTTTTTCCGTTGGCTTTGCATGAAAATAGCTTTTTTGGTCAAATGTAAGACTGTTTCTATTTTTATTACGTTTACAATAATGGCAGCGGTACTTTCAATGTTTATTGACAGTATAACCGTTATCATGTTTCTGGCAGCTGTGACTGTAGAGCTGGCGCAGCTTCTTAAATTTAATCCCATACCAATGATATTATCGGAAATATTTTGTGCCAACCTTGGCGGAAGCGCAACAATGTGCGGAGATCCTCCGAATATCATAATCGGTACATCTTTGGGATTCTCATTTTTTGATTTCCTTACAAACACAGGTGTTATAGCGGGAATAAATCTTGTAGTGTCTGTTATCTTTTTGTATTTTGCTTTTAGAAAAGAGCTTGTTACAAAAGGTGATGAGAAAATAGATATGAGTAAATTGCCCGATCCTTCGGAAGCAATAAGTAACAAGAAAGATTTTATCGTAAGCAGCGTGATCTTCGGATGTGCGGTTGTACTTCTTATAACACACGGATCGACGCATCTTACGGTTGCAACGATAGGTTTGTTTATCGCAGTGCTCACACTCTTAACTGCAGGTAAGAATGCAAAAGAGATCATTAAGAAAGTGGACTACAAGACACTTGTCTTTTTCATCGGATTATTTATTGTAGTAAGCGGCTTGGAAGAGACGAAGATACTTGATATCATTGCTTCGTTTATCGAAAATATCAGCGGCGGAAACAGTAAGATGATGATAGCGATTATTGTATGGGTTTCGGCATTTGCAAGTGCATTTGTAGACAATATTCCTTTTGCGGCAACAATGGTTCCTGTTATCAAGAATCTTTCGGCGGCTTCGGGAATGCCTATAAATACGCTGGCATGGGCGCTTGCGATAGGTACCGATATCGGAGGCAGTGCAACACCTATCGGTGCATCCGCAAATGTTGTAGGTACTTCCGTTGCGGCTAAGAACGGTTATCCCGTGACATGGGGACGCTATTGCAAAAAACTTGCTCCGGCAACAGTTTTGGTTTTGATCATTTCAACAATCTATCTTTTTGTAATATACTTATAATAGTAATATTCAGGAGGGGTGCTTATGTCACAGATCATTATTTCCGTTGGACGTGAATTTGGAAGTGGCGGACGAGTTATTGCAGAAAAGTTGTCAGAGAGATTTAATCTTCCTTTGTACGATCGTCATCTTATCACAGAGATTGCCGAAAAGATGGGGATGACATTCGAGGCGGTTGAAAAGTATAACGAGACTCCTAAGAATGTATTTGTTTCAAGACGCGTTAAAGGCTATAGCAACTCAATAGAGGATAATATAGCCGAGATGCAGTTTAATGTCATGGAAGAGAAGGCAAAGAGCGGAGAGTCCTTTGTTGTTGTCGGCAGATGTTCGGAAACAAAATTAAAAAAATATCCGGGACTTATCTCATTCTTTATACTAGGAGACATGGATAAGAAAATTGAGCGTGTCATGGATGTCTACGGACTTGATGAAGATGACGCGACAAGATTTATCCTAAAGAAAGACAAGAAGAGAAAGCGCTATCACAATTATCACTGTCAGGGCAAATGGGGCGATTCCCGATTATACGACTTTTCAATCAACAGCTCAAAACTTGGCATCGATGAAACCGTAGATGTGATCGAAGGCTACATAAGAGCCCGCATTGCAAAAATGGACTGAAAAAATTTACTATACCGGAGGGGGCGCGCAGATGCAGTCTTTTTGCTGCATCTGCGCGCCCCCTCCGGTGTGGAAAGTTTTTATACCTATAAACAAAAGGTGCAGAGAAGATTATTTCTCTGCACCTTTTTAAGTACGTGTGAACGAGCTATGAGCTTGTTTGTATCAGACTAATTCGGCAACTTCAAGAAGAAGACGCTCTGTGTCTTCCCATCCGAGGCAAGGATCTGTGATGGATTTGCCGTAGATGCCTTCACCGATCTTCTGGCAGCCTTCCTCGATGTAACTTTCGATCATGACACCCTTAACAAGGTTCTTGATATCGTTGTTGTGGTTTCTTGAGTGAAGAACCTCTTTAACGATTCTGATCTGTTCCTTGAACTGCTTGTTTGAATTGTTGTGGTTGGCATCAATGATGGCAGCAGGGTTAACGATGTTTCTTGAGTTATAAAGCTGTAAAAGAAGGCTGAGATCCTCATAGTGATAGTTGGGGATTGACTGGCCGTGCTTATTGTTAGAACCTCTGAGTACGCAGTGCGCAAGAGGGTTACCGTTTGTCTTAACTTCATAACCTCTGTATACAAAAGAGTGAGACTGCTGAGCCGCATATACTGAGTTAAGCATTACTCCGAGAGCACCGCTTGTGGGATTCTTCATTCCGGCGGGAACATCAAATCCGCTGGCTGTCATACGGTGTTCCTGATCCTCAACGGAACGTGCACCGATGGCAACATATGAAAGAATATCAGCGATGTATCCCCAGTTCTCGGGATAGAGCATCTCATCGGCAGCAGTAAGACCTGATTCCTGAATGGCCTTGATCTGCATGTGTCTCATGGCAATAAGACCTGCGCGGAAATCTGTCTTTCCCTCAGGATCTGGCTGAGAAGTGATGCCCTTATAACCTTCACCTGTTGTACGAGGCTTGTTTGTATATATTCTGGGAATAAGGATAAGCTTATCCTTAACTTTGTCATTGAGTTTTCCGAGGCGTGAAACATAGTCGCACACGGCATCCTCATTGTCTGCAGAGCAGGGGCCGACGATAACAAGGAATTTATCACTTTTACCTGTAAAGACATCGCTGATCATCGCGTCTCTTTCAGCCTTGAGTGCGGCAAGTTCTTTTGTTAATGGAAACTCCTCCCTGATCTCATCGGGTGTGGGAAGTTTCTGTATGTATTCAAATGACATTAATAAATCCTCCGTGAATAAATATTCGTATGCTACTATAGCACTTTAAACTGTAAAAGTAAACACTATTTTTCTTACTTTGTCATTATATCAAGTTCATTGGAAGTAAGACCGTAAAGTGCAGCAATCTTGTTACTTAACTCTTTTTGATACAAAGATGCTTCATTGCAATTGATAATTTTTTTTACAAGAAGCGAAATCTCTCTTTCTGTTTCCGGGTCGCACTTGGCAATCGGGAGCCTTTCAATCTCTGATCTCAGCACCTTCATATTCTTGCAGGTATGAGAGTAGTAAAAAGAAATAACGGGCGAATTCAGGATTGCAAGTATGTAAAGCGCACTGTATCCGGGGGCATTCGGAATCAGTATATTTGCGCTGTTCAGTGAAAGGCGCTGTTTGTCATCATATGCAAATACCGGAGTATTCGATATGAATTTATAAAGGAGCTTTTCCTTTGCCCTGTACATGCCTTCCGGAGCGATCTGCTGGAACTTTTGAGGGTCGTATTTAATAAAATTGTGTATCTCGCCAATATTGTATCTCTCTATGTCTGAACCCTTTATGATCTCCTCATACCCGCTTTTTTTAACAGGGGATAAAAGAGTTTTATTATTACCCGTGACGATCCCGAGTGCAAATTCACTTTTTCCTTTAAGCGTAAAATGCTCACAACCGTCAATCTTATCAAGTATCTTTTTTTCATTGTCATCGCAGAGCATGTGAAAAGAGCTTGTATCGTCTTTTTTTCGGCTTGTTTCAAAACTCTTGATAAGAACGAGCCTTTCGGGGTAGAGTCCTTCAGAAGAGCTGTCTTTACCTTTAGTCTTTGATTTAAGACTCTTTTTGTAGAAAGAGACTAAGGTTTTGGTTCCGGAAGCTTTGAATCCGTTTTCCGAATCGCTTTGTTTTAGCGTTAGGAGTATGCATGGGCACTGCACATTGTCAAATATCTCGCCCATATAATAAAGAGAAGCGATGTTTGCTTTCCCTGAAATAATCTGCCTTATATTTTCGTGTACTCCCGCGCCGAGCAGCGTTTCGGGTAGGACAAAAGACATGGTACCTTCGCGTGATAACAGGCTCAGAGCTCTTTCCGTGAAGATGGAAAAAGATTCAGGATTACCTGATACACGTGCGCATTTATAAAACTCGCCAAGCTTTTGAATCTCGTCTTTGCTGTAGGAATATCCCCATGGCGGGTTTCCGATTATATGATCGAATCTCTGTGAAATGGAATCAGGGGCAGCAGGTGTCAGGAAATCATCGGCTTTAATATTTTTGAATAAAACGTCGAGCTCATTATTTTCCTTGATTCTATATTTGACTGCCAGATTTATTCTTGCGATGGATACGGCAATGCTGTCTATATCATATCCGTAGAGATTATGGAGCGGTATGTCTTTTGGAAGTCTTAAAAGAAAATTTCCCGTTCCGCAGGAAGGATCGCAGACTGTGCCTGATGTGACATCCCGCAGATTTTCAATGCATTTGTCTACAACGAAAAAAGGAGTGTAGTAGGCTCCGGAAGCTTTTTTTGTCTTAAGTGAGCGAAGCGATATATAGAACATTCCAAGCGTATCTTCGCCCTCGATGTATGTGAGAGGATATTCTTTCAATATGGATAAGATATGGGAAAAAGAATCATCTTCGTCGTGCGCCAAAGGCTCAAGAAGTCTTTTTTTACCCGCTTCATCAAGTGAAAGAGTATCAAGATAAGCTTTTCCGTAGTAGGTCAGTATTGCAAGAAAGTCTTTATCTGTGATCTGTGAATTTTCTTCAAGGGCTTTTATGACAGATGATATGATGTCGTAATTCGGTGATGCCTTACTTATGTAGGATTTTGGGATGAAACGGCCGTTGGCAGTGCTTTTGTTTCTTCTTTTTTTGAGAAGGTCTGAGTCTGCAAGATTTTCCTTAAGATTTAAAACCGATTCCTTATTAAGGAAATATTTTTCCTCAAACTTTGTGGCGGAAAGCTTGTCAAGCTTTATCCAATTTTTTACGGTTGCGGATGAAATCCCCAGAATATCGGCGGTTTCATCAACAGATAGCATATCATTTTTAATTGAGATTTGTTCTTGGTTTTCCATAGAAACAATTATCTCGATAATGTTCTTTTTTTTCAAGAGCGGAATTGAGTATATATGACATCTCAAATGAAATTGCATAAATGATGAATATATTTACAAATATATGCTAAACTGAGATTGTGTAGTCATTTTTAAGATAATGAAACTATCGGTCTAATAATTTAAAAATAATTCAATTTTTTATGAGAGGCATCGAAGATGGATAGAACAAAAAAAATAGTACAAACAAGTATCATTGGAATCGCTGCAAATATATTGCTGTCTGTGTTTAAGGCAATTGTGGGAGTTGTATCACATTCTGTTGCCATAACGATGGATGCGGTCAACAACTTAAGTGATGCCTTTTCGTCGGTGATAACGATAGTCGGAGCGAAGCTTTCTTCGAGGGAACCTGACAGAAAGCACCCATATGGTTACGGAAGGATCGAATATCTTTCGACTATGGTGATCGGTATAATTATTCTTTATGCCGGAATTACATCTTTTACAGAGTCGGTAAAAAAGATAATTCATCCGGAGACTCCCGAATACGGAACACCGGCGCTTATCATTGTTTCGGCTGCGATCGTTGTGAAGGTTGTGCTTGGAATATATACGGAAAAGACAGGTGAGAAAGTTGAGTCGGAATCTCTTGTCGCATCGGGAAAAGATGCACTCAATGACTCAATAATATCTGCATCTACGCTTGTTGCCGCAATTATATTTATCATTACAGGCTTAAGTATTGAGGCGTATATCGGCGTTATTATCTCTTTTGTCATTATAAAAACAGGTTTTGAGACGCTTCGCGATACGATAAGCATGACACTCGGAGAGAGGATTACGCCTGAGATTGCAAAGCGCGTCAAGTCAAGTATAAATGAACTTGAAGAAGTAAGGGGTGTGTATGATCTTATTATCCATAACTACGGTTCCGAGAAGCTTATAGGATCTGCGCATATTGAGATTCCCGATACTATGACGGCTGTTGAGATTGATGCGCTTGACAGGGTTATTGCCAATAAAGTGTTTGCCGATACAGGTATTTTGATTGGTGGCGTGTCGGTATATTCAAATAATACGGGAGATGAGATCGCTGCTTCAGCAAATAAAAAAATCGCAAAGATGGTGAGCGAATACAAGGAAGCTCTGCAGATTCACGGATTTTATATGAATCATAAGACTAAAGAGATCAAATTCGATCTTGTTATAGATATAGAAGCCAAAAATAAAAAAGATGTCATTTCCGAAGTTTCAAGGCGAGTAGAAGAGATGTATCCGGAATATGTGGTGGAAGTTCTTTTGGACTACAATTTTTCGGATTAAAAGGCAAGAATAAAACATTTTTTCCTAAGACAAGGAGGGGTACTTATGCTCAATTATGTTCATGCGATTCCGACGAAGCTTTATTTTGGCAAAGGGCAGATCAGTCATCTTGATGAGATCTTAAGATCTCTCGGAAAAAAAGTTCTTTTGACCTATGGCGGAGGTTCTATCAAGAAGATGGGGCTCTACGACACTGTGATCGACATTCTTAAAAAAGGCGGATTTGAAGTTACGGAATTATCCGGAATTGAGCCGAATCCGCGTATTGAATCCGTTGAAGAGGGCGTTAGGCTCTGCAAGGAGAACAGTATTGATGTGATCCTTGCTGTTGGAGGAGGAAGCACGATCGATTGCTCCAAAGCGATTGCTGCCGGAGTATTCTATGACGGCGACTTATGGGATATGGTTGCGTCTTATCATGGCACATTAAAAGCACTTCCGCTAGTCGATATCCTTACGCTTAGTGCAACGGGATCTGAGTATGACGGCGGCGGTGTTATAACCAATCTTAAGACTCATGAAAAGATTGGAAACAGTTATACATATCCTTACGCATCTATCTGCGATCCGACTTATACCTTCTCGGTTTCAAAATACCAGACGGCATCGGGAACTGCGGATATAATGAGCCATATTTTCGAAGGATATTTCTCGCGTACCGAGGACAGCGACCTTTCAGATCATATTGCCGAGGGGGTTCTTAAGACTGCAATTAAATATCTTCCCGTTGCGCTCAAAGAACCTGATAATTACACGGCTCGTGCAAATCTTATGGCTATTTCATCGGTTGCCTGCTCAGGCATTCCGCAGTATGGAAAGCAGGATACAGGCTGGCCGTGTCATGCTATGGAACACGAATTGTCGGCATTCTATGACATCACACACGGAATCGGTCTTGCAATACTTACTCCGCGCTGGATGCGCTTTATATTGGAAAAAGATCCTTCATGTATCTGGAGATTTGTTCGCTTTGCAAAGAATGTGTGGGGGCTTGACGGTGATGATGAAAAAGCTCTTGCAATCGCGGGAATTGAAAAACTCGAAGAATTTTTTGCACAGTCGGGTATTCCCAAAAATCTTACAGAGCTTAAGATAACAGATGAACATTTTGAAGAGATGGCCGCGCACGCAAATGACGGAAACTACTTAAAGGATGCATTTGTTGCACTTACGAATGAAGATATCGTCGAGATATATAAGGCTTGTCTGTAAGAGCTGATTTAAATAAATATCGCGTAAGAAAAGAACAAAGAGTTTTTTAGAGACTCCTTGTTCTTTTTTGAAGGGTTTTATACAATAAATTTGAGGTACAAGATTAAAAGCAGCCACAAATGAAGGGGATATATAATGTAGAACAGGTACTTGCTGAATGCTGTGTTCTTGCCTCTTTTTCCGTTATACAGAAGTATAAACGGAATTACCGAGAACATTGCCCACTGGCAGTCGTCGCACAGATAGGTATAAAGGTCGCAGGGATTTGTTTTGAAATAATTAAAAAGTCCAAATGCCAATATGATAATGCACCAAACGCATATGCCCACAAATTGCAAATGCTTTTTTTCATGGAAAAGCCAGAAGACAAAAGCAATAGGCAACATATATATTCCGCCTTCACAGAGAATGCTGCAAACTGCGATTATGAGTGCCAAAATAATATTCAGAACTTTTTTGTTGCGCTGCCTTACATTTTCCAAACACCAGACAAATGCAAACAAGAATGCAAGGGTTAGAAAAATATTATTCCATGGAAGATAAAAATCGTATTTGCTTGGATCTAAATGATGAAAAAACTCATTGATGGCGGTATTTCCAAGTTTCATTATTAATCCGGCAACGAATAGTCTTATCAGGAATTTTATGCGGCTTCTTGTGTGATAGAAGCCATCTATCATCAAGTACAAAAATAGCGGTGCAACAAATCGTGTAATTAAAGAAATAAATCTCGGTTGGGAATGAAACAGGTATGTATGAACATGATCAAGTATCATGAATACAAGTGCTATCATTTTTAATTTGTATGAATCCAGTCCTTTTTCCATAGGTCACCTCCTGTATTTTTTTATTTTGAAAAAGGTGTAGCCAATAAATTAGCTACACCTACATAATCTTCCGAATATGGAATTATTGTATGATTACTCGAGATTGAGATTCTTTTCGGTAATCTTTATAGTTGCAACATAGAAGCCTATAAAAAGAATGATCGCGCTGATAATGTTTGCGGGACAAACCACATCGTCATAATCCCACCACCAGGTGCCGCGTTTCATTTGGTGCATTTGCATGTTGTAAAAAAAGAGGATCATTGAAGCTATGGCAATTCCTATATAGCTAAGTACAGTGACATGTAGCTTGAGTTTGCGGCATTGTTGTCCGATGCTGAGGCAAAAGAAAAAAGCCATGATCTGAACAAAAATTTCAAATATAATAAATAATATGTCAAGCGCAAACAGTACAAGTCCAGGTAAAAAGGCACTTACAGAGAGCTTTTCATAATGAGGATCAAATATTCTTTCGGCAGCAGAATATCCAAAGGTTCCAATGAATATCGATGGAATAATAAATATTAAAGCCCATATGTATGTGACCAGCATTTTTGAACTCACAATTTCTGTTGTTTTTGCCGGAAGAGTAAATGATAGATATCCTTGTGTCAGGTATATCGTTTTGTAATAGTATCTGAGCATATATATTGCTGCAAGCGTAGCTAAAACAGGAATTGCTAAAAGAGCTATTGTCTGTATATTGGATATTGTAAAATAAATAGGAGGTAAATTTTCACTGTGTGTCTGAATGAGGCCCGATTCCAATTGTTCTGCTTGAGCGAGATTTATTTTACTTTTGAAAGCACTGGTAATTACTATTATGATAGTCAGTAAAAATGTAAATAATACTATCCCTGTCATTACCGGTCTTGTTCTTTTTAAGTCATAAGCTATAAGTTTCTTTAACATCTGTATACCTCCCTGAATAGTGCATCAACCGATTTGCCGTTTTCGGCTCTTATGTCATCGATAGGTTTATAAAGTCTGATATTGCCGTCTTGCAAGAAAATTGCTTCGTCCAGCACCGGCTCCACATCGCTGATCAGGTGAGTAGCGATAATAAGTGAGGCGGACGGTTCAAAATTACTTATGATAGTACGCAATATATAATCTCTGGCAGCAGGATCTACGCCTGCGATAGGTTCGTCAAGAATATAGAGCTTGGCTTTGCGGCTCATTACAAGGATAAGTTGAACTTTTTCCTTATTTCCCTTAGAAAGAGTCTTAATCTTATTCTTTGGATCTATATTGAGACTTGAAAGCATCTCTTCAGCTCTTTTCTCGTCAAAATCATCATAGAAATATTTAAACATATCAATAGCGGTTTCAACTGTCATAGATTCATCAAGATAGGTCTTGTCAGGAAGATAAGACACGATAGCCTTACTTTCCGGACCGACCGGATTGCCGTCAACAAGAACAGAACCGCCTGTTGGTTGCAATAAACCGCATATTATCTTTATAAGCGTTGTCTTTCCGCTTCCGTTTGGGCCTAGAAGTCCGATAATATGCCCGGGCTCAAGTGAAAGATTTATATCGTTCAGAGCCGTTTTTTTACCATATGTTTTGTGTAGCCCCTGTATTTCTAACAGATTACTCATACTTTTCTCCTTCTGTAAACGTATTTATCAATTCTTTTTGTCTGTATATTGTTTTACCAGTTTTACGATTTCTTCTTTGGTGAATCCGAGTTTTTCCATGTTTTTAAAGAAATTTTCTATCTGTACATCAACAAGTGATATTCTCATATTTTTAATCATGTTGTCATCCTCCGTAATAAAACGTCCGCTTGTCCTTTCTGAGTGAACAAGTCCTGTAGATTCAAGATCACTGAGCGCCTTTTGCATTGTGTTTGGATTGACTCCGGCTTCAGCGGCAAGGTCGCGAACACTTGGCAGTTTATCACCGGGTTTGTATAAACCTGAAATAATATCAGTCTGTAGATGATCAATAATCTGGACAAAGATGGGAGCGTCCGAATTAAGATTCCATGGCATAGTGAGTCTTCCTTTCTGAAAAATATATTGTATTACTGTACTAGATGCATAATACAATAATACAGTAACCCGAATGAGGGTATTTGTCAACGTTTTTTATTGAATAGTAAATTTTTTTGAAATTTACTATTTCGCGAGCCGAATGTTTTGATTTCTTTTATATGATGCAATGTGGTATTATCAAGGAGATAATTTGTAATAACGGAGGAAAAAAATATGGGAATTAATTCAATAGATGCAGAAGACGATCAGTTTGCATATCGTTACGATACACAGCTTCTTATAGACAGACGAGATAAGGATCTCGACGAGGATGAGATAGCTGATTATATTACAGAGAATTTTGAGGGCAACAGCCTGATCGCGGCAGGAGATGAGGATCTTGTAAAGATTCATTTTCATACAAACGAGCCGTGGAAGATTCTCGAGTATTGCAATAGTGTAGGTGAAATCTACGATATCGTCGTTGAAGATATGATAAGACAGGCCAACGGGCAGCAGGGATAAGATTGCGGAAGAATTGATCATTGTACTGTTTCATCCATAATTAGCAATATACTGCACAATTTGAATAAAGATGAGCAAGACAGTACACCAATAAACACAGGTCGAAAGTTTTATTGATGAATAGCAATTATGGCTACTTAAATGATTTCCGGGAGAGCAGTGTGAAGAGCGAATATAAGACTAAACCAAGAAATCTTATCATAGAATATCTGAAGGATAATGCGGATACAAGATTTACGGCAAGGGACATACTTAATGCCGTTAAGGGTAAAGGTGACGGTTTGGACAGATCTACTGTTTACCGCAATCTTGAGAGGCTTAGTAAGGAAGGCAAGCTTGTTAAATACAAGGAAGCCGATGTAAATGCTACATGCTATCAGTACTCTGAAGAGCACGAGTCATGCTGTGAGCACATGCATGCACAGTGCTCGGTGTGCGGGAAGATTTTTCATCTTGATAATAAGATATTTAAGAGCGCAGCCAAAAAGATGATGGATGAATATGGAATTGAGATTGATTACGGGAAGAGCGTGATCATGTGTATTTGTGATGAATGCAGAAACGTAGGGATGTCAGAACATGAAGTTTAAGAATGCATGACTTGGCACTTTCGGTATATTGCATATGAAAACGATAAATCGAAATTTGTCGTACTCTTGTGAAGATAAATGAGGAAATATGGAAATGGAAGCGGTTATTCGAAAAGTACAGCAAGGTGATGCTAGTAATCTTGCTTATATTCAAACTGAAAGCTGGAAAGCAGCTTTTACGAGCATCCTTGACGCTGAGACATTAACAAAATGTACTAATATTGAACAAGCGACCTCTATGTATCAGAGGCTATTAGATGAGAATAAGGGAAATGGATATCTTCTCACTGTGGACGGAAAACCTCATTGCATTGCATATTGGGATGCGGCAAGAGACTCCGAACTTGTCGGGAAAGCAGAGCTTATTTGTATTCACAGTTTATCTGACAATTGGCGTAAGGGCTATGGTAGTCAGATGATGGATAGAGTTTTGATGGATATTAAGAATTCTGGATATTCAGAAGTGGTACTATGGGTATTTCGGGATAATCTCCCTGCTAGGGCTTTCTATGAAACAAAAGGATTTGCGCTGACGGGGATTTCACAGCCAGCGTTTGGTACAGAAGAAGTCCTTTATTCCAAAAAAATATGATAGGGGCAAATTATTGAAAGGAGCGGTCATGGAATATGTTCATGTAACAAAAGATAACCTCGAAGAGGAGCATATTTGCTGTGCGATATCAAATAATAAGGATGTTCAGGTTTCTTCTAAGAAGGCATGGCTTTCGGAGCGGTTTGATGAAGGACTTGTTTTCCTAAAGAGCGTAGAGCGCGGAAAGTGCTTTATCGAATATATCCCGGCGGAAAACGCATGGATTCCGATAAAAGCAGATGGATATATGTACATTGACTGTCTCTGGGTGTCTGGGGCTTTCAAAGGACATGGTTATTCTACTGATCTACTTACTGCTTGCATCGAGGATAGTAAGGAAAAGGGGAAAAAAGGGCTTTGTATTCTTTGCGCTTCAAAGAAGAAACCATTTCTGGCTGATCCGAAGTTTCTGAAGTACAAAGGATTTGTCGTGAGCGATGAAGCTGATAATGGTATTCAGCTTTGGTATATGCCATTCGATAAAAATGCAAAAGCTCCGGTGTTTAAGGAATGTGCAAAACATCCGCATATAGAAGAGCAGGGATATGTTCTGTACTATACGAATCAGTGCCCGTTCAATGCAAAATATGTCCCGGTTTTGGAGCAGACGGCAAAAGAAAATGGTATTGCATTCAAGGCAATACATCTTGAAAGCAAAGAAGAAGCACAGAATGCACCGACACCGATCACGAATTATGCGTTGTTCCATGATGGGGAGTATGTTACAAACGAGCAAATGAACGATAAGAAATTTTTAAAACTTACAGGAAAGTGATGATATGAAGTATACCGCAATCGCATTAGATTTAGATGGAACCCTGCTGAATAGCAAAAAGGAAATCAGCAAACGAAATAAAGAAGCTATTCGTAAGGCTGCCAAGGCCGGAGTGAAGATTATCCTTGCATCGGGCCGTCCGGTACCGGGAATTTTGAAAATTGCCCACGCTCTTCGGTTAGAGGAAATCGGTGGATATATTCTGGCATATAACGGTGGAGTGATTATCGATTGTAAGACCAAGGAGGTCATCCGAAGAGAGACCATATCTCCGAACTATTATCATACCATCGTACATACCGCCAATAAGTTCGGAGCTACGCCACTTACCTATGATGCTGAGGGAATCATCACCGATGATGCAGAGGCGGAATACGTCAAGGTGGAAGCGAAGATTAACAATATCCCGATTCGTCAGGTTTTCCATTTGAATGAGGTGGCTGCGATGGATCCGCCGGTGAAGTTCTTGGCAGTCGGAGAGCACAACCTTTTGAAGAAGGTGCAGGCGGAGTTGAATGAAAAATTGAATGGAGAATTGGAAGTCTTTTTCTCAGAACCATACTTCTTGGAAGTCATGCCACAGGGAATCGAGAAAGCGTCTTCTCTTGAGGTGCTTCTGAGTCGATTAGGAATCGATCGCAAGCATTTGATGGTATGCGGAGACGGATTCAACGACATTCCAATGATGCGATATGCCGGGCTGGCAGTCGCTATGGAGAACGCCCAGGATGAGACCAAGGAATGGGCAGATTATATTGCTCCATCCAATGATGCGGATGGGGTGGCAGTGGCGATCGAGAAGTTTGCATTAAAATAGAGTGTCTTAGGGCGCTCTATTTTTTCGTGCTTGTAATTTTGCACAAATGCCTATGTGTCAAAGAAAGTACAGGTTTCTACGAAACTTTTAGTTCCCTAATTGGGGGGAGTGATATTAAGATTTTGATATTCATAAAATGTGTGATTGCAACATAAAAGTGCCTCATAAAATGTGAAACATTGATTAAAACTGCCTCATATTATGTGATATTATTTGTTTGGAAGTAGAAATATGTACTATAGAAGAAAGATTGATGAGTATCTAAATAGTTGGAAAGCAGATCCGACACATAAGCCTCTGATAGTAAAAGGTGCGAGACAGATTATGTGTAGTTAAGCTCTATATTGAGACAGGTACTTTTCCGGCACGTTGGATGTTCAGGAACAAATTAGACTTGATTACGAAGAAGATGTGAGAAAATATGCAGAAAGCTAAGAATAAGAACTATGGTGATATTTCATATGGAATAAAACTAGGTAATTTTAATGTGGGGCATGCAAATGATATTTATACATTCCCATATTTCTGCGCGTTTAAGATAAAAGAGTATTTGAAGAAAAAAGAATTATGATGACTCAAGGGGACTCAAGGAGGATAACTTGAAAAAAGCGAATTATAAAAAGACACAGCTTGCTTGTTATTTGGGATTTGTAACACAGGCAATCTGTGCGAATTATGTCCCGTTGCTGTTTTTAACATTTCATAATGACTATGGTATATCTTTGGGTATGCTTGCGCTTATATCATCCGTTTTCTTTGTTACCCAGTTAATAGTAGACTTCTTATGTGCCGGAATAGTGGATCGATTGGGATACAGAGGATGCATTATCGCAGCAGAAATTACTTCTGGTATTGGGCTTGCAGGATTAGCATTCTTGCCTGATTTAGCTCCGAAACCATTTTATGGAATAATCACATGTGTCATTATTTATGCAGTAGGAAGCGGTTTGACAGAGGTGCTTGGAAGCCCAATCATAGAAGCATGTCCTTTTGAGAATAAGGATTCTATGATGAGCCTTTTACATTCCTTTTATTGTTGGGGATGGGTTGGTGTTGTGCTTTGTTCTACGTTGTTTTTTACGGCTTTTGGTATAGAACATTGGAGAATAATGGCACTTATATGGTCAATTATACCGTTTTATAATATTTACAATTTTGCAACCTGTCCAATAGAGCCATTGGTTGAAGATGGTAAGAGTATGACAATGCTTGAACTCTTCAAAACAAAGGCGTTTTGGGTTTTTATTGTTTTGATGGTTTGTGCCGGTTCCTCAGAAATAGCGATGGGACAGTGGGCATCAGCCTTTGCAGAGTCAGCATTGCATGTCTCCAAAACAGTTGGCGATTTGGCAGGCCCTTGTGGGTTTGCAGTATGCATGGGTATTAGCAGATTGCTATATGGAAAATTTGGCGAAAAAGTTGATTTGACCGTATTTATGATGGCTTCTGGAGTAATGTGTCTGGTGTGCTATTTGATTGCAGGATTATCAGCGAATCCGTTGGCAGGATTAATCGGTTGTGCTTTGTGCGGTATGTCTGTAGGTATTATGTGGCCCGGATCCATCAGTATTTCATCTCAGATACTTCCTATGGGCGGTACGGCAATGTTTGCGCTTCTCGCGTTGGCTGGAGACTTAGGTGGAGCGGTAGGGCCGGCGATTATTGGTATTGTATCTCAGAGAGCAGCAAATGATTTGCAGGCAGGAGTTTTAGCAGGGATAGGTTTTCCAATTGTTTTGGTAATCGCAGTCCTATATATTCGAAGAAAAAATAGATAGTGTGTCATATTTTTTGGACGTGTAGTCATTGACTACATTTTTATGATAATAGTTTAAAATGATATTTCCTGACTTCGATAAGACCGTCCTTTTTCATTTTGCCAAGTTCTTTTGAGAGAGCACTGCGCTCAAGATTCAGATAATCTGCAAGCTGTTGGCGGTCAAAAGGAATGTCAAACTCCTTACTTTCTTTTTTCAGTGATATGGAATTGAGATAAGCCATGACACGCCCGCGGATAGTCTTTGGGGATGTATGGAAACTTCTTCCGGATAAGTGAAGATTTTTGTTGGCGGATATCATGAGTAGATTGGATATCAGCTTAAAAGACCATAAGTTCATATTGGATTTTAGCTTTTTCAAACTGCCGACCTTAAAAAAGAGGATTCGGCAGTTTTCATTTGCTCTGACATCTACTAAGAGAGGTTCGTTCTCAAGCAGGGCATAGGTCTCTGCAAAAAAGCCATCTTCACCAACATTACTTAAGATAGTCCTGTTTCCCCACATATCATTGCTTTCTATTGTTACACTACCGGAAAGGACAAGCCCTAAGGAGTCCGTAATATCTCCTGCACGCAGGATGAATGAATTCTTCTTATATGCTTTTTCTATAGCGAATAGTTCATTAAGAGCTTGATCTATTTCATCGGGGGTCATCCCGTTAAAGATGATGTTTTCTTTTAGTTTGTCACTATCAAAAGTCATTATCTTATCCCTCTAATTTTAAAATGTGGTTATAACAACATAATTTCATGTTGAATCATACTATACTTGCACCATGAAAACAACGAAAGGAATGGTGCAACGATGATAAGACAGATCATTCATATTGATGAGGAAAAATGTAATGGATGTGGCATTTGCGCGAATGCCTGCCATGAGGGTGCAATTGATATTGTAGATGGAAAAGCAAAACTGGTTAGAGAAAATTTTTGTGACGGCTTTGGTGACTGTCTTCCGGGATGTCCAACAGGAGCAATCACTTTCGAAGAAAGAGAAGCACCGGCTTATGACGAAGAGGCAGTAAAGAAAAGTCAGGAAATAAAGGCAAAGGAGATGGAACAGATGAATGGTATAGGAGAAGCAATGCATGAACATCATGCCGGAGGCTGTCCGGGATCAAGATTTATGAAGTTGGATCATAATAATGAACAGCAGGAAGAGCAGGCACTGGCCGCCAATGTGAAACTAGCATCAAGACTCATGCAGTGGCCCTGCCAGATAAAGCTTCTGCCGACACAGGCACCGTTCTATGACGGGGCAAAACTGCTGATTGCTGCGGACTGTACGGCATATGCCTATGCCAATATGCATGAGGATTTCATGAAAGGACATATCACATTGATTGGATGCCCGAAATTGGACGATATCGATTATTCAGAAAAATTGACGGAAATCATAGCAAACAATGATATTAAGAGCGTGACCATCGTCCGCATGGAGGTTCCATGCTGTGGCGGATTACAAAGAGCCGCAGAGAAAGCTCTTAAAGATAGTGGTAAGTTTATTCCTTGGCAGGTCGTGACCATATCTCGTAATGGAGAAATATTGATATGATGACTCAGAGGGACGGAGTTAGCGAGTCATTTTAGTGGTGATTTCAGTATTCAAGTCTCTGTAGAGGCAGAATACTGAGATTTGAAGCGTGTGAAGTACGGGAGGCGGGGCAAATATCAGTATTTTCCGATGGTGGAGAATGAAATACTGACTTGACGGGAGCTTACATACGATTGAATGCGAATAATATCAGTATTTGCAGGCTGTGGAAGCGCGAATACTGAAAAAATAGATAAACCGGAGTGATTGATAAATCGGCATTTGTATGAGACTGATAAATGAAGGGATGAAATGGAATGTTTGAAGGATTTGATTTTACAGATTTTTGGGTAGAGGATGAAGTTCATGATTGGGATGACCACATGGAACCAACTCCATCAGATAATCTCATTGAAGAACTTGAAAAAGAACTCGGATATAAACTACCTGAATCTTATATTTGGTTAATGAAAAAACATAATGGTGGCGAAACAAGAAATACAGCATTCCCAACAAAAGAGCCTACTGGTTGGGCCGACGATCATATTGCCATTCAGGGAATATATGGCATAGGTAGAGACAAAGATTGCATGATTTGTGGTGGTGTTGGAACTAAGTTTATGGTGGAAGAATGGGGCTATCCAGATATAGGTGTTGCTATTTGCGATTGTCCTTCTGCGGGGCACGAGATGGTTTTTCTAGATTATAGAGACTGTGGATCACAGGGAGAACCTAAAGTTTCTTATGTTGATCAAGAAATGGATTATAAAATCATTGTTCTTGCCAATAATTTCGAAGAATTTATCAGAGGATTAACATGTGAAGACGATTATTGGGAAGACGAAGAGTAATCGATAACTTCAAATTTGTCTATCTAATTGAATATTGAACGTTACATAGCAGTTATCGCTAATCGAGATAGCTGCTCTTTTTGTATTTTTCGAAAAAGAAAAATATTGTAAGTTTTGAAAGTGGATGATACAATGTTTTCAAAAGTGAAAAGAAATTGAAGTTTTGAAAGTGGGGCCCATATGAAGATTATTGAAAGAAAAAATTATTTGAATAGACTCATTCGATTAAAGGATACTCCGGATATAAAGATAATAACAGGATTGAGACGTTCTGGAAAATCTGAGTTGGTGCGGGCATATATGGAATGGATACGCACAAACGAAGATACAAATATAATATACGTTGATTTTGCAGATTTAAAATTCGATGATTTAAAAACATATAAGGAACTCTATAATTTCTGCGAAGGACAATACATTGATGGTAAAACAAATGTCATTGTTGTAGATGAAGTTCAAATGTGTGAAAAATTTGAGCTTGCTATCAATAGTTTATATAACAGCCGAAAATATGATATCTATATTACAGGTTCCAATGCATTTTTGTTAAGCTCAGATTTATCGACGTTATTTACTGGGAGATTTATAGAAATTCCTGTTTATCCATTTAGTTTTGCCGAATATTGTGAGTACTATGGATATGATTCTAATACAGCAAATGTATTGGATTCATATGTTATGAGTGGTGGTTTATCTGGGGCATACGTATACAGCGAAAAAGAGGATCAGGCATCATATATAAAGGATGTTTACACTACAATTATAAAACGTGATCTTGTAGACAAGTATGGTATTAAGGAAGAGGCACTTTTGGATTCTTTAACAGATTATATGATGGATAATATTTCCAATCTGACATCTGCTAGTAAGATTAGTAATGTTTTTAAGCAAAATAAGGTTGAGACGAATCATGTAACAATAGGAAATTATATGAAGTATCTCTGCAGTGCATTTATGTTCTATAAAGTAAAACGATACGACATTCGTGGAAAAAAGTATTTAGAAACATCAGATAAATACTATCTTAGCGATTTAGGATTTAGATATGCAATGCTTGGAACAAGAAATATGGATTATGGACGAGCATATGAAAATATAGTTGCCTTAGAATTACTCAGGAGGGGTTACGAGATTTATGTTGGCAAGTTGTATCAGAAGGAGATAGATTTTGTAGCTATGAAACAAAATGAGAAGCTGTATATCCAAGTATCAGATAATATTTCTGATTCAGATACATTGGAAAGAGAGCTGTCTCCACTAAGAGCGATAAAAGATGCATATCCTAAGATTTTGATAGCGAATACAAAGCATGATGACTATGACATAGAAGGAATAAAAGTATTAGATTTAACTAATTGGTTAATGAGATAAATCGGCAGTTTGTAAGGCTCTTATGTTAGAGAAAGAGCTCGATAACTTCAAATTTGTAAATTAGAAAGAAACCTAGGAGAGGGATATGCCAAAACACGCGCAGAAAAAGAAAGGGTTACTATCGTACATACTAATCGTCATCGGTGCATTGATGGCCAGCTTTTCCGTCGCACTGATTTTGCTGCCCAATGACGCCATCGACTATGGAACGGCAGGTGTGGCCATCATTATCAGCAAGCTGACGGGATTTCATCTGTCCCTATGCGTGTTGGCAGTATTTCTGCCATTTGTGATTGCGGGATACGTGGTCTTAGGCAGGAATTTTACCGTGAAGGCGGCCTTAGGATCCCTGGTGTATACGGTTGGACTTGCCTTTTTTGAAAAAATCCCATTTGAATTGAATACGGAACATTTCCTGGCGGTGGCCTTCGGCGGAGCAATCCTTGGTGCCGGCCTGTC
>JAEEGI010004751.1_pt1 | contig 31586 bp, 36 predicted proteins | sample 8958751 | NCBI WGS metagenome assembly JAEEGI01 (sample SAMN16246545, study PRJNA631951) | gut metagenome | biome: gut microbiome; feature: rumen; material: KS-attached | host: Bos | place: Iran: Karaj | collected 2018-10 | reverse complement strand
TTTCTATTCATATATACTTGTTCTAAATAAAATGATATCTTTGATACTTCATCATAATTATTAGCAAAGAATCTAATATCTTTATTATCACTCCATGTATGAGGCAATATTCTTACATCATCCCATATTTGATCTTCTTCACCATCTAACATAAATACTAATTTTAAATCATTATATGCATGATATGTTGCAAGTTGCAAGATAATACTTTTAAGCATATCTTTTCTATAATTATCTTGACCAATTAACACTAATTTATTTCTTTCTGTTAAGTCAATTGTAACAGGTGCATTTTCAATATCATTAGATGTTTCAGTAAGACTTTTTAACTTCTCTTTAAGATTATCTTCAATCATTGAGAAATCTTCTTTAGAATAGTTTAATTTAGCCTTTAAAGGTATTGTACCAATACCAAGTCTAACATTTAAGAAATCATCACTAATAATCTTTCTCTCCCATAGTTTTCTTCTATTAAAAATTGTATTTTGTAACATTTTGGGTTCTGGATAATTCTCTATTAATACTTGATATTGATTTCTTTTTAAATCTTCAATTAATTCTTTCTTTTCATCAATATATTTACTATATTTATCTTGTCTTTCTTGTTCTTTTCTCTTTTGTTTCTTTTTGCTCCACCTACGCATTAATGATGGCCAAAGAAGAGTTGATGCAATCATTGCTGCTGCAATTATTAAAGCAGGTAATGTACTCATCAATGAAGACTTTCCTTGAGTAATATTAATAATTGATGTTGATACACTTACTGCAGATGTCATAGTCATTGTAAGCATAGGACCAATTGTATAAATAATTGGGGTATCGTCTTCTTCCATCTTTGCTGGTGGACTATCAACATTTATTACCTCTTCATTTATTGTTGTAGTGAATCTAGGTTGTCTAGAATAATACTCATCCTCTCTATATAGTTGAGCATTATCATCCTCTTCAGTTTTCAATAACTCTTTATCATATACTGGAGCATATACTTCTTTAACACTATCAGAATTTATTTTTCTATTTCCAAATGGATCATTGATTATTAATCTGTTGTTTAATGAAATCATAGTAAATCCACCAATGAATACCTTATCCCCATTTTCTAATTTTTTAAGATTTACTCTTTCATTATTAACATATATTCCATAATTATTATCTACTGCCTTAATTATTAATCCTTCATTATTCTTAATTAATATTGCATGATTATCACTTATTATTGGACTTGATAAATTAATAATTTGTTCCGGATTCTTTCCAATACTATATTCACCATCATATACTTCATAATATTTAAATGTTTTATCATTATCGTTTTGAATAAACAACAAAGCATAATATGAACTATCTTTTTCTTCAATTTTTAAATAGTAAAAAGAATTAATAGATAATACAACTTGATTTAAAATATTACCATTAATTTCAATCTTGCATATATCATTACTTGTTAAAGTCCAAGAATTATTATTATTATCAATTGCAATTAATTCTCTTTCATTTCCATTTGAATCATAATCATTTAACCAATATTTAGTTATGTTTTCATTTGGAAATGGATATTTAAATATCTTTTTTGGTTTAATCAATAATATTTGCATTATTTATCAACCCCTTCCCTTATTTATTCTTCTTCCTCTTTATAATTCCTATATTTCTTTTCTACTTCTAATTTTCTTTCATAAAGCTGTTCTAATGTTTTCGATAAATTATGAGTATTATCTCTTCTTAAAGCCTCTAAATCTCTATTGCTATTAGATTTTCTAACTGATGCATCTAACAAATCTATACATCTTTCTATACTTTTGCTTAATTTAATAAAACTCTCCCTTGTATCTTCTATTTGCTCAAGTTCTTTTTTCTTTCTTTCAACAATAACCTCATCTAGAACTCTATTATCAGCTTTTTTACTATCTATATTATTATCCATAATACACCTATTTTTCTATCATAACTTATTATAACATGGATTTATTTATATATAAAGATTAATTTAACAAAAAAACCATTATTTTAATGGTTTTTTATTTGCTATTAAACTATTAATTAACTTATGAGTTATTAACTATTCTATTTTTAAACATCATCGGCAATTGAACTAGAAGTTGTCGCATCATTATTACTAACTTGTGCATTGCCGAAAGGATTTTGTCTAGCTATTTCCTCTCGAATTTTTGCCTCTGATTGATTTTTTAATCTATCAAGAGCACTTAATGTATCTGCAATAAATTCTCTTGGATTTCCACCATTACTATTTACATGATCCCCATCAGATGCTGTCTCACTTGCTTCTTGAGTTGAAGACGTTTCTCCTGCTGGTATAGTAGTTGTGTAACTATTTCCATAATTATCATCTACTGTTACCTCTACGGTTTCCTCTGATTGAGGTGATGATGTTTCACTTGATGTACTTCCTTCTTGAGTTTCATCAGATGTTGGTTCATCTACTGATGAAGTATCATCCTTATTTTCTTCTTCCTTAGATTCGTCACTTGTTTCACTACTTGTCTCAGACTCAGATGATGTTTCTCCTTCTTGATTCTCATCAGATGTTGGTTCATCTACTGATGAAGTATCATCCTCATTTTCATATTCACTAGATTCATCACTTGTTTCAGACTCAGTTGATGTTTCTCCTTCTTGACTAGTTCCTTCTCCAGTACCACCGTCTGTTCCGGGTTTAATAAGTGTCACTCCTTCACTTTCTAAGAATGATTCTAATAATTTAATTCTTCCGTCTGTTGCATCACCCAATGCACCCGCACACGATGCGTCCTCTTTACTTATTTCATCAATTTTTTCTTCAATAGCATCTAATATGGATTGAACGTTTCCTAGCACAGCTTCATAAACCCTAGCTTGTGCCTTGCTTTTAGTATATTCCTCGCTGTCTGTCAATCCTTCTTCTTCCATTTTCTTGCACTTTGCTTTTTGAGCATTTAGTTTTCTTGTAGCATCATCTAATGCTTCCCTAATTTCATCAATTTTTTCATCACTTATTGAGCCTTCAATTCCTAATGATCCAAATAATCCTATCATTTTCTTGTTTAAATCATTCACTTTTTCAATACATAGGTTTAAAACGTTCGAATAATATTCAAAGGCATCTTCATACATAATTAATCTATTTTTTATAATTGCTAAAGCATTTCCTCTAAGGCGTTTATTTGCTTCACCATTAAAACTACTTAACGAGCCTTTAATTTCATCTACTTGGTTTTTCAATTCTTGCAAATTAGCAGTAATAATCGTATTAACATCTGAATAATCTTTTACTACGTACAATCTTCCCATTATGCTTCCTCCTCTGTATCATTTGCATCATTAGTGCTTGCTTTATATGTTTCTACAGTTTCTTGTTCTATACGTCTATTAAATCCAGCATATTGTTCATCTAATGATGGTACTTCTTCGGAACCATATTGTTCATTACCAGAATCTTCAATTTTATTTTCATAGTACTTCTTAGCACCATATAATCCTGCTGCTGCTGCTCCAGCAACTCCTAGACCAATACCAATCTTACCTAAATTGCTCATTCCTTTCTTTGATGTTTCTTGTGTATCATATGTTGCTGTTTCAATTGTATCAGGTTCATATGTAGGCCAAGGATTTACTTCGTAATCAATTGTTTCATCTGGTATTGCCTCAACTATTCCTGGCTCATCAACCGGAGTTTCAATAGTAAACGAAGGACTTGGCTCTTGAATATGTTCTGGAGTAGGTTTTCTTGGCGGTGTACTGATTGGAGTTGTTTGATCAACTGGACCAGTAGGTTCTGCTGGTGTAGATGGTTGGGTTGGCGGTTCTGGCTCCGTTGGAGCTGTTGGTTCTGGCTCTGTTGGAGCTGTTGGTTCTGGCTCTGTTGGAGCTGTTGGTTCTGGCTCTGTTGGAGCTGTTGGTTCTGGCCCTGTTGGAGCTGTTGGTTCTGGCTTTGTTGGAGCTGTTGGTTCTGGCTTTGTTGGAGCTGTTGGTTCTGGATTCATCTCCGCTATACCAGCTTCAAATCCAGTACGATATAAACTAGTACTCTCTGCCCATGCCGTTTCAAGACCCGCACACATCGTACTAGCTTCTTCTGCTAATAATGTATCTAAATCTTTATACATGTCACGTGCTTCTTTTATTTTTAAAATATCTTTTTTTAATTGCTCATTTAATTTTTGCCCTATTTCATTAGTTCTTGCATTTAATGTGGTCTCATTTCCTAGCAATTGTGATGTACTTTCATAGGAAGGGGTATATTCAACTATTTCAAGGCTTTCAACTAAACCACTTATAGTTTCTAATTCATCAAGTAAAGTAATATCAACCTCAACTGTCACCATTCCATCCAAATAATCTAAGGCATATCTATACTCACTTGCTTTGTCTTCTGGTATATTTTCTGGATGTGACATTGCGTTTTGGAGTTCTGTAAGACTATATGTTTTCCATGTGTGTCCACCATTTTCATTTTTAATTGGTATAGAAAAACTTAAATTAGCTTTATACGTGGTATCTCCAACTTGATATTCATTCTTAACATCTTCAAGTCCAATAGTTCCATCGAAATATTTAGTTAATCCCGAATATAAGCCAACTTGTGTCATTGCTCCATGCCTTAGTGATGTTGATATTATTACTGTATCAAGTCCTTCATCTGCTACTTTTGAAATAAATCCTGAGTAACCACTAGGATTTGTAAGATAACCTCCTAATCTGTCATTTGGAATAATAGTTACTAATCTACTGTCATTTTCCTTCATTAATTCAACAACGTCATCATAAGGAACATATCTAGCACCAAATGGATCATACATTATTAATGTTTTTCGAGTTTCATTCGCAGGATCTCCATTTTTTAATAAATAATAAAATTGGTCTACTGATTGACCACCACCAAGGCTAAATCCTCCAACATTATCTATTGTTATGTCTATTCCTTGTTCTTTAAAGTACCCTAATAAAGCCGCAATTGCTTCATTGCCACCATCAATATAGTTTTTTGCTGTTCCAGATGACATGAATGCTATAAATGCATTGTTAGAGCTTACATCTCCTGAATATAAACTTTCAACTTGTTTGTATTCATCATCAAATTCTCCAGAGCCCGGAAAATGTAATGTAGCTCCTATACTGCCTTCTGTATTTTCTGGAAAATACACGTATATAGTATAACCTCCTACTTTATAGGCATGTCCTCCTAATCCTTCACCCTTGTCTACTACTTCCATAATATCATCGTCCTTTATTCTATTAAATTATATCATATGTTTTAACAATAAAAAAGAATAATATTACAATAAAAAAAGAATGATACTAATCATTCTAATTTTTTTGTTTATTAAGCATCTAAATTTCCAGCTTCTTCTGCAAGTTTTGACTCTGTTGATTCTGTACTTGCTGAAGCTTTTTCATATTCTGCTGCAAATTGTAATACTAATCTTTCAAATTCACTAAATTTACTTTGTAATTTTGTAAATCTTGATTGAAGTGATTCGCTAGCTTCACCAACAAATGCATCTTGTCCACCAACTCTATTCATTGTATTTTCAAATTCAGAAAATATATTTTTCATTTTTGGTAAACATTCTTCTTTAATTACAGCTACGCCTTCTCTAACTTCAGAATATTTAATACTTGTACTATTATTCATATATCCTCCTTTTATACATCCATATTATCGATGATTCTATTTTCATTTGCATTGACACTATTTGACGCATGTAATAAATAATTACCATAATCTCTTATTGCTTTTGTCATAGCATCTAGATCACCACGATATTTTTCTATTTCACCTGCAATTGTTCTTGATGCAGCTGAAACATAACTACTTGCTGATAATTGATGTACTGTATTGTACAACTTTTCAACATTTGTATTGAATTCACTAGCTTGTGATACTAATTTATCCCCTTCTTGTCTTAAAAGAATTGGATCTGCTAAAAATAAACTGGCCATATATATTCCTTCCTTTCACCTTATTATTTTCTAGTTTCATTATATCCTATATTTTTTTCTAAGTAAATAAGTGTTTACACAACTTTACACTAATCTATAACTTTAATTGATTCAATTATTGGTTGATTTTCTTTTAATACAGTTCCATTATTATCTTCAACAATAGTATTCTTTGCTATGTTATCTACTATATCCATGCCTTCAGTAACACGACCGAATGCTGCATATGCTCCATCTAAGCTACTATTATCTTGATGCATTATAAAAAATTGACAGGAAGCACTATCTGGATCCTTTGCTCTAGCCATTGATATTACCCCTCTTTCATGTTTAATTGGATTATCAACGCCATTTTGAGAAAATTCTCCTTTTATTCTTGTTTTAGAGTTTCCTGAAGTATCATATGTTGGCGATCCACCTTGAATCATAAATCCATCAATGACTCTGTGAAAAGATAATCCGTCATAGAATCCTTCTTTAGCTAGTTTTATAAAATTTGCTACAGTAATTGGAGCAGTACTTTCATCAAGTTCCAATTTTATTGTACCCATATCTTTAACATTTATTTCAACATGTCGATAATTATTTGATTCACATCCTGTTAAAAATAATAAACATATAATTAATACTAATATTTTTTTCATTTTCAAACCTCCCCTCTATTATAAAAAACTGCATTACTGCAGTCATTTTATTATACGCAAGTATATCCTCCATCAATTGGAAGTATTGCTCCTGTTACATAGCTTGCTTCATCACTGGCTAAAAATATTGCTCCAGCATTTAATTCTCCAGCATGACCATATCGTTGCATTGGAACAGTACCTTTCATATAAGCAGTAAATTCTTCAGTATCTAGCACTGCTTTAGTTAGTTCTGTTTCAAAATATCCAGGACATATTGCATTACAAGTAATATTATATTTAGCAAGTTCTGCTGCTACTGCACGAGTAAAGTTAACAACTCCACCTTTAGATGAATGATAGGCAATAGTACCCATAGCAGTATTTCCAACCAAACCATACATTGATGCAATATTAATAATTCTTCCATAATTATTCTTTTTCATAATATTACCAAATGCCCTGGTCATTTTAAAGACGCTAGTTTGATCAGTTGCAATAGTAAAATCCCATTCATCATCTGTCATTTCTAGTACACCAGCATCTTTAGATGAACCAGCACAATTAACTAAAATATCAACTTTGCCAAATTCTTTTTCAGCTAACTTAGCAGCATTCTCTATATCTTCTGTACTAGTTACATCACATTTAATAGGTAATACTCTTACACCTTTTTTTTCTAATTCAGTCTTTAATTCTTCTAGCCTTTCTATTCTTCTTGCAAGTACTACTAAATCAGCTCCTTGATTAGCAAATGCTTCACTCATTTGTCTTCCAAGTCCTGAAGATGCTCCTGTAATAACTGCTACTCTACCCTTTAAATTAAACATATCTTATTCACTCTTCCTTCCATTTATATATTTAATTGCTTCTGTCGCAGCAACGGCTCCATCGCCTGCTGCAGTAACAAGTTGTCTTAATAATTTAGTTCTCGTATCTCCTGCTACATAAATGCCTTCCACATTTGTATGACAATCCTCTCCCGCTATAATATAACCTTTTTCATCAATATCAACTAATTCAGCAAAATTATTATTTTCCGGTACTTGACCAATAGATACAAATAATCCACTAACATTTATATTTCTTATATTATTATCTTTATCGGTTACTTCGATAGATTCTAGTTTTTCTTCTCCATTTAATTTTGTCACATTACTATTAAACACAATTTCTATATTATTTATTGTTTTAATCTTTTCAACATAAGCCGTTTCTCCACTAAAAGTATCCCTTCTATGAATTAAATATACTTTATTAACTATATCTGCTAAATAGATTGCTTCTTCTAAGGCAGCATTACCACCACCTACTACTGCTACATCCTTGCCTTTAAAGAATGTTCCATCACAGGTAGCACAATAAGATACACCTTTTCCGATTAATTCTTTTTCTCTTTCTACTCCTAGTTTCCTATTACTTGATCCAGTTGCTAAGATAATAGTATAGGCTTTATAAGTATTATCAGAAGTTATAACTTCTTTATAATCTCCATTATCTTTTATATCAATTACTTTCTCAAATAATATTTCTGCTCCCAAATTTTGAGCTTGAGTTAATAGTTTTGTTGAATATGTATATCCATCTATATGTTCATATCCTGGATAATTTTCAATATCAAGAGTATTTATAATTTGTCCACCATATGAATTAGCTTCAAATACCAAAACTTTTTTAAGTGCTCTTCTTCCATATATCGCTGCAGTTAATCCTGCAGTACCAGCACCTATTATAATTATATCGTACATCATTCACCAACAAATCTTTCTATTTCTTCTTTTGATTTAAACCCTACTGTTCTATTTATTTCTACTCCTTTATCAAATAATACCAAACAAGGAATAGACATAACACCATATTCTCTAGCAAGGTCTTCTTCATTATCTACATTTACTGAAACTACTTTGATAATATCTAGTTCTTCTAGTATTGGCTTAATCATCTGACATGGTCCACACCAATCGGCATTAAAATCCACTAAAACTCTGTCTTTAAAATCTAATACTTCACTTTTAAAAGTATCGGAATTAATTTCTATTACACCCATATCTAACCATCTCCTTATATTAGATTTTACACCATATTGAAAAAACTTGCAATTAATTAAATGCAAGTTCAACGTTTAAATCATCATCAACTACTGCTATATACAAATAAATAAAACCAGATATCGAAATAAACAAAGATGCTAAAAAAGATAATGTGACTAATCTTTTCTTTTTTTCGCTATCACCTGGCCTTAAGTTGTTTAAGTCATCAACCGAATTCTTTAAAAAATAAACGTAAACAACTATTAATATAGAGAATATTGTTATCAATACTTTTCTATATTTATCTTTACTAATGATATTGTTTGTTAAATAGTAATTTCTCTCTAAATGATTAGAATAATAACTCATAATAATAATTAATAAATATATCATCCATATAAAATCTTCAATATTTATTTCTGCAAGTTTAATATTTATATCTTTACTATTCATAATTAATTATATGAAAAAAGATAGTTTAATAAACTATCTTATATTCTTGAATAAAACCATTGATATAGTCCTGGATATCCTGGAGGGTTCATTGTATGGGTGTTAAAGCTACTTAATGGTGTAGATTTACCTGATCCATACCATCCATCACTAGCAAGCCCATAATGAAGATGAGCACCAGTGGTACATCTATCATATCCACCATATTTTGATGCTGTTGATTTACCTCCACCAGAATATGCCACTATTTGATTAACATTTACTTTATCTCCAACTTTTATACCGGGTGCAAAACTCTTTAAATGCATAAATACCGTTGTATATTGTTTTCCTTTAACAGTAACCCAAATATATAACATATTTCCACCACAAGTAGATTTTTCTACTATTGCCCCGACAATACCATTAGCAGTAGGATATACTGGTGTTCCCTCTTGTACACCTATATCTATTCCTTTATGATAAGTACTTGCTCCTACAGTTGGAGCATTTCTTTTACCATATAGGGAAGTAATTCTTCCTTTAGATACTGGTTTTATCCATCCAGCATTATCGTTAACATTTAAACATTCAGATAATAATTGATTATCTTTACACCCAAATCCTTCATAATACTTTATTAAGGATTGCATATTTTTAATTTCATCTTGAATAGTAACTGCTCCTTCTTCAAGTTCAGCAAGTTGCTCTCCAAGCGCTTCATTAGCATTCTCTAAATCAACTATTTTTTTGTCTAATTTTGCTTGATAGGAAACTAATTGCTTATTCATTTTTTCATTATTTTTTACAAGTGTTTCCATCTCATCTAACTTTTGCTTATTAGATTCAGTAATTATATTAACTGCATCCATTCTCATAATTAATTCGGTAACAGATGTAGAACCAGTTAAATAATTTAAATAAACGTTCTCACTATTACCCTTTTGATAAAACACAAGTAATTCTTCTATTTGTTTTTTTAATTCCTCAATTTCTTCTTTTGTTCTTTCAATCTTGTTTTCAGTCTCAGAAACTTTTATTTTAGCATTATATAATTCATCTTCAGCATTTGCTTTATTTCTCTTATTTTGTGCAATTTGATTCTTTGTTTGATTTTTCTTATTATTTTGGGCCGCTTGTTTAGCTTGTAAGTCTTTCAATGTTTGCCTTAGGCTTCCCATTGTTTCATTACCTTTTAGAGTAGTTGCAGCATCGACATACAAAAGAGATTCATAACTCATGAATATTACTAAAAATAATACTTGTAATACATTTAATAATCTCTTATTTATCATATTTTCAAATACTTTCTAACTGCATTTAAACTTCCAAGCATACCAATTACTGCTCCAAGTGCTACAACTAGTAAAGAGGAATAGAAGATAAATGGAGTTGGCTCAATTAATCTTAAAATATCTGTTAGGATATGACCATCTAATTTTTCATAGGCGATTATATACCCATATATTGTAACAATAACAGGTATTAAAGATCCAATTACTCCAATTAAGAATCCTTCAATCACAAATGGCATTTTAATAGCAATATTACTTGCTCCAACTAAACGCATTATTTCTATTTCACTTCTTCTTGAATATATTGTTAATTTAATTGTGTTAGTAATTAAGAAAGCGGTAACAAAGATTAGTGCAATCATGATAACAAGTGTTGCTTTTTCAACAATATCAAATACAGATACAATTGTATCAATTGCACTTTCTCCATAATTAGCAGTATCAACCTTTTCTATTTTCTTAATTGATTCAGTAGTAACAGCTAAATTCTTAGCATCTTTAACTGTTACAGTAAATGAATCAAGTAAAGGGTTATCTTCATAATTCTCGAATACTGTTCCAAATGAAGAATTATATTGGCTCATTTCTAATTTCCATTCATCTTTACTCTTATAACTTACTGTTGCTACTTCATCCATCTCTTCAATAGCAGCTTTAATTCTTGTTACATCTTCTTCTGTACTACTCTTCTCTAGATATACTATTATTGTTAATTCTTTTTCTAAATTCTTAGTAGTATTATTAATATTACCTGCAATTACTAAAGTAATAGATACAACAAGTAACGTAATAGTGGCACATAGTATTGATGCCATACTTAAACTAAAATTACGAAATACGCTTTTAAAAGCGTCCCTAAAACTTCTTCCAATTATCCTAAACGCTTTCATGTTGCTTGTAACTTCCTTTCATTTTATCGCTAGTTAAAACACCATGCTCTATTGAAATAACTCTTTTCTTCATTCTATTAACAATTTCTTTATCATGAGTAGCCATTATTACGGTAGTATTAAATTCTTTGTTAATATTATCTATTACATCCATTATTTCCTTACTAGTTTCTGGATCTAAATTACCAGTTGGTTCATCACATATTAATAACTTTGGTTCATTAACTATTGCTCTTGCAATACATACTCTTTGTTGCTCTCCTCCAGATAATTGATGAGGAAAACTTCTCGCCTTTTCCTTTAATCCAACTATTTCAATTGCCTTTAATACTTTTGGCCTAATTTCGCTAGATTTCATACCTAAACATTCTAATGCAAATGCTACATTTTCATAGACAGTTAATTTAGGTAATAATTTAAAATCTTGGAATACAACTCCAATTTTTCTTCTTAATTTAAACACTTTTCTATTTCTTAATTTAGCTACATTTACTCCTCCAACTATAACGCTTCCCTTAGTTGGCTTTTCTTCACGATAAAGCATTTTAATAAATGTGGATTTACCACTAGCAGTATGGCCAATTACAAATACGAATTCGCCTTTATCTATAACTACAGAAATATCTGCTAAAGCAGTTACTCCTGTCGAATATGTCTTATTTACGTTTTTAAATTCAATAAACTTCATATTACCCTACTCCATATATCACATTATATCAAAAAAAACACCATTAATAAATGGTAAGTTTTACTAATAGTGTCTATTCCTGTCCATTATATAAATGGTATATTTGATTTCTTAACTCCGCCTTGTACTTCATAACAATCGCTTATTACAAAGAAAGCATCAGAATCAATTTTCAATATTTGACTTTTAAAATGACCAACATCCATATTTCTAATAACACACATTATCATTGAGCCTTTTTCGTGGGAATACCCTCCAATTGTTGGAAATATTGTATATCCAGCATTAAATTCTTTAGTTATTATCTTCTTAACCTTTTCTGTTTCCCTAGTATATATCATAAACTTCTTACTATCTGATATACCACTAGATATTTTATCAACTAAAACTGAGCCAATTACTAATATAATTGTGGCATAAGTAGCTGAATCAATACCAAATACAAAGGCCCCCAAAAATATAACCAATATATTAAATATTAATACTCCTTTTCCTTCAGTAATGTGAAAATATTTGCACATTAATTTGACAATAACGTCACTTCCACCAGTTGAATAACCAACGCGATATACTAGTCCATTACTAAATCCATATAATAAACCTGCGCAAACAACTGTAACAAGTATTTCTTTAAATGTTAAATATTCAATTAAAAAGTTTGCTAGTGGATAAGTAAATGTAATAAATAAAGGGTATAATAAGGAACCAATTAATGTTCTTTTAGTTTCTTCTTTTCCAAGGAATATATAACAAACCCCCAATAATCCAATTGAAACAATATATATGAACAACTGACCATTAAATCCAGTTACAGTTTGAACAACAATTGCAAGGCCAGAAACTCCTCCAACAACTAAATTATTAGGGACAAAAAATAAGTTATAGCATAGTGCTAAACAGAACACACTAAAAACAAAACCAATACCGGTAAAAATTATTTTAAGATTTTCTGTACCCTCACTATTTTTTCCCTTTTTCATTTTTCTCATCCTAGATAAATTATACAAAAATATTTATTTAGATGCAATAATTAATATTTAAAACATACAATTTATAAAGAGGTGTTTTATGAACGGAGAATATTATCAAAATCCAATATTTCCTAATAATGATACGTTAGTTGAAAAAGAAAATACTAACATAATAGGTGTTAATATATTAGAAATAAATAAAGGTAAAAGGATAAATATATATACAACATTTGATAAAACAATATCAGGAATATTAGAATATTATAAAGATAACTATTTAATAATTAGTAATCCAGAATCTGGTAATAATAATCTAATACCTGATAAATACATTTATTATATAGAATTTATAGAGAAAATTAATTATTAATTAGTTTATATATAGTTACATAAACATCATTATTGGGCGTATACTCTATTTTATTAACATAGTGTTTTCATTTACTCCTTCACTTATATATATTAAACAAAAATTCTTGATTTTCTTTTTTTAATTATATTTTTATAAATTATTTAATTGAAAGAACAATATAATTATTGTAAAATTATAATAGTGGATGTGATAGATTGAAGAAGAGTGGATTTCTTGAAGGTGCTTTTATTGCAACACTAGCAATATTTTTTACTAAGTTTTTAGGAATAATATATGTTATACCTTTTTATAGTATTGTTGGTACAAAAGGAGGAGCGTTATATGGATATGCATATAACATATATAATCTATTCCTAATTATTTCTAGTGCAGGAATTCCCCTTGCTATCAGTAAATTAACAAGTGAATATAATACTTTAGGTAAGCTAAAAGAAAAAGAATATATGTTTAATGCAACAAGAAAGATTATATTACTATTTTCTATTATATCTTTTTTAATTTGTTTCTTATTTGCACCACTTATTGCTAAATTAATAATTGGAAATATAACTGGTGGTAATACAATTACTGATATATCATTTGTTATTAGATGTGTTTCATTTGCTATTTTAGTAGTACCCATTCTTTCAATTAGCAGAGGTTACTTACAAGGACATGGATATATTATTCCATCATCATTAAGTCAAGTAATCGAGCAAATAGTAAGAATAGCAGTTATCCTTGGAGGAAGTTATTTAATTCTTAATGTATTACATTTAGATTTAAGAACAGCGATTGGAGTAGCAGTTTTTGGCGCATGTGCTGGTGCTATCGCAGCATACATATATTTAATTAATAAACTATTAAAAGTTGAAAAACCAAGCAAAAATAAAGAAAATTTAAGAAAAGAGGAAAAAACAATTATTATTAAAAAGATAATTGCATATTCTATACCATTTATTATTACTAATATTGCTTTTTCCCTATATAATTCAACTGATATGATTTTGCTTATAAGAGGATTACATATTTTAAATTTTAATACTACAGACATTGAAACAATATCTAGTATATTTACTACTTGGGGTAGTAAATTAAATACTATCATTACTAGTATTGCTACTGGACTAGCAATTAGTTTAGTACCAAGTATATCAAGTAGTAATGCTAGAGGAGATTATGAAGATATCAATAATAAATTTAATAAGACTATTCAAATATTCTTATATGTAGCTTTACCACTAGCTATATTTATGAGTATATTTTCTAGACAAATATGGCAAATATTTTATGGAGAAAGTTATTACGGACCAATAATATTTAGATATTCTATATTACTAGCTGGTATTGATGCCTTATATATTATGATATGCAACGGATTACAGGGATTAAATAAATCTAAACTAATATATATATCTGTTGGTATGGGATTACTTATTAATTTAATATTAGATATACCTTTAATGCTATTATTTAATAGATTAAATATTTATCCATATTATGGTGCAATTACTGCTACCTTAATTGGATATGCAATATCTTTAATAATACCTTTAGTAACATTAAAAAGGAAATATCATATGAATTATAAAAACACATTATCTAAGATACCTAAACTATTTTTATCTTATGTTATTATGATTATTATATGTCTATTCCTGAGTCATGTAATAAGCATTATAAGCAGAAGAATGCTATTAATAATATTACTTGCAGTAATTGGATTGACATTATTAATATTGTATTATTTAATTAATATGAAAGAAATAAATGAGCTAACAAATAATAAGATTAATAAATTATTTAATAGAAAGAAGAAGGATTAGATATGAAATTAGTTATAATATTATTAATTATTGCAATTATATCAATTGTTGTATTAATTACATTTATTAGTTTAAATAAATTGAAGAAATATAATGAAAGAATTCTCATAGCAGAAAAAAATATAGATAGTAATCTAGAAGTTAAATTAAATTCAATTATTACCATTAATAATGAACTTAAAAAAGGTAATGATGAAAAAGATTATTTAAAAGAATATATTCAAATAAAAGATTCATTAATTACCAATATAGAGAAAGATATAAAACTAGATGAAGCAGAAAAACTAATTAATAAATTGTTAATAGACAATACTAAATTAAGTTCAAGTAATAAAATAAAGAAACAATTAGTAGAACTTAGAAAAACAAACGAAAAAATTGTGTCATCTAAAAATATGTATAATAAAAATGCTTTATTAAATAATAATTTAATAAAAACATTTCCAACTAATATTATTGCTAAAATATTTAAATATAAAATAATTAGTTATTATAATAATAAAACCGATGATAAAGACAACTTTTAAAGTTGCCAATCAATCGGTTTTCTTTTATTCCTAATTAGAAATTCATTAGTTTTAGAAAATGGTTTTGATCCAAAGAATCCACTAGATGCCGAAAATGGAGACGGATGAGGACTCGTTATTACTAGATGTTTTTTATTAGTAATATATTTTTTCTTTTCCTTAGCAAAATTACCCCATAATATAAATACTGTGGGTTCTTCCTTCTCATTTAAAGCCGCAATTATATAATTAGTTAAATTTTCCCATCCAAGATTGCGATGAGATGCCGGTTTATCTTTCTCAACAGTTAATACTGCATTTAAAAGCAATACACCTTCTTTTGCCCACTTAGTTAAATCACCATCTTTTGATGGCTTTATTCCCAAATCACTTTCTAACTCTTTATAAATATTTTGTAGTGATGGAGGCAATTTGATCCCTTTTTGAACACTAAAAGATAAACCATGAGCTTCACCTTCACCATGATAGGGATCTTGACCAACAATTACAACTTTTGTATTTTTATAACTTGTTAATTTTAAAGCGTTAAATATGTAATCCTTTGGTGGATATATGATTCCATTCTTATATTTATCATCAATTAAATATAAAAACTTTTTAAAACCAGTACTATTTTCAACAACCTTTAGTACTTCATCCCAATCGTTGCCAATCATTTGCCTTCCTCTTTTCTAAGTCTTAATGATTTATAAGCAAAATATATTTGAATAGATACAAATACAAAAGCAATTAGAAATGCCATTCTTAAATCAAGAGTTATTGCAAATCCACATAGGTAGGTACCAATTGCCCTAGAGAAGAAACCAACCATTTCCCTTAGATTACAAAATGCTAATTGCAAATCACCATCAAATCTATTAATATATGGCGCATCAGTTACATGAGAATATGATTCAGAAAGCACTCTTGTATATATAATTGCAATTAATATTACTACTTTATGAGTAAATAAAACTACTAATAAGTATGTTATCATTCTACCTATAAGCTTAATACCTATATTAATATAATCATTTTTTAATGTTAGTTTAGATAGTATTATAATACCTATTATTGATGCTAGTATACCTAATCCGAGTAATAAGTATGATGCAGTACTTGGTTCAATACTAAGATTAGTAACAAGTAATGTTAATACCAAACTATTAATAGTATAAAAGGAAATATTACCAGTAAAAATATACAATAAATAATTCTTAGTTATTTTATCCTTTTTTGCAATACTTACTATTTTATCTAAAGCATCACTATCTTCTTTATTATCCTTCTTTAAATATTTATTAACATCTACACATCTCAGTATAATATAAGCAATTAACAAAGATATTGCAGCCATTAATAAATAGAAATTATATGATATTTCTATAAACCAAATACTCTTACCTAATAAGAATGCTGTTAGTATAGCACCAATATAATAGAATAAAGAATATATTAGTCCCTTTTTTGCAAAAGTCTTATCGCTTTTCTCTACTATAGATATTAATGGATATACAGATATTGCTAATTCAACATCTATTACATAATCTAACATTATTAATAATTTTATTAAAAACTTTTCTCCGCTAGTATCTAATAAGAATAGTAATAGTATTAATAGAACCTTAGAGTACATAAGTATTGATAAAAATCTTCTTAAGTACTTTGCTTTTAATATATTAGAGCATATGAAAATAGTTGATACAGTAAGCAGAGCACATATACTATATACTAAACTGATACTATTAATACTAAGTTCATTTGTACCCATCCATAATTCTTGGAAATTATATAACATTCCCGAAGATAATGAATAGAAAGCAAACATTACCAGTAATTTTTTCGCATCTTTATTCATGCTCTTGACCCTTTTCTAGAATTTTCTTCAATATATCTCTTATAGTAATCTTCTACTTCCTTAGAATAATCTTCTCCTACTTCAATAGTTTGTCTTCCAATAATTCCTCTATAATTTGGATCATCGCTAGTACTTTTTTTAATAAAAACACCCATAATCAAAGCCATATTAGATCCCATTGGCTTAAAAACTATTCTAATTTGATCATCCTTTATTTCACTATATCCGTGAAGTGATCTTAAAGGTTTTAAATTACTTCTCTTACCTTTTTTAAAATCATTCATTAACTTACCTATTTTCTCTAGGCTTTCTTCTCTTACATCCATTAAATCTCTGATAAACCAACATTTTTCTGGCACATCAGAATTAGTAGCATAATCTACTCTTATTGTATATTCTTCTGATTCCTCTACTATCTCCTCAGCTGATTCTTCTATTTCTCTTTTCTTTAATTCATCTAGGGCATTTCTAGCTACCATATATCTAAAATAATAACTATTATATTCTTCCTTTACCATACCGATAACTTCATTATCAAAATAGAAATATATACTTTTTAAAGTATCTATTATATCGTATATTTTTTCTTGATAATATTGCATTATTTTTTTATAAACATATTCCATTGATTCATGATTATAGAATGTAATTCCATCTAATACATTTTCACATAATTCAAAAGGAGTATTATTAAATGTTTCAACAAAATTATTACAGAATTCATCTAATGTTGGATTATCTCTGACTGGTAAATCAATTTGTTCAAATCCTTGATTTAATAAATTAATAATATAGTATAATTCTCTATAATTAATTCTTCTATCTTCCATTGATTTTAGTTTAGCATTATGTATTTTTATTCTTTCTAAAATAATAATAATATACCTAGGTTCAACCTTTTCTCTATCTAATCTTTCCTTTACATAATTTAACTGTTCATCAGTAATTACTTGTCCATATTTCAATGATGATATTATTCTTTTAGTAGTTATTTCATCATCGATACTTAGTACATGACTTCTTATTTCTTTTGCCCTATCTAATTCTAATCCACAATCAATTTTAAATTTCAACGCTAATCTAGATAATTTCTTAACGTAATCTTCTTTCTTGACCTCATCAATTGCATATCTCCACCCATATATCAATTTAAGAATATCAAATGATTTAATTGTGTCCTTATCATATAAACAATCAAGTATAATACTTATTTGTAATAAATTATTGAATATATTATCTATATCATCAACAGTAAATAAATCTAATAGTTCACTATATAAATCAATATAAGTATCTATATAACTTGCTTTCTTCTTTAATTCATTATTCATTTTAATATCAAGAAATAATATTGATTTTAAATCATTTAAACTATTCATATTATCACCATCATAGTTAATTATAACATAATAAAAAGCATATCGCTACTTATGATATGCTTCATTATTATTAATTTTTAAACTTCTATATATTTGCTCTAGTAAGATACCCCTAAATAAACCATGAGGGAAGGTAAATGTCGAGAAACTAATCTTCTCTTTGCACATCTTAATAACGTTTTCATCTAGTCCATTTGATCCACCAATAACAAATGTTACTACACTATTATAATTAAACAAATTATCTAAATGATTAGCAAAGTCAACACTATCATATGATTTTCCATCTATACATAATGCAATATTATATTCTTTTTGATTAAATACTTTTAATAAAGAATTAGTTTCTTTTTTAATGTCATTATCATCTTTTAATTCAATTATTTCTAATTTATGATATTTATTAATTCTCTTTTCATAATCACTAATTAATTCTTTTAAGTATAATTCCTTTATACTACCAAAACATATTATTTTTATCATACTTCAATCACATCACTTATTTCATATTGATTTGCACATTTAATATCTTTAAAATTAACATCATAATCTTTTAATACTTTCTTAACAGTTTTTAATGCAATATCAGGAGTATTATTTATCTCGCTTAAATGCATTAAATATACTTTCTTAGTATTATTACCAATTAATTTGGCTAGATAAAAACCAGATGCTTGATTAGATAAATGTCCCTCATCAGATAATACTCTTCTCTTTAAATAATCAGGATATGGACCATGCTCTAACATTTCTATATCATGATTACTTTCCATAAAATAGGCATCTCTATTTTGTAATAATTTAAAATACTTTCTTTTAATATACCCAGTATCAGTTATTTGAACAATTGAATGATTATCTTCTTCAATAATAAAGTTACGAGATGCAATAGCATCATGACTAGACTTAATTGCATATATTTTTAAATCATTCAAAGTAATTAAATCATCATATAATTTAATGTTTTTATATTCTTTTAAATTATCCATTACCTCATACATTTCTTCTGGTACATATATAGTTGTATGATATCTTTTTACAAATGTATCTAAAGCTGAAATATGATCAGAATGAGTATGACTAATTAATATTATATCAATATCTTTAGGATTAACTCCAATTGATTTAAGGGAATCTTCAATATATTTTTTGTTTTTTCCCATATCAAGTAATATTTTATGATTTTTAGTTTCAATATATGTTGAATTTCCCTTTGATCCACTTGCTAAAATACATGCTTTCATTTTTTATACAATCCTTGTGGATCTTTATATGTACCTTGTCCTGGATAACCAATTGAATAACCGAAGTGTAAGTGGATACCCTTAGATTGACCACTATCACTCATGTGTCCAATTACTTGACCGCGAGATACTTGCTGTCCTTCTCTTACTGGAATATTATTTTGCATGTGAGCATATACAGTATATACATTATTACCATGATTAATATATACATAGTTACCATATCCACCACCACATGAATTTGGATAACTACCTCTATTTGGACATGTATTATTAACTTTAGCTACAACACCATCATTCGCTGCAAATATCTTAGATCCCTCACCAGTACCAGATATATCGATACCATTATGATGACGGCCCCAACGATAACCAAATGGACTTGAAAGTGAGAATGGTTGTTGAGTTGGCCACCACCAGTCACCTAATTCATTGTTATAATATTCTCTACCAAAGTAATAAACAACCTTCTTACCTTTAACCACTACTTCATCAACTTTTGGTCTTATAACTTCTTCTTCAATTCTTACTTCAGAGTTTGGTTCACCATTTACTACTGAATAGTGACTTGTTTGATTAGATAATCCCTTAACACCAGGTGTTTTTATTTCTGAATAACTAGATGGTTTAGAATTATCTCTTTCAATAACTGTATTATAATTTACTGTAACTTGTTTTAATTCAGACACATCATATGAAAACGCTATTTCTGGTGCAATTAAGGTTACATTAACACTTTCTCCTAAAGTAAGTAAACTATCTTTACTAGAAAACTTAGGATTAGCAATTAAAAATTCTTGAGGGTTTAATGAATGATCTTCAGATACAGATTCAATTGTATCTCCCTCTTTTACTGTATACATCTTTTGTTTAAAATTAAATCCAAATAATAATTCTTGGGCTAATTCTTCACTATTTTCATATATTTTGGCATCAGCACTTATATATCTTTCTCTTATAGTTATATCCTCAATAAACCCCATATCTTCATATATTAAACGGACATCTTCTAATGATCCTTGAGTACCAGCCATATAATTATTAAATTCTTCTTCAGATATAAATACTAGGATAAAATCTCTTAAAGCTTTTTCTAACACTTCTTTATCTAATATAAAAATACTAAATTCCTCATGATCAGTTGTTTTAGAAAACTTTACTTCGTATCCATACACAGTAAAATCTTGGGTTTCCTCAACTTTTTGATAAACCTCATCTAAGCTATTAATATTACCATTATAAGTATAACTTTCTACTACTTGTAATCCATTTGGAGGATATACATTAGTTACATCATATTTATCTTTAATAGTTTGTTGTTTTTCATCAATTAAAGCATATAGTTTTTCTTTATTATCTATTACTCCAATTAAATTGTTATTTAGATATACTTTATATAGTTTATTAATCTTACTATCTACAGTCTTATAATTACCCACAAAAATATATATTACTAGTATAACAACACATATAATAAATGTTATTAATATTTCTTTTAACTTCATTACCCTTCATCCTTATTTTCATTTTCATAGTTAGCAACATTTCTAAATGCACTCATATTTAATTCAAATAATAAGTTAATTGTTCCTAAACTACCTTTACGATGTTTAGCAATAACGAGTTCTGCAGGAACAATTGTCTCTTTTTGATCTTTTTTAGCTTCGTAATAATCTTTTCTATTAATAAATAATACCATATCAGCATCTTGTTCAATAGATCCTGATTCACGTAAGTCAGCAAGCATTGGCATATTACTTTCTCTTTTTTCAGCATTTCTTGATAATTGTGATAATGCAAGTACTGGTACTTTTAATTCAGATGCCATAGTTTTTAATGTACGAGATATTTCCGATACTTCTACTTGTCTAGATTCAACTTTCTTATTACCAGTAGAAAGTAATTGTAAGTAATCTACTACAACTAAACCTAAACCTTTTGGTGATTTAGCTAAGCGTCTACATTTAGCCTTTATCTCTGGTAATGTAACACTTAAATCATCTTCAATTACTAAATTAGTATCAGCAAGTTCATTCATAGCTTCATTATATCTTTTCCAATCTCTTTCTTGCATACTACCAGTTTGTAATTTATAACCATCTATTCCTCCAACAGCGGAAATAATTCTATTAATTAATTGCTCAGAAGACATTTCTAAGTTGAATATAGCAACAGCCTTATCCATAGTAGTTGCAGCATATGCTGCCATATTAAGCGCAAGGGCAGTTTTACCCATACCAGGACGAGCTGCTAAAATAATAAGTTCACCAGGTTGAAAACCAGTTGTTATCTTATCAAAATCATAAAATCCAGTTTCTACTCCGGTTATTAATTTTTTGTTTTTAGCAAGTTCTTCTAATTTTCTTTGAGCATTTCTAAGTATTTCACTTAGAGGAATAAAATCTTTAACAGTTCTATTTTGAACTGCAGATATTATTTCTTTTTCAGCCTTATCAAGTAATGTAGTAACATCATCTGCATCATATGATTCATTTATAATATCAGTTGCAGTATTAATCAGATTTCTTCTAATAGATGCATTCTTTATTATTTCAATATAATAGCTAAGATTAGCAGTAGTAATAACTGAATCAATTACTTCACTTATATAATCTAATCCACCAACTAAATTAAATCTTTTCTTCTTATCTAATTCATCTTTAACAGTACCAGCATCAACTGAAGTACCATTATCGTGTAATTCTTTAATCGCTTCGAATAAGTATTTATTCTTTTCATCAAAAAACATATCAGCATTTAATACATCTGTTATATCATCAATTAAACTATTATCGATGAATGCAATACCAAGTACACTCATTTCTGCTTCTTTATTTGATGGCATTACTCTAGCCATAATATCACCTACTTATCTAAAACAATATTAATATAAAACTTAACTTTTTTGTGTAATTCAATTAATACTTTATGTACTCCTAAGGTATCAATATTACCATCTACTTTAATACATTTCTTATCAATAGTAAATCCTAATTTTTTAATTTCTTCACTTATTTGTTTAGTTGATACATTACCAAACACTTTATCATTCGCACCAACTTTTACTTTAAACTTAATATTCTTATTTTCTAACTTATTTTTTATATCAGTTAATTCTTTAACTAATTCTTCTTCCTTAATTCTTCTTTCATCTAATTCTTGATCTAATTTTTTCTTACTACCACTAGTATATAAAACCCCTAATTTATTTTTAATAATGTAATTATTTCCATATCCATCTGATACTTCAATAATATCATCTTTCTTGCCTTTTCCTTTAACATCTTTAAGTAAAATAAATTTCATAATTCCTCCTTAAATGTCTATAATATTATATCATAGAGATATCTTTATCCGCAACTTAGTTATTGATTATTATAAACGCAAAAAAACATTTGTCTATATGTTCGACAAATGTTCTAATTATTCGACATTACTAATCTAAATAACAACTCGCAACACCAGAACTAGATATTTCACATATTTCATCATCACCTGAATCGCAGCTTGCATTACCATTTGAGTTAATAGAACAAGAATAATATCCATCACCTGTACCCATACTATTTTTTGTTGAAATATTACAACTATATCTGATTGAATCCGAATAAAATGTAGAAGATAATTCTGATAATCCTTCGCCATATAAGTGTTGAACACTATTACATTGTTCTTCTAAATCATTATTACTATAGGAATTTGGCGTAACACACAATATTATATAATCATCATTATAATTATTATATTTATTTGTAAAACCTATACATGCTTGAACTATGTCATCTGATTAACTTGAATAAGGTGATTTTTCTACAAATATACCAAACATCTTTTTATTAATTGTATTCAATAAAAAACAATGTATTTCTACATTGTTATTTAACAAATGGTATTAATGCCATATATCTAGCATATTTAACTTGTTCAGCAATATGTCTTTGATGTTTAGCACATGCACCAGTTACACGTCTAGGTAATATTTTACCTTTTTCATTTATATATTTATTTATAATCATTACATCTTTATAATCAACGCTTTTTCCAGCACACATTTGACATACTCTTTTTTTCTTACGATAAAATTCTGCCATTATATTATTCCTCCTTTTTAAAATGGTAAATCATCACTACTTAAAGTAATTTCTTCGCCAAAGCTTTTAAAAGGATCTTCTGATAAATCAACACTATCCATATTATTATCTGGAGCCATGTTTGCCATTTCTTCATTACTTGGCATAGATGAAGCGTAATCATTTGATTGTGAATCACCTTTTGGTGTTAAGAAATTAATTCTATCACAATTTACTTCAGTAACATAACGTTTATTTCCGTCTTGCCCATCATAACTTCTTGTTTGAATTCTTCCTTCAGCAGATACTAATGCACCCTTTTTACAGTATTTAGATACATTATCTGCTTGTCTACCCCATGCAACACAATTAATGAAGTTAGTTTCTCTTTCCCCATTTTTATTTGTATATGGTTCTGATATTGCTATTGTAAATCTTGTTACAGCAACACCACCTGGTGTTGTTCTAAGTTCAGGATCCTTAGTTAATCTTCCTACTAATAATGCTTTGTTCATAAATTACTCGCTTTCTTTTTTTAATATTAAATGTCTAATATTATTTTCGTTAATTCTAAGTTTACGATCAAATTCTTTAATAGTTTCTGCATTTGCTTCAGCTTCCATTAAATAATAGAATCCACTTACTTCATCATTAATTGGATATGCAAGTTTTTTTCTACCCATTTCTTTGAATTCGATAACTTTTCCCTTATTGTCAGTTATTAACTTTTGAACTTCTTTAACATAGTTCTTTTGTGCTGTTTCATCTAAAGTTGCCTTAACAATAAACATAATTTCATATTTAGTCATCATTCCACCTCCTTATGGTCTTTTCGGCTTATCTAAAATAAGCAAGGAGTAATAAATTTACTCGTAAGATAGTATATCAAATTATCATTTAAAAGTAAACAATTATTTGCTATAATTATCTATGTTAGGAGTATATGATTATATGAAGAAATTATTAATTGTTTTTATATTATTTTTAATCCCTATGATAGTTAATGCTAAAGATATAACTAAAGAATCTAGAATATTAGTTAATAATTTAACATATTCTAAATTAATTGATAATAATGATAATTCATATATAACTATTAGTAAAGATAGCATTATAAAAATAACCAGTGATGAAGATATATATGGAATATATATAATATATGAACTTAAAAGCATAGATGGAAGAATATCTAATTATACAAAAGAAATAGAAATTGGCACCAATGGATATTTACATGAATATATCAATGTAGATGAATTAATTGGTCATTCTAAGGAATTAGAATTAACATATAATGCAGATGTAAAAATTGGAGAAATAAAAGTCTTAAGTGAAGGAGAATTACCAGATTATATTGAAGTATGGAATACTCCTTGTACTGAAGCAGATTTACTTCTCTTCTCAACTCATAGTGATGATGAACACTTATTCTTTGCAGGACTTATGCCAACATATATAGCTAAGGGAGCATGTGTTCAAATAGTTTATTTTACTAATCATAATGATAATCCTAGAAGATTACATGAACAAATACATGGATTGTATAAAGTTGGTATTAGAAACTATCCGGTAATTGGTTTTGTACCTGATGCATTATCATATAATTTAGAAGATGCTACCAAAAATATGAGTGAGTCAGGATACACAGAAGACGATGCAATCAAGTTTGAAGTTGAAATGATAAGAAGATTTAAACCATTAGTAGTAGTTGGTCATGATGAAAATGGAGAATATTCTCATGGACAACATATATTAAATACATATGTACTAAAAAAGGCAATTACATTAACTAATGACGAAACATACGATAATGAATCTAAAGAATTATATGGATTATGGGATACTCCTAAAACATATTTGCATTTATATAAAGAAAACCAAATAAAAATGAATTATGATATACCATTAGATTACTTTGGTGGTAAGTCTGCATATGAAATATCTAAATTGGGATATAAAGAACATAAAAGCCAACAATTCACATGGTTTACTAAATGGTTAACTGGAATAGATGATAAAGGGGAAGGAAACCCGATTAATAAAGCAAGTGAAATAACAAAATATTCACCATGTGAATATGGATTATATAGATCTTTAGTTGGTGAAGACATTAATAAAGATGATATGTTTGAAAATCTTACTCTAAAAAAAGATATAGTTATTAATAAAGAAAAAGAAGATACTATTGATACAATTGAGGTTAAAGATAAAGTATTTACTATAAGTGACTATGTTATATATATTTATTTATCTATTATGATAATTACAATTATTATTGAAATTAAAAAAGTTATGAAATAAAATCATAACTTTTTTATCTGCCTCCCATTTTTTGAGTGTCAATCCAATTAGCACCATTTGGGTTAGGATTTGCTCCAACAGCTTGGATAGTGCTCTCTTCTTGAATTTGCTTTTCATATATAACTTCATCAAGCAAATAAGGATATTCTTTTATAGTTTTTAAAACCTCTAAAGATAATCCACTTAATATTTCTTTTACTTTTTCTTCCATAATCCTCCTTATACATTAAATCTAAAGTAACAGATGTCGCCATCTTGCATTAAATACTCTTTTCCCTCTAATCTTAACTTGCCATTTTCTTTTACTTTTAATTCACTACCGGCATCTCTTAAATCATTAAAACTCATCACTTCGGCTTTAATAAATCCTTTTTGAAAATCTGTATGAATTATTCCCGCACACTCAGGAGCACTCATTCCTTTTTTGAATGTCCATGCCCTACATTCATCAGGGCCTGAGGTAAAGAATGTTGCGAGTCCAAGTAAGTCATATGTTGCAAATATTAATTTATCTAATCCGCTATTAGTTATACCAACTTCCTTCAAGAATGCATCTCTATCCTCATCTGTGTAATCAGCAAGTTCACTTTCTAATTTAGCACACATTACTATTACAGATGCATCATCTTTCTCTGCAAATTCTTTTAATTTTAAAGAATATTCATTATCTCCAACTGATGCTGATACATCATCAACATTAGCAACATATATTAATTTCTTTAAGGTTATAAAATTAAAATTCTTTATGAATAATAATTCATCTTTATCAAATTCAACTAATCTTAAAGGTATCCCTTTTTCTAAAGATTCATTACATTTTTTTAAGACGCTTACTTCAAATAAAGCATCTTTATCTTTTGTAGTTTCTGCTTTCTTTTCTATTTTACCAAGTCTACTAGTTACTATTTCTAAATCTGCTAAAATAAGTTCTGTTTTAATAATATCTATATCTCTTATGGGATCGCATTTACCCTCAACATGAGTAATATTTTCATCATCAAAACATCTTACTACTTCCACAATTGCATCTACTTCTCTTATATGAGATAAAAACTTATTACCTAATCCTTCTCCTTTAGATGCTCCACTAACAAGTCCTGCTATATCAATAAATTCAAATGTTGTTGGTACAATACTTTTTGGATTATATAAACTAACTAAATAATCTAATCTTGTATCAGGTACTGTAACTACTCCGACATTCGGTTCAATTGTTGCAAATGGATAATTAGCAGCTAAAATATGTTTCTTAGTAATTGCATTAAATAGTGTTGATTTACCTACATTAGGTAATCCAACAATACCTGCCTTTAAACTCATAAAACCCTCCTATAAAGTTGGGAAAGTATTAATTCCCAATGGTAAATTAATTATATACCATACTATTATTAATCCTAAAAGTGCAATTGTGATAATACCTGTATATGATATTTGATATCTTAAAGCATCTTTTAGTTTTATCTTCTTTTCTCCTTGATTATATTTCTCTAAAAATGCTACATAAACAATGAAATAAGCAAGCAATGGTGTAATATTCATTGTACATGTTTCAGCAAATCTAAATATTATTTGAGCAAATTCTGGTGAAACTCCTGAATTCATTAATACTGGTACAACACTACCAGATAATATATTCCATTTTAAATTAGATTGTGGTAATACAATTGTACTAATAGCAATTAATATAAACACTAGTATAATAAGTGGTAGTCCTGTAAATGACGAATTTCTTATTAGATTACCAAATAATGCTACCAATACACTTCCTATATTAGTTTTCTTAAATACACTTATAAACATTGATGCTAAGAATATCATAACTAATGTATTACCTATACCATCTAGTGAATTACCTAGATAGTCAAAGAAATCTTTATGATTCTTGATTGATTTAGATCCTATACCAAAGAATAAACCTAATACAATAAATAACATTGTAACTATAAAGACAAATCCTTTAGTAAAGAATGAATTAATATTAAATAATTTATCTATATATAAACCTTGTGAATAATCTAATAGTGATCCAGATAAAGGTAATCCAGGTATAATATTATATATTATTATAAACATATATATAGCTGCAGCTATTAAAGCAAATTTCATACCTTTTGATTCATCTTTAGTTACTGTATCTTCTTCTAATTCTTTTTCTGTAAATTCATATTTAGGTAATTTCCTTACAACAATATTTTCAGTAAATAATGTAATTATATAAGTTACTAATATTACTGCTACTACCATAATTAGAATACTTGAAAAATTAGCAAGCGAATAATTTTGATTAATTGTCTTAGTAGCAAGTTCAGTATAAGATAATAATTCTGAATCCGCACTAGTAAATAAGAAACTAATACCACTTCCACAAGACAAGGCAGCAAAAGCAGCTATTATCCCAATAGCTGGATTTCTTTTACCATAATAGAATAATAATGCTCCAAGTGGAATCATAATTAAATAAAACAAATTACCACATATACTTGATATAACACAAAATAATACAAATATAAATGTAACAGTAGTTTTTTTCATTTTCTTTGTTGTTATTGTAATTGCAGTTTGTAAAAATCCACTCTTATCCATTATGCTTATACCCATTAATATAATTATTAAATTAGATAATACAGTAAAATTAGCAAAATTTGATACTGTACTAGTAAATATATATTTTATCCCACTTAAACTAAATAAATTGGTAATAGTTTCAGTATGCGGAATAACGTTGTAATTAATTGGATTTATATTAAAGAATGTTCCCTGAGCATCAAGTATATGTAAGAATCCACTTAATAATAATGTTACTACTATTAAAATAATGTACATCATTAAAGGATGAACGTCTTTTATTCTTCTTCTATTTATCTTCGCCACTTTGAACCACCTTCTTTAACTTCCTTTTAAATTCTAATCTATCCATCATTATTTCTCTACCACAATTTAGACATTTTATTTTTATATCAACTCCTATTCTTGTAATTTTCCATAAATTACTACCACAGGCATGTTGTTTTCTCATAATTACTTCATCATTTAAATTAAATGATACATTCATAATTATTCATCTCCAATAGAAATATTTATTATTTCCATTATTCTTTCTAAATCCTTAATAGTATTAAATGATATTTCTATTTTATTATTTTTAATTTTTACTTTATTACCAATCTTATCACTTATAACATTTTCATATATGCGATATCTTGGCTCTTTTTCTTCTCTATTAACTGGATTTCTTTTAACAACATCAACATTATTAACTAATTTTTCAATATCTCTAACATTTAAATTCTCTTTTTTAATCTTGTTAGCAAGTTCAATTATCTTATTTTCATCTTCTAACTTAGATAGTACTCTGGCATGTGATGTTGATAACTCTTTGTTTATTAACATTTTTTGTACTTCATCAGGTAATTTTAATAATCCTAGTAAATTAGTAATATATGTTCTACTTTTACCAAACTTTTCTGCAAATTCTTCTTGAGTATAACCTCTTAGTTTAATTATATTCATAGTGCTTTTTGCTTCTTCTATTGGATTTAAATCCTCTCTTTGAACATTCTCTATTAATGCAATTTCCATCATTTCTTGATCATTAAAATCTTTAATAATTGCTGGTACCTCTGTAAGTCCTGCAATACGAGCTGCTCTTGTACGACGCTCACCTGCAACAAGTTCATACCCTTTAATACTTTTCTTAACTATTACTGGTTGAACAATACCATATTCTTTAATAGATTTAGCTAGTTCTTTTAAACTATCTTCATTGAATGTTTTTCTAGGTTGATATGGATTACTTCTTATCTCATCAAGATTAATCATTGTAATATCTTTTTTATTATCAGAAATAATCTTCTCCTCAAAACTATCAAAGTCAATTACATTATTAGCAAATAATTGCTCTAATCCTCTTCCTAAGGCTTTCTTTTTAGTCTCCATTTCTAGATATCACTTCCTTCGCTAAATTTCTATATGCTTCAGTTGCTCTACTTGTAGGATCATATTCATTAATTGGTTTACCATGACTTGGCGCTTCAACTAGGCGAACTAATCTAGGAATTATTGTATTAAATACCTTATCTTTAAAATATTTTCTAATTTCCTCAATTACTTCTAATCCAATATTAGTTCTTCCATCTAACATAGTTAAAAGCACTCCTTCAATTCTTAGATTAGGATTCATGCTAGATTGAACCATTATTATAGAATTTAATAATAATGTTATTCCATCTAATGCAAAAAACTCACATTGAACAGGAATGATAACTGAATCACTTGCAACAAGTGCATTCATAGTACCAAGTCCAAGTGATGGTTGACAGTCAATAATTATATAATCAAAAGCATTTCTAACTTTATTAATTTGTGCTTTTAATTGTTCATTTTGATGAAACGTTTTATCTTCTAACATCTTTTTAACAAACTCAACATCTACTCCTGCTAAATTAAGAGTCGAAGGTATAATTGCTAAATTATCATATTTAGTTTTCTTAATTGCTTCCTCAATATCACATTTACTTGTGATTACTTCATAAATATCATGATCAAAATCATTAGAATTTAAACCTAATCCGGTAGTAGCATTACTTTGAGGATCTAAATCTATTAATAATACTCTTTTACCTTCTTTACCCAATGCTGCTGCTAAATTAATACTTGTAGTAGTTTTACCTACTCCACCTTTTTGATTAACTAATGAAATAACTTTTGCCATAATACACCTCTTAATTTATACAAATTTCTCACTACATATTATTTTATCATATATTAACAATTTATTGTAAAAAAAAGATAAATAATTTTATTTTTTATTTATCATATATTTTACTCTAAAATATCTTGAATACTTAGATTCATTTTCAGCATTATAATTATTTATCTTATATATATAATCACTATCTATTATATACACTTTGTTTTTTCTTTTTATAATATTATTTAATTTTGCATCAGCCCACATATATCCCTTATTATATAAAGATAGCCATATGTTTTCTAAATCAAATTCAGTAACATCACCATCTTTGATTATATAATCTTGTATTTCTATTCCAAGATATAATACTCTGTCTTTATTATGTATTTCGTAATTTTTCTTAATGTATGTTTTTGCTAATTCTTCTGAATCTAAAATATCTTCAGGTATATTTATAGTTTTAAATTTAATTATATATTTATCATATA
>JAEEGI010004744.1_pt1 | contig 31617 bp, 27 predicted proteins | sample 8958751 | NCBI WGS metagenome assembly JAEEGI01 (sample SAMN16246545, study PRJNA631951) | gut metagenome | biome: gut microbiome; feature: rumen; material: KS-attached | host: Bos | place: Iran: Karaj | collected 2018-10 | reverse complement strand
TGGATATCCTTCTCCATGAACTGGTCCGTATTCATCTGCGCCAGTTCAGGATGGGCCTTGATGTACTGCCAGGCAATCTGCGCGGACTCCTTCATCACATCGCCGAGGTTGCCGGTCATGGACAGGACGCCCTTGCCTTTGGAGACGGAACTTTCCACGAAGAGAATCTCGCCGCCGAGTTCGGTCCAGGCCAGGCCGGTCACCACGCCCGGGGCCTCATTGCCCTTCTGGGTGTCGTGAAAGGCCGTCGGCAGGCCCAGGTACTCGCGCAGATGCTCTTTCTTGACCACCTTCGGATACTCCTCTTCCAAAGCGATCTTCTTCGCCGTCACGCGGGCGATTTTCGCAATCTGCTTCTCCAGGCCGCGGACACCGGACTCATGGGTGTACTCATCAATGATGTCCGCAAGGCAGGCCTTGTCAATCCTGAGTTCATCCTTCTTCAGGCCATGCTCCTCCAACTGCTTGGGGACCAGATAGTTCTTCGCAATCTCCAGCTTCTCCTCCGCCAGGTAGCCGGTCACATTGATCATCTCCATACGGTCCTTCAGGGCCGGCTGTATGGTGGAAATGCCGTTCGCGGTCGTGATGAACAGGACGTTCGACAGGTCATAGTCGATGTCCAGGTAATTGTCATGGAAGGTGCTGTTCTGCTCCGGGTCCAGGGCTTCCAGCAAAGCGCTGGACGGGTCGCCCTTGAAGTCGGAGGAGAGCTTGTCGATCTCATCCAGGACGATGACCGGATTGGAAGTGCCAGCCCGGAGGATGCCGTTCAGGATACGGCCGGGAAGCGCGCCCACGTAGGTTTTCCGGTGGCCGCGGATTTCCGCCTCGTCGTGCATGCCGCCGAGGGAAATCCGGACATACTTGCGTCCGAGGGCCCGGGCGACGGATTTGCCGAGGCTGGTCTTGCCCACGCCGGGAGGGCCGTACAGGCACAGGATCGGCGATTTCATGTTTCCCTTCAGCTTGAGGACGGCGAGGTACTCGATGATGCGGTCCTTCACCTGGTCCAGGCCGAAGTGGTCCTCGTCCAGCACCTGCTGGGCGTGCTTGAGGTCCAGGTTGTCGTCCGACATCTCGCCCCAGGGCAGGTCCAGCATGAACTGGATGTAGTTGTACTGGATGCTGTAGTCCGGGGTGGACGGATTGTATTTCTCCAGGCGCGCCATCTCCTTGTCGAAGATGGCCCGGACTTCCTTGGACCATTTCTTCTCGTCCGCACGGGCGCGGAACTTGGCGAACTCCTCGCCCTCGTCCATGCCCAGTTCCTCCTGGATGGTCCGGAGCTGGTTGTTCAGGTAGTACTCCCGCTGCTGCTGGTCGATGTCGCTCTTGACCTTCTGGTTGATCTCCTGCTTGATGTGCAGGAGCTGCACCTGGGTGTCCAGCACCTTGAGGAGGGCCATGCCGCGCTCATGCACGTCGCCGTACCGGAGCAGCTGGACGCGGTCCGCGAAATTCTCCACCTCGATGGTGGTGGCGACGAAGTTCACGAGGAACTGGAAATTGTCGATGGCCTTGAGGGCGCCTACCGCTTCCTTCGGTGCGAAAGAGGAGGAACGGATAATCTCGCCGGCCCGCTCCTTGAGCGCATCGGCAAGGACCTTCATCTCCTTCTCGTCCTGCGCGGAGAGGAAATCGTCCTCATAGCTGACGCGGGCGACAATATAGGGCTCATAGCCCAGGACGGCATCCACATGGATGCGCTTGAAACCCTGCAGGATGGCCGTCAGGGAGCCGTCCGGCATCTCCAGGGTCTTGACGACCTTGCAGACGGTGCCGTACTCGGCGAGGTCGTTCTCAGAGGGTTCCTCCACGGTGACATCGGTCTGAGGGACGGCACCCAGGATGCCGTCCCGGGCCTCCGCGTCGCGGATCAGGCGGATGGATTTCTCCCGGCCGATGGTCACGGGGAAAACCGTCCCCGGGAACACGACGGCATTCCGCAGGGCCAGGATGGGCAGGGCGTCCGTCAGTTGGGACTCGTCCAGTTTCAGGAGGGAGGAGTCACCCACGACGGGCATGATATTCACTTCTACGCCCGGCTGGGCGTTCATGTCAAAGTAATCCTTCATTTATGGTAATGGTTGGGGATATGACAATTTGTCATACCCGATGCTTGCAAATCGTTCGGCCTGGAATAGGGGCAATCTCCGTGCCATGGCGCAAAAACGGCAAAAAAAGAGTGAACTCTTTGTAAATGTGAAAAATAAACCCTAATTTTGCAGACCGTAACTTAAACGGTGAGAAACAAACCAATAAAACCAATTTACTATGACAAAGGCAGAGATCGTCAATGAAGTCGCGAAATCGACCGGCATTGAGAAAGTTCAGGTTCAGAGTGTTATCGAGGAATTCACCAAGGTGGTGAAGGATTCCATCATCGCCGGCCAGCCGGTTTACCTCCGTGGCTTCGGCAGCTTCATCATCAAGCACCGCGCCGAGAAGGCCGCCCGCAACATCACCAAGAAGCAGACGATGACCATTCCCGCTCACGACATCCCGGCTTTCAAGCCTGCGAAGGTCTTCGTCAACGCCGTGAAGGAGAAATAATTTCATTCACAATAAACAAACTACATTATTATGCCTAGCGGTAAGAAAAGAAAAAGACATAAAATGGCGACGCACAAGCGTAAAAAGCGCTTGCGCAAGAACAGACACAAGAAGAAGTAAGTCTTACTTCTTTGCCGCGTCTGCCATTTTAGCAGTCTGCTGAAAGCAAAGGGCTCGCCGGAGGTTCCGGAAGCCCTTTTGTCTTAGTCCAAACCTAATTTCCTGATGGAGTCTGAAAAACCCGACAAGGACCTGATCGTCGACGTATCGCCGACGGAAGTACACATCGCCCTGATGGAGAATCACCGGCTGATCGAGTACAACACGGAGTCCAGCACTGGGAACAAGTTCACGGTGGGTGACGTGCACCTGGGAAAGGTGAAGAAAATCCTCCCGAACCTCAATGCTGCCTTCGTCGATATCGGGGACAAGAAGGAAGCCTTCATCCACTATCTGGACCTGGGACTCTACTTCCACGCATTCGACCAGTTCGTGCGGGAGTCCAACCAGAACACGAATCTGACGGACCTCTATTCGAGGATCAACATCGGAACGCCCCTCCCCAAGGAGGGCAAGATCGAAGAGATCCTGAAACCGGGCCAGATGATCGTCGCCCAGATCGTGAAAGAGCCGATATCCACGAAGGGATCACGACTGACTGCGGAAATTTCGTTGGCGGGACGCAACATTGTCCTTCTCCCGTTCGCCGAAAAGGTGAGCATCTCGCAAAAGATTGCGTCGAAAGAGGAGAAGCGTAGACTCGAGACACTTGTCAGGAGCATCCTCCCCAAGAACTACGGAGCCATCATCCGTACGGCGGCCGAAGGAAAGAACGCCGCCACCCTCGTGGGAGAGACCAAGGCCCTCATCGAAAAGTGGGAAGGCTCCTGGAAGAAGATCGCCCGGAACAAGAATGTCCAACTGCTCTTCACGGAGTACAGCAAGACGACCACCGTCCTCAGGGACCTGCTGAACGACTCGTTCTCCAACATCTGGATCAACGACGAGAAAGTCTGCGACGAAGCCCGGAAATACATCTCCCTCATCTCACCCGAGCAGGAGAAGATCGTACACCTGTACGAGGGCAAGCAGCCGATCTACGACCATTTCGAGGTCACCCGGCAGATCAAGAGTTCCTTCGGCAAGGTGGTGCCGATGCGGCAGGGGGCCTATCTTGTGATCGAGACGACGGAAGCGCTGAATGTGATCGATGTGAACAGCGGCATCCGCACCAAGACCAACGACCAGGAAGAGAATTCCTTCGAGGTCAACAAGCTCGCCGCGGAAGAGATCGCACGTCAGCTCAGGCTCCGGGACATGGGAGGCATCGTCATCGTGGATTTCATCGACATGGAGTCGAACGACCACAAGAACGCCCTCTTCAAGTACATGCAGGAGCTGATGGAAAATGACAGGGCCAAGCACAACGTGCTGCCGCTGACGAAATTCGGGCTCATGCAGCTCACCCGGCAGCGAATCCGCCCGGTGACGGAAATCAACACCATGGAGCAATGTCCGCTCTGCCACGGCACCGGCAAGATCCACTCCACGGTCGTGATCGACGAAGAGATCGAACGGAAGATCGCCTACTACGTCATCGAGAAAGGCCACAAGGTCCTGACCCTGAAAACAAGTCCGATCCTGGGCGCTTACCTCAGAAGAGGCTGGCTCAACTCCTACCTCAGCAAGTGGCGCAAGCACTACAAAGTCAAGTTGGACCTCGAGGAAGTCACGGACTTCACCGTCCTGCAGAACGAATTGTTCAATGAAAAAGGAGAGAAGCTCGATTAGGAGCTTCTCTCTTTTTCTTGAGGGATATCCCTCTTTTCCAGGATGTCACATTACCGCAAATCCGGCGACCAGGTGGCGCCCAAAGGAGCGGAGCAGCTGTTGTCCACGTAGTAATCGCCATAGCTGTCGGACTGGATGACAGTCTGCGAACCGAAGGGGCGCTGCACATAGGCAAGAATCTCCAGATGGGTGGTATCATACCCGTCAGGAATCGTCAGCGAGTAGCTGAACGACTTCTTCTCCAGAGCTCCGGTCGTGAATGCCTCGCCGGAGATGGGGGTGAACGCCTTGCGGACCACCTTGTCATGCTCGAAATCAGAATGATCTCCGTCGTAGAAATCCCGCTGATATCCGATGATATCGTTCTCAAGCAAGAGAACCGTCACCTTGTAATTATCGGCGATGTGTGAATAAACATCCACGTCGACGGTGACCGTCTTACCGTTCAAGGCGGATTTCAGCCCGATGGCCGTGGCCGTCGGGTAGTTGGACTCGGTTTCATTGACGGCCTGGACAATCAAATCGCTGGCATAATCGGAAGAATAATTCCCAATCCGACTCCTTCCATCCACGATGCCGGTCGGGAAACCGGTAACCCCGTACTGGGATGTCAGGGTATTGATATCGGAAAAACCGTACTGGCCGCCGTTGGAGGACGAATAAAAACAGGCATAGTTGAACCGGTCAATCAGTTTGGACTGGGCCAGTTTGAATGTTTGACTCATGATCGGGCAATAGCCGCACCATGTCGCCGTGAAGCGCATGCCCAAGGAATGATGCCCGAACTGGGCGGTCTTCCAGTCATCTGCCGAACCGGCTTCCTGCTTGACGGTGATGAAGAAACAATTGTTGTCATTGCACAACTGGATGTATCCTTCGCGGGCGTCGCCAATATTGCTGGAGACCGAGAACGTATAGGTGGCTTCCATCAAAGGATTGCCTTCGTGGTATACTTCCTTGATGAAATCACTGGAGATGTCGAAGTGGAAATCCACCGACGAATGGACTTTGACAGAGAAAGTCCCGCCAGACTTGGGCATCGAAACGGTTGATGGACTGTACGAGAAGAAATCCTTTTCGAAAACCAGGCCCTTGTCCGCCTCCATCACCGTCTTGAAATGGGCGGCCTCGATGGTAACGGACTTGCTCATGGTGCGGTAGGCAAGCGAACCGTCCGCCTTCTCGAAAAGGAGGGTGAAACCGCTGGCAAGTGTCTGGGGAAGGGTCACGAAATAATAGGCCTGTCCAACCTCGAACGTTCCGTTTCCGGGGGTCAGTTCGATCTGGGAAGAAGTCTGGCCCCAAGCCCAGAAGGTAGGACGCCCATTCCTGTTCAAGATGCCCATCAAACCGGCCAGCGGCTCTTCGCCAGTAGCTATCAAGGTGACTTTCTTGATGCCGGGTTGCGTGACGGAAAACTTGAGGCCGCCAACAACATGGTAAAAAGTCAGAGACTCCTTTTCGGAATACGCGACGGAAATAAACAGATCCTCCGCGAAAGAGTTCGCAACGGCTTCCTGCTTATCCGACAAGGTGGTAACGAGATAGTCGCCATCAAAATAGGTATCGGCATCATAGGGATGGACAGCCCAGAAAGCACCGGAACCGGAAGGCATGGTTCCCTGGAACTCGGCCCGGGGCGCGGGTTCCGTGTTGGTCGATACGAACTTGTTTCCGGGGGTATTCGTCCCCCGGACGACGGAAATCTCGTCTTTCGGCGACCAGAACACTTTCCCGTCATCCTGACGGATGGTGCGGGTGCCGTCTTCGTCAAAGCCGAAGCCGGCCGTAAGGACGGTGATTTCACCTTCTTCGGGCTGGACATCCACGATGTCCACGGGTTCAACGCTGCACGCGCAGGTCATAAGGGCGGCGACGGCCGCGGCGATCAGGAATTGCTTCTTCATGGCTGCGGTGGCTTAGTCATCCCATTCGATGGGATCGTCATACGTGTCCTCCAGTCCGCCGCTCAGGCAGAAGGAGGAATCCTGATGCAGGTCCACAACCCGGACCGCAGGGGCGAGATACTGTTTCTCCATAATATTGTCAGTTAATAGTTTTCTTCTTCATATTGCCAATCCACGGAACCGCCTGCGGCACATCCGACGACGTTGTCCACGAGTCCGTCCCGAAGGATGATAACCACAAAACGGGACTTTGCGGAGAGGGTTCCGGAGAAAGAGCAGGTTGCCATATCACCCTCCTTCAGTCCATTCAAGGGTTCTCCTTCCGCCCAGGAACGCAGGATATTGTTGTGGATATAATCCGTCGTACCGCCCGTCTGGACAGCCACAATGCCGTCTTCCAGGACAAGAAGCGCGAGGGTGTAATCTCCATTTCTGACCGCTTTCATTTCGGCCGTCAGGGAATAGTTCCCGTTATCCAGGGTGCTCTTCACCCTGACGCCGGCGGCAGGCCCGCGCGTCTCCAGAATCCGGTCGATATGGGACTGCAGCAGTTCCGGAGAAGACGTCGTAATGAGACTCTCCGGATCCAGGTCCACGACCGCAGACGGATAGGCCTTTACGCCAAACCGACCGGCCAGGTCATCACTGAGCGGCTTCACATACATCGGATCGACGGACATACAGTGGACGCTGACCGGGATTACTCGGCCGGGCCTGGCCTCCATCGTCTCTTCGATGGCCGCCTCCATCTTGGGGCAGTTCACACACCAGGTGCCGGTGAAATCCAGCACCAGAGACCGCCGGAAGAAGACCTTGCCCTCGTCCGCGATCTCAATGGCCGTCACTGTCACGGGTTCCGACTCCGCGCCGTCCAGCGCAGCGGCGAAGGTCCATTCCCCCGCCCCGGCGGGCGCGAACACGTTGCCCTCCAGCTCCGTTCCGTCCGTCAGGTTGCGAATCATGGAGAACGCCGTCACATCTTCCGCACCGGAATAGACGGTGAAGGTGACGCTCTCCCCGGCCGTCACGTTCAGCGCAGTCAGGTCCGCCACGAGCCGGAGCTCGGGCACGGGATCGTCCTTCTGACCGACGCAGGAAAGCATCGGCAGCATCGCAAGCAGGATATAAAACCACTTTCCCATATCAGAACGACCATTGGGCCCGGAGGCTGACTCCCTTGAAAGCCGGCTGCCAACGACAGACACCGCCCGAGCACACCATCCCTTCGCGGGTGCGGCCCGCATTGAGGGAGACGCTCAGGGCGTTCCAGGAGTAACTGGCTCCGACGTTATAGTAATGCACTTTCGTGCTTCCGTGATTGTACATGTCGCTGGCGGAGATGCTCCAATGCGGGGCGAAGGACAGCTCCACGAGCCCGGCCATCCAGTCGCGCGTGAGTTCCTGCGAATACAGGTACTGGAGCTCCGTGCGGAGCGAGACGGTCGTGGATATGCGGTACAGGGCGTCCAGAACGAAGACGTTCTGGGCATCGGTACGCCTCCCGTTGCCATGTGTGGGGGAATTCTCCTGGATGGACACGAACAGGATGGTCTTCAGTTTCCGGGTCCAGGTGCGTTCCAGATCGACATTGATGTCCCGGTAGGCCAGCCAGTGCGTTTCCCGGTCCGGCAAGGCAAACGGAAGCGCCTCGATCCAGGAACCGCCCACATGCAGTTTCATGCCGTATCTGCCACCAAGCGCAGTACCGCGACGGAAGGTGTAATACAGGTCACCCTGGAAACCGGCTTCCCCATCGGCATAGGTCACGTACGGATTCAAGCCGGCCAGCAGGTAGGTTTGCTGCATGCACAAAGACGGAAGATAATTCAAAGTATTGGCAGGAGAAGGACTGGAAGCCGTCAGGAAGATGCGGTCCGTCATGTTCTCCAGCCGGCGGAATGTCACCGTGCCGGAGAATGAACCTGCGGCATAGTTCACTTCCACGAGCTGGGCGTTTCCGCCCCTGAGGCGGTAGGTCTCCCGTGAATGCCGGAGATGCTCCGTATAAAAACCGGCTCCCTTGCCCACATACTCACCCTTCACGGAGAACCCGCCGAAGGCATATTGCAGGCGGCCGGACCAGGAAAGCGTCTGCCCGGGGACTTTGAAGCCTCCGGTGGAAGCCAGAAAGGCGATATCGTCCTCCACCTTCCGGGTGAACTTGTTCACGATACTTCCCTCCACCATCAAGGAATGGTCGGACATCCTGTCGAATAGCGGAAACAGGTCCAACGACAGGTCCGCCCCGGCCACCGCAGCAGCGGCGGAAGGCCACAGGCCATACTTGGGCAGACCCCCGAGAACCTTCACAGACAAACCACGGTTGGTAGTATGGAACGCGATGCGTCCGCCCATGAGGGAATTATTCAAGCCTAGTTCCCGATCTTCCCAGGTCCGCAGCAGAAGACCGCTGCCCAGCTGCTCGAAGAAGGACCCAGCCGTCATCTCCAGGTTCGTTCCGGTCCAGGATGCATACAGGCCCGTGAGTCCTGCACCCTTGAGCTCGGAAGGATATCCCGCCAGCGCCTGCGGATAATACTCCGTCTGCATACCTGCGGTGAAGCTGCCCTTCACATAGTCCAGTTTGAAATAATTGTTGGAACCCAAGGGATGCTCAGGAGAGCCGAGCACGGAATCATCCAGGTAATAGATGGAGTTCGATTCCAAACCGCCGGTCACGACACCTCGGTCCTGTGCCCGAAGGGCTGCAGGAAAGAAAAACAATGAAAGAAGGATCAGTCCGTTTGTTATTTGCCGTAGCATTTCCGGACTTGATTCAGTAACTCCTCTTCGTCTCCCGGGCGGTAGCCGATGTGTGTGTAGAAAAGTTTACCATCCTTGTCATAGACGAATACTTGCGGGACGGAACTTACGTTCAGCGCCCTACGGAGATCCGCATTCACGTCGAACAGGGCAGTGATACCGTCCCAGTCCCGGCCCTTCGCCATCGCAACCGCACGTTTGACGGAGCGGCTGTCATCCATGGACACGGCATAAATCCGGAGCGGGAAGGAAGCATCCCAGTCCGGTAGTTCCTCCGCGATAATATCCAGTTCCTTCAGGCACGGCTTGCAAGTGGTCATCCAGATGCTTACTACGAAAGGGGTTTCATGGTCGATAAGGGAGGCCGTCGTCACAGCCTTTCCGGATCCGTCCTGGAGGGACACGGCAGGGATTTGCTGTCCGAAACCTGTGAGGGCGACCAAAGAAAGGAGAATAATTGCAACTAACTTTCTCATAATGACAAAGATAATGCATTCCGTCGACAGAGACAAACTATTTGCGACGGATCAGTGCCGCAGCAAAGAGAAGGATTGTCAGGAAGACACAGATCCGTCCTACGATATCCCCTGCGCGGACGAAGAACGTCTCACGGGAAGACAGGTTCACCGTCCCCCGCAGCACGGCCGGTTCCCACCAGGTCGAACGGGAAAGAATCCGGCCTTTCTGGTCGATGAAGGCCGAAATGCCCGTATTTCCGCACCGGGCGATGTCCCGGCGCGTCTCGATGGCCCGGAGCCGGGCATAACTCAAATGCTGCCGATATCCGGGCGTATCACCCCACCACGCATCGTTCGTGATGACGGTCAGGAGTTTCGCCCCGGCGCGCACATAGGAAGCGCAATGCTCCCCGTACACGGATTCGTAACAGACAGCGCACCCGACCGGAACCGACTGCCGGAACAGCAGGTTGGATACGGATTCCTGGCCCGCACACCGCCCGGCCACGCCGCCGAGCAATTTGTCGTCGATGGGCCCCAGCACGGAAGGATATGGAAGCATCTCCACCCCCGGCACCAGTTTCGACTTCTGATACAGTCCGTAGCGCCCCGCAGAATCCACGATCAGCGCAGAATTATGCGTCTCATACCAATCCCCGTCTCCCATTTTCCGCGCATTGGCGGAAGGCCGGGCGGCCTGCTCGTACCGCGTCCATGACGAGGCACCAAAGAGAATTTCAGCGGAAGGATGCTCCTGCAGGAACGACCTAAACCGCTGGAACGTTCTGCTGGAAGGGACATCGTTGCAAAGGATGTCGGACGTGAACGTCTCGGGGGCAAGCAGAAGAATACCGGAAGCGTCCACACGGGCGGAATCCTTTTCCGTCTCCTTCAGCCCCTGCGCGAACTGGTCCAGCAACACGACCGTCTGCTGATCCTGCGACATTCCCCCGAATTTGTTGTACGGGTCGAAATTCGGCTGGGCGATGACCACCGGAATCTCCCCTTCCGAAATCTCCTCATACCGGTTCCAAAGGATGGCGGACCAGACCATGGGCCCGAACAGGACGAGCACGGTTCCCAGAAGCGATGCGACGCGGGCTTTCCCGTTCCACCGGCCGGAGAACCGACCGTCCGAAAGAGCGACCATCAGGCCGAAAACGGAAAGGGACGACACCCAGATCCACAGCGACCCGCCCAATGCACCGGTCACCTCATACCACTGCACCAGCCGCACCGTGCCGGCGAACGCATTCCCCAGTACCAGCCACGGCCAGGAAATCTGGGCCACCGTCAGATAGTATTTCTCCCAGGCGATCCACGCGGCCGCCAGGAACAGGTAAGGAACAGCGGAAGGCTGTTTCATCCGCCGCTTCACCCACCGGAAGGCCCCGAAGACCAGCGACATCTGCAACGCATTCGCCAGCGCGGCGAATATGCCACCCCCGACCGTCGCGTTGCACACCCAGAACGTCGTTACGAAATTCCACGCAACGAACGTCCCATAATGCCACCACCAGAAATGCTTGACCCCCTGCCCGGACGCTACCCGCTCCATACACAGCAGCGGCACGAATCCCAGCAACGCAAGCCAACCGCACCCTCCCACCAGGAAAGGCACGCTCATCAGCAGCACGAAACCCGCCGCCAGGGCCAACAAAACCACAGTCCGGTTCTTCATAACCGAACAAAGTTAAATCCTTTCAACCGGATTTCCAAGGGCATCAGCGCACGAGGGAAAGATAGCGAGATGCTTTGGGGACAGGAAGCCGCTTGATCTTCGCCAACAGACGATTCTTCCAACAATAAATCGTGCTTTCCTTACCCACATTCATCAAGGCGGAAATCAAAGGAGCATCATATCCGATGACCAGGTAACAGAAAAGACGGATGTCCCTTTCGCCCAGGGAAGGAATATCTTTCTGCAAGGAAGAGATCGGATGCCCTAGATGATCTTCAATGTACTTCTGAAGACGGATGAAGCCTTTGCTGTCACCGTCGATGTCCTTGACAATCTCACAAACCCGCCGGTAAAGTACGGTCTCGGTCTGTGTCTGCGTCTCCGCGAATTGCTTGTCCTCAAACAGTTTTCCTAAGCGGCGATATCCGTCCCGGAACATATACAGATACTCCGAGCGGATGTCTTCCAGGGAAGACTGCCGGCTTCGGATACTCTTTTCCAGAGCCTGGATCTTCCTGATATGCCGTTGTTCGGCCGCCATGAGCCGGTCCTGGATCTTCTGCGACTCCTCCAGGGCCCGGCGGACGGTGACCAACCGGTCCCGCCCTTCCTGCCAGATGATAAAGCAGCAGACAGCGAGCAGGACGGCCACCAACAAGCCTACGATCCATGCTGCCCTTTTACGTTCACGCTCACGGGCTGCCGTAATCCGCTCTCCTTCAGCCACCACTTCCTGATAATCCCGCTGTGCCCTGCTTACCGCCTCCGAAGCCTGGATTCGGATAATCGAATCTTGCTTCAGCGCACTTTCTTCCAGCAGAGAAAGTGCCTTTTCCGTCTCCCCTTCCAGCCGAAATCTCTCATATCGCCTGTACTGCAATTCAAGAACACCTTCCGGATGGGAACGGTCCAAACTGTCCCACAGCCGAAATGCTTCTTCTTTCTGCCCATTCAGATACAGCGCATACCCCCAATCACTCAATTTCTCGGCTCCGAGTGGAAATCCGGTCTCCGCAGCCGCTTCAAAGCATTGCAAGACAAGGGTGGGATCCTTCTCCGTATTCAATAGGAAAGAAGCATAGACGCTCATGCAGGGCCCGTATAACATAGGATTCCGTGCGGCGACAGGAAGAACTTGTTCAAACAGAGGCTCCGCTTTGGTCAATTCCCGGCTATTCATATAGGCGGCGGCCAGGCGCAAAGCGGTTTCCGCCCGATACAATGAATCCTCTTCGTTGGAAAATGCCAGCATTGCCCGCCTTAGATAGACGGTATCCTCCCGGGTATTATAAGTCTGGTTATAGGTGTCTGCCATTACCCGACAGACCAGTCCCTCCAAATGCCTATCACCGGACAGCCGCGTCTGCTGCAAGGCTTTTTCGAAAGAGACGATCGCCTTGTCATACTCCCCATGGTTATAAGAGATAAAACCGGATTGGAACCAGAGCCTTCCTTTCGCGGAAGCATCCCCTTTATCAGGGATATATGCCAAAGCAGGAGCCAGCATCTCCATGTCAACGGAATCCACCCCCATCTCATAAAGCCGGACCGCCGTTTCCAAAGACTGGTATGCTTTCTGACGCAAAGAATCCTGGAAAGTGCATGCAACAGCGCAAAGAGCGACCATCAGGATGAAAAGATTTCGTATTTTCATTTACAATTCTACTCCTTTCCTTTTTATCATCACCAAAGATATCAGAAAAAAAGGTAAAAACAGCAAAAAAACCTTACGATTTTCTTGCATGTCAAGACATTTATATTCAACAGATTACAGGAAAAACGAGAATGAAAATCCACCGGCTCACCCCTTCATGCCCGTCACATACGACCGCCATTTTTCAATCAAGGCGGTCATATCGGCCGGGAGGGGCGCTTCGAGGAAGATGCGTTCGCCGGTGCGGGGATGGGTGAAACCGAGGGTGCGGGCATGGAGCGCCTGGCGGGGGCAGAGGGCGAAGCAGTTCTGGATGAACTGGCGGTATTTGGTGTAGATGGTGCCCTGGCGGATCTCGGCGCCTCCGTAGCGTTCATCGTTGAAAAGGGGGTGGCCGATGGAGGCCATGTGGACGCGGATCTGGTGGGTGCGGCCGGTCTCCAGGCGGCATTCCACGACTGTGATGAAACCGTAGCGTTCCAGCACCTTCCAATGGGTGACGGCCCACTTCCCTTTCTCGGGATCGTCGTACACGCGAAAGCGCAGGCGGTCGTTCGGGTCCCGGCCGATGGTGCCTTCGATCGTCCCCTCGTCCTCGGCGATGTTGCCCCAGACGACGGCGGTATAGACGCGGTCGATGGAATGGACGAAGAACTGGTCGGCGAGGTGGGCCTGGGCCTGGGGGTTCTTGGCGACGACGAGCAGGCCGCTGGTGTCCTTGTCGATACGGTGTACGAGCACGCCCAGGCGCTCGTCTTCGCCGTCAGGTCCCTGGGAGATACCCAGGTAAAACGCAAGGGCGTTCACAAGCGTTCCGGTGTAATTGCCGTGTCCGGGATGGACCACCATGCCGGCGGGCTTGTTGATGACGAGGACATCCTCATCCTCGTAGGCGATGTTCAGCGGGATGTCTTCCGGGAGGATCTCCACACCGCGCCGCTGGTACGGCATCACGAATTTGATGACGTCGCAGGGGCGGATGATGGTATTGGCCTTGGCGGGCTTGTCGTTCACGAGGACGTAGCCCAGCTTGATGGCCTGCTGGACCCGGTTGCGGGAGGTGTCTTCCTGGTGGGTGGTGATGAATTTGTCCACGCGAAGGGGCGCCTGGCCCTTGTCGGCAACCAAGCGGAAATGTTCGAACATTTCCTGTTCGTCCTCCTGCGGGAGAAGGGTCTCTTCGTCGGAGAGGGACATTATTCGGCGGGAACCTTATCGGGGTCGAGCGTCAGATACAGGTTGATGGCCGATCCGTAGGTCCGGGTCTGGTTCAGCCCGTCCTGCTGGTACACGACGGCGTTCACAGAATCCGCATAGGTACGGATGCCGCTGTCGAACCGGACGCGTCCCACATTGAGGAAACGGTCGTGGAGCGCATCGACGGCACGGATATATTTCATACCGATGACACGGGGAACGGCGGTCGGGCGTTCATCGCTGGATAGCCCGAGGGTGAGGTCCACGTCGGACCCGCTGATCACGAGGTCCCCGGCGCGAATGTTCCGTCCGCGGACGGTCTGCCGGATGACGTTGTTGGTGGCGATATCCTGGGTGTAGTTCAGCTTGCCGAGGGAGAGGCCGCGGTTGTTCAGTTCGGAGCGGGCTTCGTTCAGGGAGTAGCCGATGAGGTTGGGCATCACGACCTTGCGGGGAACGATGGAATTGATGGTCAGGAAGATGCTGCGTCCTTTCTTGACGGTTGAACCGGCTTTCGGGGACTGGCGGTAGATCAACCCGGCGCCCAGCCTGCGGACGAAGACGGAGTCGGTCACTTTCACGCCCACGTGGCTGTCACGGGCCGCAGCGCGGGCCTCGGCGACGGTCATGTTGGTGAAGTCCGGGACGGTGACGGTCCGGTTGTGCCGGGTAACCAGGCTCAGCCCCACCTGGGCGAGCAGCAGCAGGCCGATGACCAGCAGCAGCGCCAGGAGCAGGTTCCGGACAATCCAGTTGGACAGGATGCCCTTCTTGCCGGCCGTATCTTTCGTATCTTTCTTTGCCATAGTGACGTTCCTTTCAATTTACAAAGGTAGTAAAAAAAACAAAATAATGGCGGTCCCGGAAGACCGCCATCATATCGTCTGGAAGGACAGGGACTAGAAGCCGCCGCGGAAACCGCCGCCGCCCATCATGCCACCGCCCATGCCGCCGCCGAAGCCGCCACGGCCGCCGCCCATGCCACGGCCGCCACCCATGCCACGGCCGCCCATGAAGCCACCCATACGGCCGTTGCGGCCGCCGAAGGTGCCGAAGCGCCAGGTGAAGGACAGGATGACATAGCGTCCGATGGAGAGGGAACGGGACTCGGAGTAGATGTTCTCGTTCTGCGTGGTGCTCAGGTTCTTCCGCTGGCCCAGCATGTCATAGGCATTCAGGGAGATGGTGGCCTGGTTGTAGATGATCGGCATCTGCAGGCCGGCGTTCCAGATCAGGCGGGAAGGCTGGTCGGTCTTGTAACCGTTATACCAGTTGTAGTTGGCGTCGGTGGTAAACGTCAGGCCGGTGTAGCCGATGGTCCAGTTGATGGAACCGCCCACGGAGTTGTTCCAGGTCACATTCTCGGTGTTGCTGGTGGTCTTCACGCTGTACCAGGGCTTGTTGAAGCGGGTGCCACCGTTGAGCCGGACCTCGAAATTGTCACTCCGGTAGTTCAGGTTCAGGCGTTCCATCACGCTGAGGGTCTGGGTGCTGTTGACGATGAAGTCCTTGTCGTTGTTCGGGTCGGGATGGACCTTGTGGAACTTCTCGTAATCGAAATCGTCCATCGTCTCATTCCAGAACTCCTTCGTATTCAGCGTCGTGTTGCCCACATAGCTGGTGGACATCGAGTAGTTGACGTTGGCGTTGTTGGAGATGGAGAAGTTGGACTTCGCGATCGGCGCGTTGACCATGATCCGGACGCCGCCGTTGTAGGTATTCTTGCCATTGACCGGGAAGGAATACCTGCGGTTGTTCTCGTTCCAGGTCGCATTTACGATCGGGTTCTGGTTCATGCCCCCCTGGAGATTCAGACGGGCGGTGAAGAAGGTCTGGCGGTTGGAGTACTCCAGCTCGACCCGGCCGTTATGGTTGAAATACGGCTGCAGATACGGGTTACCGAGCGTCATGGATGTCGGGTCGGAGTTGTCCAGGACCGGCATCAACTGGTTGGTGGACGGCTGGCCGCTCCGGCCGTTGTAGTTGATGCGGATGTTCGCGTTGTCGTTGAAGTCGTAGAACAGCATCGCGCGCGGGGCCCAGTTCAAGACCTTGATGTCGGTCGGATCATGGCCGGTCGTCTCATTGTGCTGATGCTGCGGGTTCGCGGTGATACCCAGCTGGGCGCGGACGTCGCCTTCCTGGTACATGAACGCGAGACCGGCGCTCTGGTTGATGTTGCGGTTCAGGATCTTGTTGGAATAAGCCTCGCTCAGCGTCTCACCGTTCGGATTATAATCCATCTCATGTGCGATAATGTCGTAACTGTAACCATCGCCCGAGTCGAACACGTTTTTATTGGAATTGGACTGGCTGAAGTTGTACTGATAGCTTCCTTCCACATAGAAACCGCCACCCAGGGGCTCAGTATACACGAGACGTGCGCCTGCGTTCTGCGTCCTTGATCCCTGGTCCACGCGCTGGTTCACCACGTCCAGGCCGGGATTGAACCCGTTGATGGTATTGGTGACCGACTGGTTGTACCCGTCGGAATGGTTGTTCGAGAGGGTCCAGTTCACATTCAGGGACAGGGTACGACCAGGCATGCCCAGGCGTTGACGGAACAGGAGGAAACCGTTGGCCGACCAGTTGCTGTTGAGGCCGTAGTTGGTGGAGAAACCCTCGTTCGCCTTGTTGGCGTCGTTCTTCAGGTCCCGCCAGGTGTCGAAGACCTGGGTCTGGTTGTAGCTGCCCTGGCTGTAGTTAAACTGCGGCTGGAACAGGATAGAGGTATTGTCGGAGAACTTGTGGTCCAGACGCACGCCCACGCGGTGACCGTTGTTGCGCTGGAAGCTCGTATTCGTCGTCTCCTGAATCTGGGTCCAGTCGGCGTAGTAATTCTCCTGATAAGAATCCGTCATGGATTCGGTATTGGATCCGCTGTACATGTAGTTGCCGGAGAATTCCATCTTGTCGTCCAGGAGGTCCGCCGCCGCGTTGACACCGCCCATCCAGGAGGTGGTGATGCCGCCGCCGAAGCCGCCCATACCGCCCATCATGCCGCCGCCCATCATGCCACGGCCGCCACCCATCATCTGGCCCATCATGTTGCCACCCATGTTGGTGAAGCCCATGCCGCCGGCGCCGTTGTTGCCGTTGGCGATGATGGAGAGCTGGGAGCTGTCCGTGAAGCGGCCGACCATGCCGTTGCCGGTGTAACGCCAGTCGTTCATGTCATTCTCCTTGGAAGGAATATCGTGACCGACACCGCCGGTGATGTTGCCGAAGATACCGTTCATCATGCTCTTCTGCACGGAGAGGTCGATGATGGTCTCGTCGTTACCATCGTCGATGCCGGTGAATTCGGCCTGCTCGGACTTCTTCTTCACGACCTTGACCTTCTCGATCATCTTCGCGGGAAGGTTCTGGGAGGCGAGCTGCGGGTCGTCCAGGAAGAAGGTCTTGCCGTCGATGGTGATCTTCGTGATGGTCTCGCCGTTCGCGGTGATGTTGCCGCTGTCGTCCACCTCGATGCCCGGGAGCTTCTTCAACAGGTTGATGAGCATGTCGGTATCCGTGGTCTTGAACGAGGAGGCGTTATACTCGACCGTGTCTTTCTTGATGATGATGGGGTTGCCGGTTGCGGAGACGGAAGCGGCGTCCAGGACCTCCTGGTCCAGATCCATCTTGATCACACCCAGGTCCAAAGCCTCTCTGCCCACCTCCACGGCCTTTTCATAGGGCTTATAACCCATGATCTCAGCCTTCAGGGTGTACTTGCCGGAGCGGACCTTCTCGATAACGGCCTTGCCGTTGTGGTCGGAAAGGGCATACTTGGCATTTCCTTTTTCGGGGGTGAGGGAAACGGTCGCGAAGCCGACCGGCTCTCCGTTGGAGGCATCCTCCAGTTTCACAGTGACGTTCACGTTCTGGGCCATCATCGCCACCGAGGCGAACAGGCTGACCAGAATAAGCAAAATCCTTCTTGTAGACATAAAAAAACACAATTCGCCCTTTCTTGGGCCGTACAGTGCAGTTAGACGCCTCGCGTACGCGCAGGTTTAACCGCCTGTCCGAAATTTCTTAAAAAAATGTAAAAATCGTCAAAAAACTATTTGACGCGGTCGGGATGGTCCTTCAGGAACTGTTCCCAACCTCCCTTGCCCTTCACGGACGCGATCGGATTCGACGTCTCGTAATGGTGGCAGAGGGCGATGGCCAGGGCATCCGTCGCGTCCAGGTGCTCGGCGGCTAACCTCACGCCGAGGGTTTTCTCCAGCATCAGCCGAACCTGTTCCTTGGAGGCGGCGCCGTTGCCCACGATGGCCTCCTTGGCCTTGCGGGGGGCGTACTCCGTCACGGAGGAGACCCCGTTTTCGAGGGCGGCGATAATCGCGGCCCCCTGGGCGCGGCCGAGCTTCAGCACGACCTGCGCGTTCTTGCCGTAGAACGGCGATTCGATGGCGAGCTCGTCCGGATGGTAAGACTTGCACACCTGGGAAATGCAGTCGTAGATGGCCTGGAGCTTCGTGTAGGCGTCCTTTTCCTTCCTCAAGTCCAGGATGCCCATGTCCACGTACTCGGCCTTCTTGCCCAAGGCACGGACAACCCCGAAACCCAGCAGCTGGGTTCCGGGGTCGATGCCTAATATGATCCGCGGCTTATCCAATGCGGTCGAAGCCGGTGTACGGGCGGAGGACTTCCGGAATCTCGATGTATCCGTCCTTCTGGTTGTCCTCGAGGAGGGCGGCAACCACTCTCGGAAGGGCCAGGGAGCTGCCGTTCAGCGTGTGGACGAGCTGCGTCTTTCCGTTCTCGTCCTTGTAGCGGCACTTCAGGCGGTTGGCCTGATAGCTCTCGAAGTTGGAGACGGAAGAAATCTCGAGCCAGCGGCCCTGGGCGGCGGACCAGAGTTCGAAGTCGTAGGTGATGGCGGAGGTGAAGCTCATGTCACCGCCGCACAGGCGGAGGATCCGGTAGCGGAGGCCGAGGTCCTGGACAAGCTTCTCCACATGGGCGATCATCTCGTCGAGAGCGGCATAGCTGTTCTCGGGCTTCTCGATGCGCACGATTTCCACCTTGTCGAACTGATGGAGGCGGTTCAGGCCGCGTACGTCCTTACCGTAGGAGCCGGCCTCGCGGCGGAAGCAGGGCGTGTAGGCCGTAAGCTTCTGCGGGAACTGGTCGGCGTTGAGAATGACGTCGCGGAAGATGTTCGTCACCGGGACTTCGGCGGTCGGGACCATATAGAAGTCATCGACGGTGGCATGGTACATCTGGCCTTCCTTGTCGGGAAGCTGGCCGGTACCGAAACCGGAAGCGGCGTTGACCATCACCGGAGGTTCGACCTCCTGGTAGCCCGCTGCGGTATTGCGGTCCAGGAAGAAGTTGATCAGGGCGCGCTGGAGCTTGGCTCCCTTGCCCTTGTACACCGGGAACCCGGCGCCGGTGATCTTCACACCCAGGTCGAAGTCGATGATGTCGTATTTCTTGGCGAGCTCCCAGTGCGGAAGCGCGTTCTCGGGAAGCACGGGCTCCTCACCGCCCATCTTCACCACTAGGTTATCCTCGGCGCCCTTCCCTTCCGGAACCAGGTCGCAGGGGATGTTCGGAAGCAGGACGAGCTGGGCCTGCAGTTCGGCGTTGTTCTCGTCGGCCTGCCTGAGAAGGTCGTTGGAACGGGCCTTCAGGGCGGCGACTTCGGCCTTGGCGGCCTCTGCCTCGGCCTTCTTGCCTTGCTTCATCAGGGCGCCGATCTCGGCGGCGGCCTTCTTCTGCTGCGAAAGCAAAGCATCAGACTCGGTCTGGAGGGCCTTGCGGTTATCGTCCAGGGCGATCACCTTTTCCACGATCGCACGGGCATCGAAATTCTTGACGGCGAGTTTCCGGATCACGTATTCGGGATCGTCGCGGAGGAGTTTGAGAGTAAGCATAGTATGGTAAATGACAAAGGAGGACTGCACCGGATTGCGGCACAAGTCCTCCAATTAAAAATCTGTGTCCTCCGGGATTAGTTCTCGAGGGGGAGAACGGAAACGTAGGACTTGTCGTTACGCTTGCGGGTGAACTTGACAGTTCCGTCCACGAGGGCGTAGAGGGTGTGGTCCTTGCCCATGCCGACGTTCAGGCCGGGATTGTGGGCGGTACCGCGCTGACGGACGATGATGTTGCCGGCTTTCACGACTTCCTCACCGAACTTCTTGATGCCGAGTCGCTTGGAATGGGACTCACGACCGTTCTTGGAACTGGACTGACCTTTTTTGTGTGCCATAATTGATTCCTCCTGAATTAAGCGATAGCGTCAATGTGGATCTTGGTGAGCTTCTGGCGATGGCCGTTCAGCGTCTGGAATCCCTTGCGACGGATCTTCTTGAAAACAAGCACTTTCTTCGCCTTGGCGTCGTCATCGACGACGGTAGCCTTGACGACAGCGCCTTCCACATACGGAGTACCGACCTTGACGGCGCCGGCCTCGTCGATGAGGAGCACCTTGTCGAACTCGACAGACTCACCGTTGTGAGCCGGGAGACGGTTCACAAAGATGTCCATTCCAGCTTCTACCTTGAACTGCTGGCTTGCAATGTCAACGATTGCGTACATTTTTCAAAAACTTTGTTAGAGTTTCGGACCGTAAGCGGGCGGGCACCGTGCCTGCCACTTCTGGAGCTCATCGGCCATTTCGTAAAATTGGACCGCAAAGATACGGAAATTTCCGGCAATTGCAAAACTTTTTGTCCCTTTCATTTTTTTTTGCGATTTTTGTTTAATCGGAAACACCAAAACACACTGATATGGACAAGTACAACTGGACCTTCACCTCGGTCGGCGGGACCGTCCGGGTGAAAATCACCTCCGGAGCCGACATCGCCCACCTGGGCGAACTGGACCGCAAGCTGTGGACCGTCCTCAGCTGCCCGGCGAAGAACCTGGAATTCGACCAGAAGACCCTCGAACTCATCGACGTAGACCATGACGGGAACATTCGCGTGGACGAGGTCATCGCCACCGCCGAGTGGCTCACCGGCATCCTCAAGGATCCCGACCTGCTGCTCACCCGGGGCACCGAAATCCCCTTCTCCGCCTTCAACGAGGAGAATCCCGAGGGAGCGAAACTCCTTTCCTCCGCAAAGCAGATCCTGGCGAACCTCAAACTGGAAAAGGATTCCATCGCTCTCGAGGACACGGCCGACCTGACGAAAGTCTTCGCCGACACGAAGTTCAACGGAGACGGCGTCATCACCCCCGCCAGCGCGGATGACGAGAAACTCGCCGCTCTCGTAACCACCATATCCGAGAAAATCGGCAAGGCCGCGGACCGCAGCGGAGCCGACGGCATCACCGCAGACCATATTGAAGCGTTTTACACCGCCCTGGCCGACTACGCCGCCTGGCAGGATGCCGGCACGAAGGAGGTCTTCCCGTTCGGGGACAAGACCGCCGACGCCCTCGCCGCCGTCGAAGCCCTGAAAGACAAGGTCGCCGATTTCTTCATGCGCTGCAAGCTGATCGGTTTCGACGCCGCGACGGCCCCTGCCGTTGACGTCTCCGTGGACAAGATCGGCGCCATCGAAGGCAACCTGGCCCTGGCCGGTTCCGCCATCGGCGAGGAGCCGTTAGCCAAGCCCACTGCCGACGCCGTCCTCCCGCTGGACGCCGTGAACCCCGCCTGGAAGGCCGCCGTCGAGGCCATGCGCGGCCTCGTGCTGGACGCTGACAAGAAGAAGCTGACCGAAGCCGAATGGGCCGAAATCTGCGGAAAATTCGCCCCGTACGTCGCCTGGATGGGCGAAAAGAAAGGGGCCGAAGTCGAGGCCCTGGGCATCGACGAGGTCAAGGCGCTCCTGAAGGCGGACCAGAAGGAAGCCCTCCTGAAACTGGTCGAGGCCGACAAGGCCCTCGAAGAGGAGGCCCTTTCCATCGAAGCCGTGGACAAGCTTCTCCGCCTGTTCCACAACTTCTACGACTACCTGAACAACTACGTGGTCTTCGCCGACTTCTACGATCCCGACCGCAAGGCCATCTTCCAGGCCGGACGCCTGTACATCGACCAGCGTTCCACGGACCTCTGCATCCGCGTGGACGGTCCGAACCCCGACATCTCCTCCCTCAGCGGCATGTACATCCTCTACTGCGCGTGCAAGAGCGAGAAACTCGGCAAGACCATGAACATCGCCGCCGTCCTCACCAAAGGTGACGTGGACGGACTCCGCCCGGGCAAGAACGCCGTGTTCTATGACCGCGACGGCAACGACTGGAGCGCCGTGGTGACCAGCATCGTGGAGAATCCGCTCAGCATCCGCCAGGCTTTCTGGGCTCCGTACAAGAAAGCGGGCCGCTGGATCTCCGACAAGGTGAACAAGTTCGCCGCCGACAAGGCCACCAAGGGAGAAGGCACCCTGTCCAACATCACGGAAAGCGCCACCAGCAAGCCGGCCGCCGGCGCAGACGCCGCCCAGAAGGCCGCCCCGTTCGACGTGGGCAAGATCGCCGTCATCACCATTGCGGTCTCGGCTGTCGTCGGCGTCTTCACCGCCATCTTCGCGGTGCTCAAGGGCCTGACCTGGTGGCAGTGGCTCATCCTCATCGCCGCCCTGATGCTCATCATCTCCCTGCCTTCCGTGTTCATCGCCTGGCGGAAACTCCGCCGGCGTGACCTCGGTCCCGTGCTCAACGCCAACGGATGGGCCATCAATGCGGCCTCCTATGTCCGCGGCAAGTTCGCCAAGGGCATGACCGAGGTGGCCGAGTTCCCGAAACTCACCGCCGTGGATCCGGCCGCCCGCCGCAGAGCCGCCTGGCGCAAGTTCTTCTGCTGGCTGTTCGTCCTCCTGATCGCCGCCTTCTGCTTCCTTTTCTTCACCAACCGTCTCGCCAAGTACGGCCTGCCGCGCCACAAGCCGCAGCCCGTCGAGGAAGCCGTCGAACCGTGCTGCGAACCGGAGGTGGAAGAGCCCACGCTCGAAGAAGCCGTCGAGGCGGTCGCGGAAGAAGCGGCTCCCGAGGCATAGCCTTCCGGCATATCATGAAATTGGGCGGCCCGTCGGGTCGCCCAATTCGTTTTGCTACCGTGCCATCCGGTAAATGGCTTCCATGTCTTCCGGATGCAGGACCTTGAAGCCGCCCTGGGTCAGGGAGCCGTCGCGGGAGCATTTGCGAACCATCTCGCGGATCTCATCGTCGGTGATGTCCCGGCCGATAAGTTCGTGGATGTTGATGGGCATCCCGATGGCGTGATAGAAGCGTTCCATCGCCTCGATGCCCCGCAGGACCGTCCCTTCCGGATCGGTGAAGTCGTTCGGAACATCCATCACGTTCACGGCGAAACGGACGAACCGGCTCACGTTCTCCTTGTACACGTAACGGGCCCAGCTGGGCCAGATGGCGGCGAGACCGGCACCGTGCGTGACGTCGAACATGCCGCTCAGTTCGTGCTCCAGCTGGTGCGTGGCCCAGTCTCCGGACATGCCGCAGCCCGTCAGGTCGTTGTGGGCGACGCTGCCGCCCCACATGATCTGGGCGCGGGCGCGGTAATCCTCCGGGTCGGCCAGGACCTTGAAGACGTTCTCTTTCATCGACCGCAGCAAAGCTTCCGCGATGGCGTCGGTCAAGTCCATGTCATCCTCCGGCGAGAAGTAGCGTTCCATCGTGTGCATCATCATGTCCGTCACGCCGGCCGCCGTCTGATACGGAGGCAGCGTGAACGTGCGGACCGGATTCATGATGGCGAACTTGGGCCGGCTCATCGCATTGGAATAGCCCACCTTGACGTCGCCGTCCTCATTCGTAATGACGCTGGAGTCGCTCATCTCGCTGCCGGCGGCCGGAATGGTCAGGACGCAGGCGACCGGCAGATACGAAGCCGGTTCCGCCTTGCCCATGTAGATGTCCCAGACATTCCCGTCAAAGGGAACGCCGCAGGCGATGGCCTTGCACGAGTCGATGACGGACCCGCCGCCGACGGCCAGGAGGAAATCGACCTTCTCCTTCCGGCAGAGGGCGATTCCTTCCTGCACCAGCGACAAACGCGGATTGGGAACGACGCCTCCCAAAAGGATATAGTCAACACCACCCTGCTCCAGCAGGGCGCAGATCTTGTCCAGCAGGCCGGACTTCTTCGCACTCCGTCCGCCGTAATGAACCAGTACTTTATGGCCGCCGTATTTCTTCACCAGGCCGGCCACCTGCTCCTCGGATTCCTTTCCGAATACGACTTCTGTCGGAGCGTAATAGATGAAATCCCGCATTATTTCAAGAGATTCATCAGGTTGTTCAGGGCTTTCATCGTTTCGGCGACACCTTTGTCATTGGCCGGAATCGCCTGGGTACCGGTCGCATAAGCCTTGGCCGAAGGTCCCGTGAAGACGGACTGGTCAATGTTGTTCAGCGCTTGCAGCCCGCTCAGTACGGCCGCCACGTTGGAACTGTTCACCAGGTTGTCAGAACCGTTCATCAGACCGGAAACAAACTCGCCGGTATAGGTCTGGGTAGCGTTCGCAAGGGTGCCGGCGCCCGTGAGGATCTTGCCGATGTTGATGACGTTCATCAGGTTGGAAAGGTCGATGCTGCCCGTGGACTTCAGGACATTGAAGATGGTAGCGAGAGCCGACCCCGTCGATTTGCCCGTCGAGAGAGGGCTGTTGGAGGCGAGATTGCCCAGAACAGAGCAGGAAGAAAGGAGAGACAGGGCCACGAAGGCCGCCGCAATGCGTTTGAAAAGTTTCATCAGTGTATGTGTTTATGGTTTGTTTCCGTCGTTAAATATACAAATTTTCCGTATATTTGTGTATACGGAACAAAATTTAACACCTATGTCACTCGAACAGCAAATCCAGGAAGCCATCAAGGAAGCGATGAAAGCGAAGGATGCGACGGCCCTGAGCGCGAATCGCGCCATCAAAGGTGAAATCCTCCTCTTCAAGACCGCCGAAGGCGGCGCCAAGGAAGTCACCGACGGCGACATCCTCAAAATGATCCAGAAACTCGTGAAACAGCGCAAGGAAGCCGCCGAACAATTCGTCGCCGGCGGCCGTCAGGACCTTGCCGACAATGAACTGGCCGAGGCCGCCGTCCTCGAGAAATACCTCCCCAAGCAGCTATCCCCCGAAGAAGTCAAGGCGAAGATCCAGGAAATCATCGCCCAGGTGGGCGCCTCCTCCATCAAGGACATGGGCCGGGTGATGGGCGTCGCCAACAAGGCCCTCGCAGGGCTCTCCGACGGCCGTACCATCTCCGGAATCGTCAAGGAACTGCTGAGCTAAATACTGCTCAGATACGCTTTGAACGCCTGAAAATCAGCGGGTAACGGAACGGATTTCTTTTCGCCCCGCATAAATGCGGCCAGCCTGCCGGGAATACCGACGGGCTGGTCGGTCGCTTCTTCCACGGTGTCCTTGAACTTGGCCGGATGGGCGGTTTCGCAGAAAAGACCGTTCTCCCCGTCCCGAAGGCCGTCAGCCAGCGCCCTGTAGGCGCAGGCACCGTGCGGATCGAGGATGTATCCAGTCTGCCAGCGACAATCCCGGATAGTTGACAGGATGGTGTCATCATCGACGGACTGTCCGGAAAGGAAGGCACGAATGGCGTTCCAGTCGCCATCGTACAGGTCCAGAATGCGGGCGAAGTTGCTCGGATCGCCGACATCCATCGCATTGGCCAGGGTGGCGATACTGGGACGGGGGATGTATTGACCGGTCTGCAAGTACTTGAAAAAGACGTCATTACGGTTATTCGCCGCAATCATCCGCTTTACCGGGAGGCCCATCCGGACGGCGAACAAGGCGGAACAGAGGTTTCCGAAGTTCCCGCTCGGCACGCAGATCACGAGGTCTTCTCCCCTGCCCTTCTGCTGCATCTGTCCCACCCCGTGGAAATAGTAGAAGGACTGTGGCAGGAACCGAGCCACGTTGATGCTGTTGGCGCTGGTGAGTTTCATCCGGGCCGTGAGGTCGGGATCCATGAAGGCGCTCTTCACGAGAGCCTGGCAGTCATCGAAACTGCCATCGATCTCCAGCGCGATAATGTTCTGTCCGAGGGTGGTGAACTGGCATTCCTGGATCGGACTGACACGTCCTTTGGGATAGAGCACGAACACCCGCACCCCCTCGACACCGAGGAAACCGTTCGCGACAGCGCTTCCTGTATCCCCGGAAGTGGCCACGAGCACGTTGACTTCCCGGCTTTCGTCCTGGTTGAAGTAAGCAAGCAGCCGCGCCATGAACCGGGCGCCCACGTCCTTGAAAGCCAGGGTAGGACCGTGGAATAGTTCGAGGGAACAGATCCGGCTGCTGACCTCGACGACCGGAATCCGGAAGTTCAACGCGCCATAAACGATCCGCTCAAGGGCTTCCGGATCGACATCTTCCCCGAAGAAGTTGGTCGCGACCGCAAAGGCGGTTTCCGGGAGGTCCAGTTTCGGAAGGTCCCGGAAGAAAGCCTTGGGCATGGGCTTGATCCGTTCGGGCATATACAAACCCCGGTCCGGGGCGAGTCCGTTGACGACGGCCTCCCTCAGGCTGGCCAGGGGGGCCTTTCCGTTAGTGCTGTAGTACCGCATAACCTTAATAAGCCGTCAGTCGGGCGCCGCGGTTGGATACCTTGACGACGTAACAATGATGGTCGATACCCAGTGCCGAGAAGTGCTCGTCCATGATGGCACCCGCCTTGACGGCGATTTCCCGGCGGTTGGCGAGGGCGAAGACGGACGGACCGGAACCGGCGATGTTCATGGCCAGGGAACCATGGGACAGGATCTTCTCCCGCAAGTCGTCGAAGCCCGGGATGAACCCTTTCCGGTACGGCTCCGCGATGGAATCCTTCATCGCCCGGCCGATCAGGCCGATGTTGCCGGAATACAGGCCGGCAACGAGGCCGCCGACGTTGCCCCACTGGGCGATGGCGTCGTGCATGGGAACCTGCTTCGGCAGGATGCTGCGGGCTTCCTTCGTGGAAACGACAAGTCTCGGATGGACGACGGCACAGTAGAAATCGCCCGGTACGGGAAGTTTGATCAGATCCAACGGCTCGTATCCGCGGATGAGCACGATACCGCCCATGACGGCCGGAGCGGCATTGTCGGCATGATAGCCGCCGCTGGCGAGGTTTTCGCCCTCCATCGCGCAGATGACAACCTCTTCCTCGGAAAGCGGAGCCCCGTACAGTTCGTTCATGCCGAAGGCAGCCGCCGCGCTGGAAGCGGAACTGGAACCGATACCGGAGCCGGGATAGATCTTTTCCCGGATGACGATGTCCACCTGCGCCTTGTTCCCGGTCATCTGCATGAACTTGCGGACCACGGGGGTGATGACGTTCTTTTCGATGTCGTCCGGCAGGGGGACGCCGGACAGGTTGGTGATGGAAAGGCCGTCGCCTTCCGAAATGCTCATTTCGAGGACATCTCCGACCTCGTCGAGCGCGAGGCCCATGATGTCAAACCCGCATCCCAAGTTCGCGATGGATGCGGGCGCGAATACACGTACGCTTTTCATACTGTCGGGGAGTTTGCGCCAAGTTAAGAAAATATTTTCAAAACTCCAAACAAAAATGCATAAAACAGGAACTTTCTCCCGTTTTATGCATAAGTATGCAAAAGATTATTTAAGATTTTGCGGAATTCAGCCTTCGTCCTTCAGCCGGCCGCTTTTCCGCAGGGCTTCATGGATGATCCATTGCAACTGGCCGTTGGTGCTGCGGAACTCGTCCGCAGCCCAACGTTCCAATGCTTCCATCGTCGCGGCGTCAATCCGCAGGACGAAGCTCTTCACCGCCTCTTTCTCCTTGGCCATATCAATACAGGCTTCCGGAATTCACGACCGGCTGGGCGGGCTCGTCTCCGCACAGCACGACCAGGAGGTTGCTGACCATGGCGGCCTTGCGCTCCTCATCCAGGTCCACGACGCCCTCGGCCTTGAGCTTGTCCAGCGCCATCTTGACCATGGACACGGCACCGTCGACGATCTTCTCACGGGCGGCGATGATGGCGTCGGCCTGCTGGCGGCGCAGCATGACGGCGGCGATTTCGGGCGCGTACGCGAGATAATTGATACGGGCCTCAGTCACATGGAGACCGGCCATCGCCAGGCGCTCGTTCAACGTGGTGACCAGCTTCTCGTTGATTTCGTCGGCATTGCTGCGGAGGGTGAGCTCATCCGGCGTATCCGGATTGTCGTAGGCATAGCATCCCGCCACCTGACGCAGGGCCGCGTCGCTCTGTACGCGGACGAAGTTCTCGAAGGCCTGGGACAGCATCCGCGCGGAAGGACCGCGTCCGTTGGCGGAAACCGTGACAAGCGACTGGCTGTCGATCTCAAAAAGGGCCTTGTAGGTATCTTCGAGCTTCCACACCAGCACCATGCCGATCAGGACGGGATTGCCCACCTTGTCATTGACCTTGATGGGTTCGGGATTGAGGTTGCGGGCACGCAGGCTCACTTTCTTCTTGCTCAGGAAAGGATTGACCCAGTAGAAACCGTCCTGGGAGAAGGTTCCCCGGTACTTGCCGAAAAACACGAGCGCGACGGCCTCGTTCGGCTCCAGCTTTACGAAGCCACTCGTGCAAAGTACAGCGAGGAACAGCAGCACTGCTCCGACAAGACCGAAGGCACCGGCCTCATTCGACTTTACAAAAAAGAAGATGGCTGCCGCGAACAGGGCGATTACCAGAAGAAGGGCCAGAAAGCCGTTGAGTACGAAGCCTTTGTAGGCCGTTTCCTTGTTGTTTTCCATGACTGAATGGTTTTATAGTTCTACAATAATATCATTTTGATATCACAAAGATACGACAAGTTTTCTGATATCCAAATAAAAAACGTATTTTTGTAAAAACACAAGACCATGAAAAAGAGACTGTTCCTGTTCTTTCTGATCCTGTCCGCTTTCGTTTCCTGTTCCCGGTCCACTCCCGAATCCAGCAGGGAGATGGTCCTATGGTATGATGAGCCGGCCGGCGATGCCTGGCTGGACGGCCTGCTGATCGGCAACGGGTACATGGGCGGGAATGTGTTCGGAAGAATCGAACACGAGCGCATCGCCCTCAACGAATCCACTTTCTGGTCCGGCCGTCCGCACGACTACAACGATCCGGACGCCCATCAGTACTATGACCGGATCAAGGAGTTGATGTACGCGAAGAAATACAAGGAAGCCGAGAAGCTGGTGAACGAGCATTTCTACGGGAAACCGGCCAACCAACAGACTTATGTCCCGGTCGGTGACCTGCTCCTGGACTTTGCGCCCGGTAAGGAGCCTGTCACGGATTATTACCGCGAGCTGGACATGGAAACGGGCGTGGTCACGGTCCGCTACACCCAGGACGGCGTCAAAATGACCCGGGAGACGTTCATGTCCTACCCCGACCATGTGATGGTGATGAAAGTCTCCGCCGATTGGCCGGGCAAGGTGAACGTAGAAGCGCGGCTGAACAGCCCTTTCCGGAGGAACATCTCTGCGGCGGGTGACCGCCTGACCATGAACGGAACGTGGAGCTACCTCCCGACCCGGATCTTCGACCTGATCGCCAAGGTCGAAGGCGACGGCATGAGCTTCCAGACGGATGTCGTGGCTCTGCCGGAGAAAGGAAAGCTCGAGGCGACGGATACCAGCCTCGTCGTCACGGACGCCAATTCGGTGACTTTCGTGCTGACGATCGCGACCGACTTCGTCAATTACAAGGACATCAGCGGGAAACCTTCAGCGCGTTGCGAAAACATCCTCGCCGCCGTCCGGGGAAAACGCTATGAACAACTCAAGGAAACACACGTCAAAGACTTCTCCGGCCTGATGGGCAGGGTCCATCTTACCGTGGGAAACGATGCGAAGAATTCCCTGCCCACCCAGGAACGGGTGGCAGCCCTCAAGCGGGGCGAACCCGATACGGACCTGCAGGCGAAACTCTTCCAGTTCGGCCGATACATCACGGTCTCCAGCAGCCGGGAAGGCAGCGAGCCCAGCAATCTCCAGGGACGCTGGAGCCAGGACCTGCTTCCTAACTGGGGCAGCAAATACACGCTCAACGTCAATACGGAGATGAACTACTGGCCCGCCGAGGTCACCAACCTGTCCGAATGCACGGGCCCGCTCTTCCATCTGCTGGAAGACCTGGCCGAGAACGGGGCCGAGACGGCGAAACTCTATTACGGGGCCGACGGCTGGGTGTCCCATCACAACACCGACCTCTGGCGCGGTACGGCTCCCGTCGATGCCGCCCGCTACGGCATGTGGCCGATGAGCGGCGTCTGGCTGTGCCAGCATGTCTGGGAACACTATCTGTTCACGGAAGACATCGACTTCCTCAGAAAGTACTATCCGATCATGAAGGGCGCCGCCCGATTCGTGCTGGACATCCTGGCGGAGAATCCGAATTATGGTTACCTGACCATCCCTTTCTCCATGTCTCCCGAGCAGGGCTACTACATCGGTGACAATCCCGAAGAGATGTTCCTGGCTCCGTCCACCACCATGGACAACGCCCTGATCAGAGACCTTTTCCCCCACTGCATCGAGGCGGCGGAACTCCTGGGCGTCGACCGTGAATTCAGCGACGAACTGGCGGCTGTTCTGGAAAGGATTCCTCCTTACATGATTGGAGAGGACGGCATGCTCCAGGGCTGGATCGAAGACTGGAAACGCGGCCGGGAGAACCACAACTGGTCTGGAACCTTCGGGCTCTATCCGGGCAATTCGATCACTTTGCGGGGAACGCCCGAACTGGCCGCCGCCGTGGAGGCCTGGCTGGAACCGCGACCGGTCATCTCGTTCTGGAACAGCGCCATCGACATCTGCCAATGGGCACGGCTGGAAAACGGCGAAAAGACGGATGAGGTCCTCCGGAAGATCTTCATGACGAACGGCCGCCGCGGCGGTTTCGGCAACAATCTCCATTTTTCCGGATCCAACCAGTCGGACATCAACTTCGGCATCACCGCCGGCATCGCCGAAAGCCTCCTGCAGAGCCACGCAGGCGAAATCTCCCTCCTGCCTGCCTTGCCGGCCAGTTGGAAAGACGGCTCCGTCACCGGCCTGAAAGCCCGGGGTGGCTACGAAGTGAGTATCCGCTGGGCAGATGGCAAAATGACATCCTGCGAGATCAAGTCCATTCTCGGGAAGCCCTTTACCGTTCGCTACGCCGGCAAGACTCAGGTTTTCAACCTTGCCGCAGGAAAATCGGTCAAGTTGGGTCCGGAATTGGAGTAAGAGCCCGTGTAATTACCGTCCAGGCCGGACGGTAGCGAGCCAGTTCGCATCCGTACGGGGTCTGTCCGATCGCTCTATCGCATGGACCTTGATGTTCTGGCCGCCAAGGACGATCCTGTCCAGGAACGAATCGATCTCGTTCCAGAACCATTTCAGCGGGAGAAGGGCCAGACAGTGGTCACCCCCGTAATACTCGTTGAGCATATAAGGGACGTCCATCGCGTACAGTTGACGGCTGACATAGAAGGGGCCGAAACCGTGGCGGTGCGGACCCCGTTCCATGTCAAAGGTCACGGTAGGGTCCGCCGAACCATGGAAAAAGCACATGGGGCAGGGTTTCTTGTCCCACTTGAGCTCCGTCTCGTTTTCGCCGGTCAGATAGACAGCGCCCGCCATGGGTATGACACCAGCATAGTTGAATCCTTCCGGAAGGTTGTCCTGGGCAAGCCGGTGTCCGGTGCAGATATAGTATTCGGCATTCAT
>JAEEGI010004743.1_pt1 | contig 31626 bp, 44 predicted proteins | sample 8958751 | NCBI WGS metagenome assembly JAEEGI01 (sample SAMN16246545, study PRJNA631951) | gut metagenome | biome: gut microbiome; feature: rumen; material: KS-attached | host: Bos | place: Iran: Karaj | collected 2018-10 | reverse complement strand
TAGGTTTTTATATATACAGCCCAAATTTTGACAAAAGGGGTACGGGGAGTGGACATAATTTCAAAAAAAATCGATGAAATAACACCATACGAGAGGAATCCAAGAAAAAATGAGGCTGCAATTGACGCAGTTGCGGCATCTATCAAAAATTTTGGTTTTAAGGTTCCGATCGTGATCGACCAGGACGGAGTTATCGTTGCCGGGCATACAAGATTAGCTGCAGCTAAAAAGCTGGGCCTTGAAGAAGTGCCTTGTATCATTGCCGACGATCTATCTGAAGAACAGATTAAAGCTTTCAGGCTTGCCGACAATAAAACGGCCGAGCTTGCCGAGTGGGATCCGGATCTTCTTGAAATAGAATTAAAAGATATCGAATCGATTGATATGGCAGAGTTTGGATTTGATCTTTCTGAACCGGAAGAGTCTCAAGAAGTCCATGAGGATGATTTCGGAAATGAGGATTCTGTTGTTAATGAACACGGAGTGCAGCGTGGCCAAGTTTGGCTTTGCGGAAAGAGTCGTGTAATGTGTGGAGACTCCTCAAGCAGCGCGGATGCTGATAAATTATTGGGGGGGGTACTAGGTAAGATGGTTTTCACCGATCCGCCTTATGGTGTCTCGATTGGTGATAAAAATAAAATGCTAAACGACTTTCAGAAAGCCGGGCGTGTCATTACTAATATAGAAAATGACACGCTCGGAACAGAAGAGCTTTATGATCTTTTGCTTAAATGTTTTACAAATCTTCGAGAGCACTGCGAGGATGATTGTTCATATTACGTCACAAGTCCGCAAGGCGGAGAAATCGGCCTGATGATGATGATGATGAAGGATGCTGGGTTAGAGGTTCGTCACAATCTCATCTGGGAGAAAAATTGCGCGACGTTTTCAATGGGCCGACTTGATTATGATTATAAGCATGAGCCTATATTTTACACGTGGACTAAAAAGCATAATTTCTATGGAAAAGGTAAATATAAAAATACAATCTGGAATTTTGACAAACCAAGAAAATGTGATCTTCATCCAACGATGAAGCCTGTCGAGCTTGTAGCTGAAGCACTTCTGAATTCTTCAAAAGAAGAGGATCCTGTTATTGATTTTTTTGGTGGAAGCGGAACGACGCTAATAGCTTGCGAGCAGCTTAACCGACGGGCTTTTTTGATGGAGCTGGATCCTCATTATGTTGATGTTATTCTGTCAAGGTGGGAAGCAATGACGGGAGAAAAAGCCAAAATATTGAGCGACTAATGTTTCAAGATCGGGGAGAGATATGGAACAGCGAAAATGGAAGAACAAGATCAAAAAAGCGTGCCGGGATGCTGGCACTTATAAGCCGTATTTCGACAACGTGATCGACACGCTCGCCTCAATTCTTGAGAAAAGAGACGAAGCCGAGGCTCAATATATCAAGCTTGGGTCAAAGCCTGTCATAACTTACACGAACAAGGGCGGTAATTCGAATCCGGCAAAGAATCCATGTCTCGTTCTCTGGGATGATCTTAATAAGTCAGCGCTCTCCTATTGGCGCGATCTTGGCCTTACTCCGGCTGGGCTCAAGAAACTGAATGATGAAGCATTAAAGGAGCAGCAAGCTGGATTCTCCGACTTGCTAAAAGATATTGGTATCTAAAGATTATAAGCAGATAGCTATCGATTATGCTTCTGATGTCATATCAGGGAAGATAATAGCCGGAAAGCATATCGTTTATGCTTGTAAAAGATTTTTTAAGGATCTGGAGAGAGAAGATCTTGAGCTTCGGATGCATGATCCGATTGCAGCTTGTTCACTTATAGAACGAACTCTCGTTCATAACCAGGGCGAAGATATCAACGGCAATCCGTTGAAGGGTAAGCCTTTTATTCTTGAGCCTTTTGAAATATTTATAACTGTCAATCTGTTGGGCTTTTATTATAAGGGCACAGAAGAGAGACGATTCAAGGAAGCTTTTATTATGCTTGCCAGAAAAAACGGCAAGACAAGCTTCATTGCGGCGCTTTCATGGGCTGTCGGAATTATTCAAAGAAGATCCGGCTCCAAATGCTACATGGTAGCCAATGCCTTAAAACAGGCGATGGAAGCCTTTGGATTCTTGAAATCAAGTCTGCAGATTCGAGGATTATCAAAAGAATTCAGAATCCGCGACAATTCATTCGAGCACTCGATAAGCTATACATTCAAGGATGAAGCTGGCCGAGAAGATGGCTCTATGAATATTATAGCGCTTGCATCGAATCCGGATAGCCAGGATTCATTTAACTGCAATTTTGCTATCGCCGACGAAGTGGCAGCATATAAGAAACCAGCTCAATATAATCGATTCAAAGAGGCAATGAAAGCTTATACCAATAAGCTCATGATCGGAATCACGACGGCCGGAGATAATATCAACTCTTTCGGCTATCGCCGCATGGAATATGCGAAGAAAGTCGCAGAAGGGACTATCAAAGATGATAGTCTTTTTTCTTTTGTGGCCCAAGCGGACATGGACGAACGCGGCAACGTAGATTATACGAGCCCGATCCAGCACATGAAGGCGAATCCAAATTACGGAGTAACAATTCGTCCGGATGACATCCTTCAGGAATCGCTCCAAGCTCAGAACGATCCGCAGCAAAGAAAAGATTTCTTGTCGAGGTCTCTAAACATTTATACGGCTGCAATGCTCGCTTATTTCGATATCGAAGAATTTAAGCGAAGCGATCAGAAGTATTCCTGGAAGCTTGCCGAGCTTGCGAAGCTTCCGGTCGAGTGGTACGGCGGAGCGGACTTGTCAAAGCTTCACGACTTAACAGGCGCGTGTTTATACGGAAAGTATGAAAATGTTGATATATATATAACTCATGCATTCTTTCCGCGTGTTATGGCAGCCAAGAAGGCCGAAGAAGATGATATTCCGCTGTTTGGATGGGAAGATGACGGATGGCTTACAATGTCGAATACTCCGACCGTTGAAGTGGCTGATATCGTGAATTGGTTCGTTAAAATGCGTGATATGGGATTCAAGATCAAGCAAGTCGGACACGATCGCAAATTTGCCCGGGAGTTTTTCTTGTCCATGAAGGCAAAGCATTTTAACATAATCGACCAGCCACAGTATTATTTCTTAAAATCCGAAGGATTTAGGTATATTGAGAAATCCGCCAAGGATGGCAATATATACTATTTGCATTCTGAAGCGTTTGAATATTGCGTTTCAAATGTAAAAGCTATAGAAAAAACAGATGATATGATTCAATTCGAGAAGGTCATGCCTAACCAGCGCATTGACCTTTTTGATTGCTCAGTTTTCGCAACAGTAAGAGCCTTGAATGATATGGAAAACAAGCGAAAAGCACAATCATGGTGGGGAACTAAGCAGCAATGAGCAGAAAAAATAATAAAAGTAGAAAACCGAATAACAAGCGAAGCAATACTAATACTATATTTATAACTTCTAATGATGGATGGAAGGAGCTTTGCGGCTCTGGGTATGTTGCGCTTGATAAAAACCCGGAAATTATAGCCGGCTGCAATCGCATTGCTGAACTTATCGCGTCTATGACGATCCACCTTATGAGTAATACAGATAGAGGCGATGAGCGCATAATCAACGAATTATCGAGAAAGGTTGATATTGAGCCAATTTCGACGATGACGCGTAAAGCTTGGATGAGCGCTATCGTTATGAATCTGCTTTTATATGGTGATGGAAATAGTATTGTAATTCCCCATACCAGAAAAGGATTCCTTCAGGATCTTGAGCCGATAGCAGCGGAACGCGTCGGATATCTTTACGACGGATATTCAGATTATCAGCTTTTGATTGATGGTAAAGCTTACGATCATGATGATGTGCTTCATTTTACGCTGAATCAGGATAAAACATATCTCTGGAAGGGCCAAGGATTTAGGATAGCGCTTCATGATGTGGCGGAGATCCTTAAGCAGGCTCACAGCACAGAAAAATCATTTATGGAATCTAAATTCATGCCGTCGTTAATCATCAAAGTTGATGCATTAACGGACGAGTTTTCATCGCCAGAAGGCCGCGAAAGGCTTGTTGATGAATACGTTACCAACAGAAAGCGCGGCGAGCCTTGGATGATCCCGGCGGAGCAGTTTTCCGTTGAACAAGTAAAGCCGCTTACGCTTGCTGATCTGGCGATAAATGACACGGTGCAGATCGACAAAAGAACAGTCGCTTCTATTCTCGGGATTCCGCCTTTTGTGCTTGGAGTTGGAGAATATCACAAAGATGCGTGGAATTCTTTTATATCCAATACGATCAGGCCGATCGCCAAAGGCATTGAACAGGAGTTAACGCGAAAATTGCTTCTCTCCCCGAAGTGGTATTTTCGCTTTAACATAGCTTCACTTATGGATTATGACCTTCAGACGCTGGCCAACGTGTTTGGTCAGCTGTCTGATCGGGGATTCGTAACGGGTAACGAGGTTAGAGATAGAATCGGCATGAGTCCGCTTGAAGGGCTTGATGAGCTTAGAGTATTAGAAAATTATATCCCGTATGATATGGCCGGACTGCAGAAGAAGCTAGTCCAGGGAGGTGAATAATGGATAGAGCATCAAGACAGGTTCGAAGCGCTGCTTCCAAGTTTGAAACAAGGGATGAGGGCGGAGAACTTAAGATTGAAGGCTATTTCGCTGTATTTAATTCAATTTATCAGATTTTTGATGACTTATCTGAATCTGTCGCTCCAGGCGCTTTTGATGATACCTTGGGCGATGATATCAGAGCCTTAATAAACCATGATTCAAGCCTTGTGCTTGGAAGGAACACAGCTCACACGCTTGAGCTGCGACAGGATGAACACGGATTATGGGGCAGCATCACGATCAATCCGAACGATCAGGATGCTATGAATCTATATGCTCGTGTTCAGCGCGGCGATGTGGATCAGTGCTCTTTCGGCTTCGACATTTTGTCAGAGGATTACGATGTCCGAGACGATGGAAGCGTTCATTGGACTATTAAGAAGGTCAGATTGTACGAAGTCAGCGTATGTACATTCCCGGCATACGAAGAAACCAACGTTAAGGCCAGAAGCGCACAGAGAGATGAAATCAAGAAAAGATCTCTTGAAGCGTGGAAAGTTCAGACATTGGCCAAGCTGAAAGGAGAAAAGTGATGGCATTAAAAGCACTTATGCTCAGAAAAAAGATTGATGACAAGAAAAAAGAACTCGAAGCGCTGAGATCAACAAATGATTTTGCAAAGCGCGAAGCAGATCTTGAAGCTGCCATCAATGAAGCTGAGACAGACGAAGAAAAAGCCGCTGTTGAAGAAGAAGTGGCAAAGTTTGAAAGCGAAAAAGCTGATTTTGAGGCTAAAGAAGGCGCTCTGGATGAAGAAGTTAGAAATCTCGAATCCGAGCTGGAACAGGAAGAAAAGAAAGTGGAAGCTCCGGCTCCGGAAGCTCCAAAGCCTGAAGAGGGCAGAAAGGATGAACACAAGATGGAGACAAGAAAATTTTTCAATATGAGTCTTCAGGAACGCGACGCTTTCTTTGCTCGCGAAGACGTTAAAGGATTCCTTGAAAGAGTAAGATCACTTAAGGGCCAGACAAGAGATATTAAGGGTGCAGATCTTCTTATCCCTGAAGTAGTTCTTGGCCTCATTCGTGAAAACGTGCTTAGATACTCTAAGCTGCTTAAACACGTTAATCTTAAGCCTGTTAAGGGCGAAGCTAGACAGATAGTTGCTGGCGCTATTCCTGAAGCTGTCTGGACAGAAGCTTGCGCTAAGCTTAACGAGCTTAATCTTAACTTCTTCGATGAAGAAGTTGACGGATACAAGGTTGGCGGATATATCGCTATCTGCAATGCAGTGCTTGAAGATTCCGATATAGCTCTTGCTGATGAGATTATATCAGCTCTTGGTCAGGCTATCGGATATGCGCTTGATAAGGCTATTATCTACGGTACAGATACAAAGATGCCTCTTGGTATCGTTACAAGACTTGTACAGACAGAAGAGCCTTCCGGATATCCTGTTAATCGTAGACCTTGGGTAGATCTTCACACTTCAAATGTTAAGACTATCAGTGCAAGCGTAACAGGCGCAGCTCTTTTCAAGGAAATTATTCTTGATGCATCTGCAGCAAAAGGCAAATACAGCCGCGGTGAGAAAGTATGGGTTATGAATGAAAGCACATACTCAAAGATCGTTGCTGAGAGCCTTTCAATCAATGCAGCTGGCGCTATCGTTGCCGGAGTTAACGGCCGTATGCCTGTTATCGATGGAGTAATCGAAGTTCTCGACTTCATTCAGGATAACGTTATTGTCGGCGGTTATTTCGATCTGTATCTTCTTGCTGAAAGAGCTGGCGCAAGAATTTCACAGTCCGAGCACGTTCAGTTTATCGAAGATAATACTGTCTTCAAGGGGACAGCTCGCTATGATGGCACACCTGTAATTGACGAGGCTTTCGTTGCTATCGGCATTGCTGGCGCTACACCTTCAGCATCAATGGATTTCCCTGAAGATACAGCAAACGGCCCGGCAGTTATCACAGGCCTTACAATCGGATCTCTTACTCTTACACCTGAATTCGCTTCAAATGTAACAGAGTACGCAGCAGCAACAACAGATACAACTAACAAGGTAACAGCAACAGCAGCTAACGATACAGCAGTTGATATCGAGCTTAACGGAGTATCAATCGCTAACGGTTCAAATGCTAAGTGGGCAGCTGGCGCTAATACTCTTACAATTAAGGCTAGTCGCTTCGGATCAGATCCAACAATCTACACTGTAGAAGTTACAAAGTCTTGATAATTGAGGTGAGACGATGACAAATCTTGACATCTTGACGATGCTCAAGGCTAATCTTGAGATCGCGACAAGCGTACATGATACATATCTTGGACAGCTCATTGAAGTTGCCTATAAGCAGATAACCGAAGAGGGGATCAAGATCGACAAGGAAGATGCGCCTGAAGGAAGCGACTATACTTATTCGATCGAAGATATCCAGGACGTTAATCTGATAGTCATGTATGCAGCATATTTATATCGAAAGAGAGCCGACGAAGGAGCTCCACAGATGCCGAGAATGCTTCGTTATGCTCTTAATAATCGCTTGTTTAGCCAAAAGATCCGGGAGGAGTCTTAATGCTACTTGATTCGGGTATTCTTACGCTTTACAAATTAATAAACACAGCTGAAAGCGGACGGATGCCCGACATGAAGCTTCAAAAGTATGAAAATGCTTACTTTGGCGAGCGTACAGTGGGATATAACAGACTGTACGCAGCCAAAGGAGTTAATCAACAGGTCGATAAGCTTGTCAGAATCTGGCGAAATGAAGATGTTGAAGCCGGAGATTATACGATTTTGGATTATCCGGTCGTTAAAGAATCGAAGCAATACCGAATCGATGCGGTGCAGCATCTTTATGACGATGACGGGCTTAAAGTCACAGATTTAACTCTAAGCAGATTGGAGAACTTCTATGATGTCATTAGTGAGTAAGCTTCAGATCATGGCGGCGGCGCTCGTGCCGCTGACGGATCATGTATATCATTATTGGCGACCAAGGCCAAACGGAGTAGATAGATATATCATTTGGGCTGAGGATACGGAAGATAATTCTTTTCATGCTGGCAATGTGAAGCTAGAACAGGCGATTCATGGGACTATTGATCTTTTTACCAAAGAAGAATTTGATCCGCTGATTGATGCGATTCAGGACAAGCTCAACAGCCTGGAGAACGTATCATGGAGCCTTAATTCTTCTCAGTATGAAGACGATACGGGGCTGATCCACTATGAATGGGAGTGGAGGATGAGGTAATGGCAAAGCTTACAGTCGGAAACGGATTATCTGAATATATAGCGGAGCTCCAACGTCTCCAGAACATAGACGATTATATCGAACCCGTAATATATGAGGGAGTATCCGTTGTAAATAATGCGACTGTCAAAGCTCTTAAGGATCTTCCGACAGATGATACGAAGGGCCGAGTTGATAGAAGATCGGGAATCAGATCAATCGAAAAAGCCGGACTTCTAAAAGCTTATGGTATCTCCGAGATTCAGAACGATAACGGGTATATCAATAGAAAGATAGGATTCGCAAACGGATACATCGAGAACGAAGCCACAGGATACAAAAAGCCCGTCGTTCTTGTTGCAAGATCTATTATTTCCGGAACGTCATTCATGCCAAAAAACGACTTCATGACTAAGGCTTCCCGGGCAAGTAAGAGCGCCGCAGAGCAAGCAATGGCCAAGAAGTTGGACGAAGAAATAAATAAAATTATTGATTGAGCGCCGTATGGCGCTTTTTTCATGAGAAAGGAAGGAAGCCATGAAGATAAATCTTCAGTTTTTCGCCGCAGCCGGACGCGTTGCAACAGGCTTTTCAAAGCCTTATGTAGCGAAGTATATAGCCAGCGGCACAAGCGTTATCTATCAGGGCGCAAGACGACTTGCACGCGGAGTTAATGTTAACGTGCAGCCGGAGAGCTCCGACGATAACAATTTTTACGCAGATAATCAGGCCGCAGAGTCCGCTTCCGGGCTTTTCACGGGCGGCACTGTTGAACTCGAAGTCGATGGCCTCTTCACATCATCCTATAACTATATTATGGGTATCGAAGATGTGGCCGAAGGCTGGACAGCTGACGGCAACAATGCCGAAGTGCCTTACGTCGGAATCGGATTCATCGTTAGATGGATGAGCGCAGGAGTTACAAGCTATCAGCCCGTTGTGATTGCAAAATGCAAATTCTCAGTTCCTGAAGAAGAAAGAGCAACTCAGGAAGATGAGATCGACTGGCAGACAACAACACTTTCAGCCGCTATGATGCGCGACGATACCACTGCGGAAGCTTGGAGATATCGCGGAGCTGATTTTGCAACAGAAGCCGAAGCCGAAGCTGCTCTTGTTGAGAGACTTGGCGGAACAGAGCCGACTCAGATCGCAACTCTGACAGCTCTTTCAATCGCCGGAATAACTCTCGATCCTGTATTTGATCCTGAAACTCTTAACTACACAGGCGCAACAACAGACGAGACTTCCGTTGTAACCGCAACAAGCGACGATACAGATGTTGTTATCACTGCAACTCTGAACGGAACTGCAGCAGATCTTTCATCTGCGCTTACATGGGTAACAGGGGCTAACCTTCTGGCTATCACAGCGGCTAAAGAAGGCGCAGAAAGCTCAGTATATTCAATTGTTATCACAAAGTCCACAGAACCTTAAGGAAGCTGGGGGCCGTCTTCGGGCGGCTCCCATTATTTTGAAAAATAGGGGAGAAAATAATGATTATACACGGAAAAGAATACAAATTTCTTTACACAGTTAGAGCATCAATCGAAATCGCGCAAAATCTCGACGGTCATTCAATGTCTTCAATCAGTAAAGTCTTCAAGACAGGAGATCAGATCAAGTCAATGGAGCTTATAAGCAGAATGGCCATCGCTATGAATAGAGCTTATCTCAAGGTTAAAGCCTTCGAAGATGGCACAAAATTCGAAGAAGCGGACGTACTGACAAAAGATATAATCGACAATCTGACTTTCGACCTGGAACAGGAGCTTGAGAACGAGCTAATGATGGCTATGTCATCAGGGAACAAGACAGAGATCGAGACGACTCCGGAAAAGGGATCCAAAGGATCAAAAAAAAATCCGCCAAAATCGAACTAAATGAGCCGTGGCTGCTTTTTTACGGCTATAAAATCGGAATGAGTCGAGAAGAGATCCTGAACACGCGCTTCGGTTTATTTCTTGACCTTATCTCATGTCTGGGAGTGTTCAACGGCGGCTCAAAATTGAAGAAAACAAAGAAAAAGATGTCTTTTGAGGAAGCTATCGAGTTGAGGTGATGATATGGCTGTTAACATAGGACCAAAAATCGGCATAGACGGCGAAGCCGAGTATAGAAAACAAATAAATAATATAATCACGTCAACAAAGACGCTCAACGCGGAGATGAAAGCGCTTAAAAGCTCTTTTGATTCCGAAGGAAAGTCGATCGAGCAGAATAATAAGCAGCGCGAGATCCTTAATCAACAGATTAAGCTCCAGGAAGAGCGCGTGGCTGCTTGCTCGAAGATGCTCGAAGAGTCCAAAGCTAAATTTGGTGAGAATTCGACTCAGACAGACAAATGGAGACAGGCGCTTGCTAATGCTCAGACAGATCTTAATAATTTTAACCGCGAGCTGGATGAGTTGCCGTCATCCTTGGAGCTTGTAGGCTCAAAAATGAAGTCCGTTGGTGACGGAATCTCCAACGTTGGAAGCAAGATTGCTTCTTTTGGCTCTTCAATGACCAAAAATGTAACGACTCCAATAGTCGGAGCTTTTACGCTCTCTGCAAAGTCCGCTATAGATTGGGAGTCAGCTTTTACCGGAGTTATGAAGACTGTTGACGAAACGGCCACGACTTCTTACGAAGATCTCAGCGCGTCCATTATGAAGATGGCGACAGAGACAGCATCTTCGAAGGAAGATATAGCCGGAGTCGCTGAAGCTGCCGGACAGCTTGGCGTATCTGCAGATGATATCGAGAATTTTACTCGAACGATGGTAATGCTGGGAGATACAACTAACTTATCTGCAGATGAAGCAGCCACAGCTTTAGCAAGATTTACAAATATAACAGGAACAGGCAACGAGAATGTTGACAGACTCGGATCGACGATCGTTGCTCTTGGAAATAACTTCGCGACAACAGAATCAGAAATCACAGAAATGGCCACAAGGCTGGCATCCGCCGGAACTATCGTCGGATTATCTGAGACGGATATTCTCGCGCTGGCTGCAGCTATGAGCTCGGTAGGCATTCAGGCTGAAGCTGGTGGCACAGCAATGACTCAAACGCTTTCGTCTATCAATTCGGCTGTTGATATGTATAAAGATGGCATGACGGAAGATCTTGAGTTTATTGCAAGCATCTCCGGAGTATCAGCCCAGGAGTTTGCAGATCAATGGAATGCAAATCCGGTTGCAGCTTTGCAATCGTTTATCGAAGGTCTTGCCAATGTTAAGGATGAGGGCGGCAATGTTTCCGCGACTCTTGGAAAGTTGGGGATGGAAGGCGTAAGGCAAAGCAATATGCTTCAATCCTTAGCTCTCGCTTCTGATATGCTCGGCCAAGCCGTTGATACATCGTCCAAGGCATATGAAGAGAACAATGCTCTCGTTGCTGAAGCTGAAAAGCGATATCAGACAATGGACGCGAAGCTTTCTCAAACAAAAGAACAGGTTGGAAATCTGGCCGTATCTTTTGGCGAGATCTTGCTTCCGTATATCTCGCAAGGCTTGACGATAATTCAGGGCCTTGCTGATAAATTCATGAGCCTGGATCAGTCCGAACAGGAGCAGATAATTAAAATGGCTGCTCTTGCTGCAGCTATTGGCCCGATCTTGCTCGGCGGCGGTAAGCTTATAGTCGGAATCGGTAATCTGATATCGGCCGGAGGCACAATCGCTACATTCATGGGCGGAACACTTATCCCGGCATTGACTACAGCCGGTACATTCATAACTGGGACAATGGTTCCGGCACTTGCTTCGTTTGCAGCCGGATTCGCTCCGCTGATAGTTGCTGCAGCTCTTTGGATAGCAGCCGGAGCTGCAATAGTTGCGGCCGGAGTCCTGATCTATAAGAATTGGGATGAGATCAAAGAGAAAGCCGGAGAGCTGGGTGATTGGATCGGAGAGAAATGGGGCGAAATTAAATCCACTGTATCAGAGACATGGGACGGGCTCAAGGCTGGAGCTTCGGAAGCTTGGTCAAGTATCAAGGCGAGCGTTTCAAGCAGTGCTAGTCAGATAAAGGCGGATGCTTCGAATGCCTGGAACAATCTCAAGACAGGCGCTTCGGATACTTGGAACAATATCAAGACAGGCGCAGCTTCTTGGGGCTCCGGAATGATATCTTCCATGTCATCAACGTGGTCAAGCATGAAGAGCAGCTTCACAAGCGGATTTAATACGCTTAAATCAAGCGCTTCGACAGGGCTCTCTCATGTTGCGACGACATTTAGCACCAAGTGGAACACGATCAAGTCAAATATGAGCTCTACATGGTCAAATATAAGCTCGAACGCGCAGACAGCGCTCAGCAACTTGAACAGCACAATATCAAGCAAGGCTACCACGATCGGAACAAGCATTAAGAACGGACTCAGCAGCGGAGTTAACTATGTCAAGAATCTTCCGTCTAATTTCTTCAATTGGGGCTCCGAGATGATCTCGAATCTGGCCAACGGAATTAAAAATAAGGTTAGTCAGGTCGGAAGCGCAGTCAAGAGCGTAGCTGATGCAATTTCAAGTTATCTGCATTTCAGTGAACCCGATGTTGGCCCTCTTTCAGATGCGAATTCTTGGATGCCTGACTTTATGGATCAAATGGCAGCCGGTATTGAAGCTGGAAGATCTAAGATCCAGCAAGCTATGAACTCGGTTGCTGCGGATATTGCTGCTCCGCTTAATTCAAATATAAACAATACTACGCTGAATTATGGCGGTAATTCAATTGTAGTTAATGCAGCTCCCGGAATGAATGTCGAAGAGATCGCTGATGCAGTCCAGGAACGAATCAATGACGAAGTAGAGGCTAAGGAGCACGCATATGCGTAATTATTTGATTTTTAATCATAAGAATATAGCCGACTTCGGAGTATACATCTCCGGATCTGGAACGTTTACAGCTCCAAAAAGAGATATCGAGACTGTGAGCGTCCCCGGAAGATCCGGAGATCTAACAATGGATAATGGTAGATATAACAATATAACAATCTCGTATCCATGCTTTATTTACAGGAATTTTGCAAAGGACTTTGATGATTTTAGGGCCTTCCTGATGTCGAATGTCGGTTATAAGAGGCTCGAAGATACATATCATCCGGAAGAATTCCGAATGGGATATGTAGCTTCAAATCTTGATCCTAAAGTCGGCACGCTTAACAGATCAGGAGAATTCGATCTTGATTTTGCGTGTATGCCGCAGCGCTTCCTTCGTCTGGGCGAAGAAACAATATCTTTTGAAGAGGACGCGACGATCGTAAATCCTACAAATTACGAAGCTGCGCCGCTTATAAGGGTATATGGGAACGGAGCTCTTGGAGTTGGTAATAATACAATTACTATATCTGACGTTAATGATTATGTTGATATAGATTGTGATATTCAGGATGCATTCTATGGATCATTTAATTACAACAGCCATATAACGCTTAATTCTGGCGCTTTTCCGAAATTTGAGCCTGGAACAAACGAAATTGCTATCGGTTCCGGCATAACAAGAGTTGATATAAAACCGAGGTGGTGGACGCTATGATCCCGATTCTTTTTTCTGCAGATGCAACTTCATTCAATAACAACGGACTTGGAGCGCTTGCAGATTGTACATCTTGCAAAGTCACAGAAAAAAGAAACGGCGAATATATTTTGACAATGCAATATCCTTTAGATGGTATACATTTTAAGGATATTCAAAAAAGCTGCATTATTTGGGTAAAGCCTTCTGACGGAGCTAATAATCAGGCTTTCAGAATCTATAAGACCAAAAAGCCTATAAATGGAATAGTCACAATCGAAGCGGAGCACATATCTTATCAGCTCTCGATGATTCCGACAATGCCTTTTACAGCCGAATCAGCTTCGGCAGCTCTTCAGGGTCTTAAGACTAACGCGGCGGAGCCTTGCCCGTTTTTCTTCTACACAGATAAACAGACGATAGCCACATATACACAGGAGCAGCCAGCATCAATAAGAAGCAGACTCGGCGGAGTATCCGGATCAATTCTTGATGTATACGGCGGCGAGTATGAATTCGATAATTACGATGTTCATCTATGGGCCAACAGAGGATCCGATAAAGGCGTAACGATTCGATACGGCAAGAATCTGATCGATTTAAAACAGGAAGAAAACATCCAGAACGTAGTGACCGGAGTAGTTCCATTTTTTGCAAACGAAGATACTCTCGTAACTCTTCCTGAGAAGGTTGTCGAGTCCGAATATGTTGATCTATATCCGTATCCGAGGACAGTAATTCTCGATCTATCTTCAGAATGGACGGACGAAGTGCCGACTGTGGAACAGCTCCGCCAGAGAGCTCAAAAATATATCGAAGATAATGATATAGGAATCCCGAAGGTCAGCATTGACGTGTCTTTTATAGCTTTATGGCAGACTGAAGAATATAAGGATATAGCGCCGCTCGAACGCGTCAATTTGTGCGATACAGTCACAATCATATTTGAAAAGCTTGGAATTGAGGCAAAAGCGAAGGTTATATCAACAGAATACGACGTACTTCGCGAGAGATACACGAAGATCGAAGTCGGAGATGCCAAGTCAACGCTTGCGACTACTATAGTCAATATAGATTCGACTACAAATACAAAGATCCAGACAGCCACTTCCTTCCTCCAGAAGGCTATAGTTCATGCAACAGATATGATAACGGGCGGATTGGGCGGATATGTATACCTTAAGCCCAACGCGGACGGATATCCGGAAGAAATTCTTATAATGGATTCCCCGAATATCGAAACAGCCGTTAATATCTGGAGATGGAACAAAAACGGGCTTGGATTCTCTTCAAACGGCTATGCTGGGCCATATGGAACGGCTATAACGTCGGATGGCCAGATCGTAGCGGATTATATCACAGCCGGAACATTAAACGGCGACTTGATCCAGGCTGGAACTGTCAACACGTCCGCGCTATCGGTAGAAGCTCAAGAAGATCTTCAGGCAATACATAATTATATTCCATACGATATTCTTGAGAATAGAGCAAGATGGGAAATTAATGCAAAAGATATACAACTTGTAACTGCATCCGTTGGACAACAAGATTTCGATCATTGTTTAAGGATGGATGGATCGGATATATCTGTATACAATCCGAATTATCAATGTCAGTTTAAAACTGATTTTGCCGGAAAGCCTACAATTGTTATTGAATTTGATTGGTTCATCTGGGACACGATAACAATACCAACTCAGCAATTTTTTTATATCTGGTACTACAACAAGGATAGAAGCTCATATTGGACGACATACTTCAATATCGATGGCGGAACATATAACTCCGGAGAAGTATACCACGTCAGATGGGAATATACCTTCTCCGATACGTGCGATATTGAAACATATGTGCCAAGATTCGGATTCAGATTCCTTCCGGGGACAGTTACCTATATTGCAAATCTTTCTATCACCGGAACAACAGGAAATTATAACAAGGCTGTAGTTACGACCACAGCGACCGGACTCAATACAATGGTTCGCAGCGGCAACGTAATATCCGCAATCAATCAGAGCGCTGAATCAGTAAGCATATCGGCCAACAAGATCAATCTAACGGGCGACTTGTCTCTTCGCGGAGATTTTACGAGCTATAATTCAGACGATAACACAGATTATTGCTTTATTGATTCTGGAGACATTTCATTCTTCCAGAATGGAGTTAACGTCTTTACAATTTCGTCTCAGGCTATTCTGGGGCAATATGCCGGAATCTTCTTCGGAGATGTCGAGGATCCGAGCTCGATGGCGGATTATACATATATCGAGCAAAATCTTGTGAGCACTCCGCTTGTATATTGTAAAGCAAACGGAGAATTCCAAGGAGAGACCGGATACACGCTGATTTGTGAACAGGCAGCAAGATTCAAGTCTATAACTGTTGATGATATTTATGTTACAGGCAATCAACAACTTGGAAGCTCGTTCCGTGGCACTGTTTCATTTTATTCCAGCGTTTTTAATGCAGGTGGCGGAACGGAATTCATCTCAGATAGGCGAAAAAAGCGTAACATAGTAGATCTTGCAGTAAAAAAGGCAAGATCTTTTATTATGGCTTTGAAACCTGTCAAATACAAATTTACAAAAGATATTTCGTCATCTAATCGTTATCATCATGGATTTATAGCTCAGGATGTCAAGAAGGCGATGCCTGAAGATTGGGGAATTTACTGCGAAAACAAAGAGCTTGACCGGATAGGTCTTCGCTATGACGAATTCATAGCGGATATGATAGCAGTAATCCAGGATCATGAGAAAAGAATCCAGAAGCTTGAGGATGCGCTTAAAAGGAGCAAAAAATGATAACACAATCAATCAACCTTAATCTGATTCCGGGCGGAGTCTTGCCGCGGTTTAATGTCAGTCAATATGACAAGGGCTCAAGAGCTTTGCAGTTTAATCTTTTTTCCGGATCTCTTCCTTTTGAGGTCCCGGAAGGCAGCACTGTAACGATACAGGGAACAAAAAAGGATATGACTGGATTCCAATATCCGTGTACATATCAAGGTAGCCTTGTTGTTTCAGATCTCTACGATCAAATGACAGTGCTTGCCGGAGAAGTGACCACAGAGCTCGTGATAACCGACACAAACCTTAATATTCTTGGAACGTGCAATTTTATCATTGATGTAGAACAGGCCGCGCTCTCGAAGGATATCCCAATCTCAGAGACGGAGCTGCCACTTCTTCAGGAAGCAATCCAAGCGGCGGCCGAGGCTAAGGCGAGCGCGGAAGCTGCCGAAGATGACGCGGAAGATGCAGAAGCTTGGGCAAATGGTACAAGAGGCGGAGTCCCTGTCGGGCCTTCTGATCCTACATACCAAAAAAATGCAAAATATTATGCTGATAATTTTGTTGGCCTTATAACTGATACACAATGGGCTGAAATCCAGACTATTTTATCCACTTAAGAAGGGAGAATAAAATGATTACTTATGATGTCAATAAGCAGATCGGAAACGAAGCGGAGCTTGCATTCAAGGGCCTTGCTGCGGACACAAAACCAACAGGAACATATGACGGATATGATCTCATGAACGGCTCTTCGTTCTTCGAGATGGATACACAGGATGTATATTTTTACAATGGGGCTACTGATTCATGTCTCGCACAGCCATAAAGAAAGGAGCAGAAGATGAAAGACAATGAAATCATTGGAATGCTCAAAAGTTACGTATCAAAAACGCTCGTTGGCATGGGAGCACTTAAAGGCGCAAATTGCCAGATTGAGAGCATCGCAGAAGTCACAGGCGGACAAAAGATTACTTTCTTATGGGTTGATACCAATAATGTGAGCCACAGGAGCGAGCTTACAGTGCCAAACGGAGCCGATGGTGTAGGAATCGCAAGCATTGGAAAGACTTCCACGGCCGGACTCGTAGACACGTATACGATCACGCTTACAGATTTAAGCACTCATACCTTCACAGTCACCAATGGAGCCAAAGGCGACACAGGCGACGGCATAGCAAGAATCGAAAAGACTGGAACCGAAGGCCTTGTCGATACATACACAATCACGATGACAAGTGGAGCGACTGCGACCTACACAGTCACCAACGGAGCCAAGGGAGATCCTGGAGACGATGGATTCTCTCCGACAATCGTAGAAGATCCTGACAATACAGACGAAATATATAAGCTCGATATTACCGACGTAAATGGAACGATTGTAACTCCTAACCTCAAAGGCGGAGGATCCGGCGGAACAACGAATTATGAAGCTCTAAATAATAAGCCCAAGGTCAACAATGTCGAGCTGACCGGGAACAAGTCTCTTGGAGATCTTGGGATTAATATCCCAACAAAGACAAGCGAACTGACGAATGATTCTAGTTATGTTAATCAGACAACTCTTAATACAACGCTTGCAAATTACACTAACACGACAGCACTTAATCAATTGCTGGCTGACAAGGTTGATAAGGAATCCGGAAAAGGACTCTCAGCCAACGACTTCACTAATACGCTGAAGGATAAGCTCGACGGAATAGAATCCAGCGCCGAAGTCAATAAAATTGATTCGATAAGCGTTAATGGAGTGGCTCAGACAATATCAAGTAAGGCTGTTAACCTTGACGTTGCCAGCAATCTCATAACAGAGGAACAATGGACGCAGATTCAGGCGCTTCTTGTATAAGGGGGTAAAGGATGAAGACAATAGTTCAGCTCGTCTCAGAGCTAAAAAGTTATTTCTTAGAAAAAGATACAGCCGTAAAACAGGCTGTCGAGTCAAATATAGCGCCTGTCGAATCAGATGCTTCTTCCGCTTCAAAAGCTTATGCGGTCGGGCAGCAACTCGTTCTTAATGATATCTTGTATAATGTTACAGCTGCAATCAGCGCAGAAGATGCTCTTGTAGTTGGAACCAATATCTCAGTCTCAGACGATCTTACGACTCAGATAGGAAATGCTAAGGCTAGAATCGGAACTGTAACAAGTCAGACTCTTGCCGCAAATGTAACAAGCGTATCTTTCAACGTGCCGACTTCCGGAGATCATCTGATAGACTTCTGGGCTTCAGATGGCTCAAATTATACAGCTATCGATACATCCGTAAGCGGTACAGCCACACTTACATATGACGCAGTAAGCAGCGCAAGAACAATTTACTGCAAGATTAGCGAGGTGTAAAAAATGGGAAATGCATATCGAAGCGTATTAGCGCTTAAGCCAACAGGCGACGCAGTTCCGGCCAACGTATTAGCCGGAAAGACTTTCTCGAATGCTGCCGGAGTCGGAAAGACAGGAACAATGATCAATAATGGAGCTGTAAGCGTCACATTGACCGACCAGGATCCGACTTATACAATCCCCGAAGGATATCATAATGGGCTTGGAGTCGTTGGATTTTCTGCATCTGGTGGAGACGGGGCCGACCTGATTGTTACCTGTTCTGACGTTTTTGCTGGAGCTACTATCTCATGCACGGATGGAACAACAACTTATACAGAAACTTGTCCGAGCTCAAGCCCTTATGAGGTCACATTTCAGAGCATTCCTGTAGGAACTTGGACGATAAGCGGATCATATAGTGGGACAACGTTTTCAACTATATTCACAGTATTGGATTTTGAGGCTGCGCTTAATGCAATTCCAGAAGGATCGACAGCTACTCCGACAGATGATATTCAGACATGGCTTCATTGTGCTGAGATTTTTGACAAAAACTATACAACAATTTCTCAGGTACTAGCAGATGCAAGTACCTTACAGGCTTTAATCGCGTCAAATAATGCTGTTGATTATATGGCACGTAGTACGACATGGGCATCAAGTGTTGTATCAGATTCAAGCGCAATGACATATATTGGGCTTAATGATTATTGTTCTGATGCTTTATTAGCTGATTCAACATGGTTAACAGCTATATGCGGAAGTACATATTTTGAATCTGTCCTTAATGTAAAAAATCCGACAATGACATCTGATACGACTCCTAGCGGTAATTGTTTTGGATCATCATTGTTCTCTACATCTTATAAATATTGGTATGCGTTTGATAACAATGCGTCACATGCATGGTATCCAACATATGCAACAGGTGGCTCTCAGGCAGGTCAATATTGTGGGTATAAATTTACAAATCAGACCAAAGCACATTACATTAAATTAAAATACAAATCACGTGCATCTGATTCAGTGATTAAATTTCAAGGATCTAATGATGGTTCAACATATATTGATTTGAGAGAGATAACTGTGTCAAATACAGGCAATACAGATACATACGTTGATGGCTCGTGGACTATAACTAATGATAATGCATATGAATATTATAGAGTTTATATAGTAAGCGGTACCGGCGGAACATCAGGACAAGGATTTGGACTCAATCAAATGGATATATATTGCAGATCATAAGGGGGCTAATTATGGATATATATACAAGAGTAGAGAATCTTGAAAAGCTTGTTGATGAGCTCGTGAAGCATATCAATAGAAGCAAAATGTATACAGATTCTGATATATCTGGAGTTCGTCAGAATATGTCAGAATTGGAGAAGACAGTTTTTCCGAAATGGGTTCCTGTTGGACACGAATATTTAGTAAGTGAACGAGTATCTTATAACGGAGAACTCTATCGATGCATACAGGGGCATAAATCCCAAGCAGATTGGTCTCCGGATGTTGCCGTCTCTTTATGGGTTCCGATTGCTGATCCGGCCGAAGAGTGGCCAGAATGGAAACAGCCGGCCGGAGCGCATGACGCTTATCAGAAGGGAGATAAAGTCAGCCACAACGACAAGCATTGGATATCTGACATCGATTCAAATGTCTATGAGCCTGGAGTATATGGCTGGATAGAAGCATAATATTTTAAGGGCCGCAGAAATGCGGCTCTTATTTGTTAGGGGGCTAAAATATGGGAATCTTACAATCGAGCGCATTGACACTCGGAGTCGGAGCTCTGGGCGCTCTGATCTCACTATATCTTACATACCTTTTTAATCGCTTCACCAAAAAAACAGAAGAATACAGAAAACAGAGAGAATACCAGGAAGCTGCAGCGTTAAAAAAAAAGAGCAAGACGATGCTCTTATGCTCCTGATTCTTAAGATCGAGCTCAGATATATCATAGATAAAACCAACGAGCGCGGTTATTACACTGTAGACGAGCGCAGAAGATATCAATATATGTTTGATGTCTATAAAGAGCGCGGCGGCAACGGAGAGATAGAGAGGGACTTCCTGAAGCTTGACTCGCTGCCTTACGAAAAACAGTAAATAATGTGTTTTTTATCGTTTTTTGTAGTTTTTTGCCGATTTTTTATGTTTTTTTCGCTGTTTTTTAAAAAAAATAGTGAGAAAGGGGATCACATGACGAAGGAAGATCTTATCAGGAAGCTGACCTCAAGGAAATTTGCAAGCGCGTTACTCGCATTCATTACAGCTGTTTTGATAGCTTTCAATATGCCAGAGAATCAGATAGCTCAGATCGTGGCTATCATCGGCTCTTTCCTGACTTTGATATCTTATATCCTGGCTGAAGGTCAGATCGATGTAGCAGCAATTAGCCAGGCAAAAGAAGAGCCTGACTCTCAGAAGGAAGAAGAGGAAGAGCTATGATAATAGCCGGATATGGGATTGACGTATCGCACTATCAAAAAAATATCGGCTGGGGCATGGTGGCCAAAAATGGGATCACTTCCGCCGGAAATCTGCCCGTTAATTTTTCGATTTTGAAATGTATTTATGAAGCTCAGAGCCATCGGCCTGATGAATATTTCGAAAAAAATTATAAGGGCTGTATCGAGAATGCTATCAATGTCGGGATATACGTCTATCATGCGTCGAAGTCTCTGGCTGATCCGGTATCCGAGGCCGAAGCTCTTGTTAAGGTCCTGAACGGGAGAAAATTGCACTTAGGCATATGGCACGACCTGGAAGATAAAACTCTGAGAGCTGCCGGAAATAATGCAATTCACCAGATGCTCAAGATAGAAGATGAGATCTTGAAAAGCCACGGATACACAGATATAGGAATCTACTGCTCGAAATATTGGCATGATTCTATATTAGATAAAAAATATTTAAAAGATAAATATAAATATTGGTGGATAGCCAGGTATCTGAAGAACGATATTGGCCAGATTCCGCCGGAGTCCATGAGCCCGGCGAAATATGCGGATGCCTGGCAGTTCTCAAGCAAGGGAAAAGTTTCAGGAATCGCCGGAAACGTAGATCTTGACGTTGATTTTACGGGGCTTGCTGCAGAGATGGCCAAAGAGCTCCCAAAGTCTGCAGATGGATATACTCCATCAAAACAGGGCATTAAGACTGTAAAAGTCACAAATAAGCTCAATATTCGCCTAAGTCCTGAGCTTGGAGATAATATTATCGGTCAGCTTCCAAACGGGGCAAAAGTCAATGTTACAGAGATCTCCGGGAAGTGGTCAAAGATAGAAGGCTGGGTCTCAACGAATTATTTAAGTTAATTAAAATTGTAATTACTATGGCCGCTGCACCTCGCAGCGGTCTTTTTTTAATGCTTAAATAAATACCCATAAATATTATTACGATATATTGATAAAAAGTGATATACTTAAGTAGTCAACTCCTACCGAGTTCGAAGTTGATTCTTGCACCGAAAGCAGATCGGACGAATGGCCTTCCTCCGATCTACTTTTTTTGCAAAAAATTCTGTCCAAAATTCTGTCCACCGAATTTTTAAACGCAGTAAATAAGCGCGTTAAAGCTAAAATCACTACGGGTTCGATTCCCGTCAGCAGCTTCAATCAAAAAAATCAGATTTGAAGCGGAATGACTCTCGAGGTCGCTCCGGCTCTAGCTTTCAAAAATAAAAAAGCTTTAATTCAGTTAAAACAATTTTAATCGAATTAAAGCTTTTTTAATTAATTTCTGTCCAAAATTCTGTCCATTATCTTGTTAAGATATTATTTTATTTTCGTTTTCTGGCTTAAGCTCTTCCTTAAAGGTCTTTGAAAAGTAGTCATTAATCCTGACTACAAAAACATTGCTCTGAGACTTAAGCGGATTCCGGTAAACATCTTTCATTGTCTTATCTGTTTTATGTCCTGAACGTTGCTGGATATACTGATCCGGTATTCCTATAGCGTGCATCGTTGAAATGGTGTAATGCCTCAGATCGTGAAAGCGGCACTTAAGCCCGAGACGATCTCGAAGATTACAGAAGCTTGACGTTAGATAGTCCGGAGTACAATTAAAGATGCGTCCTTTTCCTTGACCGATCAAGTCGATAACTTCCTTAGAGTAAATGACTTGTCTGGTCGATTGTCGATTCTTAGTGTATTTCTTGTGAATCCATTCCTTGTTATGGTCTAAAACTACAGCGCTATGGACATAGATCGCGTTAAAATCTCGATAAACATCTTCATAAGATAGACCGCAGATCTCGCTCCGCCTCAATGATCCGAAAGCGCTCAAAATAATAGCCAGGTGCAATTCTTTATTAGGGCGGCTTAGTTCCATCAGCTTCTTAAGATCATCATCATCTGGAATATGTCTCTCAATGGCTGCGTCGGCCGGAAGAGTGTATTGATATCTACGTTCAGGATTATGCTGCTTAAGCGCTGCGATTAGTAGGCTGATAATATTTCTAACAGTCTTAGGGGAATGATTGAATGATAGATCATTAATGAATCTCTGGATGTCTTCGCTTGCAAGATCTCCTACTTGCTTAGTGCGGAGGCTTTCAAAATATAGTCTATTCATTCGCTCATATTCAAGGATCGTTTTGGGAGAACATACGGCCGACCTGGAACTGATATATGATTTTATAACGAAATCAATTGTCGGGCTCTTCCGATCTTCTTTGCGCTGCATTTGATACTGAGCCGCCAGAAACTCCGCCTCTTTTTTAGTGGTGGCGGTAAAAGCTTTCTGGCGATATTTGCCCGTCGCGTCCTTTCCAGCCGAAACTACAACTTTATACTTTCCTGATTTAGTCTTCTTAGCTTTCATCCTTGAACCTCTCGAAGTTGATTATCCTGGCACTTGATTCTTTTTTTCCGACTCTATGCCAAGCAGCCGATCGACTGCTTCTTGCATCTCAATTTGATATCTATAAGCTAGAATCAAATTTCTTTCATGAGCCGTTAGCACAAAGCTTACTGTATTAGGATCTACATCATAGCCCATCAACCAAGGTTCGTTGACATTCAGGGCAGCAGCCAATACAGACAGCTTTCTTTGACTTGGTTCGAATTTTCCGGATAAATACTGTGATAACTCACTTTTTGAAACAGTAACACCAAAATTCTGACTATAACTCTCGCATCTTTTTACGACATCTGCTTGTTTTAGACTGTATTTTTGCATGACTTGCTTCAATCTTTCAGACGTTGAAGATATTCTCATTTTTTGGCCTCCTGAGACTAGTATAAATAATTTTTAGAAAAAGTTCAATTTTTATGAAGTTTATTATTGACTTTAGAGATAATTAATTTTATTATTAGTTCATAAATTATGAACTTTAAAACAAAGGAAGCACAAATGAGGAAGCAACGAAAACACAATGATTATGATTATTCTGCTCTTGTGAACAGGATAAAAAGCAAATACGGCACTGTTGCCGCGTTCGCTAAGGAAATGGGCTGCCTTGAGTCGGCTATGTCTATGCGTCTGAACAATAAGACTGCGTGGAGTCAAGACGATATGTTCAAAGCTATAGGACTTTTGGACATCCCAGAAAAGCAAGTTATGTCTTTTTTTTATACTCTGAAAGTTAAGAATTAATGAACTATGAATGGAAACGAATTTAGATCAACAATAAAAAAATATATGGAGCTCCGGCACGTCAACGGGTTCAAAGATCTGTTAGCTGACAAGATGCTGGGAAGCTTTCCGACTTTTAAGAAGAAATGGGATAATCCTGAATTCTTCTCAATCTACGAGATTGATTATCTTATCCGCCGCTTAAACGTCAGATCATGCGATCGGGCTGTTTTAAAAGGCGAAGCAGATAAAGCAGCAACTCCTTTTGCATATATCACGGAGGAAGGAGAAAAAAATCGCGCCTGAAGTGGGAGCTTCAGACGCGAAAAAAAATTCAATACAGGGGGGAACTATGCAAAAATCATTAGTTCGATGTACTGCCTTATTGTCTGCGGTTACGATTACGGCCTTGGGAGAGCCCGTAAAAGCCTATCAGACATCTGATTCTATGCTCCGGGAAGAGTCTTTTGAGTCAGATTCTTTTTTAAAAACAAAAGTTATCGAAAAAGCGCTTCGATCACGCTTTACAACTAGCTTTTTCGATAAAAATTGTATCAAACTTGTTGGATATCAACAAGAAGCAAATCTTACCAAAATTTCAGCAAAATCGAATACGAATATTGGTCTAATCTCCAATCAGGATTTTGAGCTTTTATGTCAGCTCGTAGCTGCCGAAGCCGAGAATCAGACTTTTGAAGGGAAGCGAGCTGTTGCGGCTGTAGTCCTCAACAGGGTCGATTATGGATGGCCATTTGAAGACTCTATCGAAGAAGTTATCTTTCAGGATGGTCAGTTTACTTGTATATCAGACAAGCGCTTTTTTGATGCCTGGGCTTATGTATCTGACGAAGATCGGGAAGCTGTAACTGCGGAGCTCTCGGAGCGGAAATATAACGAATATTTGTATTTTACAGCTGGACATTATGGCGATTATGGCACTCCGGCGGAGCAGATCGGAGAACATTATTTTTGTACAGAATAGGAGAAAAAATGGAAACAAAGAAAAATATAAGAGACGAAGAATATTTGGTTATTACAGGATGGATGGTCAACAGATACAAGCTTAAAGGCAATGAACTTATAGCATTTGCCTATATTCATCAAATAACACAAGGAATGCAAGAAAATTACATGGATATTTCTCATTTGTGTTGCTTTTTAACGAATAAATCCGAGGATTATGCGATGCACATTCTTGAACGCTTGTCGGATAAGCGATTGATTCATTACAGGATTGACGATGGAAAAATAATCGTTGATACATTTTGACAGCAAAGAGGAGTTAACGACATGGATAAAATAATCACGATACATGGTTGGATGATTGAAAAGTTAGGACTTAGCGGTGACGAGCTATTTGTTTTTGCTTTGATTTATGAGAGATCCAGAGATAAAAACATCATTGAAATTAAGCCGGAAGACTTTGAGCCTTGGATTTCAAAAGAATCTAACGGGTTTTCTCTTGTAATTAAACTTTGCCTTAAAAATCTTGTTGTATGGCATGAAGAGATAATTCCTTATGACAATAAAGGCAGTTTATACCTGATAACAACATCTGGAATTAACTAACATCAAACGGGGAGGGTAAGTCATGATAGATAATAATTCTTGGTACACAGTTTACGGCTGGATGATTAACGAATTAGATCTTAAGGGTACGGAGCTAGTTGTATATGCCAGAATTTATAGCTATACGCACGGAGAGAAAAATCAAAGTTTTTACGGATCAGCAAAACATCTTGCAGAATGGGCTAACTCAACAGTGAGATCAGTTCAAAGTGCTATAAAAGCTCTTAGTGAAAGGGGGCTTTTAAGAATCACCAAAGTTAACGCTACTCATAATACTTATAACGTCATAGTTCCGGACAATTGTAAGATTCCAAACTCTAAAAAAACTTACGAAAAAAATTCGCAAGGTATTACGAAAAATTTTCATAATACTTACGAAAAAAATTCGCAAGGCATTACGAAAAAATTTCATAATAATTATGAAAAAATTTCGTACAAGAATAATAAGAATAATAAGAATACATATAAGATAGACAGTAAGAAGGATCCTGACTATCTACCTGATACGAAAATTATCCCTTCCCTGGAAGAAGTACAAGCTTACGCAGCGGAAATGGATCTTAAGATCAATCCGCTCAAATTTTATGAGTATTACCAAGAGAAAAAATGGATCAAGAAGAACGGAGAACCCGTCAAAAGCTGGAAGCTAACTATGTGCCGATGGTCGGATAATGAGATCGATCCCAAAGAGAAGGCAGCAGAGGACAAAAGTAAGACCAGCTTCCAGCAAAATGAATACGACTTCGAAGCACTTGAGAGAGAGCTAAGAGCCAATTAAAGGAGTTAACTATGGATTTATCACTTGATTACGAACCAAAAATGAGCCGTGAGGCAATGAAAGACGAAGCCCTTGAACGTATGGAGCTCTTAGATCTCCCGGCATATGCAAAAGCAGCACTTAAGCAGTCCGATATTCTGACTCTGTCAGATATCAATGATCTTGAATGCAGTAGCCGCGTTGATGGGGTTCCAGAAGAGATCCTGAAGCAGATTAGAGCCTGGGAAGAAAAATACGGAAATTTTGTCTATCACGTAATTCACTCCGTCGGAATATTTGAGATGTATAACTGCTTATCCGTCTCAGGATATGGATCAGATTGGGACTATGAGCGAGGACTGATGGAAGATAGTTCAGATGTTTGGTCGATGGCTTTTTGCGTAAACGTAACAAAGCCGGAATATACCGAATCCGGATCAATCATGATAGAGAATCATTCCGGAGTGCTTAAGCGCGTACTGTAGCACAATGTCATGACAATGTATCACAAGATTAAGGAGGTGCATCTATGGCTCATGTTTTATCGGATCAGGAAATATGCGAGCGGTATCAGAAGTCAAAAGATAAAAAATTCGAGTTGCTGCTTATGGCGGAGATCGAGGGCAAGACTCAAGATGAGATAATCGACATCCTGAAGAAGAATCATGTTATCGTGGATGAACCTAAAAAGCCGGGCAGACCAAAAAAAGCACAAGAAGATAACAAAATTGCTCAAGCTGATATCCAAAAAGCTGATATCCCTGAGATAGTTTTCACTTTAGTGGCCGATAATCTGGAGAAAGTGAGCAAGGATATTCAATCCGAAGAGGTCAAGCTCTCTGAGTTATATAAGCAGAAGAGGGATATGCTGGGATTCTTGGAAGATAATGGAATTCTTGCAGAGTCTAAAAATTTAGAATCTAAAATATAAAATTTTTACCCTAAAAGTCCATAGTTTGAAAATAGCAGAATCATCTCAAATGTGAGAATTCTCACAATAGCGAGGATTATATGCGGCTTGATATTTACATTTCTACAGACGTTTTAAGTCCACGACCAAGACAAGGATCATATCACGCTACCTGGATCGGATACGGCAGCAGCGGCCGCAAGGTCGGAGAGGATGGAACATTTGACAGCGCCTTCGGTAATCAATACGGGTTGCTTGTTCTCGCGCTCCGCGAGGCAGCAGATCACATCAACCAGAACGCGCGACCAGAAGTCCGTATATGCTGCAAGAACGGCCTAATTATTCAAGGACTTAAAAATTTAAGGACCTGGGAACAAAGAGACTTCAAGCGCAAGAACGGACAGCCGTTAAGTCATGCAGAAGATTGGCGCTTCATTGCGTCGAAGCTTAAGGGGCTCATATACAGAGCAGAAAGGGGCAGCGATGGGAAGTAAGTCAGTTATAGTCGATAACGAAGCATGGTCAGCCATAAACGGAGAGCGAGCCGAAGCGAGGCATCATCTTATTTTTGGCAACGGAAAAAGAGATCTAGCCGAAGAGGATGGAATCTGGATTCCGCTCACGAATGACGAGCACACGACCGGAGAGCTGATCCGAAGGGTGCATGATAATCCGATGGCTGAGAGCCTGTCGAAGATTGCTGGCCAGCTCGCATGGGAGTCTGAATACTATAGAAAGGCGGCTGGATTAGCTCAGTTTTCGGCTAGGAAGGCTTTTAGACTAAGATATGGTAAATCATACCTATAAATTCACAAAGGCGCTTCAAGGGGCACACGCGAGCGCACAATGGTATATCGATAAAGCGAATAAATATAGACGGGAACTGATAGAGAGCGAAATTGACGCAGAATTATCCGGGTGTTGGCGATGCTCGGGACGAGAAAAAGGCATCTGCAGCTGTTGCGATCATAAGGCAGCAGCCGAACGGCTCGAAAAAATGCTTTAAATGTGAGAATTCTCACAACGAAAGGGGTTTTGATGAAAAAAATCTTAGTAATGGACGTTCCGGATCATATAGACATGGTCAGCGTATCATATGCAAGTCTCGTCGGGAGTAAAACTATACGAATGAAGTTGCATAGTCTTCCGCAGCCCAAACACGTAGAAGCTAAGAGCCTGGAAGATGCATCCATACAGATGTGTCAGGATACAGGCTGGAATATGTGTCTGGATGCGATCAAAAACTTGTCAGAATAGGAGGCTATATGGAGTGGAAAACCGGAAACGATTTAAGGCTCTTTACTTGCTATCCCTACAGGATTGAGAAGGTCAGAGATAAATACAAGCTATACAGATACACAAAGGATCCGATAGATGGTCGCTGGACGATGTGCCTCTTAGGTAAATTTGAACACTTCGAAGATGCTGCGAAGGCAGCAGAGGATGACAAGAAGCAAGGGAGGCTATTCGAATGATCTGCAAATGTATTGTATGCGGAAAGCTCTTCGAGCACTCCGGAAAAGGCCGAAGGCCGAAGACGTGCTCGGATGAATGCCGGGAAGAGCACTATAGCACTTGTCGAAGAGAATATTGGGTGAGATACAAGCAAAGACGATATAAAAAAATTATCAAAAATCCAAAAGAAAGATCGCTTGCAGCCATTAACGAGATGGCCAGAGAGAGGCACTTGACTTATGGCTAGATGCAAGGAGTTTTTTACTGCCAGGAGCATCCGATCAGATAAGAGAGAGGGGGATAAAATGAATCAAGAAGCTCAAGAAGCGCATGATATCCTTAACGCAGTCAGAATCATAGATTTGCAGATCTTAAGGCTCTTAAGCAAGAAAAAGATGCTTGAGAGCTGCCTATATCCATCCGGAATCCGATACGACCTGGATAAGGTTCAAGGATCCCCGGAGAACCAATTAGAAAAGCTGACAGGTGAGATCTTCGAAGTAGAGCGCAAGATCCGGGACTTGTATTCCGCGAAGCTGGACAAGGCAGCAGAGATCGAGCAGCTTATCAACTTGGTCGAATCCGAAGAATACCGCACGATCTTAATGCTCCGGTATATCGGCCATATGTCAATCAACAAGATAGCCGAGTCAATGTCTTACTCGCCTGATTGGGTATATAAGAAGCATCGTAAGGCCGTTGATGAGGTCGGGAAGATCATGAAAGGTCGGGAAGATCATGAAAGGTCGGGAAGAATGACGATTGATGAAATCAAACAAGCACTTCATAAAGCCGATTTAGAATTACGACCTAATATTATTTTCGTTAATCCGCTGGATGCCAAAACTATTAAAGATGCATTTCCAGAGATAGACGAGAAAATCGTACTAATAGAGTCGGAGCTTATTGAAAAGGGTAAAGCCTATGAAATAGATCGAAGAAAATGGGATGAATGGGCCAAGAGTTTAATATATACATGGCCAAGATTGGAGTAGAAGATGGGAATGACAAGGGATGAGATGTGGAAAGAGTTTGAAGATCAGCTCATAAGGGAAACGCGTACATCTATGACTATGAGCTATGACGTATCAGAACGAATGACAAAAAGAGCCATTAAGGAATGTGTCCCAAAATGGAAAGATCGACTAGGCGAAAATCCTAGAAAAGTCAGATATGAGGGCGACGGATATAGTGATGGCGAGTTGACTGTTGATTATGCATATTGTCCAAATTGTGACCATGAAACGGAAGTTGATTCCGAAAATTGGGGCTGTTCGTACTGCCCAGAGTGCGGTCAAAGATTAGATTGGGAAATAGAGGAAGAAGAATGATAGACGAAATATTCGAGGTTATGAAACACTTCAACGGAAGTTACATAAATCCATGTGGTGAGTTGATTCTTAATTACAGAGGAGATTTTTACTTCACAGCAATAGATTGTAAAACCAAAGAGGACGTTATTTGTAAGTTGCTTGAATGGTGTTCAAGACCGATTGCAAAAGGAATGCCTTACAGTACAAATAAAAGAAATAATGAGTGGAGAAACTCTTTACTTTGTGGTTATAACAATTATCTCGGCACCAATTTTACACAGGATGATATGTATTGGATATATGACAAACTCGGTAATGCGATAAATCATGAATTAACGCTTAAATTTATCCATAGCAATTATGATTTATCGCTTGTAAGACCACAGAAAAGCGAGAAATAAGGTTGAATGAGATTGATTGATGCAGACAAGTTTTTAAAATATTTGATTTTTTCCAAGCACATAGACGGGTTAACTTGTGGTGAGGTTAAAGAAGCCATTGAAATGTGTAAGGTTGATATTTTTGACAAGATAAGAGCCGAGATATTAAGAAAATCTTATGGGGGATTTGAATTAGGTGAAGGTTTTATGGATGGTTATAATACAGCAATGGTAAGAGTCCTTAATATTCTTGACAAGTACAAGTCAGAAAGTGAGAAATAAAGATGGAAGAAATGTTACGTTTCAAAGGGATTCGTACATCGGAAAACAGAATAATCAGAATTTTGTTAATATCCCTTATGGCTTATTAAGAGATAAACTGTCATACCTTTGCGAACTTAATGGTATTACCTATGTTGAACAGGAAGAAAGCTATACATCAAAGGCATCATTTTGGGATAAAGACAATATTCCTGTTTACAATAATGATAATCCAAAAGAGTATCAGTTCAGTGGTAGTAGAATACATCGTGGAATGTATAAAACTGCCAGTGGCTTTAATTTTAATGCCGATGTTAATGGAGCATTAAATATAATGCGTAAAAGTAGCGTTGTGGATCTTAGTATCCTATACGGTAGAGGCGACGTGGACACGCCTGTAAGAATAAGGATTGCCTGACCTGTCAGGTGGAAACTTAAATATCAAACTTCTTAAATAGAGCCGTCAGGCTCTTAGAAGCCCATTACCTTTAGGTGATGGGTAGTTCACTTTTTACCAGACGAAGAGCCGACTGCCGAATTTGATTTTAAATTCCGTACAGAAGATCCGGCAAACTTATTTGATGGTTTTGACTTTGAAGATCAGGAATGGAGCATTATTAAAACTTATCGCTAAAACTGTCCAAAAAAAATAATTTGATACGTGATAATATGGAATCGTAAAAAAGGGCGATGGAAATCGCTCTTTTTTCATGCAAAAAACGTTAAAAATCATCAAAAAACAGCAAAAAACGGCATAAAAATGACAAGAGAAGAAACAGAAGCTTTTTATAATTCTCCCGAATGGAGAAGAAAGCAAAAAGCAATCCTGAGACGGGATCATTATCAATGTCAGCTCTGTAAAAGATATGGAAGGATCAGAGAGGCAAAGATCGTACATCATAAGCTTGAGCTTGCTGATTATCCGGAGCTGGCCATGAAGGATGATAACCTGGTCAGCGTATGCATGAAATGTCATAACAAGCTGCATCCTGAGAAGGGAGCA
>JAEEGI010004742.1_pt1 | contig 31635 bp, 28 predicted proteins | sample 8958751 | NCBI WGS metagenome assembly JAEEGI01 (sample SAMN16246545, study PRJNA631951) | gut metagenome | biome: gut microbiome; feature: rumen; material: KS-attached | host: Bos | place: Iran: Karaj | collected 2018-10 | reverse complement strand
TTCGCCGTGCATCGGCATGAAGTATTTCGGCTTGATCAGCTGCAGCATCAGCTTCTGTTCCTCCTGGGAGGCATGGCCTGTGGTATGCAGAGAGGTCAGCGCGCTGTTCTCCAGGACTCTCGCCCCATTGCGCATCAGCTGATTGACGATGCCGCCGACATTGATCGCGTTGCCCGGGATGGCGTTGGAAGAAAAGACGACCGTATCGCCCGGGATGACTTTGACATATTTGTGGGAACCGTTGGCGATCCTGCTCAAGGCAGCCAGCGCTTCGCCCTGCGATCCGGTACAGACGATGCACAGCTGCTCCGGAGGATACTGGTTGACCAGTTCCTGGGAGATGAAGGTATCTTCCGGTACATCGATGAATTTCATGTTCTGGCCGATCTCGACGACATTTTCCATGGATCTTCCCAGTACCAGCACTTTCCGGCCGTTGTTTTTGGCTGCTTTGATGATCTGGGCAAGACGGTTGACATTCGATGCGAACGTGGAGATCAGGATCCTTCCGGTTGTCTTGCGCATGATATCGTTGATCGCGGCAGCGACCTGCCGTTCGGAAATGGAGAAGCCGTCGACTTCGGCGTTGGTCGAGTCCGACATCAGCAGGGTCACGCCCGCCGCGCCGATATAGGCCATTTTCTGATAGTCGGAATTCTGTCCTACCGGTGTCAGGTCGAACTTGAAGTCGCCGGTTTCGACGACTCTGCCGTTCGGCGTATTGATCAGGACACCCAGAGAGTCGGGGATCGAGTGGATCGTGTTAAAGAAGCCGATACGGAAATGTTTCGTCTGTATCGCGGAATCGTCGTTGATTTCAATGACTTGCGTCGAAGCGAGCTTCTTGCGCTCCTGCAGCTTTTTTTCGATCAGCGCTTTGGCGAAGCGCGGCGCATAGATATTCTTGACCGGGCAGGAAAGCAGAAAGAAAGGGATGCCTCCGATATGATCCTCATGGCCATGCGTGATGATCAGAGCCTTTATTTTATCCTTATTCTTGATCAGATGGGTATAGTCGGGAATGACATAGTCGATCCCCAGAAGTTCGTCATCCGGAAACTTGATTCCTGCATCGATGATGACGATCTCATCGTCATGTTCGAAGCAGTACATATTCTTACCTACCTCGCCTAAACCGCCCAGGGCGTAGACCAGGGTATCGTTTTTCACGTCGTAATTGGCGCCATTGTAGCCATAGGAAGAAGAAGCCTCCGATGGACTGAAGGCGGTATTGTTTATTTTCATATAACCTCCATAAACTGAATTATATTGTTCTGTTTATCTAACAATCATTGTAAATGAAACGAATCGATTATTCAATCGGATGGGCATTGTCTTCCTTGCGGAACGGGTCGTTCGGATCGATGCGGTCATAGAAGAGAATGCCTTTGAAGTGGTCCAGTTCATGCTGAAGAACGATGGCAAGATAATCCTCGGCTTTGATTTCGATGTAGTCTTCTTTCAGCAGGTCGTAAGCCTTGACTTTGACCCGGGCGGAACGGTAGACATAGCCCTGATGTTCGGCTTCCACGGAAAGACAGCCCTCTCCGGACTCAAGATAGGCCTTTTCCACGGACTGGGAAACGATCTTGGGATTGACCAGGGCGTATTCGCAGACTTTGTTTCCTTCGTCATCCTTGATGATGACCGCCGTCAGTTTTTTCGGAACGCCCAGCTGTATGGCGCTGATGCCTACGGCAGCCCGCAGATTCTCTGCTTCCGCGATTTCTTCATTGGTCGATTTATCGACATATTCCATCATTTCCGTCAGAAGCTTTCTGTCTTCTTCCGGAACCGGAAAAGGGACATCTTCCGATCTCATCCTGATGCGCGGGTCATCGTCTTTGATTATTGTGTCATTATTAATCAACATAACACCATTATTCTATCACATTTCCTATGATAAAATTATTTTATGCAAAAAAAGAATATGCTGATCGGCTACAGGATCATTACGGTCGCCGCTATCCTTACGGTGGTTTTGGGTTCGCTCATGGTGGTTTCGGCGGAAATGGGAAACGGCGCAGGAGATACGCAGTATCTGACGAAAATGATTATCAGGCAGAGCGCATATGCGCTGATCGGCATGATCGTCTATGCGTTGTTTCTATGGATCCCGGTCTACCGTTTCCGGACCTATCTGTTCTGGGGCGCCTATCTGGCGGTTCTGGCGGGTCTGATCGCCTGCCGCTTTTTCGGACAGACCAATGGCGCCTATGCCTGGATCCGCTTCGGTCCGCTGTTTACGATACAGCCTTCGGAGTTTGCGAAGGTCCTGATGATCGCTCTGGCAGGGAAACTGCTGTCGGTGGATCGGGGAGAGAAGAACCTGGATTGTTTCAAGACCTATGCGTGGGCTGCGGCCATCTATTGCGGCATCATCCTTGTGGTGCAGCGCGACCTGGGTTCGGCGGTCGTGCTGTTCGTGATCTGCTACTGCATGATGCTGATTCCGGGTCATAAGGAACTGCGGAAGGCCCAGGCGATCATGTTCGTTGGGATCCTGATCGCGATCGTCGGTGTTGCCGTGGTGATGTCTCCGCCGTTTACCGCGTTTCTCAAGAAGCACGCGGATAGTTATATGGTCGCCCGTTTTCTGGCGGCGGCCGATCCGTTCCTCTACCAGTATGACAATGGCTATCACCTGATCATGTCGCTGGTCAGTTTCGCCAATGGCGGATTGACCGGTCTCGGTTACGGAAACTCCATCCATAAATATATGAATTTCCCGAATCCGGACAACGACTTCATTCTTCCGGTCATTGTCGAAGAAACCGGGATCCTTGGCTTTGTTTTGTTCCTGATTCTGTACGGATGTCTGCTGATTCCCATCATGAATGCTTCTTTCAGGACGGAACGTCTGTCTTCCAAGATCGTTCTGCTGGGCGTATTCACTTATTTCACCGTCCATTTCATCCTGAACATCGGCGGCGTTTCCGGTCTGATCCCGCTGACCGGCGTACCGCTGCTGATGGTCAGCTCAGGCGGTTCTTCTTTGCTGGCTTCCCTGATAGCGCTGGCGCTGGCGCAGAATGAAATGAAAAGGTCGTTCCGGAAATGAGGATCGTCGCAGGGAAGTACAAGAAAACGAATCTGAAGACCCTGGAAGGCGACGAGATCACCCGTCCGACCAGGGACATGGTGCGGGAAGCACTGTTTTCAAGCATCACCGTTCATAATGAAACGCGTTTTCTGGATCTTTTTGCCGGATCGGGAGCCATCGGGATCGAAGCGCTGTCCCGCGGCGCTGCCGATGTCGTATTCAACGACCATAATAGAGATGCGGTAAAGATCATCTGCGACAATCTGGAAAAAGTCAGAGAAAATCGTCGGGTCCTGAATCTGGAGTATGAAGCCTGTCTCAGGGAACTGAAGGATGCTCAATTCGATTACATCTATGCGGATCCTCCTTATGCGTTTCAGGAATATGACAACGTATTCGGGCTGGTCCGTGAATATAACGTACTCAAGAAAAAAGGTATAATGATTGTGGAAGTCCGCAAGGATACCCAGCTGCCTGCCTATCCCGGATATGTCTGCTTCAAGGAAAGAAGATACGGGATCAATAAACTCTTATATTATCGAAAGGAAGAAGAACAATGACCAAAGCCATTTATCCCGGTACGTTTGATCCGATCACGGTCGGGCATCTCGATGTGATCCGCCGGGCCAGCAGGATCTATGACAAGCTGTATGTCGCGGTCATGGAGAATCGCAGCAAACATTGCACGTTTACGGATGAAGAAAGAAAGGAACTGATCGAGAAGTGTACGGCGGATCTGCCGAATGTCGAAGCGATTGTCGGCAGCGGCTTGACTGTCGCGATGGCCAAGGGGCTGGGGTGCAAGGTCATCGTCAGAGGGATCCGCGCCGTTTCCGACTATGAATCGGAACTGGCTCTGGCCACCGCCAACATGAAGCTGGATGAAGATATCGAAACGATCTTCTTCGTCGCCAAACCGGAGCTGTCCTTCCTGTCATCCTCGATCGCCAAAGAGATCGCATCCTTCAATGGCGATATCAGCCCTTATATACCTGAAGAGATCCTCGACGAGGTCAGCAAGAAATTATACAGGTAGTATTGATGCCTGAATGATATGCCTTCCATCGGCATATCTTTTTTTATTGTGTTTCTATCTATCGTTCCGCAAGCAGATAAGGGGGTTTCGATGATATGAGGTGCTTATTTTCTCTTGCACATAAATATCATTTTCGTATGGCAGATATTTAGCACTATCCTATTGACAGTGCTAACGAATGGGTGTATATTAGCAGTAGGCAATTTAGAGTGCTAAAGGAGGTGAGGCTATGGCATTGACGCAAAGAATGGTAGATATCCTGAAAGCGATCGTAGATGAATTCGTAGCTACGGCAGAGCCGGTGGGTTCCAAAACGCTGGTCGACAAATATGATCTGCCTTATTCCAGCGCGACGATCCGTAACGATATGGCGACGCTTGAGTCGATGGGCTATCTGGAGAAGCCTCACACTTCGGCAGGGCGCATTCCTTCGAACAAGGGTTACCAGTACTATTGCGAACACCTTTTGAAGAAGGATATGGACGATGAAGTCAGATATGCTTTAGCCAATATCTTCGACCGCCGTTCGGCGAATATCGAAGATGCGATCAAAGAATCCTGCAAGATCGTATCGGAAATGACGAATCTAGCCAGCGGCATGCTGGGACCGGATGCCAAGAACCAGACGCTGGAACATATCAAGGTGTTCCAGATCGATCCCAAGACCGCGGTATGCGTATTCATCACGGATACCGGTCACACCGAAAACAAGACGTTCAACTTCCAGGATGAGGTCACGATCGATGATATCGAGACTTGTACGGATATCCTGAACGACCGTCTGAAGGGGACGCCGATCCCCGAACTGCCGGAACGGCTGGAATCGCTGAAACCGATACTGACCAAGTCCGTGCAGCGCTTCGAGATGCTGTATAACGCTTTTGCAGGCGCCTTCGTGAAGTTCGCTTCCGAAACGCTGTACTTCGAAGGCAGCAGCAACATGATGTATCAGCCGGAATATGCGGATATCGAGAAACTGAAGGAACTCACGAAATTCTTCGATGATTCCAAGCTCTTCCGAAGCCTGGTCGATCGTCAGAGTTCCGGGACGGAAGTGGTCGCAGTCACGCCGCGGGGCACGGAACTGGTCTGGAAGGATGATATCGCGATCGTCTCGAATGAGATCCGTTTATCCTCCAAACCTGAGGACAATGCCCGTCTGATGGTCGTAGGACCGCGCAGGATGGAATACAGTCGGGTCGTCAGTCTGCTGGATTTCCTCTGCCGGGAGATCGAAGACATGTTTAATCAGAAAGGATAGGATATGGCCAAAAAAGAAGATAAGAAAATAGAGGAAAACGTCGCAGAAACGACACAAGAAACGACCGAAACTGCGGATGACATCGAGGAGATCGTCGAAGATATCAACGAAGAAGACGAGATCGCCCGGTTGAATCAGCAGATCGATAAACTGAAGAACGATTATGCCAGGGCCTATGCCGATACGGAAAATCTGAAGAAGCGGCTGAACAGTGAAGCGGAACAGGTCAGGAAATATCGGATCCAGGATTTCGCCAAAGAGATCCTGCCGGTGCTGGATAATCTGGAGCGTGCGATGGCGACGGAAGTCAGCCCTGAGGATGAGGCATTCAAGAAAGGCGTAGAGATGACCTACGATCAGCTGGTCAATGCCTTGAAGAAAGAAGGCGTCGAAGAGATCGACTGCCTGAACAAGCCTTACGATCCGAATCAGGCGCAGGCGATCCTGCAGGAGAAAGTCGAAGAGACGGAATCCGGCATCGTCATTGCGGTTTTACAGAAAGGATATGTATTGAAAGATCGCATTTTAAGACCTGCTATGGTCAAAGTTAGCGAATAAGGAGGAAGAGAAAATGAAAGAAAAAATTATTGGAATCGATTTAGGTACGACGAATTCCTGCGTTTCCATCATGGAAGGCAGCGATGTGAAAGTCATCACCAATCCTGAAGGAAACAGGACCACTCCTTCCGTCGTCGCATTCAAAGATGGTGAGATCATCGTCGGCGATGCGGCCAAGAGGCAGGTCGTAACGAATAAAGACTCTGTTTCATCGATCAAGAGAAAGATGGGTTCGACAGAGAAGGTCCATGTCAATAATAAGGATTATACGCCGCAGGAGATCTCCGCAATGATCCTGCAGTATATGAAGAAATATGCGGAAGATTATCTTGGCGAAAAAGTTAATAAAGCGGTCATTACCGTTCCGGCATACTTCAACGATGCCCAGAGACAGGCAACCAAGGATGCAGGAAAGATCGCCGGTTTCGAGGTCGAGAGGATCATCAACGAACCGACAGCTGCCGCATTGGCATTCGGTATCGATAAGACCGACAAGGAACAGAAAGTCCTGGTCTTCGACCTGGGCGGCGGCACCTTCGATGTTTCCATCCTGGATCTGGCGGACGGCACTTTCGAAGTCCTGGCTACCGCCGGCGACAACCATCTGGGCGGCGATGATTTCGATAATGTGGTCGTCGACTGGATGGTAGACAACTTCAAGAAGGAACATCACGGCATCGATCTGTCTGCAGACCGCATGGCGCTGCAGAGATTGAAGGAAGCAGCTGAAAAAGCCAAGAAAGATCTGAGTTCCATGGTACAGTCCCATATTTCACTGCCGTTCATTTCCGCAGACGAAACAGGACCGCTGCATCTGGAAATGGATCTGACCAGAGCGAATTTCGATAAGATGACCAAGCATCTGGTCGACAGAACGGTCGGACCGGTCAGACAGGCGCTGAAAGACTCCGGCCTGAATCCGAGCGATATCGATGAAGTGCTGCTGGTCGGCGGCTCGACAAGAATGCTTTCCGTCCAGGAAGCGGTCAAAGCGGAATTAGGCAAAGAGCCGAACCGTTCGGTCAACCCGGATGAAGTCGTTGCGATGGGTGCGGCGATCCAGGGCGCGATCTTAAGCGGAAACAACCCGAATGACGTATTGCTGCTGGATGTCACACCGCTGTCACTGGGTATCGAGACCCTGGGCGGCGTCATGACTGTCCTGATTCCGAGGAACACGACGATTCCTACCCAGAAATCACAGATCTTCTCGACGGCTGCCGACAACCAGCCTGCCGTCGATATCCATGTGCTGCAGGGTGAAAGACCGATGGCGGCAGATAATAAGACGTTAGGAAACTTCCAGCTGACAGGTATCGCACCGGCTAGAAGAGGCATTCCGCAGATCGAAGTCACCTTCGATATCGATGTCAACGGTATCGTCCATGTTTCCGCTTTGGATAAAGGCACGAACAAGAAACAGGAGATCACGATCACCAATTCTTCCGGATTGTCTGATGCGGAAATCGACAAGATGGTCAGAGAAGCCGAAGAAAACAAGGAAGCCGATGACAAGAGAAGAGAAGAGATCGAGCTGAAAAACAAAGCGGAAAGCTTCATCGCTCAGATCGATCAGCAGCTGGAAGCTGAAAATCCGAATGTCACGGAAGATCAGAAAGCGCAGGTCAAGGCCTTAAGAGACGAACTGCAGAAAGCGATCGATGAGAATGACTACGATCATCTGAAGAATAAGCTCGACGAGCTTGAGAAAGCGGCGCAGGCGATGGCGGAAGCCATGTACCAGCAGCAGAACAGCCAGGCCGGTCCTGACTACAGCAATTTCACAAACAATAATTCCGCAAACGGCAACGACGATGTCGTGGATGCGGATTTCAAGACGAAGCAGTAATAACTGAAGAAAGGAGGTATCATGGCCAACAAACGTGACTACTACGAAGTGTTAGGCTTGTCCAAGGGAGCCAGTGAAGATGAGATCAAAAAGGCTTATCGCAAGTTGGCCAAGCAGTATCATCCTGATATCAATAAAGCGCCGGATGCCGAAGCGAAATTCAAAGAGATCAACGAAGCCTACGAGGTCCTCTCTGACCCGCAGAAGAAAGCCACCTATGACCAGTTCGGTCATGCGGGCATGGACGGATTTGCGCAGGGCGGATTCTCTCAGGGATTCGGCGGTATGAATATGGACGACCTTTCCGATATCTTCTCGGAGTTCATGGGAGGTATGGGAGGCGGTTTCTCCGGATTCAATTTCGGTTCCAGGTCCTCTTCCCGGAGGACCGGACCGATCAAAGGCGACAACCGTTACATGTCGATGGACATCGATTTCCTGGATGCGGTCCATGGGGTCGACAAACTGATCAATATCAGCGTCGACAAGATGTGCACATACTGTGACGGAACGGGCGCCGCGACGAAAGCGGATCTCGAGACCTGTCCGACCTGCAGAGGCTCGGGCAGAGTCATGAGACAGTCAAGGACCGCATTCGGCGTCTTCTCTCAGCAGTCCGTCTGCCCGGATTGTCGGGGCACAGGCAGACATGTGAAGAAGATCTGTCCGCATTGCGGTGGCCAGGGCTACAACAATGTCAAGGAACAGGTGGAAGTATCCATTCCTGCCGGCATCAATACTGGCCAGCAGATCCGTCTGCAAGGCTATGGCGAGCGCGGCGAGAACGGCGGACCGAATGGCGATCTTTACATCGAGATCAATGTAAGAGCGCATAAGCACTTCCAGCGCGATGGCAACAATATCTATATCACCGTGCCGATCTCTTCGGTCGATGCGACCCTGGGAACCGAAGTCGATGTACCGACCGCCTATGGCGATGTCGAACTGACGATTCCTGCGGGGACCCAGCCGGGTCAGCAGCTGAGACTGAAAGGCTACGGAATCAAGGATATGCGGACATCCAATATGGGAGACCAGTATGTCAAGGTCGAAGTAGAGATCCCTAAGAAACTCACAAGAGAAGAAAAAGAACTCTACGAGAAACTGGCAAACCGCAAGAAAGAATCGGTCTTCGAAAAATTTAAAAAGAACTTTAAGTAGGGTAACACCTACTTAAATAATACAGACACGTTAGCACTCAGATAATAGAAGTGCCAGAAAGGAGGAGCGATGAATCCTGAACTGATGACAGAAAAACTGCAGATGATCCTGATGAATGCGTTGAGTCTGTGCAAGGAGCACGGTCATTCCGAACTGTCCAGCGAGCATCTGCTTTCGGTATTCTTCAATGAAGAAGATATTACGGAACTTCTCGGAAGCATGCGGACAGATGTGAACAAACTGATCATGGTCAATAATACGCATCTGAACCGGCTTCCTTCCACGGATTCCGTTTCGGAGCCGACAGTCAGCCGTTATGTCGCAGAAGCCTATAACGAAGCCTATCAGCGCTCCAGACAGCGTCAGGACAAATACATATCGATGTTCGATATGTTTATTGCCATACTATTCAACAAATCATCCGTCAGCGAAGAATTACGCAAATACTGCGGATTCTCCAAAGAAGATATCGAAGCGCGTTATGCTTCAGAAAGGGGGAATACGATGATCAATAACCAGCAAGATGAAAACAATCTCAATCCCTTGAAGAAATACGGACGCAATCTGGTCGAAGATGTCCGTAACGGAAAGATCGATCCGGTGATCGGACGGGATGACGAGATCCGTAGAGTCATAGAAATACTGTCCCGCAAGACCAAAAACAATCCGGTCCTGATCGGTGAGCCGGGCGTCGGCAAGACGGCGATCGTCGAAGGGCTGGCCTGGCGTATCTTCAACAACGATGTGCCTTTAGGATTGAAAGACAAAGACCTGATCGAACTGGATATGGGTTCTCTGATCGCGGGAGCGAAATACCGCGGCGAGTTCGAGGAAAGGCTGAAAGCCGTTCTGAAAGAAATCGAGAATGCCGATGGCAGGATCATTCTGTTCATCGACGAGCTTCATAATCTGGTTGGCGCAGGCAAGACGGAAGGCGCGATGGATGCGGCCAATCTGCTCAAACCGATGCTGGCAAGAGGCGAACTCAGATGCATCGGCGCGACGACATTCAACGAGTACCGCCAGTACATCGAAAAGGATGCCGCCCTGGAACGGAGATTCCAGAAGGTCAGCGTCGACGAACCGAGCGTCGAAGATACGATCTCGATCCTGAGAGGACTGAAAGACCGTTTCGAAGCGCACCATGGCGTACAGATCAAGGATGACGCGATCATTGCCGCGGCAGCGCTGTCGGACCGTTATATTTCCGACCGTTTCCTGCCGGATAAGGCTATCGACCTGATCGATGAAGCCTGTGCTTCCACAAGGGTCGAGATGGACTCCAAGCCGCAGGAGCTCGATGAGATCAGCCGCAGGATCGATACTCTGGAGATCGAAAAGATCTCGCTTAAGAAAGAAGAAGACGAGAAAGCGGAAAAACGTCTGGCCGAACTGGAGCAGGATCTCGAAGAACTGAAACAGAAGAGAAACGTTCTGGAAGAAAGATGGTCCAATGAAAAGGAAGATCTCAAGAGAAGCAAGGAGATCAAAGAAATGTTGGAACGGTCCAAACTGGAAATGTCCGAAGCCCAGAACAGGGCGGACTACGAAAAAGCTTCCAAGCTGCAGTATGAAACCATTCCCGCCTTGGAGAAACAGCTGAAAGAACTGAGCGAAAAAGAAGACGAAGGAAGGATGCTGTCGGAAGTCGTCGATGAGCAGAGCATCGCCAAAGTCGTTTCGAAATGGACGCATATCGATGTTTCGAAACTGATGTCCAGCGAACGTGAGAAACTGCTGAAACTGAAAGACCAGCTTTCGGTTCGAGTCGTCGGTCAGGACGAAGCGCTTACGCTGGTGACGGATGCGATCCTTAGGTCCAAGGCGCAGATCTCAGATGTCAACCGTCCGATCGGGTCGTTCCTGTTCCTGGGCCCGACCGGTGTCGGCAAGACCGAGGTCGCCAAAGCGCTGGCCGAACAGCTCTTCGATGATGAATCCAAGATCGTACGTATCGATATGTCCGAATATATGGAGAAATTCAGCGTTTCAAGGCTGATCGGCGCGCCTCCGGGTTATGTGGGCTACGAGGAAGGCGGTCAGCTGACCGAAGCAGTCAGAAGGAAACCGTATTCCATCGTACTGCTTGACGAGATCGAAAAAGCCCATCCGGATGTCTTCAACATCCTGCTGCAGATCCTGGATGACGGAAGGATCACCGATTCCAAAGGCGTAACGGTCGATTTCAAGAACACCATCATCATCATGACATCCAACCTGGGCAGTGAGTTCGCTTTCGAGAAAGATCCGGAAAAGAAGCGGAAAGCCTATGACGAGATCGTCAAGATGACCTTCAAACCGGAATTCATCAACCGTATCGATGAGATCATCATCTTCAATCCGCTGGATCAGGAAATGATCCGCAAGGTTGCCCTCAAGTTCCTAAACATCTTCAAGAACCGGTTAAAGGAATCCGATATCGACCTTACCGTTACCGACAAAGCGCTGGATAAGATCGTCGAATGCGGGTTCGATGAAACGTATGGGGCGCGTCCGATGAAACGTCACATACAGCGCGAGATCGAATCGCTGGCAGCGAAATACATCCTGGAAAACTATGATGTCAAGAAGATCACCGTGGATGTCGATAACGATAATTATGTCATAAAAGAAACGAAATAAACGAAAGGCTTGTTCAAAGGAACAGGCCTCTCTTTTTATGCAGACGTTTGATTCGGTATAATGTTGGTAAGACAGAAGGAGGCCATCCGAAGTGAAAAAAGCCTTTATTATGATCCTCTTATCGGTCATGTTATCTGCCTGCGGAGGGAAAGCGATGGAAGATAAAACAGTTTATCTAGAAGACGGAACGAAACTGTCTTCCGATTCCGGTGATTTTGTGCTGGTCAGCGATGTCGTACCTGATGTGATTCTGGAGATCCGTTACTATTCCACCTACAATTTCATCGGCGATCGGATCGATGGCTATGAGGAACCTCTGGCGTTCCTCACGAAAGAAGCGGCACAGGCTTTAAAGGAAGTCAGCGATGAACTGGTAGAAAAAGGCTACCGCCTGAAGATCTACGATGCCTACCGTCCGCAGAAAGCTGTCGACCATTTCGTGCGCTGGGCACAGGATATCGATGATACAAGGATGAAACCGTACTTTTATCCCGAATTGGAAAAAGATGTCCTGTTTCCGTTAGGATATATTGACAAACATTCCGGACATAGCAGGGGATCGACCGTCGATCTGACGCTGTTTGATATGAATACGGAAAAGGAAGTCGATATGGGAGGGACGTTCGATTATTTCGGGGAACTCTCGCATCCGGATTACACGGATATCACCGAGGAACAGTATGCCAACCGCATGATTCTCAGAGAAGCGATGCTGGCACACGGATTCAAGCCGCTGGCAGAGGAATGGTGGCATTTCACGTTGGAGGATGAACCTTATCCGGATACATATTTCACTTTTCCGGTCAGCAGCAAATCATTGGAAAGCAGGTGACAGGATGCGTGACTTCAATTATATGAAATTCATTCTGGCTATCGCTGAAGGAATCGCGATAACCTGGGCAGGCGTCGGCATTCTGGGCTTGCGCCTAAGCGATGCCCTGATGGCGGCAGGCGCGTTTACGATTATTGGAAGTTTTACTTTCATACATACCATGTTCGGGCAGAATGCCGCCAGAGTCGGATCTGCCGGCGACCTGTATGAAAAAGTCAGTCGGGACATGCGTTACAACATCCGGGAAGAGAGCGGGTATATCAAAGAAACGCTGATCGTCGGTATCCTGGAACTTGTTCTGGGAATCATACTATTGTTTATAAAATAAAAAGAACATTCACAGTTCTTTTTATTTAATCGATTTTTCTGACGTCGTAGGCCTGAGCGCCTTTGTCGCCGTCTTTCACTTCGTATTCGACGGCCTGGCCTTCATCAAGTGTCTTATATCCATCGACCTGGATCGCAGAGAAGTGAACGAATACTTCCTTGCCGTCATCACCGGTGATAAAGCCATAACCTTTAGCGGCGTTGAACCACTTAACTTTACCTGTCATAATTCCCCTTTACTAGCAAATATAATATGCATTCTTATTTTAGAATAAATAGTACGTTAATGCAAACTTTTTTATCTTTTTTGATTCCTGTATAATGAAACTATGAAATACCCTCCGTTTTTACAATCGAATGACCTGATCGGTATCTGTGCGCCAAGCGCTGGCGCCGGAAACAAACTGGAAAACTATGAAGAATCGCTGAGTGTGCTGAAAGCTCATGGCTACCGCATCAAAGAAACAGCGAGCGTACGAAACGACAATGTGCGCAGTACGACGGCACGCAAACGGGCGAAGGAACTGGATGAACTGATCATCGATCCGAAGGTCAAAGTGGTGCTTTGCGCCAAAGGCGGAGACTTCATGTTGGAGATGGTGCCTTATGTCGATTTCGAGCATATCAGAGAGAATCCGAAATGGATCTCGGGCATGTCGGATCCGACCAATCTTCTGTTTACCGTGACGACCGGTCTGGATATCGCCACGTTGTACGGTTTCAACGGCGCAGGATTTGTCGCGAAAGAAGACCGCAGCCAGCGCACTTTCTTCAAAGTCCTGGAAGGGGATGTTCCCGTTCAGAAATCTTACAGGAAATATAAAAGTTTCCTTGATATCATTACCGAACAGGAAGTCTATGGGGATGTGGAATGGGTCGGCAGGAATGCGACGCAATTCGAAGGCCGGCTGATCGGCGGATGCATCGAAGTCATAGCGAAACTGATCGGCACGCGTTTCGATCATGTGAATGAATTCATCGAGAAGTACCGGAATGATGGCATCGTCTGGTATTTCGATGTTTTCGACATGTCGTCCTACAACTACTATCTGACGCTGATGCAGATGCAGAATGCCGGCTGGTTCCGCTGCTGCAAAGGCGTGCTGGTAGGAAGGGTGGCGTTCCCCAAGGTCGAAGATCCGAAGCTGGACTACATCAAGGCGACGGCGAAAGTCTTCAAGAAGATCCCGCAGATCTGCGAAGCGGATCTCGGACACACCTTCCCGGGCATGACACTGATCAATGGCGCTTTGGCGAAAGTGTCTTATGAAGAAGGCAAAGGCAGGATTTCTTTCAGACTGAAATGACAGGAAGTGCTTGAGGCACTTTTTGTTTGAGCTATAATTTAGATAGAGGATCATAATAATGGATAATGAACAGTTAATGTGGGCTTTGGTCAAAGACAAGCCGGAAGAGGGGATCTGGATGAAGAAAGTTCCGGTTCCTTCTGTCGGTTACAATGATGTCAAGATCAAGATCAGAAAGACGGCGATCTGCGGTACTGATGTGCACATCTACCAGTGGAACAAATGGGCGCAGAAAACGATCCCGATCGGTCTGACGATCGGGCATGAGTATGTGGGCGAAGTCGTGGAAGTCGGACAGGGAGCCCGAGGCTTCAATGTGGGCGATATCGTTTCCGGCGAGGGACATATCACCTGCGGCAAATGCCGGAACTGTCTGGAGGGGCACAAAGAGAACTGCCGGGACGCGAAAGGCGTCGGCGTCAACCGGAACGGCGCGTTTGCGGAATATCTGGTCATTCCGTATGTGAATGTCTGGAAGACCAGAAAGAGCATCGAGGAAGAACTCTATGCGATCTTCGATCCGTACGGAAACGCGACACATACGGCTCTGACCTATGACGCTTTGGGCGAAGACGTCCTGATCGCGGGAGCAGGTCCGATCGGTTGCATGGCGGCCGCCATCGTCAAGTTCTCCGGCGCAAGACATGTGGTCGTGACGGATTTCAATCCTTACCGTCTTGAACTGGCGAAAAAGCTTGGTGCAACCAGAACGGTCAACCTCAAAGAAGAGAATCTGGAAGATGTCATGAAAGAGATCGGCATGCGGGAAGGCTTCGATGTCGGACTGGAGATGTCGGGATCGCCGAAAGCGCTGAATCAGATGATCTCCAATATGAAGAATGGTGGCAACATCGCCTTGCTGGGACTGCTGCCGGATGAAACGACGGTCGATATGGAAAGCGTCATCTTCAAGGGCTTGAATCTGAAGGGGATCTACGGACGCAAGGTCTGGGATACCTGGTACAAGATGACGACGATGCTTGAAGCAGGGCTCGATATCAAGCCGATAATCACGCATCATTTCGATATCAGGGATTTCCAGAAAGGCTTCGATGCGATGCTTTCGGGGGAATCGGGAAAAGTCATTCTTGACTGGTCAAAGATAAAGGAGCTGGACAATGAATAAACAGGAAGTATTACAACATTATGCCGATGAAGTCGCCGGCATCCGGGAGGCGGGACTGTTCAAAGGGGAAGCCCCGATCGTATCCGCCCAGGGCGCTTATGTGACGTTGAGCGATGGCAAACGATTATTGAATATGTGCGCCAACAACTATCTGGGTCTGGGCAATGATCCAAGACTGATCCAGGCTGCCAAGGATACTTATGACAAAAGAGGCTACGGACTGGCTTCGGTGAGATTCATCTGCGGTACGCAGGATATCCATAAGACACTGGAAAAAGAGCTTTCTTCCTTTCTGAAGACAGATGATACGATCCTGTACTCTTCCTGTTTCGATGCGAATGGCGGTCTGTTTGAAACGCTACTGGGGGAAGAGGATGCGATCATTTCCGATGAGCTGAACCATGCGTCGATCATTGATGGCGTCCGTCTGTGCAAAGCGAAACGGTACCGCTACAAAAACAATGATATGCAGGATCTCGAAGAGAAACTGAAAGAAGCCGATCAGAATGGCGCCAGGATCAAAATGATCGCGACAGACGGGGTTTTTTCCATGGATGGTATCATCGCGAACCTGAAAGGGATCTGCGACCTGGCAGACAGATACCAGGCTCTGGTGATGGTCGATGATTCCCATGCGGTCGGTTTCGTGGGAGACCATGGAAGAGGGACGCCGGAATACTGCGGTGTCGAAGGCAGAGTGGATGTGATCACGGGAACCTTGGGCAAGGCGCTGGGCGGCGCATCCGGAGGCTATACATCGGGTCGTCAGGAAATCATCGATCTGTTGAGACAAAGAAGCCGTCCGTATCTGTTCTCAAATACCCTGGCACCGGCCATCGTCGGCGCAAGCATCGAACTGATCCGGCTGCTCAAGGAAAGCACTTCACTGAGGGACGGACTGCAGGAAGTCACGGACTACTACCGCGAACAGCTGGTTGCGAATCATTTCGATATCATTCCGGGAACGCACCCGATCGTGCCGATCATGCTGTACGAGGAAACAACGGCGGCGGAATTCGCCGCAAGAATGAGAGAGAAGGGGGTCTATGTCGTTGCCTTCTCATATCCGGTCGTTCCGAAAGGCAAGGCAAGGATACGCACGCAGGTCTGCGCGAATCACACAAAAAAAGACATCGATTTCGTGATCGGATGTCTCAAAGAAGTCAGAGAAGAAATGGGATCCTAGATCCCATTTCTTATAGATATTGATTCAGCGTATCGATAAACGCATCGACGTTTTCTTTTTCGGTCGCCCATGAGCACACCAGCCGTACGGTCGTACGTTTCTCATCGTATCTTCCCCATTCCAGGAACTGGTAGTCTTTTAACAGTTCTTTGATCAGTTCGTCCGGAAGGATCGGAAAAATCTGATTGGTCTCGGAATCCATAAACATATCTATGCCTTTGGATGATAAGGCATTTTTCAGATACTGCGCATTCTCGTTGGCGTTGCGGGCATTGCCGAGGTAGGTATCATCTTCCAGCAAGGCGATGAACTGCTGGGAGATGACTCTTCCTTTCGCCAGCATCGCACCCTGGCGTTTCATATAGTAACGGAAATCTTTCTTGAGATCTTCATTGAGGATGACCATGGCTTCTCCCAATAATGCGCCATTCTTGGTTCCGCCGATATAGAACATATCTGTCAGCTCGGCGATATCTTTCAGTGTCAGGTCGTTTGAGGCAGCAGCCAGGGCATTGGCGATCCTTGCGCCATCCAGGTAGAGATAGAGATGATGCTTCCTGCACATCGCAGAAATGGCTTGCAGCTCTTCTTTATGATAGATGGTTCCCAGTTCCGTAGCGTTTGAAATGAAAACCATTCTCGGCTGAACCATGTGCTCATCGGTGTGCGAAAGTACGACCTTTTCGATCGCTTCCGGCGTGATCTTGCCGTTGACGCCTTCCACCGCATCGATCTTGTGACCTGTCGCTTCCACCGCACCTGTCTCATGGACATTGATGTGGCCTGAAGTCACGCAGATCACGGACTGATAAGGCCTGAGCAGACTAATCGCCAGTACGTTGCAGGGCGTTCCTCCCGTGATGAAATGGACATCGGCATCTCTTCCGATGAGGTCTCTGATGAGATTTGCTGCTTTCTCGCTGTAGCGGTCAAGCCCGTATCCTGCCGTCTGGACATCATTGTGTTCTGTCAGATAGTCTAAGACCTTTTTGCAAGCGCCTTCCGAATAGTCGTTTTCGAATGAATACATGTTTCTACCTCTTTTCTAAATTATAGCAGGATGATGGTCTTTCCGTGGCGGCGGATGATCTTGGCCTGTTCCATCCTGCTGATGGTCCTGGAAAGGGTTTCCCTCTCCAGAAACAGCGCCGTCGCCAGGGAAGCGACCGAATCATATGTGATCTTTTTCTTATGCAGATTCAGGTAATAGAGCAGCCTTTCCTGCGCACCGGAGATCGCCAGCAGCCGGATCTTGTCGTTGAGATCTTTGGTGAAATCGGCCTGGGCTTGCAGATAATCCGTCAAAAAAACGGGATTGCTTCTCAGCAGGAACAGAAGGTCTTCTTTGGTGATCAGATAGATCAACGCATCGTTCTGGCAGATGATATCTCCCTTGTAGCAGGGTTCGGAAGAGAAAATCAGATTGTTGCCGAACAGGGATCCTTCTTTCGGTTCGTTGTAAATGATTTCCTTGCCATCCGAAAGATAAGAAACGATCTTCAAAGACCCCTCGGCAACCATCCCGACATATTCGCAGCGTTCATTCTCCCGAAACAAAACATCGCCTTTTTCAAGTTTTTTCGTAAGAAACAACGCTTTTTCCTGTTCCGATAATGTATTCAGCAGTTCCAACATGGCCGTGATCCAAATCACATTATTATTACTATCAATTATATATAATGAATGGGCGAGGTCAAGATTATGAAAAAGATTGTTACATTATTGCTGGCTGTTCTGCTGCTTGGCGCCTGCGCAGGCAACAGGCAGGAAACCGTTGAAGAAATGAAGGTGGAAGATCTGACGATCGTTACGCCGAAAGGCGCTCCGGTCCTTGCGTTCTATGACCAGATCTCCAACGGGAACTATACGCGCGTGACCGCAGATGCGATTAATGCGCTGTGGACGGGGGACAATTCTCCGGATGTCATTGTGGTCGATCTGAGCAGCGGTGTGAACGCCATCAGAAACGGTGCGGAATACCGTCTGGCTGCGATCATCACGTTCGGCAACTTCTATCTGGCATCGACCGGAAATGACGAAGATGGCACACTGAATGAAGGCGATACCGTCGTCTTGTTCGGCACGGAAAAGATGCTTCCCAACAGGATATGGCATTATCTGTATGGCGATACGTTCGACGATACTTTGAAATATGAAGCGGATGTGCAGACGGCGGCTGCCGATCTGACAGCCGGCGCCGATCTGGAAGGGACGCCGGTGGATTATGTCTTTGTTGCCCAGCCTGCTTTGTTCGGAGCGCTGAAAAACAACGAGAACGCGAAAGTGTATGCAGATATCCAGGAGGAATACAGAAACAAGTCCGGGATGAATATGATACAGGCCGCCGTATTCATGAAAAACAGCGTGCCGCAGGCGACAGGGGAAACGTTCCTGGAAAACCTGCAGGATTCGATCGAAAAAGCGATCGATGATCCGGAACTGCTTGCGGAAGGCTTGAGCGTGTATGCGGATGAAGAAGCGACTGCGCAGTATGGCTTCAATCCGAAAGTGATCGTCAATGTCTTTAAGCAGAAGAACGCATCCGGCATCAATGCGATGGGCTTGGGTTTCAAGAAAGCCTTCGACATCAAAGCGGATATCGATGCGTTCCTGAATGTGCTGGGATTGGAAGAAACAAGTGAGGAGATCTACTTCAGGTAATACGGGATACTGGCTGGGCGGAACGCTGCTGCTGATCGTTCTGTGGCAGATCCTGTCGATGCTGCTGGGGCAGCAGAGGATGGTCTTCCCGGGGCCGGTCATGACATTCCGTTACGTCATCTATCTTTTAGGCAGAGAATATACCTACCGCTGCATCTTTCAGACATTGCTGAAAATGATCGGCGGTTTTCTGCTGTCTTGCGTTCTGGCGCTGTTTTTAGGCTTGCTGAGCGGGAATTATCCGTTTCTTGAGAAACTGTTAAGGCCTTCGGTCATTACGATCCGGGCCATTCCTACGGCTTCTCTGGTATATCTGTTCATCGTACTGGCAGGCTTCAGGATGGCGCCGATGCTGCTGGTGGTGATGATTTCGTTCCCGATCATCTATGAAGGGGTCTGCGGGGGCATACGGAATGTTCCGACAGAAATGATCAATGCCGCCAAAGTGGATGGAAGCAGTTTTCTTAGAGCCAATCTGAAAGTCAGGCTGCCTCTGGCGATGCCTTATATCGTCGTGGCTTTGACCACAAGTTTTTCCCTATGTTTCAAGATCGAAATCATGGCCGAAGTCATGACAGGATCCAGCAATGCCGGTCTGGGCAGCGCGATCCTGGGAGCGCGTTCTGCGGATCCGACCGATATGGTGCCGATCTTTGCGTATTCCATGATTGCCGTCATGATCATGCTTCTGATCGATTTCCTTGCAGAACTTATCAAAAACAAGCTGAGAAGTAGTTTATAATATAGATATGGCAGCACGTCGAAGATTAAGAAAACCGGTACTCATCGCTTTGATGATCTTTCCTATGGCTCTGATCCTGAGCTTGTTTCTCTTTTTCAACAACTGGCATTTCTTTGGCGTGAAATCCATTCATGAAGATGCTCATAAGTATAAGACGAGACACTGCCTGGCTTTCTATCCGCAGACGGATGAGGGAAAAGCCTATGCAAAATCTTTATGCAAAGGCGTCAAAGACGACACGATCTATGATTACAGCCTGGTCCCTTATGGCGATTACTATCTGGTCAGCTACGGAAACGATCTGAAGTATTTCGTCGACAAGGACATGCGCAAGATGGAGATCAAGGAGCTGACCGAAGATGCCAAGCTGATTTTCATCGATTATCTGCGCTACGAGATCAAAAAGAACGATCCTTCCAACTATTACAATTCTTCTTATATTTCGAATATCGATATCGGCCATGTGGATTTTGATAAGATCAGCTATCGGCTGGAAGGGGAGGAACTGAAGGTCGACTTTACAGAATATGGCTATCAGTCTGCGATCCCGCTGAAATATCTGCAGAATGCCCTGAATATGAATCTGGGCTATCCGTATGAAGTCTATCGGAGACCGATCTATATTTCCGACGTCGAGGAACATCCCGTTCTTTGTCTGACGTTCAATGACGGACCGGATTTCGCTTATGAAAAAGGGGTCTGCACCAGCGAAAAGATCGTCGATCTTTTGAACCGATACGATGCCTGCGGTACGTTCTATGTCTTGGGAAGGAACCTGCAGAACCGCGAAGTCTGGGCGGACTACCAGGCATACTACTTCCTGACAAGAGCGATCAACCGCGGCCATGAATACGGATCCTTTACCCAGAACAGATACGATCTTACCTCTTTGGATAAAGAAAAGATCTCGCAAGAGATCATGGGACCGGCGGATTACGCCAGGTCGTTCCTGGATTACGAGATGAAGACGTACCGTCCGATCGGCGGCGAGTTCGATGAACAGGTTCTGGCACAGCAGCCGCTGCCTGCCATCTTGTGGAGCATCGATTCTCTCGACTGGATGTATGACAGCGGGCAGGAAGTCTACGACGAGATCATGGGCATCCGTATCGACCCGGGAGATATCATCGTCATGCATGACATCTACGAAGAAAGCTACGACGCGCTGGTGAAACTGCTGCCCGCGCTGATCGATCAGGGCTATCAGCTCTTAAGCGTCACGGATATGCTGAATGCGTACGGTATCGATATCGCTACGCTGAAGTACTGCTATCACGCCGGTTATTACGAATGATCCTGTCTAAATATTCTATATAGTCATGAGCGATGTCTTCATCGCTTATTTTTATATTCGTGCCGTAGCCTGCCAGTTTGGCAAAAAGGACTTCATTGACGCTGGCTTTGATCGAGAAACCGTTGCGGGTAAAGACGATGTTCGGGAAATCTTCCTGCAGGCGGTTGCGCAAGGCTTCGCTGTCTTCGGTGATGAGAAAACGGATCGTCTGCGTTCTGGAAGAATGGAAGGCGTTCGTGCTTTCACTGATTAGAGAGATGATTCTGTCGCGGGGGATGGTAAGATCGTCGGCGTTTTCCGTCAGGATGATGTCGTCGATGTGATCGAAACGCAGGTGATAGATCTTTTCGCTGCCTGGATAATGGTAGTAGAGATAGTAATGGTCATTCTCTCGATACAGGAACAGGGGGGCGATCTCTTCCTTCTGACGTTTCTTGCGCGTGATCAGGATCCTTTTATGATAGCGTATGGCTTGCAAAGTATCTTCGAGGCGATGGATGAAATGCGTCTGCAGATGATCGTTCGTGTATTCCAGCTTTTTCAGATCGCGTACTTCATGATCCGAGATGAAAGAATAAAGCTTCTCTTTCAGTTTGCCGGCAAATCGTTCATCCAGATCTTTTAAGGAATTCAGGGAATCGCTGAGGATCTTGATCTCCGCCAAAGAGAAAGGGGCTTCGCTGAGATAATATTTGCCGTTGTCGTTTTCGACGACAAGCCCGTATTCGTCAAGAGAACGGAAGTCATCATAAAAGGTCTTGCGGTTCGATACGCGGATCTCTTTCCGGTCCAGTTCGTTCATCAGTTCGCTGACCGTCATTTTATGTTCAGGATCCGTCTTTTTTCTTAAGATGCGGATCAGTTCCAGGATGCGCTGTCTGTTCATGATTCCATTATATACATGTCCAAAAAAACGGACAACAGTATCGTAGGAAAGAGCTATCCTTTAGTTGGGAGGTAAGAAAGATGAAAAGACTTGTGATGATCGATATGTGGCTGCTGATGATCGGCTGGTGTCTGTATCTGAATGGCTGTTCGCCGGCAGGTGAGGCTGCCATGCTGATAGCCTGTCTTTTACCGCTAATCCGAAGAAGAAAGCTTTCCATGACCATGGTTCTGATGGCTGTCTGTATCTTTGGGCTGATGCTGAAGGCATATCGCGGATCTGCTCTATCGCTGTATTTCAGAGACTTGCCATATCTATTATTCTTTATTTGCTGGAATACGGTCATGATCTATCCGTGCATGCGTTCGTTGAAGCGTCGGCACATCCTTCTGTTCCTGTCTGTTGCTTTTGCAGGTATGGCTCTCATCAGTGTCGCGGTTTTGCTCATACCAGATGAAAGCTATTCGCTTCTTGGCAAAGGCAGTCTGTTCCTTCTGGTCTCTTTCATCTTCTTGCCGCACCTGACGGTGATGCTGATGGCGGCGATCGCGAAACTGCCGATCCGGCATCTGCAGATAAAAAGGGAAGCGATGCTTCCCTAGAATTTCTCTATCTCATGGATCAGTACTTCCATGATTCTGTCTTGCGGGATCGTTTCGACGATCTCGCCTTTTTTAAACAGGATCGCGCTGTCTTTTCCTCCGGCGACACCGATGTCGGCCCGTTTGGCTTCCAGCGGACCGTTGACCGGACAGCCCATGATGGCGACTGTAATATCTTTGTTTACGGTTTCCAGATATTCTTCCATCCGTTTTGCGATCGGCAGCATATCGTACTGTATCCTTCCGCAGGTCGGGCAGGATATGAGATTCGGCACATCCTTTCTTATCCCGCAGGCTCTCAGGAGCTTCTTGGCGACTCTGATCTCTTCGACAGGGTCATCGGAAACAGAAATCCGTATCGTATCGCCGATTCCGTCAAGAAGAAGGTTTCCTAAAGCCAGAGAGGATTTGATCGCGCTGTTGAGAAGACCGCCTGCTTCCGTCACACCCAGATGCAGAGGATAGGGAAACGTCTCGCTGGCCAGGCGATAGGCTTTGATACATTCCAGCGGATCCGAAGACTTGAAAGAAAGACAGATGTCATGGAAATCCAGCGCTTCCAGGATCTTCAGATGGTCTTTTGCGGAAGCAATCATGTTTTCCTCGGAATGTTCATATTTCCTGTTCAGACTGCCTGCATTGATACCGATACGGATCGGAACGCTTCTTTCTTTGCAAAGATTCACGATTTCCTTGATCTTGTCTTCGTTTTCGATATTGCCGGGATTCAGCCTTATCTTATCGGTTCCGGCTTTGATCGATGCGATCGCCAGATCGGGATTGAAATGGATATCGCAGACCAGGGGGATGCGGATCTGCTTCTTGATTTCGCTGACCGCATTGGCGTCTTCCATATCCAAGATGGCCACACGGATGATCTCGCAGCCGGCTTCTTCCAGCTTGCGGATCTGTTCCACGGTTGCCGCGACATCTCTGGTCCTGGTATTGGTCATCGATTGGATGATGACTTTATCCTGTCCGCCGATCTGTATGTTTCCTGCTTTGATGGCTCTGGTTTCTGTTCTTTTCATAGCTTCATTATAGAATAAAAAGCTTTAGATTTGTTTCTCTAAAGCTTGAATGACTTCATCGATCTTCGTTTCATCGCCTTCGATGATGGCTTCTCTGACGCAGTGATCGATATGGTTTTTTAAGATCTTGTTGTTGGCTTTTTTCAGCAAAGCCCTTGTCGCCATCAGCTGATCGGAAATTTCCAGACAGTAGCGGTCTTCATCGATCATCCGGATGATTCCTTCCAGCTGGCCTTTGGCGATCGAAATGTACTTGCGTACGTTTTCCTGTTTAGTCGCCATTTTCGATGCCGGTCACCGTATAGCCTGCGTTTTCGATCGCTTCCGTGATCTGCTCGTCGGTAAGAGCCGTTTCGTTAAGAACGGCCGTACCTTCGTTTAAGGAAACAATCGGATCGGCGCCTAATGCTTTCAAAGCATCCGTAACGTGCTTCACGCAGTGTTCGCACATCATGCCATCGATTTTAACGGTTTTGTTCATAGTATGTATTTCCTCCTTTTTTATCCGGTTGATTCTTAAGGCGTTGCTGAGAACGAAAATGGAACTGACCGACATCGAAAATGCGCCGATCATCGGATTCAGCGAAAGCCCGAACGATTTATAAAACATACCTGCGGCCAAAGGGATGAAGATCGCGTTGTAGAAGAGTGCCCAGAAGAGATTCTCCTTGATGATACGCATGGTCTTTTTCGCGAGATCGATCATGAAGGAAACATCCAGGATGCTGTTGGTCATCAGGACGATGTCGCTTGTCGCCTGGGCGATATCCGTACCATTGGCGACCGCAAAGGATACATCCGCACTGGACAGGGCGATCGCATCATTGACGCCGTCTCCGACCATGGCGACTTTTCCTTCCTTCTTTCTGTTCAGGATCAGGGTGTTTTTATCATTTGGCGTGACAGAAGAGAGATACTCGTCGATATGCAGCTTCTTGGCGATCAAAGAGGCGGTGATCTCGTTGTCTCCTGTGCACATGATCGGGGTGATGCCTTTCTTTTTCAGGCTGTCTATCGCAGTGAGAGAGCTTTCTTTCAGGACGTCCGCCAGATAGACGATGCCGAGAAGCTGATCGTTCTTTCCGACCAGAATGAAGGAGTAATGGTTTTCTGTCGCATAGTCGATGTCTTTCTGGTCGTATCGGGCGTATCTGCCGATAAGTCTGAGATTTCCTGCATAATAAACGTCATCCTTATGATGCGCCAGCAGTCCTTCGCCGGAGATCTGCTGATAATCGTCGAAAGGCAATTCTCCGTCCTTGTAGATTTCCAGGATGCTTCTGGCGATCGGATGATCCGATTTCTTTTCCAAAGAAGAGATGACCTCTTCGAATCCATCCGCATATTTTTTTACTTCGGTAATCTCAAGCTTGTTTTTGGTCAGAGTTCCGGTCTTATCCAGTACGACATATTTCAGATCGCCGATGACTTCCAGAACTTCCGGGTTCTTGATCAGGATGCCGTTGCGTGCGGCATTTCCGGTCGCGACCATGATGGCAGCAGGGGTAGCCAGCCCCAAAGCGCAGGGGCAGCTGATCACAAGCACGGACAAGGCGAAATTCAAGGCCGTTTCGAGATCCCTGCCTGCCAGAAGCCAGGCAGCGAACGTGACCAGCGAAATCGCAATGACGCCAAAGACAAAGTAATTGGAGATCTTGTCGGCAAAGCGTTCGATCGGGATCTTGGCCATGGTCGCCTGTTTGGTGAGGGAAATGATCTTGGACAGGGTGGACTGATTGCTGTTCCTGGTGATCTTCACTTCGATCTCCCCGTTGATGTTGACGGTACCGCCGATGACCTCGTCATCGACCGTTTTCGTCTGAGGGACGGATTCGCCTGTGATCATCGATTCATCGATGGAACTGCTGCCTTTGATGATGACGCCATCCTGAGGAATCGATTCCCCTGGCCGTACGGATACGATATCCCTTACTTTGAGTTCATCGATCGGAATGACCTTGATCTCGCCATCTTTGACCAGATTTGCCTGCATCGGAATCAGAGTCGCAAGTCCCCGGATCGTTTTGGCCGCTTTCTTTTTATTGCTGCCTTCGATATATTTGCCGATCGAAACGATGACCAGGACCATGGCTGCCGTTTCGAAATAGAGATGCAGATGACCGTGTTTTCCAAGCAGGACATACAGGGAATAGACATAGGATACGAACGAAGAGATCGCGACCAGGGAGTCCATGTTCGGCTTCAGGTGCCGCAAAGCATTGAACCCCGAACGGTAGTAACGGAGATTCAGCAGAATGACGATCGTGCATAGAACCAGCTGCGCATATTTGCCCCAGTCCGGAATCATGAGACCAAACATATGCCCCATGGAGAAAAACATCAGGATCAGTACCAGAACACCTGACCCGATCATGGTCAGCCGGCTCTTGTCGATTTCGTTGGTCTTCTGTATGACCAGCGTATAACCAAGATCGCCGATCCGTTTCGCCATGATTTCTTCACTGGTCCTGACTTCGTCAAAAACGACTGTCGCTTCGTTTTCCAGAAGGTTGACCTTGGCATCCTGTACGCCTTCGATCTTCTTGAGACCCTGTTCGACGGTGTTCTTGCAGATGATGCAAGTCATCCCTTTCACTTCATATGTTTTTTCCATAAAATACCCCCCATGGGTATTTTCATTATAGCATTCCATTCCTGTCGGAACAACAGAAATGAAACAGACTTGCAAAAGATTTTAAATTAATAGAGACTAAAAGCATGAATCGAATCAGTGATGAATTCTATCCGATGATCTTTAAACGCAAGTCCTTTCATGTGTTTAAAGATCCAGCTACCAGAAAAGCATACCGCGACGAATACGGCATCTTTGAGGATGAACTGAAACAGATACAGAAGAGTTACGATTCTCTTGCGCCGTTGTATCCGGAGATCCGTACGGCGATGCGCGTCGCGGAGAATGAAGAGACAAGCTGCGAGAGAGGACAGGAGAAAGTCCTGCTGTTTTACAGCGAGGAGAAGCCGAACGCCTTGGCGAATATAGGCTATCTGGCGGAACAGCTGGATCTGAAACTGGCGTCCCTGGATATCGGCGCTTTGTGGTTCGGCTTGAATAAAAAGAAGATGCCTGATCATGACGGCTTGAAATATGTCATCATGATCGCCATCGGAAAAGTACCTGAAAAAGCTTTTCGGAAAGACATGTTCAAAGCAAAAAGAAAAGAGATGAACGAAATATGGGAGGGACCTTTGCTGGAAGGAGTGAGCGAGATCATCCGTTTCGCCCCAAGCGCCTGCAACAGTCAGCCCTGGAAAGTGATACGGAAAGGAAACCGTCTGGATGTCTATCGCTACAGGAGCGATAAGAAAATCGGCGTCATGCCGCAGGATGGACTTGTCGTATACAACCATATCGATATCGGGATCTTTCTTTGTTTCCTGGAACTCTGTCTGGCGCATCAAGGCATTTCTTTTCACAGAACGCTTTTCGATGACGATCGGGATGAAACCATGAACCTTGTCGCGGGGTATCAATTGAACAAATAACATCTCCTACATAAGATATAATAAGAGTTGAAATGAGCTGTCCGTTGTATCTGAGAAGTGTCTATAGTCTGCTGTCATCCATGTGCTCCATCGAGGATATGGTTTATTATGGCAAAAAATACGGATACAGCAGCCTGGGACTGGTCGACCGCAATGTCCTGACAGCCGCCATGCCGTTCAAGAAAGCCTGCCAGAAAGCCAACATCAAGCCTGTCTACGGGCTGGAATTTTCGGTATCTTTCCAGGGGCAGAACTACGATATGATCCTCTATGCGCGTAACGACAGGGGATTCAGGAATCTGATGGGACTCTCAAGCCATATCTGCACCAGCAGGCTGGATTCCATCGACGTGGATACTTTGAACCGATACCGCGAGGATAATGTGCTTTGTCTTTTGGCGGACAATATGCCGCTGACGGCGGCGGTAGATCAGCGCGAGGGGATAGAGGAACAGCTGCAGAGACAAAATGAGATCTTTGGCAAGTATATCGTCGGACTGACCGATCACGATATCGCGATCAACCGCCAGCGGGACGGATATCTGAAAGAGATTCTGGACCGTCAGGGAATCAGCTGTATCGCATTGAATCGAACCTTCTACAATGTTCCGGAAGACGAAGAGGCCTATCAGGTGCTGAAGTGCATCCGCGACAAGAAGCTGATCAGCGATGATGACAGCATCCGGGAGAGCGGACGCTATTTCCTGAACAAGGAACGATTCAGCGAACTGTTCGATCAGAAAGAACTGGATAATACCGATGTACTCGCGGAAAACTGCAGTGTGACGCTTTCGTTTTCGACCGAACTGCCGGAATATCGAAACAAGCTGAACATTCCATCGAAGCAGTACCTGGTTTCCTTATGCAAAGAAGGACTGAAGCGCAGATTAAAAAACAATATTCCTGAAGTCTACCAGAAACGGCTGGAACACGAACTGAAGATCATTCTGGATATGCATTTCGAGGACTATTTCCTGATCGTTTACGATTTCATACTGCATGCCAAGAAGAGTGACATCCTGGTGGGACCCGGAAGGGGATCGGCTGCCGGCTCGCTGGTGTCATACTGTCTGGGCATCACGGATATCGATCCGATACGTTACGGACTCATTTTCGAGCGTTTCCTGAATCCGGAAAGGGTCTCCATGCCGGATATCGATACGGACTTCCCGGACGACAAACGGGACGAGATCATCCGTTATGTGCGTGACCGCTATGGTCCGGAACATGTCGCTCATATCGTGACGTTCGGTACCTTGAAAGCGAAGCAGGTCCTGAGAGATGTCGGAAGAGTTTTGAACTATACGGTCAGGGACATCGACGCGATATGCAAACTGATCCCGAATGTGGGCGATATGGACCTGGAAAAGGCGTATGCGACGATCCCGCTGTTCAAGCAGAGGATCGATGTGGAAGAGAAGTACCGGCATTTGTATGAATTGGCTCTGAAGCTGGAAAAGAATCCGCGTCATGAATCGACCCACGCGGCAGGAATCGTATTTTCCCGCAAGGAACTGACAGAAGTCGTACCGATCACCTCGATCGAAAGCGACATTTATTCGACCCAGTACACCATGGAACATCTGGAGGAACTTGGTCTGATCAAGATGGATCTTCTGGCGATACGGAATCTTACGATCATCTCCGAAATCGTCGATGATATCCGCAAGGAAAAACCGTTCCGCATTCAGGATATACCGCTGGATGATCCGGCTACTTTTAAGCTGATCGGCAATGTGAATACCCTGGGCATCTTTCAGCTGGAGTCCTCAGGCATGCGCAATCTGATCCGCAAGATGAAACCGAAGACCCTGGAAGAGATCGGCGTGGCGATCGCACTGTTCCGACCGGGACCGATGAAGAACATTCCGACCTTCCTGTCCAACCGCGAACATCCCGAACGGATCGAATATCTGCATCCCGGATTGAAGGATATCCTGCAAGAAACTTACGGCATCATCGTCTATCAGGAACAGATCATGGATATCGCCAGGAAGATGGCTGGCTTTACTTACAGCAAAGCGGATATCCTGCGTAAAGCCATGGCCAAGAAACATGCGGACGAACTGCAGAAGCTCTATCCCGATTTCATCAACGGCTGTCTGAAAATGGGTTATTCCCGTTCGGTCAGCGAAAAGGTCTATGCATTGATCCAGGAGTTTGCGAATTACGGTTTCAACAAGTCGCATTCGATCGCTTACGCCCTGGTGGCATACCAGCTGGCTTACCTGAAAGCGAACTATCCTTTGCCTTTCTACAAAGCCTTGCTGAACGGCGTCATCGGATCGCAATCCAAGACCTATGACTATCTCAATGAATGCCTGAATATCGGCAACAAGGTAAGCGCTCCCGATATCAACCGCTCTTCTGATCATTACAGGATCGATGACGGTGCCATCGTCATGCCTTTAAGCATCATAAAGGATGTCGGCTCAGTCTCGGTAAGGAAGATCATGGAAGAAAGAGGACAGAACGGTCCGTTCAAGGACTATCTTGACGCGGTCTGTCGTATCAGCAATGCGGGCGTCGACCGCAACGCCATCGAGAATCTGATCTATGCGGGAGCTTTCGATACCTTTAAATCGAGCCGGAACACGATGATCAGGAACCTGGATAATGTGCTGATGTATGCCAATGCGCACAAGAATGAAACATCCCTGCTGGAAGACTTCGACGATCAGCCGCTGATCAAAGAGTACCATGACGATATGCTGGTGCTGGCAGAGAATGAAAAGACGGTGCTTGGCTTCTATTTCAGTTTCAATCCTTTGTTGGAAGTGAAGAAAAAGTATAATATAGATACGGACAATCTCTATGATTTATCCAACAGTTATGGAGATGTGAAAGGATTCGGACTGATCCAGAGAGTGAAGGCGATCAGAACCAGAAAGGGCGATATGATGGCTTTCGTGGATCTGATCGATGACAAGGGGCAGCTGTCGCTGGCGGTAATGCCGCGGCTGTACGGCCAGTATCAGGATCAGCTGGTGAAAGGAAAGTATGTCAGTTTCGAAGGCAGGATCGAGAAAGAAGCGTCGTGTCTGGTCAAGAAGATGACGGTACTGTAGGAGAACGCATGAAGATACTTATCGTGGATGATGAAATCAAGATCAGGGAAGTCGTATCGGAATATGCCAAAGCGAGTGATTACGAATGCGATCAGGCGAACAATGGCAGGGATGCGGTGGAGATGGTCCGCAATAATGATTATGACTGTGTCATACTGGATATCATGATGCCGGAACTGGATGGTTTTACGGCGTGCAAGAATATCAAGAAGATCAAGGATGTTCCCGTGATCATGCTGTCGGCGAGGCAGGAGGAGGATGACAAGCTCTTTTCCTTCGAACTGGGCGTGGATGACTATGTCACCAAGCCGTTTTCTCCGAAAGAACTGATGGCCAGGATCAAGGTCGTCTGCGAGCGGAGAAACAAGCATCCGAATGTGGTCTACCGTTTCGATGGACTCGTGATCGATGTGGATGGCCGAAGCGTCACGATCGATGACGAAAAGATCACATTGACACCGAAGGAACTGGATCTGCTGATCTATATGGTTGAAAACAAGAATATCGCTCTGGCCAGAGAAAAGCTGCTGTTCGCGGTCTGGCAGACCGATTACTATGAAGACGACCGGACGATCGATACGCATATCAAGATGCTGAGAAAGGACCTCGGTCCTTATGCTTCGCATATCGTGACCGTACGAGGCACGGGGTATAAGTTTGAAGTTTAACTATAAAGGAATCCGTTTTTCGACCTGGCTGTATTTTCTGGGCTTTTCGGTAGCGATCATGTTGCTGCTGGGTTTTCTGCTGGTCGTGGTCATCAAGCCTTACTACCGCAATGACCGTCTGAATATCATCGATGTACTGTCGGGTACGATGGAGTCTCTGCTGCTGAAAGACGATCTGAGCAGCAGCGATATCGAATCGGCAGCCCGTACCATCGTCGGCAACAATGTCTGTGCCGTCATCTATAACGAGAACGGGAACCGCATCTACTATCCACCGGATTCTCTGGGACAGCTGTGCATGCTGGATAAGCCGATCACGGTCGGAGAAGAAACGTTTACGATCCTCAAGGATCCTGAGGCATTTATCGAAATGATAAAGAACGAAAATCCTCTTTCACTGACTTTGAATTCGCCGATCACCGACATCGAAATGCTTCTGTATGGAAAGATGGTCAGGACGGATCTGGCAAACTATTATCTGATCCTTAACACGCCGCTGGAACCGATCGAATCCTATATCGATTTCATCATGAACCAGTACATGTATCTTGCGCTGATCGTGATCGGTATCGCTCTGATCCTTGCATTCTTCCTGTCGCGCAATCTGTCTGAGCCGATCGTCAAGATGAAGGATGAAGCCAACAAACTGGCTCAGGGAAATTACGATGTGCAGTTCAAGACCAACTCCTTTTCGGAGATCAATGATCTGGCATCCACTCTGGACGATGCGACTGACAAGCTGTCGAAAGTCAACGATCTGCGCAAGGATCTTCTGGCCAATGTCTCGCACGACATCAAGACGCCGCTGACGATGATCAAAGCTTATGCGGAGATGATCAAAGACATCTCCGGGGAAGATCCCAGGAAGAGG